>ERZ834382.11-NODE-11-length-311851-cov-9.210394_pt1 | contig 311851 bp, 206 predicted proteins | sample MGYA00519692_ERZ834382 | MGnify/ENA primary metagenome ERZ834382 (study PRJEB31850, sample SAMEA3708751) | human gut metagenome | biome: human gut; feature: human-associated habitat; material: faeces | place: China | collected 2014 ...
TGTTTGTCCCTTGGTAAGGGAGTGATTAAAAAATGAATTACTTGCAAGCCAGATATATACAAAATATAAGCAGCGAGAAATGAGACAGAAATGGAAGAAAGCAACATCTTACTAAAAAATAATTTTAAGATTACTTGCAGATAAACAATATATTGAATATCCTTGTAAATATGATTAAAGAGATAAATGTATTTTTATTCCGTTGTATGAGGAAACTGGGAATGCAGTCCTTATACTATCGGTTGCTCTACCCCTTTTATCACTCTCCTTCCGCCAGGACAGAGAGAGAATATATAGAAAGGGCATGTGACCGTTTGTATACACTTCATCCGGATGTGGGCCAATCCTCTTTGTCTCAAAATAAATTGGAACGACCGTTTCAATACGATTTACAGATTATTGTACCGACTTATAATGTAGAATCATATATAGCAGAATGTATAGATTCCATATTGGCGCAGCGCACATCTTTCCGCATTCTCGTTACAGTAGTGAATGACGGCTCTACCGATCAAACCTTTTCCGTCTTGCAACGCTATGCAGACTGTCCGGAGATATGCATAATCCAGCAAGAGAATAAAGGATTCTCGGGAGCAAGGAACGCAGCTTTGAAACATATTCGTGCATCTTATATTATGTTCGTGGATGCGGATGATAAACTACCAGAAGGTGCCGTTGAATCTTTGATGCGTTCGGCATTGCGTACGGATGCAGATATCGTGGAAGGCGGGTATAGCCGCTTTGTGGGAGAACGTACGACTTTTACTTTCCGGCATTCGGAGAGTTTTACCCGGGATTGGAGCATATTGTATGGATTCCCGGTGGGGAAAGTTTATAAGTCTTGGTTGTTTGAGGACGTGGTTTTTCCATTGGGCTATTGGTTTGAGGATACAATCTGTATTTATCTTCTCTATCCGCGTTGCAAGGCTGTAGCTACCATAAAGGATGTTGTCTATTTGTATCGGCAGAACGAACAAGGTATCACTTTTACTTCTCGGGGGAATATCAAGACGTTGGACGCTCTATGGGTGACCCGCCGTTTGTTGGCCGACAGCAAGCGGATGGGAATTCCTGCTACACAGGCTTTGTACGACATGTTGTTGTTGGATTTAAGCGTGAACCTGACCCGTTTTGTGACCTTGGATGATATGGTCCATCAGGATGCTTTTATGGTCAGTGCGGCATTGTTGCAGGAATATTTTCCCCATTATCGTACGGAGAAAATTCGCTTGCGTCCTTTGGAACAGGCTTTTCTCCATTACGATTACGGGGCTTACAGGCTTTATGGCAAATGCTATCTCGGTGTGTGAAATAGTAGCATGCCATCCTTGGCTCTATGGACACATGACCTTCCGGCCTTCGATGATGTAGATGCCTTTTTTCATCTCTTTTACAGGGCGTCCGGACAAATCATATACTGACTTCATGGTTCTATCCCCGTGATGGCGGACCGGTTCAACAGACGAACCGCCTTCTCCGGTGGAGAAATCGGTCACCCTGTTGCTCATCGTGTTCAACGCTCTGACATCCGTTGTTTCCAATGCCCGATTGTATAGGATAAGGTCGTCCATTCTCACGTCCACGGAACCCCAGAAAGAACCGTAGCCCAAATAGAAACTGGGGCAGGACTGGATGAAATCCATGACTTTATTATAATCGAAGTCCTTTGCGTCCGTAATATCGGAGCCATTACAGTACCCGACATATTCAACGTCACGTATCTTGCTTCCGTTGACATATATGCAACAGCCTTCTGTACGTGAAACAGTGAGCGTGACCAGGCTCCATTTACCGATAGGAATTCGCTCGGAGATAATACTGCCAGGATGGTTGATGTCGAACCAGTCTTTGCCATTGTTAAAGCCTACGTACGAATTGCCTGTAAGGTACAACCGGGTGTTGGCCGCAGGATTGTAGAAAGACCATATTGCATTCCACGGAATGTCGTCGGTACGTTTCACCCATAAAGATACGGTCATACCTTCCAAACGCTCATTCCTCAGCGGATTGGGCATTTGTGTGTAGCTGCAATAGCCGCTTGCACCGAAATATTGATGCAGGATGCTGCCGTTGCGTAAACTATCTTTTTCTAATGATGGTATGTTGTTGCCTCCTTGCGACAAGAGCTTGGCCGTTTGTGTGTAGTCGTAGGCATTGACGAAAGGCTCCTGGTCGAAATCATAATATGCTTTTATGCCGCCAAGCCAGTCGCCGTCGGGCAGGGATTCCTTACGGGCCGTGACGTGGAACGTGTCGGTCCAGAAGTAGGCACCGCAGGACAGTTCGCAGGATAATTGCACGGGGACATCTTCCGTCAGGCCGGCCGGGTTGTATCGTCCGGTATGGGAAACCACGTCCGGAGTGTCGGACTCCCATTTGGCGTTGACATTGATTTCCTTCTCCAGTCCATACAAGTCTATGTTGCGCGAGATGTATTGATTGTTCTTGACCGGAATGGCAGTCGTATTGAGTGTATAAGCCAAGGCATATTCGTCCTTCATCCGGTATCCCCATACATTTGTTCCGTTGTCGCCACATGCAGTGAAACAGATGGCTTTGATGGTGGTCGGTTCCATTTGTTGCTCCGTCATGACTCCTTCGTAAACTGTACCGTTCAGGTTCAAGGTGATGTATGAATTGCCGTCATATATCTTCCAAGTTCCGCTGTATGCCCCTTCTACCTTCCCGTCTTCGCGGAGCAAGATTTCTGTGGGGGCGGCCTCTTCGTAGGCGGCATGATTTTGCCCGTAGGGATGGGTGAGGACGTGATAACGGCCTGCTACCTCTTTAGAATCGAACCGTTGGGAAGAGGCAATCTGACGGTCGCCTGTCGTTTCTCCGTGGAACTCGAACGGAGCGGCTACGGGCCAACCGGAACGGTTCAGGAACAGTTGGTGCACACGAACCTGATGTTCCGCCGTCCCGTCATTGAATTTGGTATGGTAAACCAAGTAAGTGCGTCCGTCCTCTGCGGCAAGCACGGAATTATGTCCTTGTGCACGTTCGCCGACATTCATAAATCCCCAATGGTTGTAGGCTCCCAATAGCTTTTCACCTCGGGTGTCTGCATTGGGACCGTAATTAAGTTTCCAATTTGTGAAGATGGCATCGGTCCCGTTCATGTCCTTGTACGGGCCGTCCGGACGAGACGAACGGAATACACGCATCTCGTATCCGCCGTTGGGTTCAAGCCCGCCATAGCTCATGAACAAGTAATAGTGGTCGCCGATATGTTCGATATAGGAACCTTCGCCCGATACATAACGACCGCCTGCGATTTTCTTTCCGAAGTACGGGTCGGATGTCACGTTGGCCCCTTTCGTATCGAAGTCCCCCGTATAAGTGACGTTGTAGTCCCGCAGACCGGTATTCGGATCTAATTGCAGGATATAGATGCCACCCGACCAGGAGCCGTACGACATCCATAACGTCCCGTCTTCATCGTAGAACACGCAAGGGTCTATGGCGTGCGGCCAATAATCTCCCCATTTTTCTTGTTTATACCGTGCGGGGAGGCTCGATTGCTTCCCGACGACTAATTCCAAGTCGGTTTTGTGGAAAGAAATGCGCTCGTCCGTGTCGTTGCGGAATCCGCTGAATATTACAGGACCTTGATAGACGTAAGGCCCTTCTATGCGGTCGGCCGTGAGCAGGATGATACAAGAATTCCATTGCGGACCGTTCAAGCTGAGGTGTTGGCACCACTTTCCTAACACGGGATTGTAAATAATGTCCGGAGCCCACATGTTGCCGTTTACGGTCCATGGTATTTCTTCTCCATTGGTACCGGTACCGGGAAGGGCGCAGTTCCAAGCTGCGGCATCGAAATTACCGAAATCCACCGTTTCGCCGTGAATGGTGATTTTCCGCGTTTGGTGAGTGTGGAAAGCGTCCGCCGGAGCTACGTTGGACGTGATTGTCCCGTCCGTATCCACCGTGCCCCAAGGAAAGGACACCCCGGTCCAGTTTTGCAAATCACGGGTTTTGGCAGTAGCCATGTGTGAACCGAAGACGTAATACAGCCTACTCCCCTCATCATAAACGATAGAAGGGTCGTGCACACTGGTGCGTTGCATGCTTATTGTGGAATATTTGCTTTTCGCATCCTCCGTAGTCATGGGAATCCGGAGAGTTTCCTCTTGTCCGTGCGAAGGCAAGGAATGGGATAGCGTAACTGTGAGCACCAGGCTTTTCAATAGGGAATAGAATACTTTTTTCATGACTGTAATCAGGTTAATGGTTTTAAAGCACAAAACGCAACTAACTTTCCTGAAGTTAATTGCGTTTGTATTGAGTTGCGGAGGCCCGACTCGAACGAACGACCTCCAGGTTATGAGCCTGGCGAGCTACCAACTGCTCCACTCCGCGATGTGTTTCTTGATTTCGAGTGCAAAGATAGCGCATTTCCCCCGAACAGCCAAACAAATTGCGGATTATTTTCGTGAAAATGCGAATGTGACCGTCTCGTTGCCGGTGGAGCGTTCCGTGTCCTTTGTCTTGCAGCGGTGGCAGGCCGTCATTGGTCCTGTACAGGGATATAGTCTATTTGGCTTTCTTCGTCGGTGGCCTCCAGTTTGAAGATGACCGGCCGGAGACCGTCGTTACAACTACAGATGGCTATGCCCGGTTTGCTTATCCAATCTCCGTAGTAGAACGGTTCTTTCGTTGCGCCGTGGCCCAGCGCAAATACATATTGGTAAATCGCTTTCCAAGCCTCGTCGCAAAATCCGTCGGGTTTGGCATAGTCTGCATAAAACACCTGTCCTTCGCGGAGCATCGGGCAGGGCCGTATTCCTGCCGCGCCGTATTCCTTGACCAAGTCCTCGTTGAACATTTTGCGGAGGACCGTAATTTTCATTTTCTTCATCCTGTCCTGTTTTTATTGTTTCTGCAGTCGGTGGGAAAGCCCAATCTGCCTTATGCAAAATTACGGAAAAAGCCGGTATGGCGGCAATAATTTCCATGTTAATTTGAGCCGGGCTTACCCGTTTCGGGTAAAAAGGGCAGGCTTTTTTGCAGGACAGAAACGAAAATTAAGGGGGAAATATTGTCTGCTTGCCGGATTTCGCTTACATTTGTAACAGTTATGACTGTTTCGAAGACAAGGACACGATTGGTGGATGTGGCGCGCGGGCTGTTTGCCAAGCAAGGGCTGGAGAATACGACGATGAACGATATTGCCGTAGCCTCGGGCAAAGGACGCCGTACGCTTTACACCTATTTCAAGAATAAGGAAGACATTTATTTTGCCGTGATAGAAACGGAGTTGGAGCATCTTTCGGCCCAGTTGTCGGAAGTGGCCAACAAAAGGATGGACTTGGAGGAAAAACTGGTGGAAATCATTTATGTCCATTTGCATTCCATTAAAGAGGTCGTGTTGCGCAACGGTAATTTGCGTGCCGAATTCTTCCGTAATATCTGGATGGTGGAGAAGGTGAGGAAACATTTCGACCAAAAAGAAACGGAGTTTTTCATCGGGGTGTTGAAAGAAGGAGTCGCCTCGGGTGAGTTTTCCATAGAGAATGTGGCATTGGTGGCTGACGTGATGCACTATTGTGTGAAAGGGTTGGAGGTGCCTTACATCTACGGCCGCTTGGGAGAGGGACTGAACAAGGCGGAAACGCGCCGTATGGTGAAGACATTGATACACCGCGCATTGCGGGGAGAACGTTGACAGATAATATATTTAACCATTAAATAATAATAGATTATGGGATTATTGACAGGAAAGACGGCTTTGGTGACGGGTGCCGCCCGCGGTATCGGTAAGGCCATTGCCCTGAAGTTTGCCGCCGAAGGCGCGAACGTGGCTTTTACGGATTTGGTAATTGATGAAAACGGGCAGGCTACCGAGGCGGAAATCGCCGCTTTCGGCGTGAAGGCCAAAGGCTACGCTTCCAATGCGGCTGATTTTGCACAGACGGAAGAAGTGGTGAAGCAGGTGAAAGAGGATTTCGGATCGATAGATATTCTGGTAAACAATGCCGGTATCACTAAAGACGGCTTGATGTTGCGTATGACGGAGGCGCAGTGGGACGCAGTGATTGCCGTCAATCTGAAGTCGGCTTTCAACTTCATCCACGCTTGTACGCCTATTATGATGCGCCAAAAGGGCGGTTCCATCATCAACATGGCTTCCGTGGTGGGTGTACACGGCAATGCCGGACAGTGTAACTATTCGGCTTCCAAGGCCGGTATGATAGCTTTGGCCAAGTCCATAGCTCAGGAGATGGGAGCCAAAGGTATCCGTGCCAACGCCATAGCACCGGGCTTTATCGAGACGGCCATGACGGCGGCATTGTCGGACGACGTGCGTGCGGAATGGTGCAAGAAGATACCTTTGCGTCGTGGCGGTACGCCGGAAGACGTGGCTAACGTGGCGCTTTTCTTGGCTTCCGACCTGTCTTCTTACGTGTCGGGACAGGTTATCCAGATTGACGGTGGCATGAACATGTAATCCGTATGGACGTAGTCTACGAAGACAACCACCTCATCATCGTCAACAAAAGCAGTTCGGAGATTGTACAGGGCGACAAGACCGGCGACAAGCCTTTGGCGGAGATGGTGAAGGAATATATCAAACAGAAGTACCACAAGCCGGGGAACGTGTTCCTCGGCGTGGTGCATCGTTTGGACCGCCCCGTGAGCGGACTGGTGGTCTTTGCCCGTACCAGTAAGGCTTTGGCCCGGCTCAACGAAATGTTCCGTACGAAAGAAGTGCACAAGACGTATTGGGCCATTGTGGGGAATTGTCCGCCCACGGAAGAAGGGGAATTGGTGCATTGGCTGGTGCGCAACGAAAAGCAGAATAAGTCGTATGCTTATGACAAGGAAAAGCCCGGGGCGAAGAAAGCCATCCTCGACTATAAGCTTATCGGACGTTCGGAACGTTATTTCCTTTTGGAAATAGACCTCAAAACCGGCCGCCACCATCAAATCCGCTGCCAGTTGGCCAAGATGGGTTGCCCGATCAAGGGAGACCTGAAGTACGGCTCGCCGCGCAGCAATCCCGACGGGAGCATTTGCCTGCATGCCCGCCGTGTGCGTTTCGTCCACCCGGTATCCAAGCAAGAGATAGACGTGACGGCACCCGTGCCCGAGGGTAATTTGTGGCATAGCTTTCAAAATGACAAATAGTCATTTTCGGGCTGGCGAGAATGGCGTATTTGCAAGCCGGGCCGGGAGTGGTCGCAAATAATGGATTCTCGTGCATCGGGAATCTGACAGAATGCTGCCTTTTGTTTTTGGAGCTTTCTTTTCGATAGAGGATGTGCCATGTCTTTCCGCATGGCTTTTTTTATGTGTATTTCCGTGGGGCGTTTCCGCTGTCGTTTTGTTTTTCTTTTTTGAGGCCGTCGGGCTTTCATCTACGTGGAAAAACAGGGCTTTCGGCATCTCTTCTCCACGGTAAGAAGTCGTTTTTCCGTCTTTTGGTACAGGTTGCTCGCAAGTTCTGCGGACATTGGAAAATCGCTTTCAGCCGAATGATTTCTCGTTCGGCTGAAAGCGATTTCGGGAAATGCCGCATGGAAGCAAAAAACGTCCTTTTAACATGTTTTTTTGTTAACGTTTGGCTTCCCGTTGCAGGAAGAATCCGTTTTTTGCAGCGGTGAAGAATGAGGTGGGCGCTGTCTTTTTGTCGGCGTCTTATTCATCTTCCTTGCGTTTTGTTCGCAGTTGTCGGCCGGTGTGCTTTGCCGTAATGCCAAGGTCTCCGGCATTTGTGCCGGATTCAGGCTGCATGCTTTGAAAATGCTGCGTCGTGCATTGAAAGATAGAAATTTTTTATTCGTTTGCTTACTATATTCGTATTAATTCCTTAATATTGCATTTGATTTAAAAACTTTAAAAATATATGATTATGAGAAAAACATGGATTGCAATTGTTGCGACAGTGGTTCTTGGAGTGACAATTTATGGTGGTTATCACGCTTATGGTGCGTATGAACAAAGTAAACAACTGGAAAGTGATTTGTTTCTTGCAAATGTAGAAGCGTTGTCGCAGAATGAGACATCTCCTTCCGATACGGGGCCGGGCGATACTTTTAAATGTAAAAAATGTGGCGTAACGGTTAAGATTTGCGAGAGCAAGAATTTTCATCCATGTTCACCTAATTTATGTGGTTGTTATAAGTGATTTATTCATCAGTATTTGCTGATAAGAATAGAGTAATACGTAACTTGTACTATTGCACAAATTAGTAGTCTGCGTTTGCCCTAAAAGATATGCATTTTTTATGTGTTCATTTTTTAGGGCAATTAAATGTTTGCTATTCCAACTTTAAAAGTAAGAGGTATGAAATATATCCATTATTATATATTTTTTTTGTTCTTCTTTATTGCGTGCAAGGAGAACAAAACTGATATTATCCCTTGTGTTCCACAGACAAAAGTTGATGTGCCTTTGGAAGAAGTGTCTGGGATAAGTTCTTCGTTTATTGACACCGTTCTGTTCGTAAAACTACAAGAACCACAAAATACATTTAGGAATCTTAATAAGCTCAAGATATACGGTGACACTATATACATACTTGATGAAAGGCTATCTAAACTGATGTCGTTCGACAAGGAGGGGAATTTTATCACGCAGTATGGTGAGCGTGGGCGGTCGAGTTCGGAATATGTGAGGGTAAATTCTTTTGATGTGGACAAGCATTATGTTTATCTATATGATGATGCCAGTGAGAAGATGATTTCATTTACCCATGGTGGCGAATTCGTCCAAAAGGTGGAAACACCTTTCTGGGGAGAGGACTTCAAGGTTTTAGACGATGGTTCATTCTTGTTCTCGTTGAAGCCTGGAAAGTCAAATGTGAAACTTTGCATGACAGATTCACTTTTTAACATCAAAAAAGTATTTTCTTACTTTGACGAGAAAGACCAAGACAATTATTCCAGTTACTCCCTTTTTCAAAAGGTTGGTGATAGTATTTATTATACGGATGACATGTCTGATACAACCCATGTGTTTACGCCAAAAGGTGAGTTGGTACATTCTTATCTCTTTAACTTCGGCAAATATGCGCCTCCTTTGGAGGCACGTTATGATGCAGAACAACTGATTGAAGATAAGCATGTCTTTATGTACACCTGCCCATTAATATATGAATCTAAGTTGGTTATGTTTTTGGAGAATCGGCATCTTAGGACTGTTCTATATTATGACATGAGAGAGCGTATTGGTGGAAACAAGGATATAGACAAAGGATTGTCTCCTACGGATATCATTATTCCATTGTGTATGGCCGATGGGTATGTTGTAGGGTATTTGGAAGACTACTGTCTTGACAGGTTTGAGGACAAGACAACATTGCCTGCAGATGTTGTACAGCATTTGGAGAATGGTTATCGCGTTGTGGCATTTTATAGATTGAAACGGTAATTTTAATTCGTATGTGGGGTTTTAAGTTAACTTTGGTATTGCTATTATTGTGGAGTATAGTCTCTTCTTGTAATAGAGATAAGGACGTTTATGCCAATATCATGCAGATGAAATCGAAGCCTGTAACTTTATCGTGTGATTCCATGCGTCTTATTTCCTATAAGAATAGGGTAGATACTTTTCCAAAACAATTTTATTGGGTTGTATATTCAGATTCTGTAGATTGTTCTTCTTGTAGGTTGACAAACTTAGTGCATTGGAATGATTTTATCTATGAAATAAAAGAAAGTACCAATAGTGTTGGTTTCAGGTTTATTTTTTCGCCCTCAAAAAAGGATATTGGATCTTTTATGTGCGCTGCAGGAAATTTAAAATTTTCGACTCAGGTTTATTTGGATAGTGCAAATATATTTGAACACCAAAATCAGCATATACCAAGTGATGTGCTATTTCATACATTTTTGCTTGATGAGAATATGAATGTTGTTTTGGTCGGTGATCCTATAAGGAACAAAGAGATAAACAAAATCTTTTGGGACATTCTTAAGGGTAAAGAACGATAAGACCTTGTTTTAACAGAGGTTAGCTTGCTTTCTAGTTCGCACTCATGTCGCATGAATTAGTAAACATGAATTAGTAGAAATGAAAAAAGTTGGTTTTGTTGTGCTTGCAACATTATTGTTGTTTGCCTGTAAAAAGGAAGACGGTAAAAAGGTAGAGTTTCGTGCTCTGCCTTTCACTTCTATCGTATCGGATACGTTGGATATAGATTCGGTGCGCATGAATACCTTTTTTTCTAACCCGACTTCTCTTTTCACTATTGATGATTCGTTGATTCTCGTTTTTGATGATAATAGAAGTGACAAGCTTTGCCATTTTATCCATACGAAAGGGTATGTAGTTAAAAGCTTTGGTGAAAGAGGACGGGCGCGCGGAGAATTTATTTTTCCGCAAGGATTGTCCTTGTCTAAGGATAAGAAGATCTGTTGCGTGTACGATTACAATACGCAGTATAATGTTTGCTTTTCCGTGAAAGAGGCATTGGGTGGAGGCAATCCTGTTCAAGATGTGAATAAGAATGGGAGACGTGGAAAGCGGGCGACCTGTGGAGCATCGCTTCCATCAAGTCTTGGCTTTGTCAAACAACCGTTTCCTTGGCTTTGGCAACCATCCTGAGAATAGGATTCAAATCTTTAATCAATCAAAGGTGCTTGCCACGTATTCAGACTTCCCGGTTTTGGACGAAAAAGAAGAGAACAATAGGTCGGTTTGGGGTAATTTGGCATCTTTTGGTGTATCTCCAGATGAAAAACATATTGTCATAACCACCGGGATAGGGGCGGCATTTGAGATATTGTCTTTGAGCGGAGAAAAAATAAGCCATAAGTTGGTAAAAGGTTTCTATGCTCCGAAATATTCTATTGCTCAGGGAGCCGTCCCGACTTGTGTCGTCGTATGTCCGGAAAACAGTAGTCGGATTTAATGCCCTGCATGTGGCAGATGATTGTTTTTATGCAGTGTTAGCCGGGCCGGAAGAGCGGTACAATGAAATATTGAAGTTTGATTTTGATGGGGAATGTGTGCATAGATATTGCCTTCCGTCAGATATTGTCTATATACATTGTATGACTGTTGATAAAGGGCGGCTTTGGGCTTTTGTGGAAAATAAGGATGGGGAAATAAAACTTATAAAGGCTAGGGTATGATTGGCAAAGAAGTTATACTTCCTCTTGATTCTTTTTTGTGTTACCAAGGTCTTAAAGAGAAAGAAACTGTCAATCGACATCTCTCGGAGTATAAACTTGTTGTTTATATGGATTCAATTTCCTGTATGTCATGTGGATTGAAAACTATGCACGAATGGGATGTTTATGTGGAGTTATCTGATAGTCTGGAAGGAGTGTTTGATATATTGTTTATAGTTTCACCTAAACATAATGAGTTAGGATTGGTGAAAATCAAGGTTTTGTCTGAGAACTTTAAATATCCAGTCTTTATAGATGATAAGAATATTTTTTCTAAAATTAATCCATGCATACCAAGTGAAGAACAGTTCCACGTGTTTTTGTTGGATAAGGATAATCGTATTATTTTAGTTGGTAATCCCCTTAAAAGTAATAAGATTCACAATTTACTTATCAAAAGCATGAAATAAGAGTCCTTCTGTCATTTTGTTAATTTAAGCCTTGCGAGAATCTTTCGTACGGCCTCGGGGCGGAGGCTTTTGAAAATAGGCGATTCTCATGCGTCGGTGGAAAAGCTGCTTGTCAGCCACTGGGCATTTCCCGTTTCTTTTTGTCCGGTCGGGGGGAGGACATCCGTAGAAAAGTAAAGGGCACACAAGTATGGGACGGCACTTGCGTGTCAGTTTTACATGTCGCTTTTGACCGTGGAAAAACATCAAATAGAGTGAAAAAAGGTTGTGGCGGCACGTGTGCATCCCGTTTTTAGGTATTTTTCCGTTTTCTGAGCAGGACTCTTCGCTTCGGCATGCTTTGAAAATGATACAAGAAACAAAATATATGTAACATGAGCGAAGTGAAAGTCTTGTTTTTATTCGTACTTTTGTGACGGGAATAATCAAAAACTATTAATCAATCATTTACCCAATGAAGAAATACTTCTTACTTGCGTGCGCACTGGGTGCGTTTGGGGTGGCAGATGCAGCCACCGTACAGTTTTCAAGTCCGGATAAGAAATTAGTGGTGACGGTAGCCGACGACGGCGGCCGGCCTACTTATCGTGTGGCCTACGGTGAAACTTTGTTCTTGGAATCCTCCCCCTTGGGGTTGTCTACGAATATCGGCGACTTTTCGCAAGGCATGGTCTTGCAGGAATCCTCTTTTGCCGTTTCGCCCGTGTCGGGGCATTATGAATTACCGACCATCAAACGTGGTAGGGTGGACGTGCGGGCGACGAAAGCGGTCTGCCCTTTTTACCGGGACGGCAAGCATATTTTCGATGTCGTATTCCATGTGTCCGATCATGACGTGGCCTTTAAATATAAGATGTATCCGCAGGGAGAAACTTTGTGTTGCGTGGTCAAGGAGGAGGCTACGGGCTTTGTGCTCCCCGACGGTACCACGACTTTCCTTTGCCCGCAAGTGGCACCGATGGGCGGTTTTGCCCGTACCTATCCGAGCTATGAGACAGGGTACACCGCCGACGATGAGATGGGAAAGAACGGATGGGGGCATGGTTACACGTTCCCCTGCCTGTTCCGTACGGGAGACAAGGGCTGGGTACTGCTTTCCGAGACGGGAGTGGACAGCCGTTATTGCGCGAGCCGCCTGATGGGAAAGGACGGCGGGCTTTACACCATCGGCTTTCCGCAGGAGGGGGAATATAACGGTAACGGGACGGCCTGCCCCGGTATCGCCTTACCGGGCGAAACGCCTTGGCGTACGATTACCATAGGGCAGACGTTGGCACCGATTGTGGAGACCACCATACCATACGACGTGGTGGAACCTCTCTATGAGCCTTCGCGTCGGTATGTTTACGGTCGTGGCACGTGGAGCTGGATTGTCGGTGGCGACAACAGCATGAACTATGACGAACAGAAGCGTTACGTGGATTTCGCTGCGGACATGGGTTACGAGAGCGTGCTCGTGGATGCCTGGTGGGATTCGCGCGTGGGATACGAACGGATAGCGGAACTGGCCCGTTACGCCGCAGGTAAGGATGTAGGCTTGTATTTGTGGTACAATTCCAACGGTTATTGGAACGACGCGCCTCAGGGGCCGCGCGGTCGCATGGACAATATGATAGTCCGTCGCCGTGAAATGAAATGGATGAAGGAAGCCGGCATCCGGGGTATCAAGGTAGACTTTATCGGAAGCGACAAGCAGCAGACCATGCAGCTTTACGAAGACATCCTGGCGGATGCCAACGATTACGGTTTGATGGTGATTTACCACGGTTGTACCCTTCCGCGCGGTTGGGAGCGGATGTATCCCAATTTCGTGGCCAGTGAGGCGGTATTGGCTAGTGAGAACCTGAACTTCTCGCAGAAAAGTTGCGATGCCGAGGCTTTCAATGCCTGCCTGCATCCTTTCATCCGGAATACGGTGGGCAGTATGGACTTCGGTGGCAGTGCGCTGAACAAGTATTACAATGCGAAGAACGAACCGCGCGGCAGCCGTCGGGTGACGTCCGATGTCTATGCGTTGGCTACGGCCGTATTGTTCCAGTCGCCCGTGCAACATTTTGCCCTCGCCCCCAATAATCTGACGGATGCTCCGGCTTGGGCGATAGATTTCATGAAGCAGGTGCCTACGACGTGGGATGATGTCCGTTTCATCGATGGTTACCCCGGGAAATACGTCATTCTGGCGCGTCGTCACGGTGACAAATGGTATGTGGCAGGAGTGAACGCGCAGCAGGAAACGCTGAAGACGGAAATCACTTTGCCGATGTGGGCTTCCGGTACGGAATTGCAGGTATATGCCGATGATAAAGAATTGCAGGGAGAAGTGAAGTCTGTGAAGCTTGGGAAGAAGCAGACCATGAAAGTAACGATTCCTTGTAACGGCGGTCTGCTTATCGTAGGTTGAGAATAGTTTTATTTCATGAAGTATGAGAGAGATATTTGCTATATTAGTCGGTTGGCTTTCCTTGCAATGCCTTGCAGGGGAAAAAGACGTCGGCGGTAAGGTGTCGGACATCCGGAAGGGGCTGACGGTCGAAGAGAAGATAGATTTGCTCTGTGCGGATGCTCCGGCTGTGGATCGTTTAGGTATTATCCGTTACGATTGGTGGAGCGAGTGTCTCAACGGTGTGGCGAGGGCGGGTAAGGCTACGGCCTTCCCGAAACCGATAGGCTTGGGGGCTACGTGGGATGTGGAATTGGTTAAACGGATAAGTACGGCCATATCCGACGAAGCCCGTGCCAAGCATCGTAAAGTGATGGAAGAGAAGGGGTATTCACCGAGGCGATTCGGCCTTACGTTTTTCTCGCCCACATTGAATATTGCGCGCGACCCGAGGTGGGGGCGTACGTCGGAATGCTTCAGCGAGGATCCACTTCTGACTGGTGAAATGGGCGTTGCTTATGTACAAGGTTTGCAGGGGGATGATGCGCGTTGGTTGAAAGCGGTTGCCACCATAAAGCATTTTGTGGCTAACAACGAGGAAAACAGGCGTGCCGGAGGGTCGGCAGACGTGGATGAACTGTCCTTGCGGGAATATTATTTCCCGGCCTTTCGCGAAGCTGTGGTAAGAGGCGGGGCAGCTTCTGTCATGGGAGCCTATAATGCGTTGAACGGAGTGCCGTGTTGTGCGAACGCTTATCTTTTGAATGACGTGTTGCGCAAGGAGTGGGGATTCCGGGGTGTTGTCATCTCAGACGGGTCTGCCGTAGAAAAAATATACACTCACCATAAGTATGCAAGTACGCCGGCAGAGGCTGCCGCAATGGCATTGAAGTCCGGTTGCGATATGTCGCTGCGGGATGAATATCGGGACGGGCTGCGTAAGGCATATACTGAAAAGTTAATTGATGACGAAGACCTTGACCGTGCGGTGGATCGTGTGTTGGAGTTGCGTGTGAGATTGGGACTGGACGGTGATACCGGTGGAAATCCTTATGCCGACATCCCATATTCCGTAGTCGAATGTCCTGCACATAGGGAGTTGGCTCTTGAAGCTGCCGAAAAGTCCATGGTGCTGTTGAAGAATGATGGGCTCCTTCCGTTGGAGCTGGGCAGCGGCGATGTCCGTAAAATCGCTTTGATAGGCGATGCCTTTAACACGGTTTATTATGGAGATTATAGTGCAAGTCCGGAAATCAATGAAGTTCTGTGGGATTGTTTACGCGATGCCGTAGGAAGCCGTGCTGAGTTAAGTTGGGTGGGCGAGCGTACGAAAGAGGAGACCGTTCCTTCCCGATATTTGTCACGGCGCGTAGGAGAAGCTCACGATGGGATATTGGGTTTTACGGGCGAATATTATGCGGACAAAGAAGCCGTGGGGACACCGTTGTTGGTCCGTCAGGATTTAGTACTGGATTTTGTACCGGCTATGGATGACAAGTTGAAAAGTGCCAAGGATTTGTCGGCACGTTGGACTTCTGTCTTGCAAGCCCCGCTTACGGGAAGGTACTCTTTCATGTTCGAAGGCTCCGGTCGGGTCTCTATCCGGATAGACGGGAAGGTTGTTTTTCGCAAAGGAAGCAATCAGAAAGTGCGTGGTAGCTTTGAATTGCCTTTGGTAAAGGGGCAGGAATATCAAGTTGAAGTGGAAGCTTGTGGAATGAAGGCGCAACAGGCCGTTCGCCTGTCGTGGAGGCTTCCTTTTGACGATAAGGGAGTCACCCCCGAAAAGTTGGCAAAAGAGTCGGATGTGGCTATTTTATTCTTGAGGGACGACAATTCTTCAGAAGGCAGGGACCGGAAAGACTTGCATTGGGGGGAGGCTCAAATAGAATTGATCCGTAAAGTTACGGAAGCCAACCCCAACACCATATTGATTTTGGGCAGCGGGAGTCCTTTGATGCTTGCTCCGTTTGTCCGTCTGCCGAAAGCCATCCTGAATGTGTGGATGGGGGGACAGGGGGAAGCGCGTGCCATTACCCATATCTTGCTGGGCAAAGTGAATCCTTCGGGCAAAACGCCAGTGACTTTTTTTGCGGACGAACGCCAACTCCCTCCAATGGACAGTTATGATGTGACAAAGGGTAGAAGCTACCAATATTTTAAGGGTGATGTGATGTTCCCTTTCGGTTATGGGTTGAGTTATACCCGCTTCGAATATTCGCGTCCGGTGGTAGATAAAAGCCGCATGTCGGGAAGCGATACTTTGTCCGTGGAAGTGACGGTGTCCAATAAAGGAGGGTATGACGGTGAGGAAATCGTTCAGTGTTATTTGTCTGCTCCCCAGTGGGCTGTTGGCGGGCTGAAGCAAAAGTTGATAGGGCATAAACGGGTTTTCATGGCCAAGGGAGAAAGTCGTAAAGTGTCCTTCACCGTTTGTCGGGAAGATTTGTTGCGTTGGAACGTGAACGTTAAAGAGTGGACGGCTCTGGCCGGTAAATACGAGGTCTCTGTGGTGCCCCATTCCGGTGAGAAGAACGCAGTTTCATTTGTTTATGAGGGGAAATAAGATGAATGGTTGAATGTAATTTTGCCATCAGAAGGAAATACAAGAATCAAGACATGAAATACAAGCTTATTATATTCGTTTTATTCCTGCTTGGGGGTGGTTTTACCGGGAAAGCATACCTCAAGGGGACAGATACGGTGGTTGCCAATCCTTTGGAACTTCATTTCCATCGTTTGGCTGTCAGGAGATTTATTTTTTCGAATAACATTCCACTTTCAGAATTTGTCCCCTCGGAAATCGTTTCCTTTGAATCCATGCATCCGGCTTTTCTTCCTTCACGGGACGGACGGCCAAAGTGCGATACTTCATTTCATGCCCATATATACAAGGGGTGTCTTGTTTTAGGGGAGGATGAGAAAAAAAGCTCCGTGAGTTTTTATGTGGGTGCGGTCAATCCTTATGCTACTTATGAAATAGATATTCACTCATGGGAATACGGAAACGATGGGGAATCTGAGGTCGGATTTGAATTGGCGCGGATGGGGTTGCAAGACCGCGTACAGCTTTTTGCTTGTCTGGACTCCCTGAAAGAAGGAATATATTTAAGGATATATAAGGACGGCCTTGTGGAACGTGAAGAACGTTTTTCTTCTTCATTGCCTGACGGTAGTTTTACATTACGGGCGCAACTTTACGGAAATTCTCTCGGAGCATTTATTGAGGAATATGGGCATACTTCTTTCTTAGGTTATGTGCCGATAAAGAAAAATTTTAGTGAAGTGATAGATTTCCGTTCCGTAGAAGAGGCTGCTGAGGCTACTTTTAATGTCATTTCCAATTTATGTGGACGTGTGGAGGTCGCCGGTGCCCGTTCTTATCTGTCTACGGGAATCGGTCAGGCAGATATTCGATTGATTTCATACGAAGACTTAAGTCCGTATATGGACCAAAACCGTTTGTGGTTCACGTTCAGTTGCCGGGGGATAGACATCAACCAGTCCGTGCAAGGAGTGTTGAGCCTCGACCCTTCTGTCTTTGATATCCGCTTTGAAGGGGTAATCGTGTTTGACCATGGCGACGGTTTGCTGAGGAATGATTATGCTTCTCATCTTTTCTATGACCGTCGCGAGAAATTATGGAAAGCATATGCTTGCGATTTCGGGGGGACTGCCTACACGGAACTCCGGTCCGGCACCGGATTGGTGACAGCCGTATCGTCTAAAGATCCCCGGCGAGGGTTTTCAGTAATGAAAGCCCGGCGTGTTGAAACAGATCATGTTTTGGGGCATAATGAAGACCCTTGTATATTTTATGATTCCCAAAATAAGAAGTGGAGGTTGCTTACCAGTGTGCTGACCAGTAAATCTATAACTTCCGGTATTTTTGAGTCTGAGGAATGGGATGGAAAGTTCACGCGGGTTGCCCCTCCCATATCGTTGAACTCGACAGGGACATCCATACAGAAAATAGGAGGGAAATACTATGCCTTCATGGGAGGACATGGAAACCTGAGGGTGCATGCCTACCCCAGCCTTGAGTTATTGGGTGAACTGGATTTGGATTTGCAACCCCATTGGCCTAAAGCGGCGGGACGTGTATGGGCGAGCCTTGTGCCCTTGCCGGAAGGCTATCCTTACAGGTATGTGTTGCTGACGATGGACAGGCCTAATTTCCCAGGCATTACCGGGGCAAACTGGAGTTACGGAGGACTTTATTTCTATGGGGCTGATTAAGTAGGAGTTACGAACGGTAATTATTACACAAAATGGATTCAAATAAATGAAACGGAGAATAGGAAAGGGAATAGCCTTAGCTTTTGTGGCTATGGTAGTGTGCAGGGCGGAGGTTGTGGCACAAGGAAATCCGTGGAATAACCCGGTCGTGTCGCCCCGTGTGGATACCGGTGGGGAGGTGACTTTCTCAGTCTGTGCTCCCTCGGCTTCACGAGTGGAGCTTTCGGGACAGTTTATGGAAGGCACATGCCCGATGCGGAAAGGAACTGATGGAGTGTGGAGCGTGACGGCAAAGATAGACCGTCCCGACATTTATCCTTATTCATTCCGTATCGATGGGGTAGAGACCTCCGATCCGAGTAATCCCCTGGTTTTTCCCAACGAACGTTTCAAAGCCAGTTTGCTGGAGATGCCGGATACGGCTGCCCTCTATGCGCGCCATAAAGATGTTCCGAGGGGACAGGTACGCTATTGCAGTTATTATTCCGAGGTTTTGCACGCCGATCGTACGATGTTGGTTTATACGCCTCCGGGCTATGATCGGGAGACCGAACGGCGTTATCCCGTGCTTTATCTCGTGAGCGGCACGACTGATACGGAGGAAACTTGGTATAAGGTAGGGCGTGTGGATGCCATTTTGGACAATCTCATCGCCAGAGGCGAGGCCGAGCCGATGCTCGTAGTCATGCCGTACGGTTATATGCCGTCTCATGGTACGCCCATGCCCTCATCGCCTGAGGCTGCCGAGATGTATGCCACCTTCGCCCGCGAACTGACGGAAGCTGTGATACCCTATGTGGAGTCAAGTTTCCGTACGGAGCTTTCGCGCGAGTCCCGTGCGGTGGGCGGGTTCTCGCGTGGCGGCGGGCAGGCTCTGTTTGCAGCCTTTTCCCATCCTGAATTGTTCGCCCACGTGGCTTCTTATAGTGCCTATCTTACTCCGCAGGTGATGGAGCGTCATTTCGGGCAGCTTATGGGGAATCCCGCACGTATGGACTCCCTCTACCGGGTGAAGTGGTTCGGTGTAGGGCGCGGAGATTTCCTCTATGCCGATGTGATGAGACACCTCGATTATTTTCGGGAGAAAGGCATTTCCTGCCGGACGCGTATCACGGACGGGGGACATACATGGATGAACGCCCGTGCCTATCTGGCTGAAACATTGAAGCTTTTTTTCCGGTCGTCCGAATCCTGAGGATGGAATTTTGGCTATAAAATATAACCTTTAAATAATAGATTGGTAAAATGAAACATTCACTTATGACATCCGCCCTCGCCACATTTTTGGTATGTGCAGGGCAAACCGTGCTTTACGCACAAGATCCCATTATCCAGACCAAGTACACGGCCGACCCTGCGCCGATGGTGTACAACGACACCGTGTTCCTTTATACGTCCCATGACGAGGACGATGCACAGGGATATGGGTTCAAAATGTTGGATTGGCAACTTTACACTTCCACCGACATGGTGAACTGGACTGATCATGGTGCCGTAGCCTCGTTGAAAGATTTCACTTGGCGTAAGCGTGACAACGGGGCATGGGCTTTGCAGGTCGTCGAACGTAATGGCAAGTTCTATATGTACTGTCCGCTTCATGGCAATGGAATCGGCGTGTTGGTATCCGACTCGCCTTACGGTCCTTTTAAAGACCCTATCGGCAAGCCTTTGGTATGGCAAAAGGAGCATTGGGACGACATCGACCCCACGGTATATATTGACGACGACGGACAGGCTTATATGTATTGGGGCAACCCCAATCTTTATTACGTGAAGCTCAACGAAGACATGATTTCTACCTCGGGCGACATCGTAAAAATCGGCAAGCTGAAGACTTATCAGGAAGGGCCATGGTTTTACAAGCGCAACAACCATTATTACTTGGCCTTTGCTTCCACTTGCTGTCCCGAAGGCATCGGTTATGCCATGAGCGATTCTCCTACCGGTCCGTGGGACGTGAAGGGATACATCATGCGTCCGACCGACCGTACGCGTGGTAACCATCCCGGCATCATCGACTACAAGGGAAAGACGTACGTGTTCGGACAGAATTACGACTTGTTGCGTCTGGAAATGGAAGAACACCACGAACGCCGTTCCATCTCTGTGGCCGAGATGCACTATAATGCAGACGGCACGATACAAGAAGTGCCTTATTTCAAGGATGTGAAGGTGGAACAGATTGAACATTTCGACCCGTACCGCAGAGTGGAGGCCGAGACGATGGCTTGGGGATATGGATTGAAAACGGAGAAGATGCCGGGCGGTGGCATCTATGTGACGGCTGTGGATGATGGCGACTCGTTGATTGTTCGTGGCGTGGACTTCGGAAAGCGCGGTGCCAAACGTTTCCGTGCCTGCATCGCTGCGGAGCAAGACTGTACCGTAGAGATACATCTGGACCGTGTCGACGGACCGTTGGTGGGTACGCTGGAGGTAAAGGCCACCGGAGGCATGCAGGCGTATAAAGAAATGGAATGCCGCGTGAAAGGGGCTAAAGGCGTACATGACCTGGTGTTCCTTTTCAAGGGTGGTGCCGGCAAGAACCTGATGAACTGGGATTACTGGCGTTTTAGTTAATTCAGGGCTGGGCGGAGAGGCATCCTGAAGCAGGCGGTTGAAGGCAATGGGGCAGGTCTTGCCGGCTGTGGGAATACGGATGTCGGTGGTTGGGTTTCCTCATGGTAGCTATATTGCAAAGGCCGCGCCTGCTTTGGGTCTCTTTGCCCGGACTGTCCTGAAACCACTGTATGAGGTTCTGTACATGTTTTCCCGCATGTCAAACGGAGACATGTTAAATGTAACCCTGTTGTTTGTGTAGCGTAACACGTCGGCGCGAAATCAACATGGTTATTGTTGTTTTTCAACATGAGTATGCCCTGTTTGGGAGCGGGGGCTTTAACTTTGCAGCGTTGCAACAATAAAAACAAATGTATGGATCTATTAATGTAAAAGACAAGTATGAGAAAGACAATGTTTGTGTTGGGCGGACTGGTTTGTGCCACATGGCTGTCTGCCCAGGATTACCAAAAAACGGCTTACGGCATTAAAGCCGCCGCAGGCGGGGTTGACGTGGAGGTGCAGTTCTTCACGCCTTCGGTGGTGAGGGTGGTCAAGTCTCCCCAGGGCGAACACTTTGAGAAGAAGAGCCTGGCGGTCGTGGCCTCGCCGGGCGAGGTCGGGGTCAAGGTCGGTATCAAGGATGGTGCCATCGTGATGGACACCAAAGTCTTGCAAGTGAACCTTGACACGTCTACCGGTGCATTTTCCTACCGGACGGCTGATGGCAAGCTTTTGCTTGCCGAGAAGCCGGTGGAGAAGTCGTTCGTTCCCTTTGACGACGCAGGCGATGCCACCTACAACGTGTATCAGGCTTTCAAGCTCGATGCGGACGAGGCCATTTACGGGTTGGGACAGTTGCAAAACGGGAAAATGTCGCAAAGGGGCGTGCGGAAGAACATGATTCAGGGGAACGTGGAGGATGTCAGTCCCTTCTTCCAGTCGACCAAAGGCTATGGCTTGTATTGGGACAATTATTCCCCCACGCTTTTCACGGATAACGAGGAAGAGACCTCTTTCCGGTCGGATGTGGGCGATTGCATGGATTATTACTTCATGTACGGCGGCGATGCAGACGGTGTGGTAGCACAGGTACGCTACCTTACGGGGGAGGTACCGATGTTTCCTCTTTGGACTTATGGTTATTGGCAAAGTAAGGAACGCTATAAGAGCCAAGAAGAGACGGTAGGTGTTGTACGTAAGTATCGTGAATTAGGTGTACCTCTTGACGGTATTATTCAAGATTGGCAATATTGGGGACACAACTATTTGTGGAATGCTATGGACTTTCAGAATCCTCAATTCAATAATCCCCAAAAAATGATAGATGACGTACATGCGATGAATGCGCACATGGCTATTTCCATCTGGTCGTCGTTTGGTCCGGCTACAAAGCCTTATCGTGAATTGGCAGCCAAGGGGTTGCTGTATGATTTTAAGACATGGCCGGCTGCTGGGACGGAAAGTTGGCCGCCAGATCCGGAGTACCCTTCCGGAGTGCGCGTCTATGACGCTTATTCTCCTGAAGCTCGTGACATCTACTGGAAATACCTGAACGAGGGAATCTTTAAGCTTGGTATGGATGCTTGGTGGATGGATTCTACTGAACCGGATCATTTGGATTTTAAGCCCGAAGATATGGACACGAAGACCTACATGGGGTCTTTCCGCAAAGTACGTAATGCCTATCCTCTCATGTCCGTTGGCGGAGTGTACGACCATCAGCGTGCCGTGTCGTCAGATAAACGTGTGTTTATCCTGACCCGTTCAGGCTTTTTGGGACAGCAGCGTTATGGGGCTAATGTGTGGAGTGGTGACGTGGGTTCATCATGGGAGACCTTGCGCAATCAGGTACCGGCCGGCTTGAACTTCTCACTTTGTGGCATGCCCCACTGGAACAACGACATTGGCGGTTTCTTTGCCGGGCAATATAATAAGAGTTGGAATGACGGAACGGCTCCTAAGAATCCGCTTTATCAGGAACTTTATGTACGTTGGTTGCAGTTCGGAACTTTTACACCGATGATGCGTTCCCACGGTGCTGACACCCCACGCGAGATTTATCAATTCGGCCAAAAAGGCGAACCGGTGTATGATGCCATCGAGAAAATGATACGCCTACGCTATGCTTTGTTGCCTTATATCTATTCTACATCGTGGGATGTGAGCCATCGCCAGTCCACGTTCATGCGTGCGCTCGTCATGGATTTCCCAAAGGACAAGAAGGTGTGGGACATGAATGACGAATATATGTTTGGAAAGGCTTTCCTTGTAGCGCCTGTGTTGCATGCGCAATATACGCAGGAGAAAGTGGTGAAGGTGAATGAAGAAAGCGGATGGAACCGCGATAATGCAGGGAAAACCGATGGAAAGGTGCAGGCCGATTTCCAACAGCCGAAATCTACAGAGGTTTATCTTCCATGCGGTACGGTTTGGTACGACTTCTGGACGAACGAGAAGATAAAGGGAGGTCAGGAGGTCACCCGTGAGACCACGCTCGACCTTATACCTCTATATATAAAAGCTGGTAGCATCGTGCCTTTTGGTCCCGACGTGCAATATGCCACGGAAAAGCCGTGGGACAACTTGGTTCTCCGTGTTTATCCGGGTGCCGACGGCAGTTTCGTGCTTTACGAAGACGAGTTCGACAATTACAATTACGAGAAAGGCGCTTATACGGAGATTCCTATGTCGTGGGACGATTCTTCGCGCCGTCTGACCCTGGGGACGCGCAAGGGCGAATACAAGGGCATGTTGCAATCCCGCGGGTTTACGGTGGTGCTTCCCGACGGACGGCAAAAGTCCGTATCTTATAATGGAAAGAAAGTTTCGGTGAAGTTTTGATAAGGTATCTCTCTTTCGGGAAAAGATGTGCTCTCCTACAAAAGGCAGTATTTGCAGCCCTTTTGTAGGAGAGCTTTTAATGCGGTTGGGGGAAGTGTGCATTTAAGGTGCGAATCCTTTGCAATAGAAAGGGCTGGCCGTTTGTTAGGGGCTTCTTTCCATGAGATTTCAACGACGTTACCATGATTTTCAACATAAGTGTTAGGAATACAGTACAAGGAGGCTGTACTTTTGTAGTTGAATAGTAATAATACGACAATAATGAAAACAAGACATTCTTTCATTCCTTTCGTCCTCTTTTCAATGTGGTTGTGCGGAGGAGCCACTCTCCGTGCGCAGGATCCTATTATCCAAACCAAATATACGGCCGATCCGGCTCCCATGGTTTACAATGACACTGTATTCCTTTATACGGGACATGATGAGGATGACGCATACAGTTTTAAGATGTTCGACTGGCAGCTTTATACTTCTACCGACATGGTGAATTGGACTGACCATGGAACGGTAGCCACAACCAAGACTTTTCCTTGGCGGGAAGAGCAAAATGGGGCTTGGGCCATGCAGGTGGTGGAGCGGAACGGCAAATTCTATATGTATTGTACTGTTCAGGGTAATGGCATAGGGGTATTGGTATCCGATTCGCCTTATGGTCCGTTTAAGGACCCTATCGGCCAACCGTTGGTATGGCAAAAAGGAATTGGCGATGATATCGACCCTACGGTATTCATCGATGACGACGGGCAGGCTTACATGTATTGGGGCAACCCCAACCTTTATTACGTGAAACTCAATGAAGACATGATTTCCTATTCTGGGGGCATTGTGAAAATCGGCAAATTGAAAACCTATCAGGAAGGGCCGTGGTTTTATAAGCGCAACGGCCATTATTACTTGGCTTTTGCCTCTACTTGCTGTCCGGAAGGTATAGGTTATGCCATGAGCGGTTTCCCCACAGGGCCGTGGGACGTGAAAGGATATATCATGCGGCCTACTGAACGTACGCGAGGCAATCATCCGGGTATCATCGATTACAAGGGAAAAACTTACGTGTTCGGACAGAATAATGATTTGCTGTTCTTGGATATGAAGGAACACCGTGAGCGTCGTTCTGTTTCTGTGGCTGAGATGCATTACAATCCGGATGGTACGATTCAGGAAGTGCCTTATTTTAAAGATGTCAAGGTGGAACAGATTGAACATTTCAATCCTTACCGTAGGGTGGAAGCCGAAACGATGGCATGGGGGCATGGCCTGAAGACGGCAAGGTTGGATGACGGCGGCATTTATGTGACGGCTGTAGATGATGGTGATTCGTTGGTTGTTCGCGGTGTGGACTTCGGCAAGCGTGGTGCCAAACGTTTCCGTGCTTGCATCGCTTCGGAACAAGGTTGTGCCGTCGAGATACATTTGGATAGTGCCGGCGGCCCCTTGGTGGGCACGCTGGAGGTGAAAGCCACCGGAGGGATGCAGACGTATAAAGAAATGGAATGCCGCGTGAAGGGTGCCAAAGGCGTACACGATTTGGTATTCCTTTTTAAGGGCAGTGTCGGCAAGGATTTGATGAATTGGGATTATTGGTGTTTTAACTGAAATGGAATGTTGTTTTATGCAGTGAAACCATTAGAAATATAAATAGTATGAGGAAAACAATGTTATTTTTGGGTGGGTTGATTTGTGTGGCTGTAGCTTGGGCACAGGATTACCAAAAGACCGCCTACGGCATCAAGACCACTGTGAATGATGTGGATGTGGAAGTGCAGTTCTTTACCCCTTCGGTTGTGCGGATAGTCAAGTCGCCTCATGGAGAGGATTATGAGAAGAAGAGCTTGTCGGTTGTGGCTTCACCCAAAGAAGTGGGGTTTAAGGTAAACACAAAGAACGGGAACATCGTGCTCGGCACGGAGGCTTTGCAGATGTCTCTTGACACATCGACCGGTGTTCTTTCCTATAAAACAGCCAAGGGAAATCAACTGCTCGTCGAGAAAGCCGTAAAAGAACAATTTACTCCTTTTAATGACGCAGGTAATTCTACGTATAACGTTTATCAGGCTTTTACGCTTGATGATGATGAGGCACTCTATGGCTTAGGACAATTGCAAAACGGGAAGATGTCCCAACGTGGGCAAGTGAAGAATCTTGTACAAGGTAACGTGGAAGACGTAAGTCCATTCATCCAATCTACCAAGGGGTATGGCCTCTTCTGGGACAATTATTCCCCCACAGTCTTTACCGACAATGAGAAAGAGACTTCTTTCCGTTCGGAGGTGGGCGATTGCATGGATTATTATTTCATGTATGGCGGTGATGCCGATGGCGTTATAGCGCAGATGCGTTATCTTACGGGAGAGGTACCGATGTTTCCTCTTTGGACTTATGGTTATTGGCAGAGCAAGGAACGTTACAAAAGCCAGAAAGAGGTGGTGGACGTAGTGCGTAAATATCGTGATTTGGGTGTACCTCTCGACGGCATTATTCAAGATTGGCAATATTGGGGGCACAACTATTTGTGGAACGCCATGGCTTTTCTGAATCCAGATTATCCTAATCCCAAGAAGATGTTGGACGATGTGCATGCGATGAATGCCCACATGGCTATTTCCATTTGGTCGGGATTCGGTCCGGCTACGAAACCTTACCGGGAACTGGCTGCCAAAGGATTGTTGTTTGACTTCCGTACTTGGCCGCCCTCTGGGATTGACGCATGGCCGCCCATCATGGAATATCCTTCCGGAGTGAAAGTGTATGACGCCTATTCTCCCGAAGCCCGTGACATTTATTGGAAATACTTGAATGAGGGTATTTTCAAACTCGGCATGGATGCTTGGTGGATGGATTCTACTGAACCGGACCATGTGGATCCCACGCCCGAGGATTTGGATACCAAGACCAGTATGGGGTCCTTCCGGAAGGTTCGCAACGCTTATCCGCTCATGTCCGTCGGTGGAGTGTATGACCACCAGCGTGCCGTGTCGTCGGATAAACGCGTGTTCATCCTCACCCGTTCGGGGTTTGTGGGACAACAGCGTTACGGGGCTAATGTATGGACTGGTGATGTGGGGTCTTCATGGGAGACCTTGCGCAATCAGGTGCCGGCCGGCCTGAACTTCTCGCTTTGTGGCATGCCTCATTGGAACCACGACATTGGCGGTTTTTTTGCCGGACAGTACAACCAGAATGGAGATGGTTCCGCCCCGAAGAACCCGCTTTATCAGGAACTTTATGTACGTTGGTTACAGTTCGGGGCTTTTACGCCGATGATGCGTTCCCATGGTACCAATACCCCACGTGAGATTTACCAGTTCGGACGGAAAGGTGAACCGGTGTATGATGCCATTGAGAAGATGATACGTCTGCGTTATTCCCTTTTGCCCTACATTTATTCTACGTCGTGGGACGTGAGCCATCGCCAGTCCACGTTCATGCGTGCGCTCGTCATGGATTTCCCGAAAGACAAGAAGGTGTGGGACATGAATGACGAATACATGTTTGGAAAGGCTTTCCTTGTGGCTCCCGTGTTGCATGCGCAGTATACACAAGAGGCTGTTGTAAATGTGAATGAACTGAGCGGATGGAGTCGTGACAATGATGGAAAAGCCGCTGGTGGGGCACAAGCCAACTTCCAACAGCCGAAATCTACGGAGGTTTATCTACCGTCCGGTACTGCTTGGTACGACTTCTGGACGAACGAGAAGATAGAGGGAGGCCGGGAGATTACCCGTGAGACCACGCTCGACCTTATACCTCTATATATAAAAGCTGGTAGCATCGTGCCTTTTGGTCCCGACGTGCAATATGCCACGGAAAAGCCGTGGGACAACTTGGTTCTCCGTGTTTATCCGGGTGCCGACGGCAGTTTCGTGCTTTACGAAGACGAGTTCGACAATTACAATTACGAGAAAGGCGCTTATACGGAGATTCCTATGTCGTGGGACGATTCTTCGCGCCGTCTGACCCTGGGGACGCGCAAGGGCGAATACAAGGGCATGTTGCAATCCCGCGGGTTTACGGTGGTGCTTCCCGACGGACGGCAAAAGTCCGTATCTTATAATGGAAAGAAAGTTTCGGTGAAGTTTTGATAAGGTGTCCCTTGTGACGGGACAAAGATTAGCCTCCGCAAGAAGCTGCGTTTGCAAGCCTTTTTTGTGGGGGCTTTTATTACATTTGCTCCTCCTGCGTGTCGGCATTCTCCCCCTCCAAGAGTTTTGTAAAAAGGTCTTTCATCTTTCAGGTCGCATGTCAACTGATTGTCATATAATGGATTATGGAATGAAGGATGTTTCAGGCATCTTTCAGAATTCTTTCATGGCGGAAAGCGATAAAAAGTTCTCAGCCGAACGATTTGTCAATCTCAGCCGAATGATTTTTCGTTCTGCGCCAAACGATTTTTCATCCTGTATCAAGCGAAATGAAACTTGGCTGAAGGATACCTGAAACATCCTTCAGTCTGTAATATCAATATTATGAGATGCTTGTCGCATAACCTGAAGGATGAAAGACGTTTTCGCAAAAATCCTGTGTAGGGAGATATGTCCGGCATGTAAGGGAGTCGATATACTCCATTGGCGAGCCGCTGTCCCGTGTTCAGGTTTCATGCCTAAGAATAAGGCTTGTCTTTTGATATGCCCATTTGCTCAGGCGGAAAACCGGATAGGAGGCTAATATCCCGGCAATGGCATCCACTAAGTAATGTGCCTGGATATAGACTGTGGCCAGTGTCAAAAGGATGGCGAAAGGCAATAATATGAAGAAGAAACGTTTACTTTGCGGACGGACCAGATAAAGCAGGATAAAAGTAATACCGATATGCGAGGAAGGAAAAGCGGCTGTCGGGCGTTCGCCGGAATCCTGAGCCCATTCTACTAAATGACAGAAGAAACCGTCGGCATAGCCCGGCGAGGGTAGCATATCGGTACGATGGTTGAAGTAGGTGCCTAAAGACGGAAATATCCCGTTCTCGACACTTTCCGGACTTACGGCCTGAAAATAGAATTGGGGACCGGCAACAGGGAGGAAAATATAGACAAGATAAAAGATGAAAAAGGAGCACATGACGGTGAATGAGGCTTTCTCGTAGCGGTCATTGCGACAGAGAAAGAAGAAAACCATGACGGCCACAATCATGGGGTAATAAGAGAAATAACCCATATTTACGGCTTCGGAAAACCAAGGCCATGGGCAAAGGCGGCTGAATTCCAATGAGGGCTGGCAACCGAACAGCACTGCATCCCATCGGGCGAATATGTGGTCCAAATTGGGAAACGTCCGGTTGAACTCGTAAGTGTCCGGATACCAGTAGCTGAGCAAAGCCATCTGTGCCGTGATACGGATGAAAGTCATAAGTCTGCGCGGCCAAAGGAGATAGATTCTCCATAATAAGATTGTACCGAGAAAGATGTACAGGCGGTCGGCAAACATGTCCCAAGGATGGTTCATGTCCGGCCAAAGCACGAACATGGTCAGGGTCGTGAGGATACTGTAGGTTATGGCCAGCCATTCAATCGGCCATAAGCCTTTGGATTGATTGTCGTTTCCGGTAAGCCATTGGAAGGAAATTTTCATAACCATCCCTCCTTCTTATACCAGGCTATCGTTTCTTTGACTCCTCGTGCCAAAGGATATTCGGGACGAAAGTCCAGTTCTTTCACGGCCGGTTGGATGTCGCATTGCCAGTTGCGTTGGCATAGAATGTGAAATTTGTCACGGTTAAGGGTGGTGGTGTGGCCCCGCCATGTGCTGAAACTGCCGTTTATGGCACATACGACACGAAGAAACCATACCGGGGCTTTGATGCGGAGCATGAACGGATGTCCGAGCTCCGTGCGTATCAGGTCGCTGAATTCCGTACTGTGGTATATGTTTCCATCGCTGATGAAAAATTCGCGTCCGATGACATCCTTTACCATGGCAGAGAAAACGGCTTGTACGAGGTCTTTCACGTAAATGAATGTGATTTCCTGCGGACGGTAACCTACGCTGAAGTCTACGTGTTGTTTGATACTTTGTGCCATGACGAAATAGTCTTTTTCACGTGGCCCGTATACGCCGGTGGGGCGGAGAATGACATAAGGAAAATCTTTCAGAGACTTGAGATAACGTTCGGCCTCCAACTTGCTTTCCCCGTATGCCGTGTTGGGGCGTGGCGTATCATCTTCCCGTATCGGGGCATATATCCAGGGATTGTCCGAAGTGGCGTGACGTACTGCCTGTTCGCGTATGGCGCCGAACACACTGAGGGAACTGATGAAAATAAAACGCCCGGGCACCATATCCAGTTCGCGGAGCGCATCTACAAAATGACGTGTACCTTCCGTATTGGTGCGGAAAAAGTCTTCACGCCGGATACATTTGGTGGCTCCGGCTGCATGTACGATGACATCCCAACCTCCGAACTCGGCCTTGCATGCCGCCAGTTGGGGGCGTAGGATTTCAGGATGTTCCATGTCTAATTCAACGAAACGGATTCGGGAATCCTGAAGATAGTTCCGGCTACTGGTGGCACGCATGCCTGCCCACATCGTGTGTCCTTCTGTCAGTCCCTTTTCAACGATAAAACTGCCGATGAAGCCGCTGGCTCCTGTTACTAATATTTTCATACGCGTTTGTTCTATTGGTTTTATTCCTCGTAAGTGCCATCGGCACTTTTCACGGGCTCCACATGGATGCCCACATGGGTTTCATTTCCGTATTTCTCTTTCAGTTTGTTTTCTATGACCGATGCCTTGGCGTGTGCTTCATACAAAGTCAAATGTCCGTCCATCCGGACGTGCATCTCTATGGCATAATGGTTGCCGATGCGGCGTGTGCGCAAATTGTGTATGGCCGATACTCCCGGTGTGTTCTCCGTAATGAGGCAGATTTCCTTTTCTATTTCGTCCGGCAATGATTTCTCGGTCAGTTCGTCTACGCACGGCTTCAAGAGTTGGACGGATACCTTCATGATGAAGAAACTCACGACCACTGCAGCCATGGGATCGAGCACACTCCATGATTCGCCCAGGAGTATAGCCCCTCCGATACCTATGGCTGTTCCGACGGAAGAGAAGGCATCGCTACGGTGATGCCAGGCATTGGCAATGACTGCACTGGAATTGATTTTGCGTCCCACGTGGATGGTGTAACGATATATCAGTTCTTTGGAGACGATGGAAATGATGGCTCCGGCGAAAGCAAGCATGCCCGGGGCGGGAAGGCGGTCTCCCTGCCATACGGTCTGGATGGCTCGCAGGCCGTTCCAACAGATGCCTGCACCTACGGCAAAAAGCACGATACCTATTATTGCCGTGGCCAGCGTTTCGTATTTGCCGTGACCGTAATCGTGACTTTTGTCTTGCGGTTTATTGGAAATACGTGTGAAGATAAGTACGACGATGTCGGTTGCAAAATCAGACAATGAATGTACGGCATCGGCTATCATGGCCGCGCTGTGCCCTAGGATTCCGGCTATGAACTTGAATACGACTAACAGAAAGTTGACAAAACTTCCTGCCCATGTGACTTGATAGATGGCTTTTTCCCGTTCGGTTAGTTTCATTGGTCTGTTGGTTTATGAAAAAGAAAGAACAAAGATAAGCATTTTCAGAAAAAATAAGAGATAAAAGAGGAGAGGAATGAATAAATATGCTTAACTTGCAGAAAGATTATAGATAACAAACCTCTAAAATATCAGATTTATGGGAAAAACAGGAAAGAAAGGCGGCAAGCGCCTGAAGAAAAAAGAACTGGCGAAAATGTTAATGGAACTTTTTCAAAATAATCCCGCCGAGGTTTACGACATTAAACGTATATTCAGAGACTTGAAACTGGACACTCATCCTGCCAAGTTGCTTTGTATGGACTTGTTGGAAGATTTGGCGATGGATGATTATATAAAAGAAACGGAGAAGCTGCATTTCCGTTTGAATACCACAGGGCAAGTGTTTGAAGCCATATTCAATCGCAAAGCGAACGGTAAAAATACCGTGACCCCGTTGGATGGAGGAGAACCTGTTCTTGTGGCCGAACGGAACTCTTTGCATGCCATGGGAGGAGACAAGGTGAAAGTAACTTTGTTGGCCCGCAGGAAGCATCATGTACGCGAGGCGCAAGTGGTCGAGATTCTCGAAAGGAGCGACAGGTCGTTTGTCGGAAGATTGGAGGTGCGTAAGGATTTTGCTTTCCTGCTCACCGAGGACCGTACGCTGGCCAACGACATATTTATTCCTAAAAAAGCGTTGAAAGGTGGTAAAAGCGGAGATAAGGCTGTGGTGAAGATTACCGAATGGCCCGAACATGCCAAGAATCCGATTGGTAAGGTCGTGGATATATTGGGGCAGAGCGGAGACAATACCACGGAAATGCACGCCATTTTGGCCGAATACGGTTTGCCTTATGCTTATCCCAAGTCCGTAGAAGATGAGGCAGAGAAGATCGACCCGGGTATTACGGCCGAGGAAATCGGGCAGCGTGAGGACCTGCGTGAGGTGACGACATTTACCATCGACCCGAGGGATGCCAAGGATTTTGATGATGCGATTTCCATTCGTAAAACGGATGACGGATTGTGGGAAGTAGGAGTACATATTGCAGACGTCTCGCATTATGTAAAGGAGGGGAGCATCATAGACAAAGAAGCCGTGAAGCGTGCCACCAGCGTGTATCTGGTAGACCGGACGATTCCGATGTTGCCTGAACGTTTGTGTAATTTCATCTGTTCTTTACGTCCGAACGAAGAGAAGTTGACTTATAGTGTCGTTTTCAAGTTGGACGACAAGGCTGTAGTCAAAGACTGGCATCTGGCCCATACGGTCATCAAGAGTGACCGTCGTTTTACGTATGAAGAGGTACAGAAAGTGTTGGAAGACCATAAGGAAGCTTCGCCTGAAGACTATAAGATGCCGGGCGACCATGCGGCAGATCCGAACTTTAACGGGCCGGACGTATTGCCGGCCGAACATTTTGCCACGGAATTGATAACGTTGAATCGTTTGGCCAAACAACTTCGTGCTCGGCGTTTCGAACATGGTTCCATCAATTTCGACCGTAGTGAGGTTCGTTTTGATATAGACGATAAGGGTAAACCGATAGGAGTGTATTTCAAGGTGGCGAAAGATGCGAACAAATTGGTGGAAGAGTTTATGTTGCTGGCTAATCGTACGGTAGCTGAGAGTGTGGGGAAGCAGCCTAAAAATAAAAAGCCCAAGACGCTGCCTTATCGTGTGCATGATTTGCCGGATCAGGACAAGCTGATTAATCTGAGTGAGTTTATTGTGAAATTCGGCTATAAACTGAAGCCGACAGGGGCTAAGGAAGAGGTGGCTAAAGGATTGAATAAGCTATTGACCGACATTCAGGGGAAGAAAGAACAAAATCTGATAGAAACCGTTTCGTTGCGGGCCATGATGAAGGCGCGTTACAGTACGCATAATATCGGACATTACGGGTTGGCATTCGATTACTATACGCATTTCACCTCCCCTATCCGCCGTTATCCAGACGTAATGGTGCATCGGTTGCTGACACGGTATGCCGACGGAGGACGCAGTGCCAGTCAGGACAAGTATGAAGAATTGTGTGAACATTGCAGTGCGATGGAGCAGTTGGCTGCCAGTGCCGAACGTGCCAGTATCAAGTATAAGCAGGTGGAATTCATGAGCGACAAACTGGGGCAAGTGTTTGAAGGAACCGTAAGCGGTGTGACGGAGTTCGGCCTGTATGTGGAAATCAATGAGAATAAATGTGAAGGTATGGTGCCTTTGCGTGATTTGGATGACGATTATTATGAATTCGACGAGCGTAACTACTGCTTGTGGGGACGTAAGTATCATCATCGTTATTCTCTGGGGGATACGGTACAAGTAAAAGTGGCGAAAGCCAATTTGGAAAAGAAGCAGTTGGATTATGCTTTGGTCAGAGAATGAGAGGGCGGAATCCAATCATTTGTCTGAATATATTTGGCATTTTTCGGGTCATACGCTAACTTTGCAACGGAAAACGTCTCATTAAACGTGTATATATGTCACAGAAATTAGTTCAGTCTCAATCTATGCAGCAGGTTCAGACACTGTCCCCGCAGCAGGTGTTGCAGGTGCGGTTGCTGGAAATGCCCGTTTCAGAGCTGGAACAACGCGTGAAAAACGAATTGATAGACAACGGAGCGTTGGAAGAAAGTCTGGGAAGTCCCGAGGATGCCGATACGTCTTCGGAAGATGTCTATGACGGAACAGATGCAGAGTCGGCCGGAAGCGAGACTTCCGGGTTGGACGGTGGTCTGCCTTCCGATGAATATCGTCCGGCAGAGGTGCGGCAGGCGATGGATGATTATCGGACTCCGGACGATGTGCCGGATTATCTGTTGCAGGAACGGGGAGGGAAAGACCGTCCGGAAACGATGGACTATGGCGACACGACATCTTTCTATGAGCAGATGACGGAGCAGATGAACGAATGTGACCTGACACCGCGTGAACAGGAACTGATGACTTATCTTATCGGTTCGTTGGAAAATGATGGCTTGTTGAAAAAGAAACTTTCCACATTGGCGGACGAATTGGAGATATATGCAGGAATACAAACTACGGAGGCGGAACTGGAAACAGTGTTGGCCCGTTTGCAGACTTTCGATCCTCCCGGTATCGGAGCACGCGATTTGAGAGAGTGTCTTTTGCTGCAACTCCGCCGGGACGAACATCGCGGGAGCCGGCAAAAACAGTTGGAGTATGAAATTATCGACAAACTGTTTGATGAATTTACCCATAAACGCTGGGACAGGATTGCCGCCCGTCTGCATTTGACAGAGGCGGAATGCGAACGTTTACAGAGAGATTTGAAGAAGCTCAATCCGCGTCCGGGAAGTGCCATGGGCGAGGTGGTAGGACATAATTATCAACAGATTGTGCCGGACTTTGCCGTAGAGACCGATGACGATGGGGGGATTACCCTTTCGTTCAATAAAGGCGACGTACCGGAGTTGCGTATCAGCCCTTCGTTCATGGAAATCCTTCACCAGGTGGATACCGGGCGTGCCAAGATGAGTCGGCCGGAACGGGAAGCTTTGCAATATACCCGCCAAAAGATAGAAAAAGCACAGGGCTTTATCGAGGCTGTGAAACAGCGTCGGCGTACGTTGACCGCTGTCATGCAGGCTATTATTGATTTGCAGCGTCCTTTCTTTCTGGAAGGAGATGAGACTTTGTTACGCCCGATGATATTGAAGGATGTAGCCGAGCGTACGGGATTGGATATCTCTACCGTATCCCGTGCTGCCAACAGTAAATACGTGGAGACCCATTACGGGACTTATCCGCTCAAATGGTTTTTTAGCGACGGTTATGTGACAGACGATGGGCAGGAGATTGCTACCCGTAAGATTCAGGCCGCTTTGAAGGATTTGGTCGAGGCGGAAGACAAGAAGAAGCCGCTGAGCGATGAGGCATTGACGGCGATGTTGAATGAAAAAGGCTTTCCCATTGCGCGGCGCACGGTGGCCAAATACCGGGAACAACTGGGAATCCCCGTAGCACGGTTAAGAAAATGAAACACAAGGGACTTATTGTAGCGGCTCGTCTGTTGTCGGCAGTGTTCAGACCATATTACATACCGATTGTGGGGTTTGTGGCCTTGTTCACTTTCACGTATCTGAGCCTGTTGCCGTTGCTTTACAAATTGACGGTGGTGGCGATGGTATATGTTTTCACTATATTATTGCCTCGCTTGTGTATTTACGTATATCGTAAGCTGAACGGATGGGCGCCGGTGCAACTGCGTTTGCGGGAGAACCGTGCCATACCTTATATATTGTTCATCCTGTCTTACGTGGCCTGTCTTCATTTGATGTTCCGTATGCACATGCCGCGTTATATGTGCGGTATTTTAGTGTCGGCTTTGCTGATACAGATGGTATGCGTCATTGTGAATGTGTGGTGGAAAATCAGCATGCATTCGGCCGGGGCAGGCGGTGTGATCGGTGCGTTAGTGGCTTATTCGGTACTGTTCATGTTCAATCCTGTTTGGTGGCTGTGTGTTACGGTACTGATATCTGGAGCTGTGGGGACAGCACGTATGTTGCTCCGTCAGCACAGTCTGGCGCAAGTGGTGGCCGGTACCCTCGTGGGAGTGGTTTGCGGTTTTGCCGGTATAATTTTATTATAGAAAACGAGTTCAATTAAAAATTCAGATAAGTCATGAAACCAGTTGTAAGTATTATCATGGGCAGTACGTCCGACCTTCCGGTGATGGAAAAGGCTGCCAAGTTCTTCGATGAGATGGAAATCCCTTTCGAGATGAACGCTTTGTCGGCCCATCGGACACCGGCCGAGGTGGAGGCTTTTGCCAAAGAGGCTGCCGGACGCGGCCTGAAAGTAATTATTGCGGGAGCGGGGATGGCAGCGGCTTTGCCGGGTGTGATAGCGGCCAATACGACATTGCCCGTCATCGGGGTTCCTATCAAGGGGATGTTGGACGGTTTGGATGCCATGCTTTCCATTATTCAGATGCCTCCCGGCATACCGGTGGCTACGGTGGGTGTAAACGGAGCGCAGAATGCCGCCATTCTGGCCGCACAGATGCTGTCGCTGGCTGATGAAGGACTGGCTTTGCGTTTGGCGGGTTATAAAGAAAACCTGAAGCAGAAGATTGTAAAGGCCAATACGGAACTGGCCGATGTGAAGTATAAGTTTAAGTGCAATTAAAGACAGACGGATGAACTTGTTCGATTACCGACGCAGGGAAACCGGTGAAGTGCAGATCGGTGGTAAGCCGTTGGGTGGGAACCATCCGATTCGGGTGCAGAGCATGACGAACACTTCTACGATGGATACCGAGGCCTGTGTGGCTCAGACGTTACGCATTGCCGAAGCCGGAGGAGATTATGTACGTCTGACGACCCAAGGGGTGCGTGAGGCTGAGAACTTGCGGAACATCAACGCCGGTGTACGTGCGGCAGGCTGTGCGGTACCTTTGGTGGCCGACGTGCATTTCAATCCGAAAGTGGCCGACGTGGCAGCTTTGTATGCTGAGAAGGTACGTATCAATCCCGGAAACTATGTGGACGCAGCCCGTACGTTCAAGCATCTTGAATATACGGACGAGGAGTATGCGCAGGAGTTGAAAAAGATAGAGGAGCGTTTCGTTCCTTTCTTACGCATTTGCCGTGAGAACCATACGGCCATCCGCATCGGTGTGAACCACGGTTCGTTGAGCGACCGCATCATGAGCCGCTATGGAGATACGCCGGAAGGTATTGTGGAGAGTTGCATGGAGTTCCTGCGCATTTGTGTGAAGGAAGATTTCAAGGACGTGGTGGTGTCCATCAAAGCCAGCAACACGGTGGTGATGGTACGTAGTGTGCGTTTGTTGGTCGATGCCATGGAGCGTGAAGGAATGCGTTTTCCTTTGCATTTGGGTGTGACCGAAGCCGGCGACGGTGAGGACGGACGTATCAAGAGTGCCGTAGGCATCGGGGCTTTGTTGGCAGACGGTATCGGTGATACGGTCCGTGTGTCATTGAGCGAAGCTCCGGAGGCTGAAATTCCGGTGGCACGTAAGTTGGTGGATTATGTGCTCCGTCGGGATGGTGCCATGATGATACCGGCAGCCGAAGCGGAGGATTTCGATTACTTGAATCCCGTACGGCGGAAAACGCGGGCCGTGCGTAATATCGGAGGAGACCATGTGCCGGTTGTCGTAGCCGACCGTATGGACTTGGCTGCTTCCGGCAGATTGAAAGGCTTCAAAGCTCATCCCGATTTTCGTCCCGACTACATTTATTGCGGCCGTAATCTGCCTCCCGTGGAAGAGCGTGAGGGGGATTATATCGTGGATGCGGATGTCTGGACCGGTGAACCCGATACGTATCCGGCTTTTCCTTATAATATGCTGCCTTTCATGAGCCAGTGTACAGCCGATTTGAAGTTTCTTTTCCTTTCATACGGAGCTTTGAATGAAGAAGTGCGTGCCTGCCTGAAATATCATCCGGAGGTGGTGGTGATTTCTCAAAGCAACCATCAGAACCGTTTGGGCGAGCATCGTGCTCTGGTGCACGAACTGACGCGCGAAGGTTTGCAGAACCCCGTGGTCATTTTCCAACAGTACGCCCACGGGCAGGAGGAAAAGGAGGATTTCCAAATAGAAAGTGCGGCCGACATGGGAGCCTTGCTCTTCGATGGGCTTTGCGACGGCCTGTACCTATATAATAATGGTACGTTGGAGCATCGCGACATAGACGCCACCGCATTCGGTATCCTCCAGGCTGCCCGTTTGCGGACGACCAAGACGGAATATATCTCTTGTCCCGGTTGCGGGCGTACGCTCTACGACCTGCAAGACACGATAGCCCGTATCAAGGCGGCCACCGGGCATCTGAAAGGCCTGAAGATTGGCATCATGGGCTGTATCGTGAACGGTCCCGGCGAGATGGCGGATGCCGATTACGGTTATGTGGGGGCTGCGCGCGGTAAAGTCAGCTTGTATAAGAAAAAAGAATGTGTGGAGCGGAACATTCCGGCGGAAGAAGCTGTGGAGAAACTGCTCCGTCTGATCCGGGAAAACGGAGACGACCCGGAATATGTATCATAGACCATCAAATACTTTGATTATGGAACAAAAATTATTTATCTATAATACGCTTTCCCGTAAAAAGGAAGAGTTCAAACCCGTCACGCCGGGTCGTGTCGGGATGTATGTCTGCGGGCCGACAGTATATGGGGATGCTCATCTGGGACATGCCCGTCCGGCCATTACGTTCGACCTGCTGTTCCGTTACTTGCAGCATATCGGTTATAAAGTACGCTATGTGCGTAATATTACGGATGTGGGGCATTTGGAGCACGATGCCGACGAAGGCGAAGATAAAATTGCCAAGAAGGCTCGTCTGGAGGAATTGGAGCCGATGGAGGTGGCACAATACTACACGAACCGTTTCCATGCGGCCATGGAGGCTCTGAATGTGTTGCCGCCCAGCATCGAACCGCATGCCACCGGGCATATCATCGAGCAGATAGAACTGGTAAAGGAAATCCTGGATAACGGTTATGCCTACGTCAGTGAGGGCAGTGTGTACTTCGATGTGGAGAAATACAACAAGGCGCATCATTACGGCAAGCTTTCCGGACGCAATCTGGAGGATGTCATCAACAACTCCCGGGCTTTGGACGGCGTGGGAGAGAAGCATAACCAAGTGGATTTCGCTTTATGGAAGTGTGCCCAGCCTCAACATATCATGCGTTGGCCCAGTCCGTGGAGTAACGGTTTCCCTGGTTGGCATTGCGAGTGTACGGCCATGGGTCGCAAGTACTTGGGCGACCATTTCGACATCCACGGTGGAGGAATGGACCTGATTTTCCCGCACCATGAGTGTGAAATCGCACAAGCCGTGGCCAGCCAGGGCAGCGACATGGTGAACTATTGGATGCACAACAACATGATTACCATCAACGGGCAGAAGATGGGCAAGAGTCTGGGTAATTTCATTACTTTGGCACAGTTCTTCAGCGGTGAGCACGAAAGCCTGACGCAGGCTTACAGTCCGATGACTATCCGTTTCTTCATTCTTCAGGCTCATTATCGCAGTACGGTGGATTTCAGTAATGAAGCTTTGCAGGCCAGTGAGAAAGGATTGGCCCGCCTGATGGAGGGCATAGCCAATCTGAAGCGGATTACCCCGACAGCGGGTGGCAGTGTAGAGATGGCGTATGTGGACGAACTTCGCCGGAAGTGCTACGAGGCGATGAACGACGACCTGAATTCACCCATCGTCATCAGTCACTTGTTCGATGCCTGCCGTGTCATTAACACGGTGATAGACCAAAAAGCTACGATGGCCGGTGATGTATTGGCCGCCTTGACCGAAGTGTTCCATACCTTTGCTTTCGACATTCTCGGTTTGAAAGAAGAAACGGGAGGCGGAAGCGGACGTGAAGAAGCTTTCGGCAAAGTGGTGGATATGCTTTTGGAACAGCGTATGATAGCCAAAGCCAATAAGGATTGGGCTACCAGTGATAAAATCCGCGATAACCTGGCCGCTTTGGGCTTTGAGGTGAAAGATACGAAAGACGGTTTTACCTGGAAGCTGAATAAGTAAATCCGGGTCTTCTTTTCCGGTTAAGCCAGATGGATAGGAATTGCGCACGTAAGGGGGATACCTTTACGTGCGTAGTTTATTTTGCAGGCCGATAGCTTGGGGGATTGTTTCGTTGGCGGAGTATTCCGCCTTTCCGGAACGGTCTGGATATGGAAAGGGGCAGCCCTTCATGGACTGCCCCAAAAACGGGAAACGTCTTGTAGTTCCGTTCCTCTTCGAATGGGAAACCTTAAAACTCGTTACCCCAGATGTCTGTGAACTTGTCCATGTTGGTCAACACGTCGATGTGCTCATCTGCAGGACTTTCGGAACGGGAGAGTGCCATCATCTGGTCGGTTTCCACATGGCATATTGAAATCTCTGGTTGGATATATTTGCTCTTTTCCATAATCTTTTTCATTGTTTTTTGTTTTTCAGATGTTCGGTTTATTTTACGGCTTTCTTTGTACCGTTTACGATGTAGATACCTTTGGAAAGGCCTTCGAGAGCCTGACCTAACTTCACATTCTCGCGTACGAGTATGCCGTTGAGGTCGTACACGTTCACCAAGGCGTCTTCTGCCACGATTCCGTTGATGCCGGTTTCGATGCCCGGGAGAAGCAGAGCCACGATGTTGGCTTCGGCCACGTCGGCATTGATGTAGGCGCGGTAAGGCTTGATGGTGGGTTCGCTGCCCGCGGCCACCTTATAGAATCCTACTTTACCCTCTTGGTTCTGGAGTACGTAAGTGTTGGCAACGGCTTTTTGCTCAGTGAAGGTACCCGTCATCAGTTCGGCTGCATATTGGTCTTGCAGGGCCGTTCCGTAGTCGGAGAAGTCGTAAGTGTCCCCGTCCTTGCCTTTTACGATGTACGGTGTGTGGGCTTCGATGCTTTCAGCTTTCTCCAAGACCAATGCCGTGGATGTTCCTACCGGAACTTCTGTACCCGTGCAACTGTACACTTCGAAGCCTTCCGGGATTTCTGCGTCGAACGGCAGGATGAGCGTGCACCAACCCGCAGCCGTGATGGACAAGGGTACGTTGGCTTTTTCCGCTTTCACGAGAGACAGGTCGGAAAGATTGTTCGTGGTGAAGAAGCCGTCATCGCTTGTGCTTCCGATGTTACTGCCATGTAGGGTGTTTTTCAGTTTGTACACGCCTTCGCCAGCCAAGCTGATTTCGAACGGCAATGCTTTTTCGGCTTCTTTCGTTGCGCGGATGCGATCATGCCGTGTGCTCACGTTGCCCCCGTCCATATATCCGGCTAAGGCTTGTGTGCTAAAGTAGCGGGTGTTGCCCTCTTCGTCGATGAAGCTGATCGTGTATTGGTTCTTTTGTCCCTCCACCGGAGTAAACTTGAGAGCCTGAGCGTAGTTGGCATCCACGATGTGGTACCATTTCAGGTCATATTCTCCGTCCTCAGCCTTGGCTTCGTTATAGACCGGAGACACGGCATTGTTCTTATACGCGAAACCCTCCGAGATGTTGGCGATGCAGAAGAGTTCGCCTTCCTTCGGGGCATTGAGTGTCGGGTTCTTCAAAGCTTGCATCGCTTCTTCCAGGGCCTTGGTGGCAGCTTTTATCTCATCGACTTTTTCTGATGATTCGTAGATGCCGTTAGCTTCGTCAAAGACTTTGTCGAATGCATCTATGGCCGTTTTCGGGATTTGGAAAGCTTCCGTGCCCACGTTGGTTTCGGTATCCATGCTGCCGGCTTCCTCTAATTTGGCATGGAGTGCTTCTTTGGCTTTGGCAGAAGCTTCTGCGTCGGTCAGTTTGGAGAGGTATTGCAGTTGGATGTTGGTGATTCCGGTCCAATTCGCATCTGTTGTGTTCAAGCCGACAGTCAGTTTGCCTTCGTCCACGATGACATCTTCTATCGTAGGATTCGTGAACAAGGCAGTACTATTGTCCATTTTTGCTTCCTTGTCGTTGGCCGTGAAACTGGTGTTTCCATTAACCGTAGTGAAGGCGTATGCTGAAACCTTGTAGTGTCCGTTGGGGAGCTCGTTGCGTGTATAGGCGATAGTGGCCGTGTAGTTTTTGCCGTCCCAAGCTTCCATGAATCCGGTCTTCTGCAAGTCACCGTTGTTTTTTTCTGCCGAGTTCTTGTATGTGAAATTCTGGATGTTGCCTTCGGTTACGTTTTTGCTCCATCCGTTGTCCGAGTTGTTGGCCTCGTTCATGAGAAAGGTGTAGTCGAAAGGATAACCCGTTTCAGGTTCTGCACTCAGTACGTAGGTTTCACATGCTGTCTGCAAGGCCTGGGTGGCTTCTTGGATGGCTTCAGCCGTGGTGGCCGCATCTAAGGCTGCCTGGGCATCGCTCATGGCCTTTTGGAATGCCTGTTTTACGTTTTCTTCTGCGCTTGAGTGTCCGGCATAGCCTTGGCAGGTTGCCATGAGGGTTTTGAATGCTTCGGTGGCCGGTGCTGTTTCTTCTGCCAACGCAATGGCTTGGGTCAGTGCGGCAATGGCTGCATTCAGGCTTTCTTCCGTGGCTTGGGCACTATTCCCTTGGGTGATGGCTGCATTTACGATGGCTGCAATGCCTTTGGGGCAGTTCTCCACGTATGCCTTAGCCTCCTCTATCTTTTCTTTCAGTGTGGCTTGCAGTTGTTCTATGCTGGCAGCTCCCAAGTACTGCAATTTGAAATTCTTGAAAGACACCCAGTTGAAATTGGCGTTGGCCACTTTTATACCGAAAGTCAGTACGCCGTCTGTCCCTACCGTGCCTTTCACTGTATATGTACCGTAAACGCCGTTAGTACAGGGATTTCCGTTGCAAGCATTCGTGCTACCTTCGTTGGCATAAAGTGTGGCTCCGGATGGGGTATCTCCTCCAGCTTCGTTCAATACGCGAATCAAACCGCTTACTTCGTAAATACCCGGTATCAGATGGCTGACTGTATGGCTGATAGTGGCGTTTGCAGCCTTGTTTTCTTTTCCTACGTGGTCTTCGATGAAAGGAGTCGTCATGCCGCTTCCGTCTTTTTCACCTTCTGTAGACCAAGTGTTGACTTCAAACGTATTTCCTCCTTCGATATTCCAACCACCGAGGGCATAATAGTTGGAAGTGGTAATCAGTCCGCTCACATCCATGGGCTTGTTTTCGCTCACGTTCTCTATTTGATAGAGGCGCAGATTGTCCCAAGCGATGTCCGAACGTCCGTTGTTTCTCATATTCTGTACAAGAGAAATGGTTACGGTGGTGGGTTCCGTCACGGTGAACATCGTGCCTAATTCGTTCCATGCAGCATTGACCATGTAAGCGTCGTTCCCGGGGTTGGAACCATTGTTCGCTATGGAGTAAGCCCGTCTTACGGCGGGATTTTCACCCAAAAGGTTCGAGGCGGCATCGTTTACTTTGATACCGATGGTCGTACCGTTATTGTTCGCATTGTTGTTGTTGGAATAGTCCGCCGCTTTATAGTCGATGACGGCATAATAAGTTCCGGCAGGCAATTCTTTCGAAGTGGTGGTTTTCAATTCAGAGTCCTTGTTGCCCCAACCTTGACGGTTAAAGTAATAATAGGTGCCTTCTGTCGGTTTGATTTTGCCTGAGCCGTCGGCAGGGAAACCCGTGGAAGAACCGCTTTCCTCGCTTTCCACTTGATAATTTGAATTGTTAGCCCCCAATTTGGCTACATCCCATCCGTACAGACCGCTTTCCAACTTTGTTTTTACCGCCACGTCAGTTGTTCCGTCCGCAGCTTTTAAAGTCTCAAAAGACGGATTGACGAGATACTCTTTAGTGACATCAGTCTGGGCTTGTGCGATGCCCAATGCAGAGCAGAAAGCCAATGCACTTAGTACTTGTTTTTTCATTTGATTTAGAAATTAGTTAATGTTTTATATGAAACTCTCTATAGGTATTCGTTTTAGGTTGTGATGAGGCTGTTTTTCCGGCGTGTTTTTCAGTCGCTCTCTTAGGGAGAGATAAACCGATATTGGCAAGAATTTAAGTGTCACCGCTGCAAATGTATGGATTTACAATGATATAAGCAATAAATCGGGACATTTTTTTCGTATTTCTCCTCATAATTTTGTTTTCGTTTGCGTACACAATGTTTGATGATACAATACTCTCTTCTTTATAATTCATTATATATAAACATACTAACACAGACGGTTTATCTCTCCCTAAGAGATAAACCGTTTTCATCTCCGCTTGAAAATATTTAGCCATGTAGGGGCATGTTCACGAAATGAAATGTCTTCTTTCGGCTATTGAATACCGTTTTAGAGAGTAGGCGATAAGTCCGGGATTTATAAATTGACAGAATGTTAAAGAGGCAGGTGCGAGATTCGCGTATTTGTGGACGAGGTGGAGGGGAGCGTGGAAAACACGAGTATTTCGGGGGCGGGGTATTGACATTCGGGACGGTTTAGGTCATAATGGCTTACAAGGCACGGGGCAGTATGCGGTACACGGTTTACAAAACGGACTCTCAAGTTAGTGCAGCGGGGAAAACGCTTACTTTTTGATTCCGGTTTTAACGTTTCGGGAATGGAGCAACGGGAAAGAAAAAGCCGTTCTCGATAGGCCGGACAGACACTTTCAGGGCGTTTTCAGGGCAAAAAACAGGGACTGAGAAATCGTTCGCCGCAGATTAGAATTTCTCTTTCAGCCTAACGAAAAACTATTCGGCTGAGAAAAATCGGGAAAATGGGGTAGAAATGATCCCATATGGCAGTTCCGTCAATTCCTTTTTAAGGAATACCGTTTTAAATAGTCCATTCCATCTGTCTTTGCCGTGCGGATAAAACATCTGAAAACTATCATTTTGCACGGCGTTACGGGAATGTATAATCAAAATGAATGTTTAAGCATCCGTTGGGGTGAAGGCAAAAAGGTGCGGATGACTGCCCTATGGTGCAGGGCAACCATCCGCGTGGAACGTCCGTTTGCGGGAAAATCCCGGACGGGGGTTAGCAATACATATTCACGATGGCCTCGTAGAGTTCCTGCTTACCGCTGGTCTGGGCCGGTTCGCCTTGGGTTTTGGCGTATGCCACTACGTCTTCGAGCGAAAGCTTACCTTCTTCGAACTCCTTGCCCTTGCCGGCATCGAAGCTGGCATAACGGTCGGCTACCATTTGTTTGATGGGTGATTTCTCCAACAGTTCGGCGGCGTTCTCCAAGGCACGTGCCATGGCATCCATACCGGCGATGTGGGCGATGAAGATGTCTTCCAAGTCGGTAGAGTTACGACGGGTCTTGGCGTCGAAGTTCGTACCGCCGTTACCGAAGCCACCGTTGCGGATGATTTGCATCATGGCTTGGATGAGTTCGTAGTTGTCGATGGGGAACTGGTCGGTATCCCATCCGTTCTGGTAGTCGCCACGGTTGGCGTCAATGGAACCCAACATGCCTGCGTCTACGGCGCAAGCCAGTTCGTGTTCGAACGTGTGCCCGGCCAATGTGGCATGGTTCACCTCGATGTTCACCTTGAAGTCCTTCTCCAAGCCGTGTGCACGCAAGAAACCGATAACCGTTTCCGTGTCCACATCGTACTGGTGCTTGGTCGGTTCCATCGGTTTCGGCTCGATGAGGAACGTGCCTTTGAAGCCTTTGGCGCGGGCGTAGTCGCGGGCGGCCTTCAACATCTGTGCCAGATGTTCCTTTTCACGCTTCATGTCGGTGTTCAGCAAGCTCATGTAGCCTTCGCGTCCGCCCCAGAACACGTAGTTGCTTCCTCCCAGTTCGATGGTGGCGTCGATGGCATTCTTGATTTGTACGGCTGCGCGTGCCACCACGTTGAAATCCGGGTTGGTGGCCGCACCGTTCATATAGCGTTCGTGTCCGAATACGTTGGCCGTACCCCAAAGGTTCTTGATGCCCGTAGCCTGCATCTTTTCCTTGATATAAGCCACGATGGCCTTCATGTTGGCTTCATATTCCTCGATGGAATTGCCTTCGGAGATGAGGTCCACGTCGTGGAAGCAGAAATATTCGATACCCAGTTTCTCCATGATTTCAAAACCGGCGTCAGCCTTCTGTTTGGCAACGGTCAGGGCATCGGCGCCCTGGTTCCAGGGGAACGTCTTCGTGCCGCCACCGAATTGGTCGCCGCCTTCTGCGCAAAGGGTGTGCCACCAAGCCATGGCAAATTTCAACCAGTCTTTCATCTTCTTACCCATGATGACCTTTTCGGCATCATAATAGCGGTATGCCAATGGGTTTTTGCTCTCTTTTCCTTCGAATTTAATCTTTCCGATACCCGGAAAATACTCTTTCTGTGCCATAATTTTCTTCGTTTAAAATAAGGTTTATGAAAATAATTTTGAATTTAATGGATTTGTTCCATGCTTCGGAGTACGTTTAACCAACGTTGGTAAGCCTCTTCGTAGACCGGCCCGAGGGCGGTATCCGGCTCGATGACCTTCAGCCGTTCGAGCGAGGAGAACGCTTCGCGGTTGTCTTTGTAGATGCCTGCGCCTATGCCCGCTCCTTTGGCCGCGCCTACGGAGCCGTCTGTCTCATACAGCTCGATGACGGCACCCGTCACTCCTGCCAATGTGTCGCGGAAGAGGGGACTGAGGAACATGTTGGCTTGTCCGGCGTGGATTTTGTTCACATCCATGCCCATGCCTTTCATCACGTCGATGCCGTAGCGGAAAGAGAAGACAATGCCTTCCTGGGCGGCGCGCACGATGTGGTTGCGGCCATGGATATTGAAATTGATACCATGCACGGCGCAGCCCGTTTCCTTGTTTTGCATGACACGTTCGGCTCCGTTGCCGAAAGGAATGATGCTGAGGCCTTCGCTGCCCACGGGCACGTTCTCGGCCATGCGGTTCATCTCTTCGTAGCTGCATCCTTCGGGTACGACATTGCGGCGCACCCATGAATTCAGGATACCGGTGCCGTTGATGCAGAGCAATACGCCGAGGCGCGTCTGTTCTGTGGCGGGGAATGCCGCGCGGTTGTAAGTCCCTGCGGCGTGGTTGACGTGGGCGAAAGTGTTGACACGCGAGAGCGGGTCGTAATTCACCGTTCCGTTCACACCGTACACTACGCCCGAGGTGCCGGCCGTAGAAGCGATTTCACCGGGATTGAACACGTTGAGCGAAAGGGCATTGTTTGGTTGGTCGCCCGCACGGTAAGTCACGGGTATGCCGGCCTTGATGCCTAACTCTTCGGCTACGGTCTCCGTTACCCGTCCCTGTTCGCTGAAGGTGGGGCGTATTTCGGGAATCAGGTCCATGCCGAAGCCGTAGTATTCCATCAGCTCCTTGCAGATGCAGTTGTGCTTGAAGTCCCAGAACATGCCTTCCGAGAGCCCGGAGACGGTGGTGCACGCCGTACCCGTCAGCCTCATGGCAATGTAGTCGCCGGGCAGCATGACCTTGTCTATTTTCTCATATACCTCCGGTTCGTGTTCCTTCACCCATGCCAGTTTGCTGGCGGTGAAGTTGCCCGGTGAGTTCAGCAGGTGGCTCAGGCAAAAGTCTGCGCCCAACGTTTCCATGGCTTTTTGCCCGTAGGGGACAGCCCGGGAGTCGCACCAGATGATGGCCGGGCGCAGGGCTTTTTGTGTGCGGTCTACACATACCAAGCCGTGCATCTGGTAACTGATACCGATGGCGGCCAGCCCTTCTTTCAGGGCGGATACCGGCCGGCCGGCCTTTTCGGCGGCAGCGGCCATGGCTTCGGCCGTGGCACTTTTCAGGTAGTTCCACCACGATTCGGGTTCTTGTTCCGCCCACCCGGCCTTTAGGCTCAGGATGGGAGCTTCCTGCTTGGGGTAAAAGGCTGTGCTCAACGTCTTTCCGGTTTGTGCGTCCACCACACAAGCCTTGACCGAAGAACTGCCTATGTCATATCCTATCAAATACATAACAATAGATGTGTTTTTGTTTTACGGTATTGTTGATAGGTGCAAATATAAGTGAGTTTTCCCGTCGGCGGTTCGTCCGGAGGTTAAAAAAATCTTGTGTCGGGACGGGAAAAGCGGTTTTTCTGATTTATATCAGATTTATAGGCTTCGGGCATTTTGTACTTGAATGAAAAAACCGTATCTTCGTCATACGGATTGTAAAGATGCAGAGCTGGATATGGAAAAGGGTTTGACCGCAGACAAGATACCGTCTTTTGCCACATTGTCCGACGAGGAACGCCGGGCGTTGTCGGATATTCTGGTCGTGCAGAAAGTCCGGAAGAAACAGATGGTAGTGAAAGACGGGCAGGTATGTCATTACATGTTTTATGTGTGCAAAGGATTGTTGCGCCAGTTCTATTTCAAAAACGGGCGTGAAATCACGGAGCATTTCACTTGCGAGGGCAACATCGCCTATTGTATAGAAAGCATTTTCAAGAACAAACCGTCGCACTTGATGATGGAAGCATTGGAAAACAGCGAGTTGTGCCTTGTACCGTACGCCGGTCTGGTGGAGCTTTCCTTATTATATAAAGGTATAGCCGAATGGTTGCGTCATTTTCTGGAAAACAATCTGATTCTGCATCAGGTGAAAGCCGATTCATGGCGTTTCGAATCGGCCCGCGAACGCTACGAACGCTTTTTGAGAGAATTCCCTACGGTGGCAGGCAGGGCCTCGGTCAACGACATGGCGTCTTACCTGCTGATGACTCCCGAGTCGTTGAGCCGGGTACGTTCGGCGGTGTCGAATGTGGCAGGGAAGAAATCGGGTTATATTCAAAAAATAGAAGAAGAATGAAAAGAACATTTGAAGAGGCGTTGGAGCATCGCCGTAGTTATTACTCCATAGGAAGCAGTTCGCCCGTGTCGGACGAAGAGCTCATACGTGTGATCCATCAGGCTGTGAAACACGTTCCGTCGGCATTCAACTCACAATCGACGAGAATCGTGTTGTTGTTGGGCGACGAGCACAAAAAACTTTGGGATATCGTGAAAGATACCTTGAAAGCGCGTATTCCGGCCGAGGCTTTTGTCAAGACGGAGGCTAAGATTGACGGTTGTTTTGCCAGTGGTCACGGTACGGTGTTATATTTTGAAGACATGTCTGTGGTAAGAGGGTTGCAGGATGCTTTTCCTTCTTACAAGGATAATTTTCCGACGTGGGCCCAACATACTTCTGCAATGCACCAGTTTGCCATTTGGGCGATGTTGGAAGAACGGGGATTGGGAGCTTCCCTTCAACATTATAATCCTTTGATAGACGAGGAAGTCCGCCGTACATGGGAGTTGCCTGAAGATTGGATGCTGATAGCGGAAATGCCTTTCGGGATCCCGACCGGCGAACCGGGAGACAAGGATTTTGGAGACGTGGACAAGCGCATGAAGGTTTTCCGCTGAGGAGGCCTTCTACAGCGGTCTGTAGTTTACCATAATCGTTGTTTTCCATCTACCATTTCAAAGATTCGTTCATCATTTCCACGTGAATGGTTACGAAGATAGAGTAATGCTCCTTCGGGAGCATTATAATTCATGGAGGTATATGGATTGCCATCGAATAGGTTTGGGAATTGATTGACAAAATCGCAGGATATGATACCCTTGGGACTTATGAGTCTGCCCTGCAAGGGCAGGCTGTCGTATGTTGTTCCGTACAAAGCCAACTCGGCTATGTGGCAATAACACTTTTCCGGTCCGTAGTATCGGATGTAGCGGTAAGTTTTCTTTGTCGGAAGGTATGCTGTATTGTGTGTACAGGCGCTGTGTTATTCTCTTTCTATCAGCCCTTCGTCCTCCAAAATCTTCTTATATTGGTAATAATCATATAATTTCTGTTTCCAAATCTCCGAGTCATCTTCATTTTCATTCGTAGGGGAGATAGCACACTCCTTTTCCCGTATGACGTGCGATGGGGCATCGACTTTTTCAGGTGTGATTTCTATGACTTCGATTTCCACTTCATCTCCTACATGGATGTCTCCTCCGTACCAACTCCAATGCTCACTTTCGTTGGTATATCCGGACGGACACCATATCGCTCCCCACCAACGGGAAAACTCAAAGGAAATGGTACATCCTTCAGGTAAACCGACTTTGTGGGTTTGATTGCCCCATGTACTGCTTTTTATGATAAAACCTTTCATTCCTCCTTTATTTTATAAGTCCTTTCTCTTTTAACTCATCTTTAAGCTGCTCGTAGCGTGCTTTCATCTTTTTCCTGTCACTTTGTTGGGTGATAAGTGGTTGTGACGTTTGCTCCGTTTCTACGATGCGTATTTTGATTTTATCCCCTGTTTGCAGGGGTTGGTCTATCCATGTGTACCTTTCTTTGAAGTTGTTTCCGGCTGCCAACATCCAATCACCGGTTTTACTTCCGCATGATATGAAGATATAGGCGAAATTGTAAGTGCCGATAGTGACGGATTCTTTTTCGTTAAAAATGATTTCTGCTCCTATCATAGTAATAGTCTTTATATCAACCCTTCGTCTTCCAAAACTTTTTTAAGTTTTTGGTAAGTCTTTAACTTGAATTGCCAATTCTCAGGAGAGTCATCCTTTTTTTGGGGATTCGGACAAGAATGGGGCTTTTTGAGTACGGGTGGTGTTGCTTCATCGAATTCCGCAAACTCTATTTCTATTTTGTCTCCCACATGCAATTCACCGCCTTTCCAAATCCAATGCCGTTCTTCTTTAAGGTTGTAACCTCCGATGCTCCAAAAGCAATATTTGTCTCGTTCCATGGCATTGACCGCGATGCCGACTCCACCGTCTGGCATACCTATTTTACAGGTCTCACCGTTCCAAGTGGTGCTTTTTACAATCAATCCTTCCATTGTTTCAGTCTTCCTTTGCGATTAAACCTTTTTCTTCCAGTTCCTTTTTAAGTTGTTCGTAGCGTGCCAACATCTCTTTACGGTCCTGTTTCTCGGTTTTTACAGGGGGAGATGGGTTTGGGCTTTCCACGATTTGGATTTTCACTTTGTCTCCTTGGTGCGGAACGGTACTGAGCCAATGGTAACTGTTGGAGTAATCAAGTCCATGTGCATAGATATAACCCGTGTCGTCCGGCCTCATTGCCGTATCAAGCAGAACAAAAGAAAAATTTTCTGCCGCGACCGTGACGGGAGTATCGTTATTGATTTGAATTTCTAGTCCGAGCATAGTGGGGATATATTGTTTTTTATTTTGCAAAGATACACTTTGTGGTGCATCCTCTTTAGGAAATTTACTTGATGATGGCCGTTTGCGGGTTACGCACTCCTTTGGCATCCGTGAGGAAAGCTTTGGCGCTTCCGAAACGTAAGTACATGTCCAGGCGTACGGGCAAGTGGTTCTTGTCGTCGGTGATGTAGAATGTGACCACTTCTTTTTCCTTGCCGTCTTCGTACTCCACAAATGAGAATACGAGGCAGCGGTATTTGGTTTTACTTTCTTCCATTTTGAAATTCTTTTTCCCACGGTAGATGAGTGTTTGTTCTTCCACCTTACCACCGTCGGCCATAGGGAATTTGATTTTCTGTCCTACTTTGTAGTCGGAGGCATCGAATGAGCGTGCCCGGAGCATCATGCTGAGCATGTCGTAGACGCATACGTTGCTTTTCTGGTCGTTCAGACGGATTTCGTCTTTGTGGGTTTTGAAGCGTTGCTTGATGTGATTCTTGCCGTCGGGGTAACTGTACCATGCTTCGTCTACTGTGTAGCGGTCGCCTTCCAATGCTCCTTTACGGTAGTAAAAAGGAACCAGCTCGTCATTGACAATACTGACCAAGGTGTCGCGTAGAACAAAGAGTTTGTCTGCCATTTTATTACCTTTTGTGATGAGATGGCAGCGATAAGCTCCTTGGCCTTGGTAGCTTGTGTTTTTAATGCTCATATTGGCTGTTCCGACAGTCACCCAAATGAATTTCCAGTTGAAATATAATTTGTATGAAAGGTCCTCTCCCGCAGAGAATGCGTTATTCTCTGCGGTGCATTGTGCGCTGGCCGGAAGTGCTATGATTCCCATCAAAGAGAATAGTAGCCATAGTATGGTTGTTTTTTTCATTGTTTCCTATTTTTATCTGTTTCGTTCTCTTTCAGCTTCACGTAGTTTGGCCGTTTTGTCTGCATCCGGTTTTTGTTTGGTGATGGCTTCCGGCTTCTGTTTGTTCAATGGAATGCCTCTCACGTCCCAGTCTTGTTCTACTTCCCAACGGGCTCTTAGCGTCAAAGGCTTGGGGAAGTAGAAAACTTCTTCCGGCTGACGGTTTGCGGTATAGTCTCCGGTGGTCCATTTTCCGTCGTTGTTTCGGTCTATGAAAAGGCGCAGGTAGTATTCGCCCGGTTTCAGATAGAAGAAGTCTGCCCGGTTGTTTACGGTTTTGGCGCTTCGTACTACCTTGTCGCTGTTGTCCATGAGTTGTACGATAGCGGCAGTGTCTGGCAGGATAAGACGGATGAACAGCGAGCTGAATTCTTCTTCCGGAGTAACGGGGATTTCTTTTTTTATGGCTGTACTGACTTTTCCCAAAACACTCGTTACTGCGTTGCTGTCCGCCTCGAACTTGTATTTGTCTCCAGGGTGCCACTCTGCGTACAGCATATAGCTGCGCATGTCTCCTTCCACTGGAAGAAAGAGGTAAGGCTCTTCAAGCCATAAACTGTCTTTTTGTTTATAGAAATGCAGTGCGGTGGTGTCTATCCCGGCTATCGGCTCGGCAAATGTGAACTTGATGTTTTGTGTAGGGGCAATACCGCCCGTCGGCTGCATTTTGTAAGTGAGGTCTTCACGTAAGAACGGATTGGGTTTGGCAACATACTTCTCCTTTTGACGACGTTTGGCCTTCTTTTGCTGGTCTTCCCACTCCTCGATTTTCTTTTGTCGTTCTTTGACCTGTTGCGTACGGGTAACCTTGGGTATCAAATCAAGCGTATCCGTGCGGTAAGTTAATTGTCCCAAAGTATCGGTATCCAGATAGGTCAGGCTAAAAGTGAGTGTATCTTTATTGGAAACCAAAGTATCCGTAATCCAATAGGTCAATGTGTCATTGTTTGAGGAACGTTCCAGTATCATATCTTCCGTGCCTTCGAAATTCAATCCTTTCAAAGTCGGCAGGGTGTCTGAAGGGCCGGTAAAATAGATGGTGAACATATCCGGAATGGGACGTTCTGTCTTTAAAAGATGTAAATCCTGATAGTCTTCCGTGAATCCCCGGAGAATGACATTGTCCGGATAGAAGTGGGTGTAAGGTATGGTCTTGATGGTGTCGATGTGCGTGCTATCTATCCAAACCGTGTCCTGACGCGTATCGGGAGCACATGTCGGTTCGATGATGACGGAATCGAAAGCAATCTTTTCGGCCTTTTGGCTGAAACGGAAATCTCCGTCCATATCCTGCAGACCGTAGATACGATATTTTCCCGGTGCGACGCCTTTGATGGTGAATTGCCCGCGGCTGTTGGTGCGGGACACGCGAGTGAAAGATTGTGTCGTAAAAGCACTGTCGGATAAATCGGCATACAATCCCACCAACATGCCTTTGATAGGCTCAAGGTTTTCGGCTTCCAACAATGTACCGGAGACTTCCATCGTATCGATTTCCGTACCGGTGGAGAAAGCGTATGTAAAGTTACCCATGGGATTTCCCTCATTATTGTCTACGATGGCATCGGAGAAGTCTACCGTATAAGTCGTGTTTTCTTTAAGGCTGTCGTTCAGGGTGATGTGTATCCTCTTCCCCGAAGTCCTGATTTCCGGCATTTCTTTTTGGGGAGGAGAGACCACAACCTTTTCCGAAGCATTCTCAAGCACGATAAACTCGTCGAATGTGAGCGTCAGTTTCTTATCCCGGTTGTTTACCGACATATTGGCCGGTTGGCACCTGACAACCTTGGGAGGGGTGAAGTCACGTGGGCCTCCGTCCGGGCTTCCGATGCTGGCGCAAGCGGCCAGAATGAGGATGCAGAGGAGAGCGATGAGGGGGTATGGTGTGAGTCTTTTTTGCATATTACGCTTCTTTTGAGTTTTTAAAAATCTTCCAGTTTTGCGGAATCATTCATGGATAACATTTCGTCGATGTATGTGCGTGTATTGCTCAGGCGCGGAATCTTATGCTGTCCTCCCAATTTGCCTTTGGATTTCAGCCAGTCATCGAAGAGATGCTTACGCGCCGGGATAATTTCCAGATGCTGTAGCGTGATGTCCTTGTAACGTTTGGCCTCATAGTCGGAGTTGATTTCTTGTAATTTCAAATCCAGAATGTGTGCAAAGTCAGTGAGCGATTCCGGTTCTTTCGCAAATTCTATCAGCCATTGGTGTCGGCATTTACCGTGGGCATCCATATAAACGGGGGCTGCCGTATATTCCCGTATTTGCGCACTGGTGGCTTCGCAAGCAGCTTTCAATCCATTTTCGGCATTGTCTACGATCAGTTCTTCACCGAAAGCGTTGATAAAGAATTTTGTACGTCCGGTGATGATGAACTTATAAGGGTTCTTCTGCGTGAATTTCACGGTATCGCCAATCATGTACCTCCATAGACCGGCCGAAGTGCTGATGACCACGGCATAGTTCTTGCCGGTTTCAACTCCCCATAACGGTACAACGTTCGGAGTTTCGCGGTCGATTTCGTCCATCGGGATGAACTCATAGAAGATACCGTAATCAATCATCAAGAGCATGGCACGGTCCTGTAAATCCGTTTGCAGTCCGAAGAATCCCTCGCTGGCATTGTAGGTTTCCATGTAGTGCATGCCGGGTTGCGTGATGAGTTGCCGGTATTGTTCACGGTAAGGCGTGAAAGATACACCTCCATGAAAGAATACTTCAATGCCCGGCCATACGTCCTCCAGATGGGTTTTGCCGGAAATGTCCATGACGCGAGTCAATACGGACAACATCCACGACGGAACACCACTCAGGTTCGTTACGTTTTCTCTGATGGCAGCCCGGGCTATCTTTTCACGTTTCTCTTCGAAGTCTCCTAATAATGCGATTTCTTTGGAGGGAATACGGAAATGGTTGACAAACGGACTGACGTTTTCGATTAATATGGCACTTAGGTCTCCCACCAGGCTATGGGGGAGATTGTAATTGGGCGAATGGCTGCCTCCAAGTATTAATGCCTTGCCGTCGAACATCCTGCTCCGGGGATTCTGGCCCAGGTATAAGGCTACGGCATCCGTTCCGCCACGGTAATGTGTATCTTGCAGGCATTCTTTACTGACCGGAATAAATTTACTTTTGTCATTGGTCGTTCCGGATGATTTGGCATACCACCGAACCTTTCCGCTCCATAACACATCTTTTTCTCCCCGTCGCATACGGTCGATGTAGCCTTTGAGTTCTTCGTAAGTGTTTATCGGAGAGGTTTTCGTAAATGAGTTGTAGTCATTGACTTGTGCAAATCCATGTGTCTGTCCCCATTCCGTATGAATAGTTTGACGGATAAGTTTTTGAAGAACTTTTGATTGCAGTTCTTCCGTTTGGTTTTCATATTTGGATATGCTTTTTCGTCTGCCTGAAAGAAAGCAGTTGACTAACTTCGTCTTATTCATGTCGTATTTCCGCAGGAATCATTTTATTCTTCTGCAAAAATAATTTAAAGTTATCAGAATAACGAACTTTATACAGATTTTAATGGACTGTGTGTCGCTATCTATGTCCTTATGTTCAGCCTGCATTATCTTCGGCCAACCATACTGAACTCGGGGGATTCCGTGACAGAGACCTGAAGCTTCGGGGAAGCAACTACCGTTATGGTCTGCTGTTCGTTGTCTTGTATGCTCATTTCGGATAAAGCCTCTTTTTGTCTTTTGTTGGACAGGATTCTTTCGACCAGTTTGGGGGATTTCCTCAATAGTGCCAGCGTGTCTTTTGCAGCCAATTGCTGGCTCTCTTTTTTAGAATAGCCTCTTCCTTTGCAGCATGTTACTCCTTCGATTGTGATTTGGGTGGTAAAGACGGGCGTACTGCTTCCTTCCCGTGCCTGGTCTATCAGGTCGAAGGTGATTTCAACTCGCCTCTTTTGTCCCCATTCGATCAATTTGCTTTTGAAATTGACTTCTTTATAGGCCAGTTTGTCGATATTGATTAACTGGGTCATGATACGTTTGCCAATAAAACGCATGCAATAGGAATATCCCCGATCCAAATAAATCGCACCGACCATGGCCTCAAAAGCATTGCCGCACATATAACTGTTGTGAGTGGAAGAATGTGTGGATGAAATGATAAGTTTATCCAAACCGATCTCCACAGCCAATCTGTTCAATGTTTCACGTTGTACGATTTTACTGCGGGTGTTAGTGAGAAAACCTTCACGTTTACCTTTGAAGTGGCGGAAGACAATGTCCCCCACGACGGCGTCCAAAATGGCGTCGCCCAAAAATTCCAGCCGTTCGTTATTAATCCAACTTCCTTGCTTTTTTATGGATGAGGACTTATGATGCAAAGCCTGTTCGTAATATTGGATATGGTGCGGGTAGAATCCTAATATCTTATAAAAAGAAGAATAAAGCTCCTTATCTTTTCTGAAAGGGAGCTTTATTCTTTCTATGATATCTTTGGGATACACAACTTATTCAGCGTATTTCTTAAAGATTACACATGCATTGTGCCCACCAAAACCGAAAGTGTTGCTTAGAGCGGCACGTACGGTACGTTTCTGAGCAGTGTTAAAGGTGAAGTTCAGATTATAGTCGATTTCTTCATCTTTGTCATCTTCCTCATGGTTGATAGTGGGAGGTATGATATCTTCTTTTACTGCCATCACACTGGCCATTGCTTCTACAGCACCGGCAGCACCGAGCAGATGTCCCGTCATAGACTTAGTGGAACTGATATTCAATTCGTAAGCGTGTGAGCCGAAAACATCTTTGATAGCTTTGGCTTCCGAAATGTCTCCGACATGGGTTGAAGTACCGTGTACATTGATATAATCAATATCTTCCGGTTTCATTTCTGCGTCTTCGAGAGCTCTTTCCATAACCAGTTTGGCCCCTAAACCTTCCGGGTGGGAAGCCGTAATGTGGTGGGCATCGGCAGACATGCCTGCACCGGCCATTTCAGCGTAAATTTTAGCTCCACGTGCTTTGGCGTGTTCCAATTCTTCCAAAATCAGACATCCGGCACCCTCGCCCATAACGAAACCGTCGCGACTTGCGCTGAATGGGCGAGAAGCATGTTCAGGGTCGTCATTCCGGGTAGAAAGGGCTTTCATGGCATTAAAACCACCTACACCAGCCGGCCATATAGCTGCTTCCGCGCCGCCGCTGAGGATCATGTCAGCCTTGCCCAAACGGATAAGGTTGAATGCGTCAGCCAAAGCGTTGGTAGAAGATGCGCATGCCGAAGTGGTCGTGTAGTTCGGCCCATGGAAACCATACATAATAGAAATATGACCGCTTGCAATGTCTGCAATCATTTTCGGGATGAAGAAAGGATTGTATTTTGGTCCCAATTCTTTTCCTGTGAGTGCATACGCCCCGGCTTCTTCTTCAAAAGTGTGTATTCCACCGATTCCCACTCCGAAGACTACACCTATACGGTCTTTGTTCACAGCTTCCAAATCCATGCCGGAATCGTCTACGGCCATTTTGGCTGCAGCCAAGGCATATTGGGTGTACAAGTCCATTCTGCGTGCTTCTTTGCGGTCAATGTAGTTGCCTACATTGAAATCTTTCACCTCGCAAGCAAATTGAGTCTTGAACAAGGAAGCATCGAAATGTGTAATAGGTCCGGCACCACTTACTCCCTCAATCAAATTCTTCCAAGTTTCCTCGGTCGTATTTCCCAATGGAGTAACGGCACCCATACCTGTTACCACAACTCTTTTTAATTCCATTATCTTCGTTTAGAGAAAATATTATTTTGCGTTAGCTTCGATATAGCTAATAGCGTCACCTACAGTCGTGATCTTCTCAGCTTGATCATCGGGAATATTGATACCGAATTCCTTTTCAAATTCCATGATCAATTCTACTGTATCCAATGAATCAGCACCTAAATCGTTTGTGAAACTTGCTGTGGCTACTACTTCTGCTTCGTCAACACCCAACTTATCAACGATGATAGCTTTTACTTTTGATTCAATTTCAGACATAATTGTAATTTTTTGATTATTATTAATGTAATTCTGTAAATCCAAGTGCAAAGGAACTTTTTTTTTCCCACTTATGCAAGCAATTAAGTAAATAAATTGCTCTTTTTTGCACAAAAGTATATGTAATGTGCAGTATTTATACTCTTTTACGAGACCTATTCTATGAATTCTCTTCTTAATGGGTAGTTACCTCTCAATTCTTCAAACATGGTGGGATGGGACTTGAGTTTCAAACTATCCGCGTGTGGATTATATAAAACTAATGCCCGTTCTGTTTCCGTGAGATTGGGGGCCGGTAGCTCTTCCTCAGGAAGTTGAGGAACACGAATTTGGAAAGTGACCGGAAGGTGGAAATGGTTACACAATGCTGTGAGTGCCATACGGGTGGCATTGGCTTTTCCGTCGGCGGAGTAACCTGCGATATGCGGGGTTCCTATATATATAAGGTTGAGAAGTTCTTGATTGATATTCGGTTCATTTTCCCAAGTATCGATAATAGCATCTCGGATAATACCATCTTTTAAGGCTTGAAGTACATCCGTATTATCCACGACAGCCCCCCGGCTTGTATTGATAATGATGGGTTGCTTTTTCAATGCGTTGAAGAATGTTTTGTTCGCTAAATGGAAAGTCGGATAGGGACCTTTTGTGATTAATGGAGTATGAAACGAGATGATGTCGCACTTCTCCTGTAGCTCTTCCATTTTCAGAAAAAACTCATGAGGCTTTCCTGCTTTACGCAAGGCTTCTTTTTGTGGTGGGTCATTGAGGAGGATTTGTACCCCCAAAGGGCGTATAGCTTCGATAACGGCATGGCCCACATGTCCTACTCCTACTAATCCGACCGTAGTCTTCGATAGGTCGTATCCTTTTTCTTTTTCCAAGAGCAAAAGGCATGAATGGATATATTGCCCTACGGAGTTGGCATTGCAACCGGGACAGTTGGTCCATGTGATATGAGTGCGTTTCAGGTATTCAATGTCAAGGTGATCATATCCGATAGTAGCGGTAGCGATGAAAGAAACTTTACTCCCTTTCAGAAGGGCTTCGTCGCAACGAGTGCGGGTTCTGATAATCAGGGCATCGGCATCATGTATGTCGTCGGGGCTGATGGCTATTCCGGGTTTGTAAATCACATCGGTGGAGATTTGGGAGATAGCCTCTCGGATAAATGGGATTTTGTCGTCAACAACTATTTTCATGATGCAAAGTTAATGAGTTTTTATTATAGAATTATTGCCGATTCAAAAAAGTTTGTTTAGCTTTGCAATATTCTTTAAATAGAGGCACTTTTTTATTGTGTCATTAAAGTCGATACGGAATTTGTATGGAGAAACAAGACAAATGGACCAACTTGATGTATTACGTAGTGTTTGGCTTGAGCCATTTGCTATCCTTGCTTCCTTTTCGCATTTTATATTTTCTGTCAGATGGTCTGTATTTGTTAATGTATTATTGTATCAAATATCGGCGTGATGTAGTAAGAGATAACTTATTGAAATCTTTTCCGGAAAAGTCATTGGATGAGCTCATCCGGATAGAAAAGAAATTTTATCACTTTTTTTGCGATTATTTTGTAGAAACTTTGAAGCTGACTTCCATCTCGAAAAAGGAAATGAGGAAGCGGATGGTATTTCGTGGAGTGGAGCAGGTGGAACAGGCCGTGCACGAAGAGGGACATAATTTCATATTCCTTTATCTTGGGCATTATTGTAATTGGGAGTGGATAGCATCGTTACCCTATACCATATCTCCTTCTATTCATTGTGCGCAAATTTACCATCCTTTGTATAATAAGGCCGTGGATAGATTCTTTTTGAAGTTGAGAAACCAGTTTGGTGGGGAATGTATTCCGATGAAAAATACATTGAGGCGTGTGATTGAACTGAAACGGGAAAAGCGTCCTACCATGATCGGCTTTATATCCGATCAACTTCCCAAGTGGAATAGCATGCATTTCTTTGTTCCGTTCCTGCACCGTGAAACCGCTGTTTTTACCGGAGCGGAGCAGATAGGGCGGCAGGTAAAAGCGGTCTATTTTTTTGCCGATATCATTCGTCCCCGCAGAGGTTATTATGAGTGTACGTTCAGACGGATGGAGATACCGGAGGTAAATCGTACGGAATATGATATGACAGCTATGTTCATGGAACAATTGGAGCAAATGATCAGGAAAGCTCCGCAATATTGGCTGTGGACGCATAAAAGATGGAAGCGTACCAAGGAAGAATGGCTGAGACGCCAGCAAGATTCGACAATAAAATGATTAAATATGACCATACATGGAAAGATATGATTATTTGATAGTAGGCGCGGGATTATTCGGTGCTGTATTTGCCCATGAAGCCAAATTGGCAGGGAAACGTTGTTTGGTGATAGACAAGCGTGCCCATCGTGGCGGGAATATATATTGCGAGGATGTAGAAGGTATTCGTGTACATAAGTATGGGGCTCATATCTTTCATACGGACAATAAAGATGTTTGGGATTATGTGAACCGTTTGGTGGAATTTAATCGTTATACCAATTCTCCATTGGCATATTATGAAGGCAAATTGTATAACTTGCCTTTCAATATGAATACCTTTTATCAGTTGTGGGGAGTGAAAACACCGGCTGAAGCTAAGGCTAAGATAGCTGAACAGCGTAAGGCGTATGAATTTATCTCTGAACCGGCGAATCTGGAAGAACAAGCTCTGAAATTGTGTGGAAAAGATATATATACCTGTCTAATCAAAGGGTATACCGAGAAGCAGTGGGGACGTCCGGCTACAGAACTTCCGGCCTTTATCATTAAGCGCGTACCTTTTCGTTTTATTTTCGATAATAACTATTTTAACGATGCTTATCAGGGGATACCGAAAGGTGGATATAACGTATTGATAGATGCCTTGTTGGAAGGTATAGAAGTTCGGTTGGACACGAACTATTTTGAGAACCGTGAGGCTTGGGATGCTATGGCCGATAAAATTCTTTTCACCGGTTGCATTGATGAATTTTTCAATTATCAATGCGGACGTTTGGAATACCGTAGCCTGCGTTTTGACCATCGTCATTTGGACATAGAGGACTATCAAGGTAATGCTGTGGTGAACTATACGGCCGGGGATGTACCTTATACACGTGTGATTGAGCATAAACATTTTGAATACGGAACTCAGCCCACTACGGTGATTACATACGAATATCCTGATACTTTTGCTCCGGGTAAAGAGCCTTATTATCCGGTGAATGATGCCCGTAACTCTGAAATATTCAAATCCTATCGTGAACTGGCGGTATCGCGTGAGAATGTTTTATTTGGCGGACGTTTGGCTCAGTACACCTATGCGGATATGGATGATACAGTAGCTGCAGCTTTGGCATTAGCTAAGCAGCAGTTTTGTTAATTACGGGAGACCATGATATGAAAAGTTTGCAGGTTATTACGCCGGTAAAGGATTCCATCGATTTCACGCTTGAAACGATAAGGGCCGTATTGTCTTCGGAGACCAGCGTTCCTTTTACGTATACCGTCTATAATGATTTCAGTACAGTTGAGAATACGCTACGTTTGGAACAGGCGTCCAAGGAACTTGGCTTTAATTTGGTTAACTTGTCTGATTTGACAAATCATCCGTCTCCTAATTATTTATTGGTGTTGCAGACAGCCCGACGCGAGGCTTTAGCTGCAGATGCCGGTCTGTTGATTGTAGAGTCGGATGTCGTTGTGAAGGGTAATACTTTGCAGGGGTTGTTTGACGGGGCTGTGCAACGCCCGGATTGTGCCATTGCCGCAGCGGTGACTACGGATGAAGACGGTTTGATTAATTATCCCTATCTTCATGCACGGGGACGGGAAAACCAGATTTATCCGGAGAAGAAACATTGTAGTTTTTGTTGTTCTTTGCTGACACCGAAGTTTTTGGGACAATTTGATTTTGGGCAGCTTGACCCGACAAAGAATTGGTATGACGTGACCATCTCGCATGAGGCATTGAGAGCCGGTTTTCGCAATTACCTTTTTACGACCCTTCCAGTGTGGCATCGTCCTCACGGCAGTCGTCCGTGGAAACAGTTAAAGTATAAGAATCCGTTGAAATATTATTGGTTGAAATTTACTAAAGGGCTGGATAAAATTTGAATAGGATGAAATGGGTTAAGCATGGTCTTTGTCATTTATTGGCTCATCGGACGTTGGAGCTCCGGCCGGATTATCAGAATATGGAGGATTTTATGTACTCCATTCCCGAACGTTTTGCAGCCGGTGAAGGTACGGTGGTTTATAAGGGGCGCAATGAATTGAGGAAAATGACATATGGAGGACTTGACTTGGTGGTGAAGTCTTTTCACCGTCCCAATCTGGTCAATCGTTTCGTCTATGGCGTTTTCCGGCCCTCAAAAGCCAAACGTTCTTACGATCATGCGAGGATGTATCAAGAAATCGGGGTAGGGACCCCCGCTCCGGTCGGTTATCTTAATGTACGCAAAGGACTGCTTTTCGACCGTAGTTATTATGTAACGTTGGCGTCGGCTTGTCCATACGTCTATAATGATTTATTCTATCAGCATTTTGATTATGCAGACGAGGTCGTTCGTACGGTGGGGAGAGTGACGGCCGTTTTGCATGAACATGGGTATGCGCATAAGGATTACGGACGTGGGAACATTCTGTTTCAAAAGACAGACAAAGGGGTTCGGATTGAGATTGTGGACTTGAACCGGATGTATATCGGTCCGATTGATATGAGAAAAGGATGCAAGAATTTCGAGCGTCTTCCGGCTACGCCGCACATGCATCGTTTGTTGGCTGAAGAATATGCTGCTGTACGCGGATTCGATGTGGAGGAATGCTTTAAGTTGATGCAGGCTTTCCGGAGTACTCAGCCTGGAAAAATAAACGACTTATATTAGTATGTATCATGAATGTGATTGCTGTTGTCGTAACTTATAATCGTCTGGAGCTTCTCAAACGGAATCTCTCTTGTTTGCGTCGGCAGACCGTACCGCTTACAACCCTTGTAGTGGTGGACAACGGTAGTACGGACGGGACGGGAGCGTGGTTGGATGAGCAGGAGGATGTGAAAACGATTCATCAGACCAATGTCGGGGGAGCCGGAGGTTTTTATACCGGAATGGAGTATGCTCGTCTTGCCGATGCCGATTGGATCTGGTGCATGGATGACGATGTTTTTCCGCGTCCGGATTGTCTGGAGCAGCTATTGGCGTACGCCGGATATGAAGGTGTAGGGATTTTGGCACCTCGCCGCCTGTTGGAGGGTCGAATTTATACGAATGATTTTCTATCTTTCAACTTGACTCGTCCGTTTTCATCCATGTATTCAGGACGATTGTCCAAGATGGAAGTGAATAGTCCGGTTGAAATCAGTGGTACGGCTTTCGAAGGTTTGTTTGTCCGCGGTGAGGTTATGAGGCTAGTCGGGCTTCCCAACAAAGATTTGTTTATTTTCTGTGATGATACGGATTATTGTCTGCGTACGGTGGCAGCCGGTTATAAGATATTGTATGTTCCTACGGCTCTGATGGATAAAGAAAAGTTTTTCTCGGACGACTCGTGGGGAGAACGTAATAAGAAGAAAAAATGGAAACGGTTTTATCAGATACGTAATTCTTCTTATTTGAATCATCATTATGGGAAGAATTGGGCTGTGAAATATCTTCGAGGTTTTAACGGAGTCATCGGTTATATTTTAATAGCTTTTTTCTCGGCACCTTTCTCGGGTGCTTATCGGTGGACTGATATTCCGATGTTTTGGAAAGCGTATACTGACGGCATAAGGGAAAGGTTGGGACGTTTGTAGGGATGTTTGTTTTTACATTCCCATCTTTCTGAATTTCCTGATATGCGCCCAGCGGTACAAAGTAAGGGTTAGGTTGAGTACCTTGCGGGTTTTCAGCTTCCGCCAAAGGCGGAAATATGGTTTGTTCAAGATTCGGTTTTGGATATGGTATCGGTCTACGGCATCGATAACGTTGAAAATTTCCGGATAATTCTGTTCTGTGATTTTTCTTTGCCATCTGAGACTGATGACATAGATATTCAGAGCCTTGTCGATAAAATGTATTTGGTTGGCCAATATGGTCGGGTTTTGATGAATTTGACTGTCCAAGTGATGAATCATGGAATTGATTACTTTACAAATGTGCGATAAGTTCCCCTTTATAGACTGCACACTGGTAGATTGTTCTTCTCTTCCTATGAAATAATAATAGAGATATAAATCGAATATAATGAAGTCCTTGATGTGGTCTATCGGCAGAAAACAGTACTGGAAGTCGGTATAACATATACCTTCTATATGGCGTAGATTTACCTGTCTTAGGATTTCTGTTTTGTAGGTCATACTATGCATGTTGAATTCATCGCCATAGGTATGTTCGCTTATGTTGAAAGACGAAATATCATAAATCTTATTGTATTCTACATTGCGGAAGGGGAAATGTGTCACGATATGACGATTATTTTTATCGATCTTATATTCCGTACGGAGTGTAATAAACAAGTCCGTATCGCAATTCTTTAATACATTTAAAAGTTTGGATAAAACCTCCGTATCCATCCAGTCGTCTGCGTCCAAGGGTCTGAAATATTTCCCTTTTGCCATTTGTAACCCTGCATTAATGCACGAACCGTAGTGACCGTTTTCTTTGTCGATGATGCGGATTATATCCGGCCTTTTTTGCTGAAAGGCTTTCATAATGTCCAGGGAACGGTCTTTGCTACCGTCATTTACAACAATGACCTCCAATGTCGGAGGTATACAAGGGGCGGTTACGGATTCTAAACATTTGGTGAGATACTTTTCCATGTTGTAGGTCGGAATCACCAATGTGAGGAGTTTATATGGCTCTTGTGACATTTATGTTGTATTTTGTATACTTATAGAGGTAAATATTCTATTTTGGGGTAGAAAGTCAGTCCGTCATGGCATCCTTTCTTTACGGCATCTAAGAATTCTTGTTTGTGTCCGTCTTTACGGCGGTTGATTCTTCGTTTCAGGATACGGAGCTTATTCCATATCGACAGTCTGAACAGGAGTTTGTTCGGTTGTTCTCGGTGCTTAAAGTAGCAGGTGTTGCGTGTTTGATAGTAAAAACGTTTGGCCATATTGACCGGTGCCTGTTCGATATTCGGGTCGTACACGTCCGGAGTCTTGTGTACGACAATGCTTTGTTCTGTATAGTAATTTTTGAATCCGGCTCTTGTGATTCTGAGGGTGTATTCGATATCATCGAACCAGATAAAGAACTCTTTGATGGGCAAGCCAACCTTGTAGACCGCACGACTGCTGACCAAAACAGATACGAAAGTACAGACTTCGCAGCGGCAGGCCGTGATACCGTTGTTTTCGATGGTGTCCTTTTTTAGTCCTCCGGGTATATTGCGGGGATGAAGGGTATTGTCGGTCCAAAGTACTTTGCTGCAAACGAATCCGATGTCATTGGACTGTGTGGCTGTTTGCATAAGAGCTTCCAAAGCCTTCGGAGAGGGGATAGTGTCATCATCCATCATCCATGTGTAATCTCCTCCACCTAAAACAGATGTTTTTACGCCTAAAGAGAAACCACCGGCTCCTCCGATATTCTGTTCCGTACGGATGATTTGGAATTGAGGGCGTACAGCATATGCTTTCAGGTATTCTTCCGTACCGTCTGTAGAACAATTGTCTATCACAATTACCTTGTGTATCGGATAGGTTTGCTTCTCTATGGCAGCCAGGCATTCTTTAAGTAAGGCCAGGCGGTTATATGTGACTATTACGCAGTTGACTTTCATGTTTATTGTTTTTAAGGTTGGGAGAGATAAGTTTCGAGAATATGTCCGTAATAGGTCTTCTTACCTTCGGCTGTGGTTTTGCGAAGAGGTATTTTATAAGTTACCTTATGGAAATCATATCGGGTACAGAATTCGTTCCATTTTTCTTCCGCGAATTCTTCGTTCAGGCACTTGCCCAGCGGCCCCATTTCTGTGATGGGCACTTTTTCGATCATGTCGTGTACGGCCGGAATGTATTTACGAGCCATGGCGAATGTATAATCTAAGAGTAGATAATCAATCAACTTTTTATGTTTCTTCCAATAACAGAGATGCATATCTGCAATAAATGAGGGTAAAATATTACCTTTTCCGCAAGCCAAGAAAAAGCTGACCCATCCGCCTTGCGAGATATTGTAGTAACGGGTATGATGGTGGCAGCTCCAGAATTTATCTTCTGGACGGATAAATGTGCCGAGGTGTTTGGACGGTATCAATAGCGTACTGTCCATCCAGATTCCTCCGTGTTGAGCCAACAGCATCATGCGCAGGATATCCGAGAAGTGGGTAAGGTCAATTTCGCCCGATTGTTGTTTTCGGATAATATAGTCGGGCATGTTCACGTAGTCCTTATAATTCTTTTCCGTAATGAGAATGACTGGGTGCCCGTCGGAAAACCGGTGCATGGCGTTGTAGCAGGCTTTTACGATATCCGGCATTGCGTTTTCGCCCTGCCACCAGCATGTCCATATCGGTGAAGTTTCTGTGATGGGTTCGTATACGGGCTGGTAGTTCCGGGTGTATCGGGCAATCAATTCCTTACCTCCTGCGTGGTAGAGCAGATGGTGCATGATGAGTTGTTGCTTACGCCTGACGAAGAACTTTTCGATATGTTTGAAAAATCTTTTTATTTTCCCCATGATGGTGGTCTTTTGGATGACGGTTTCAGGTTTACAAGGATGCTAATCTGATATATTTGGCTTTTCTCATTCCAATATAAAAAGGTAATAAACGGAAAAAGCGTTTGAATCTGTTCTTCACGCTATGCCACGGGCGTTCTCCTTTCCACGGGGTCAGATCCAGATATTGGAAATAAACATTCCGTAAAGGGTGTTGGCTGTCGTAGTTCCACGGCTTCCGGTTGGTGTAATGCAGGATGACCGGATGCCTTAATATTTCGGCATGAGTTCTGTACCATTCCGGGCTTATGGCCGGGTGGTTGCGATAAAATCCGTCTTGTACGTTCCATTGCAGGCCCACTAATGTTTTATGTCGATGCAACACACAGTTCAACAGGTCTTGGTCGTTGAATATGATACGTTCCGGATATGTGCGGTAATAATCGACGCAAGCTTGGGCGATATGGTGTTCTCGCCAATATACGAGGTTGATAAGAAGAACACCGGAATTGAAATACGAGTCCTCGGCCGGATATTGCAGGATTTCATAACGCTGCAGTTCCTTGCACCCGGTGTCTTCCACTACGGCTACTCCCGTATGAGCGTCTAAAGGCGTACGCCATAGTGGGGTGATGTCTCCTAATATTACAATATCACAGTCCAAATACAGTACGCGGTCTATGTCTTCAGGCAATAGGGCGGACAGGAAACATCTGTAATAGGCAGCCAGCGACAAGCGGTTGTGGGTAGCCCGGATGGTGAATCCCTCCAGCATTTGTGCGTCCGGTGTATAATAACAGGCTTTATTATTATATTTTCCGGCCAAAGCTGTTAAAATGTTCCGGTCTGTTTCCGATAATTCCCGTGCAATAATATGTATGGTGAAAGTCTCTTTTGGGTTGTTTTCAAATAAAGAGACCAAAGTAACGGCACAATGTCGCACATAATTGTGGTCTATATTGCAAGCTATGTGAATCATCATATCCTCTCCTCATATTTTATTGTTGTCCCGAAAGCCGGAAGTATTTGTCCAGTACCATCAGCGAAATCAGGTTTTCCCGTTCTTTGTCTTGGAACTGCCTGACGTATTCATGGGCGTGGCGGATAATGTCTTCCGCTTGTTCCGGATGTTCGATATAATATTGCAGTTTCTCCGGTAAATCCGAGAAATCCTCCTTCACTTCTACATAATGGTATCCGGCAACGAGCGTCCCTTCCATGAACCAAGTCTCGCAAGTCGGACGTGTCATGACGGCCAGTGAGTTGGACGACATGACCCATTTCAGGTTTGAAGCCACGTCGTTTCCTTCCAGGGCCATAATGAATTTATAATCCAAATGTTCACGGATGGTTTTTTTTTCCCTCATCCATTCATCCGGACAGCCTTCATTCCGTCCTACCACACCGCAGTCGAACATCGGATGGTGGAAGAACATCTCCAAGAATTTTGTACGTACCCGGCTTTGGCGGATTTTTCCCCGAAAGATTGCCATGTCTTTCTTCTGCCGGAAAGGTATGGTGTCATGCACGAACATGAAATGGCGTAGTTTATCCAATTTTAGTATCACGGAGTTACTATTGTCGTCGGTCAACAACCGACTTTTGACAACCGTGGGTGTGTCTGGAGTGAAATATACATCTCCCGGACAGAAATTCCAACGGAAGCATTTGGGAAACCACCGGGTTACGTCGTGTTGGTCGAAAAAGTAAGCTGTATGGAACATTTTACGGGTATAGTCCCCTATTCGTCCGGTATAATAAATCCAACTACGTTCACGAGTGAACCTGTTTGTGTCTGAGACGTGGAATGGTTGGTCCGTTTTGATGTAATAGTCCACGCGTTTGCGAATATAGTCGTAATCGGGATGTTTGGGCGCTTGGGCAAGAAGTCCGCGTAACCGCTGCCGGAAAAAGGCGTCCGGAATGGCTAATCCGGCAAAACCGGAAAGGAAATTAAGGAATTTGTTGGGCTTCCCGCTTTTTAGTTTATAAATGATGCTGTCTCCCATACATTAAGTAGGCATTTGCTTGAATATGGTATAATTACGGTTTTATCTCTTTTGAAGAGATAAACCGAATATCGGCAAAATTACATAATTAATTGATAATTACAAAGAAGTAAAAGGATAAAAAGTATGCGAGGGTAGCTTTTTTTGCCTTTTGTTGAGGATAAACATATTACGAAATGAAACCAATCTTTTGATTAACAATGGATAACGATATTCGGTTTATCTCTTCAAAAGAGAGCGATTATTAGTATATGAAGTTTTAATAAAGGTGGTTATGAGGTTGATAAAAATGACAGGTGGTTTGGGAAACCAAATGTTCATTTATGCCATGTACTTGAAGATGAAGACAGTTTTTCCGGATGTTAGGATAGACCTTTCGGATATGGTTCATTATCAAGTTCATTATGGTTATGAAATGAATAAAGTATTTCATCTTCCCCGAACGGAATTTTGTATCAACCGGAGTTTAAAGAAAATCATAGAGTTTTTGTTGTTTAAAACTATATTGGAACGGAAACAGGGTGGTTCGCTTGTGCCTTACACCCGTAAGTATCATTGGCCATGGATTTATTTTAAAGGCTTTTATCAGTCTGAGAAATATTTTGCCGGTATAGAAAAGGAAGTGCGCGAAGCCTTTGTATTCGATATTCGCAGGGCAAGCAGAAGGAGCCTTCGAGCGATGCAGGAGATTAAAGCCGACCCGCATGCCGTGTCCATACATGTCAGGAGAGGAGATTATCTTTTGGAAAAACACTGGAAGGCGTTAGGGTGTATTTGTCAAAGTTCTTATTATCTCAATGCGTTGGCTGAATTGGAGAAGAGAGTGAAACATCCTCACTATTATGTTTTTTCGGAAGACCTGAATTGGGTACGTCAGAATTTGCCATTGACAAAAGCCGAATTCATTGATTGGAACAAAGGGGAGGACAGTTGGCAGGACATGATGCTGATGAGCCATTGCCGCCACCATATTATATGCAATAGTACTTTCAGTTGGTGGGGAGCGTGGTTGAATCCGTCGCTGGACAAAATAGTGATTGTCCCGGAACGCTGGACGCAGACGACAGATAGTGCGGACGTGGTGCCGGAAAGCTGGTTGAAGGTCTCGATTGGTTAAGTGAATGAAATGACGAGTAAAGTGAACCGATATATTTTTCATAAAATAGTCTGTGCCGTCCGGGATTTGCCGAGGACATTCCGGAGACTTCCCACTCCCCGGTTGATAATGACGCTTTTGGTGAAAAATGAAGAAGAGTTATTGGAAAAGAATCTGTTGTTCCATAAGGCTATGGGAGTGGATGCTTTTATTGTAACAGATAACAATTCGGCAGACGGAACCTACGGAATTATCGAAAAGTACCGTCGGAAAGGATGGGTGGTGGACGTGATAAGGGAAACTGCTACGGGCTATGAACAAAAAGAGTGGGTAGACCGGATGATATGGAGGGCCAAGACGTCTTTCGGGGCGGATTGGGTAATTAATGCAGACGCGGATGAATTCTGGTATGCTCCCTCCGGGTCGTTGAAAAAAGAGTTAAGCAAGTCTCGTGCCAATGTGCTGACTTGTGAGGTGAGAAGCATGTATCCCGAAGAAGACAAACCTTTTTGGCAATGGTCTAAAGCCGTGCGGCCTGTAACCGATCTGGAAGCATATGATTTATCGTTGTATTCCTTGTTCGAACGCCAGAACCGTAAGGTAATTCACCGGACCGACGGTTACCTGCAAATATCCATGGGAAACCATAAGGTGAGGATGTTGCCTCAATATGCAAAGTCCTCGGCGATTCGTGTTTATCATTATAATGTGCGCGGCCGTCGTCAGTTTATGGATAAAATGGTGAATGGCGGTGTACAATTGGAAGAACATAAGGGCAGACATGGTGGTCGTCATTGGAGGTATTTTTACCAACTTTATAAAGAAGGTTTGCTAGAAGAAGAATACGACCGGGTGATAGGGAAGCCGCATTTTGAGGAATTGTGCAAATGTGGATATATTTATGCGGACGAGACGATTCGTGATGTTTTCAATTCGATAAACTGATTTTTAATATGATGCATATAGCATTTACCATAGACAACCGGTTCGTTCGTCCTTGTGCGGTAACGATGGTATCGGTTTTGCGGAACAATGTCCCGTATGAAATAGTATTTCATGTCATAGGATTGAATCTACATCAAGAGGATGTGGCTTTTTTCTCTGCGTTGTGCGACTCTTATGGTGCGAAAGTGTTCTTTTATGAAGTGGCGGAAGAAAAGATGAAGGCTTATGAAGTGACATGGGAGAAGCAGCGCTTGTCGAAAGTCGTGTTTTTCCGTTGTCTGTTATCTTCCATATTGCCGATGTCCGTGTCCAAGGTCTTGTATTTGGATTGTGATGTGTTGGTTTTATCTTCATTGTATGGTTTATGGGAGACAGACCTTACGGGAGTTGCTTTGGCCGGAGTTCCGGATAGCTTTACCGTCAATCCGGTGCATTGTCGTCGTTTGCATTATGCACCGTCTTATAACTATTTCAACGGAGGGGTCTTGTTGCTGAATCTGGAGTATTGGAGAGCACATGAGGTGGAACGTCTGTGTGCGGAACATTATCGCATGTATTCGGACAGGATTGTCTATAATGACCAAGACTTGCTGAACAGTTTGCTTCACGAACGTAAAAGGCTGTTGGATATGAAATGGAATGTCCAAGAGGGCGCCTACCGTAGGCCAAAGGGTAAGCCGGCCGGTTGGGTTCCTCCCTATGTCGAAACGATTACCCGTCCGGCCATTTTGCATTATTCCGGGCGCAAGCCTTGGCAATACCACTGCATGCATCCTTTGCGACAGTTGTATTTCGAATACGAGAGCCTGCTTTCCGGTGTGGAGAAGAAAAATGACGGGTGGGCGGTGCGTTTGCATCGTTTTGTCCACTTCCTGCCTTATACCTTGGGGATAAAAAGCGAGAAATATATAGATATACGTTACTGTAGTTCGGGCGAAAAAACAAGTGAGACTCGGTCCGCTCCGTTAATCAGTATTGTCGTACCGGTTTACAATGTGGAACGATATGTAGAGAAATGTATCCGTTCTTTGCAAGGACAGACATACGGCCACATAGAAGTTATTCTCGTGGACGATGCTTCTACGGACGGTTCTTATGACATGTGTAAAGCTGCAATAGGAGGGGATTCGCGTTTCAAGCTGATTCGTCATCCTGTCAATCAGGGAGTTGCCGGGGCGCGTAATCTGGGTCTATCTGTGGCAACGGGAGAACTCTTGGGTTTTGTGGATCCGGACGATTGGATAGAGCAGGATATGTATGCGCTTTTGTACGATGCTTATGTTGTTTCAGGGGCGGATATTGTGCAGTGCGGCTATTATTTGCATTTACAGAGTGGAAATATTCAGAAGTGTGCTGTGGGAAAGAATGAATGTTGGGGTACGCGGGAGGCTTTGGAACTTTTATTCCAAGACCGGCTCATCAAGAATTATTTATGGAACAAACTTTATAAGAGGAAGCTTTTCGACGGAGTTTCGTTTCCTGTGGGCAGGACGTTTGAGGATATTTTGACGTTGCCTGAGGTGTTCGGACGTGCGAAGACGGTTTATGTGGCCGGAGATATAACCTATCATTATGTAGAGCGCCACAAAAGTATTGTCACCAAAGCTTTCCGACAAAACCAATGGGATGATTATTTATATGCGTTGGATGTCAAACACAGCCGTGCCAAGGCTTTAGGGCTTTGGAAGGATTCCGACCGCTTTCTGGCCAACATGTATTTACGCATTCTGGATCGTTCTTTAAGCGAAGACGGGAGCGACAAGAAGCGAAAGGTTTTGATGGAGTATTTGAGAAAGAATGTAAACGGCGTTCCGTTGTTGACGAAGTCTCCTTATTTGGCTTTTCGCCGCTTCCTTTGCTTGCATCATTTTGATTTATATAAGGGTGCCACCTTATTTTTCGCGAAGTTTAAAAAGAAATAATCATTTATTGTTATTGGAATCAGGATGGAAAATACACCTTCGTTTGCGGTCACGGAAGGGCCGTTGGTGACATTGGTTGTACCCATGTACAACGTAGCCCCCTATTTGGAGCGTTGTTTGCGTTCATTGGAAAGGCAGACTTATCGGAACATAGAGGTTATAATTATGGATGACTGTTCCACAGACGGGAGTCTGGATATAGCCAGTAAGATGGCTGCGTCAGACATGCGTTTTAAGGTTTTCAGTATGTCCCGGAACTCTGGAGCTGGCGATGCGCGGCAGGCGGCTATAGAAAAGTCCTCCGGTGAATTCGTCGGTTTCGTAGATGCAGACGATTATGTAGATGTGGATTTTGTAGCACTGCTTTATGGACTCATAATAAAGACGGGGGCGGATGTAGCGTGTTGCCAGCATTACTTTTATGATGAGGCGCACCAGCGTTTGACTACGCCATGGGCTTATGACGATAAAATTGTGTGCCTATCGCCTTGTGAGGCCATGCGTAAGATGAAGAGTTATGATCAAATGGATGAAGGACTTTGGAACAAGTTGTGTAGGCGTGAAATCGTCGTAAGGCATAGGATGGAGACTTTTCCGTTCGAGGACGCCTTCGTGTTATACAAATACATTCCGGAAGCGGAGAGTGTGGCTTTGTGTTGTGTCCCACTTTATTATTACTACCAACGCGACGGGTCGCTCATGCATACCGATTATACGCCTTATAAAGCTTTTGCCCGATATAAGCTGGAAATATTAAAAGACAAGGCTATCAGGGGAACGGAAAGATTGGAAACCGGAATAGCCCTCTATTATATCCGGAAAGGGCTGAAGCTTTTGCGGGAGTTTGGGCTGTTGGGGCAAACAGCCGACGTTTCGGAAGCTTGTCGGGGAGTGCTGGAGTGTTTGCATGAATTCGACTATGTCTCAGATATGGAGCTGGGGGGTAAGGATTTGATTGCAAGGCGTTGTGTTTATAAACGTTTGTGGAGGTATTTGGAATTGAACCGAAAGTTTGTAGCTACGTTTCGGAAACGTAAGATGGAGAAAGTGTGCCACAAGTATTCATTGCAGACGATGGAGGTATTTCAGAAAGGATTATGAAGGAATAGATAAAAGCAAAAAAGATAGTGGAATGATAAAGATAGCTTTGTGTACGGATACTTATTATATGATGGCCTGTGGTCCTTGTGTGGTTTCGATTTTTGAGCACCACCGTGAGCAGCCTTGTCATATTTACGTGATAACGAAATCGTTGCCGCAAGTAGATGTAGAGGGTTTGGAACAGATTGCCGCCAGGTATGGCGGACGTCTGACGGTCAAGACTATTCATCCGGAGATTCTGCAAGGCCTGAAAGTGAGCGATAGGTTCAGAGAGTCCATATACTACCGTTTCCTTTTGCCGGATTTGTTTCCGGACGAGGAGAAGATGCTTTATATGGATTGCGATATTCTGGTAAACGATTCGTTGCAGGAACTTTGGAGGACGGACATTGAAGGCTATGCGTGCGCGGTGGTGGAGGATCAGGAGGCTGATGACATTACTTTGCAAAACAGGATTGGAGTGTATGGTGCGCCTTATTTTAACTCGGGGGTACTGTTGGTCAATATGGACTATTGGCGGAAGCATCATGTGGCATGTCGGTTGGTGGAGTTCATCCGGGAACATCCGGAGAAGTGCCTTTTTCCGGATCAGGATGCTTTGAACGTGGTGCTGCACGGAACGGTGAAATACCTCCCATACGGATATAATTTTCAAGATTTGTGGTATACGCGAGATTATCAATGGATCAGGTTGCACGCCTCTAAATTCAAGGAAGTGGAGCGATGGAAAGAGCATCCGGTTGTGGTGCATTTTGCAGGTGGGGGCAAACCGTGGAAAAAGGATTGCAATCATCCTTTCACGGCATATTATTTGGAGTGTTTGGCTAAGACGAAATGGACGGTAGCCTGTTATAAGAAAGTGAGGGAAGAATGTACACCTTTGTACGGAGGAAGTTCCAAGACCTCACATAAATATATCCGGAGATTCAACCGCCTTTTGGCTGTTTTTGTCATCGAAACAATAGCTTTTGTCGTGTATTGGTTCTGCTCGATGAGGTGATGGTATTTATTGCGCGAAATGTAAGTTCTAAAGCTCCGGATAATACTTATAAGATTCCGAAATGTAGCAAAATGACAAAGAAAAGTAGCAAGGCCGGAATGAAAAGATGTGATCTGTATGTTTTTGAGTCCCTTGTAATGACATATTTTAATCTTTCTTTATATTTTTTCATGCAAGAAAGGGCATAACAGAAGATTAATCTCATGAAAGAAAAAAATCACTTGGCGCAGAAAACACTTTTTTTCTCCTCATATCGGGGCGAAGACGTCTGTTGATGGTGAAATGTTCGGGCGTAAAACGGGAGTTCACGTACGGTCTGGAGCTGATTTTTATGCTGGTTGACAGGCGGTAGTGCTCCAAAAACGGGAAGCACGATGTAACCTTATGCTGCATATTTTCTGACACGTAGTCGGGAGGCATGCGGGCAAATGGTTGGAGGCAATGTCGCAAAGCGGTGTTTTCCTTCCGAAAGGCATCAAAAAGTCAAAAGCCGGACGCGTGAGACTGCGTTATTTGCCGTCAGGGCGACCGACGGACGGAAATGAGCGATTCTCATGATAGTGAGATTGTCATTTTGACATTTTGCAAACTTGATGCACGGATTAGGTTGTCCGGCTGTGGGGCGGTGGTGGCGCATAGGCCATGCAGACCGGATGAATGTGAGTAAAATATGATAAAAAATAACGTCGTGGTTGGTCACTTGGAGAGAAATGCCTACCTTTGCACCAATCCATTCATTTGAAATATATATGATTAAAGAATTTTTCTCCTTGCTCAAGCGGTATATGAAACCTTATCGTAAATATCTGACTTGGGCTGTCATATTGAATTTTTTATCGCAATGGCTTAACGTTTTTTCGTTTGCAGCCTTGGTGCCGATTTTGAATATCTTGTTTAAGATCGATACGACAAAGTATGAATATATGCCGATGGATATCCATCATCTGAATAAGGATGTCTTAATCAATAACGGGTATTATTTCATTAATTATATTATTGAACAGAATGGGGCTTTCGTTACGTTGATATTCATGGGGCTTATTCTGATTGTGATGACATTACTGAAAACTACCGGGTATTTTGCTTCCGCGGCTGTGATGGTGCCTCTTCGTACAGGAATTGTACGTGATATCCGTATTGAAGTGTATAATAAGGTGTTGAGGTTACCGTTGAGCTTTTTCTCGGAGGAACGCAAGGGGGATATCATCGCCAGAATGAGTGCGGATGTGTCTGTGGTGGAGAATTCGCTGACGAGTTCGCTTGATATGTTGATTCGCAACCCGATAGCTTTGGTCGTTTGTTTTATTACGCTGTTTACCGTAAGTTGGCAACTGACATTGTTCGTGCTTGTCATTCTTCCTTTGGCCGGTTGGGTTATGGGATCGGTAAGCCGTAAATTGAAAAGTCAGTCGGTGGTGGCTCAGGGACAATGGGGAGACATCATGTCTCAGTTGGATGAAACCTTGGGGGGCCTTCGGATTATCAAGGCCTTCATTGCAGAGCGTAAGATGTCGGAACGGTTTGCTAAAATCAACAATGGATTCCGGGATGCCATGAATGCGATGGTTATCCGTCAGAGTTCTGCTCATCCGATGAGCGAGTTTTTGGGTACTTGCGTGATTGTGATCGTATTATGGTTTGGCGGCGCATTGATTTTGAATCAGTATTCCCCGATAGATGCCGCTATGTTTATTTTCTATCTGGTGATTCTTTACAGCATCATCAATCCTCTGAAAGAATTCTCCAAGGCTTTTTATAATATTCCTTTGGGTTTGGCCAGCATGGAGCGTATTGATATGATCTTGAAGGCGGAGAACCATATCAAGGAGCCGGAAAGGCCCTTGCCTTTGACAGACTTTGAGCATGAGCTGGAGTTCCGTGACGTTTCCTTTAGTTATATTGAAGGCCGGCAGGTCTTGAAGCATGTAAACCTGAAGGTGCAGAAAGGAAAGACGGTGGCCTTGGTGGGACAGTCCGGTTCCGGAAAGTCTACTTTAGTTGATTTAGTGCCTCGTTATCATGATGTGGGTGAAGGAGCCTTGCTTATAGACGGGAAGAACGTGAAGGATGTATCTATTCCGGCTTTGCGTTCTCTGATCGGTAATGTGAACCAAGAAGCCATTCTGTTCAACGATACGTTCTATAATAATATTACGTTCGGCGTGGAGAATGCGACGATGGAGCAGGTTATCGAGGCTGCCAAAATAGCCAACGCGCACGATTTCATCATGGAATCCGAGAAAGGGTATGATACGATGATCGGCGACCGTGGAGGCCGTTTGTCGGGCGGGCAGCGGCAGCGTGTCAGCATAGCCCGTGCCATCCTGAAGAATCCGCCGATATTGATACTGGATGAGGCGACTTCCGCATTGGATACGGAGTCGGAGCGACTGGTACAAGAGGCGTTGGAACGCTTGATGAAATCGCGTACGACCATTGCGATTGCGCACCGGCTTAGTACGATTAAGAATGCGGATGAAATATGTGTGCTTTACGAAGGAGAGATTGTAGAGCGCGGGACGCATGAAGAACTCATAGCCTTGAACGGCTATTACAAGAAACTAAACGATATGCAAAGTCTCTGACACATCCGGCTCAACTCGTGAGAGCGGCGGCTGTCGGGATAAAAAGAGGTTGTATTTTAATTTATTGTGAAAAAGATGGTGAATGATAAGGTGGTTCAAGAGGCTGGGAGCGGGAAAATACTTTCCATAGTAATACCAACCTATAATATGGAAAAATATCTGCCTGTCTGTCTGGATTCTGTGACCGATGAGCTTGTCAGTGATAGACTTGAAGTCATAGTGGTGAATGACGGCAGCACGGACGGGTCTTTGGACATTATTCGTCGATATGAACAGAAACGGCCTGATTTGATTAAAGTCATAGACAAGGCCAACGGACATTATGGCTCTTGTGTGAATGCCGGATTAGGAATTGCAACCGGAAAGTATTTCAAAATATTGGATGCTGACGATTGGTTCGATACTTCGGCGTTAGTGGAGTTTTTGCAGAAGTTGGAGACTTGTGATACCGATTTGGTGATAACGTTAAGGGTGGATGAGATCTTTGACAAAGACAAGAAGGTGGATGAGATCAAGCATTCTTTCTGCTCCGTGTTTAAGGATCACGTTTATCGGACGGATGAATTTTATATTCGTACGCATGCCTATGAGGCTGAATTTGGCATGAATGGCATGGCTTATAAGACATCTCTTCTTAAAGAAATGAATTTCCGTTTGCTGGAAGGGATAAATTATACGGATACGTTGTATTGCTTTCTGCCCTATTCCCGTGTGAGAGACTTTATTGTGTATGACTTGTATCTTTACCATTACCGTATGGGAAGGGAGGGGCAGTCGGTAGATACGGAGAGCCAGAAAAAGAACCTGATGCAGATCGTTCACATGGTAGAGGCTATGTTTGAAAAGATGGACGAGGAAAACGTGGGGAAGCATGTGAGAAAGAATCAGGCTTATTTTGTTGATGGAGCCGTAAATTTCTGCCTCCTCAGTCTGAAAATGCAGTCGAGAATCTCGTCCTCGGATTACTCGGAATTCGAGAAGCTGATAAAACATATAAAAACCTATCGTGTACGCCATAAATTATTTAAAAAATGGTATTTAAAGTTATGGTGGGTTACAGAAAAGGCTGTGGTGTTGGATTATGCACTTAGATTTCATTCTTTTGTCAGTGTAAAATAACTATTAGTATCAATGGCGCCATTAATATCTGTAATTGTTCCTGTATATAAGGCCGAGGATACTTTGAGAAACTGTGTGGATAGTATCTTGAAGCAGACAAACCGTGATTTTGAGTTGTTGCTCATAGATGACGGCAGCCCGGATCGTTGCAGGGAAATTTGCGACACTTATGCCGCAAAGGATGCCCGTGTCCGGGTGTGGCATAAAGAAAATGGTGGAGTGAGTACGGCACGTAATTTGGGGCTTGAAGTGGCGTGCGGAGAGTGGATTGCTTTTGTCGACGCGGACGACTCCGTGGACGAGGGCTTTTTCGACGTCTTGAAAGAGGGGCTCGGTTACGATTTGGTGATAGGAGGATACAAGACTCTTCCGAAGGGGGAGATATATTATAATTTCGAGGGGGATTTTAAGGACGATACAATGGGGGATTTCGTCGCCCGGCATTTATGGAATGGGTATGTTTGGGGAAAATTCTACAAAACCTCGATTCTAAGGGAGCACCGCATTATGTTCCGTACCGATTTGGTCGTGTATGAGGACTTGTTGTTCAATTTGGATTATATTCTACAGTGCAACAGCATCAAGTTGGTGCCTTCGTGCTTGTATCTTTATATGGATCCTCCCGGAAAGATGATTCAGGAGAAATATGCGCTTTTGCCGGACGAAATTAGGAAGATTTATGCGCTTGTCGATGACAGGTTGGAGCGGTTGGCTCATAAATTCCATTGTTGGCGTCCTGCATTTATCTTTGATTTTATTGAGCATTATCCGTTGGAACGGATTTTAAGGCAAGGGAGTGACGATGAACTGTACCATTTGTATGTAGAGGTGAAAGGAAATGTGGACCGTTCGGTCTTTTACAACGACCGTATTGCGAGTCCTATTTTGCGTTTCATTTCTTGTATTAAGAAAGAATATATCGTCAGAAGGCATAGGGTGAGGGGGCGATTGTTGGCTAAAGCCTTGTCTTCTTTGTATGGAAGGGAACTGCTTCGGGTCAAGTACTCTTCATTCAGTAAGAAGTTTCAGGCCATATTGATTACCTATCGTTTGTTTGGTCTGCTGGATGTTTATTTTGCAATCCGTTCTTTGGTGAATCGGTTTCGGAAGGTTTGATTCGAAAGTTCTTGGCATGAAAAGGAAGTATCGTCGGGGGCAGAAGAATGATTTTTCAGTCTGCGGATTTTGAGTGTGCCTTTTCTTCATATCGTTTGCCGGATGAAAAAATAATCCCTATCTTTGCAGCGGTTATGGCAAAATGTTTATCCTATTTGGTATTTGCTTTGTGTCTCTTTCTGTGGGACTTTTCTTTTTCCACAGCGGAGGGAGATATGGCTTGCATGCCTTCTACTACCATAATGGAGGCGGGAGACGGTGGAGAGACAGATACGAAATACTGCGGACAGGATAAGGAGATACGTGCAGGGTTTGGATGGGGTGATATCGGTTATGCACTTCTTTCGTGTCCAATCGGGCACTCGATTCAGGCTATGCGTTCTTTCAAAGGGCATACAGCTTGTGCTGGATGGAAAAATGGTGTGTGGCAGGTTGCAGCCTTGTGGCTGCCGGAGAGAGGAGAGAAACTCCCGGATACATCGTTTTCCGGCAATGCCAAATTATATTTTGTATATACGTTAAGGCGTATCCTTATTTAAGACTTTCCTGTAAGAGATTGCAGAGAAAGTCTTTTTTTATGGCAGCTTTTCGGCTGCTGGTTTTCATTTTATTAGTAATAAGGATATAAAGTAATGGATTTTATAATAGATTTTATCCTGCACATCGACCATTATATGGTGGAGATGGTGCAGCAGTATCATACGTGGACTTATGCCATATTGTTTGCTGTTATTTTTTGTGAGACGGGACTGGTGGTCACGCCCTTTTTGCCGGGCGATTCCTTGCTTTTTGTGGGGGGCGCCATTGCCGCTGTTCCCTCCGTTCCGCTCGATGTCAATTTATTGTTCCTGATATTGTTTGTAGCTGCGGTCTTAGGAGATTCCTGCAATTATATGATAGGGCGCTTTTTGGGAAAACGACTGTTTCATAATCCGGATTCCAGAATATTCAAGCAAAGTTATTTGGACAAGACTCATGAATTTTATAAAAAATACGGAGGGAAAACAATCATCATAGCCCGTTTCGTTCCTATTGTCCGTACGTTTGCTCCTTTTGTGGCCGGAATGGGGCGTATGCATTATTACTATTTCATGATGTATAATGTCGTCGGAGGAGGGCTTTGGGTGGCATCGTTTTGCTATGCGGGTTACTTTTTCGGAGACTTGCCTTTCGTACAAGACAATCTGAAAATTCTCATTGTGGCTATTATTGTAATTTCGATTTTGCCGGCCGTAGTGGAGGTATTGCGAGAGAAAATGAAGAAGACGAAATAGAATTTAAACACTTGATTTTATGAAAAATTCCTTTTTTAACAGCTTCGTACCGAAGCAACCTAATTTTTTCTGTTTGCTGAAACAGCTTGCGGATATTCTGTCTGAGGCAGCCGATGTGCTGACGGAGAGTGTGGAACAGGGCAAACCGGAAGAACGGGAGACTTATTACAGACGGGTGAAAGAAGTCGAACGTAAGGGGGATATGGTGACCCATCAGGTGCTTGACGAACTGGAAACGACGTTCATTACTCCTCTTGACCGCGAGGACATCAATGCCCTGGCCTCTGGCATAGATGATGTGATAGACTGCGTGAACAGTTGTGCCAAGCGTATCAATATTTATAATCCCTGTGTTTTGGGCGATAGTGCAAGAGAATTATGTCATTTCATACAGCAAGAGGCAGCCTGTATTTGCAAGGCAGTGGAAGAATTGAATGTGTTCCGGAAGAATCCGGCTCGTTTGCGGGGGCTTTGTGTCGAACTTCATGATTTGGAGAATCAGGCAGACGATGTCTATGAGTTTTTTATCCGAAGGCTTTTTGAAGAAGAGAAGGACAGCATAGAGTTGATAAAGATAAAAGAAATCATGCAGGAACTGGAGCGGACAACCGATGCGGCCGAGCATGTGGGAAAGATTCTGAAGAATCTGATCGTGAAGTATGTATAAATGAAAGGCAAGAACCATGGAGTTATTATTGATTATCATTGTACTGTCTCTCTTGTTCGACTATATCAATGGGTTTCATGATGCAGCCAATTCGATTGCTACCATTGTGTCTACTAAGGTGTTGACTCCTTTTCAAGCTGTGTTGTGGGCTGCCGCTTTCAATTTTGTGGCTTTCTTCATTGCCAAATATGTTATCGGTGGTTTCGGGATAGCCAATACCGTATCGAAGACGGTCATGGAGGAATATATCACTTTGCCGATTATCCTGTCTGGTGTGATTGCCGCTATTATATGGAATTTGTTTACATGGTGGAAAGGTATTCCTTCTTCCTCTTCCCATACGTTGATTGGTGGTTTTGCCGGTGCGGCTATCATGGCCAGTGGTTTCGGCTCTATACAGTTGGATATTATATTGAAGATTGCGGCTTTTATTTTTCTGGCTCCTTTGATTGGTATGATAGTGGCATTGGGATTCACGATTCTCGTATTGCACGCATGCCGGAAAGCGCATCCGCATACGGCTGAGGTGTGGTTTAAGAAGTTGCAACTCGTGTCTTCAGCCTTGTTCAGCATCGGACATGGGTTGAACGATTCTCAAAAGGTGATGGGTATTATTGCGGCGGCCATGATTGCCGGTCATTCCGAAGGGTTGGGAATGGGAATACGCAGTATAGAAGATTTGCCCGACTGGGTAGCTTTTTCTTGTTTCACGGCCATCTCGTTGGGTACTATGTCCGGGGGATGGAAAATCGTGCGGACTATGGGAACGCGTATCACCAAGGTGACACCTTTTGAAGGGGTTATTGCGGAAACAGCCGGTGCTTTTACGCTTTATCTGACGGAATACCTGAAAATTCCGGTAAGTACGACTCATACGATAACGGGAGCCATCATCGGCGTTGGAGCCACTAAGAGGCTTTCTGCTGTGCGGTGGGGCGTGACAAGGAGTTTGATGACAGCTTGGGTGTTGACGATTCCCGTGAGTGCTTTGTTGGCTGCTGCTGTCTATTGGAGCGTGACTTTATGGCTGTAAATGCGGGATTGCCAATTGGGGGAAACGTGTCAGTTTTCCCCCAATTGGTCGTATGAGGTTTGCAGGATAGCCATACCTTTTTCTTCACGTGCACCATCGGGAGCAGGTTCGTTGTAGACCGGTTTTCGGGCTGCATTGTCAAAAATGGTCACACCGGTACTGTCCTTGAACATGAATCCGTCGCTGAACGTGGAGTAAGCGAAGGGATAGGTGTAGGATGTCGAAAAGATATTGCGGCTGTATTTGAAGTCTTGATGTGGCAAACCAAGTTGTCCGAGCAATGTGGCGGGCATGTCGCTTTGGTTCATTAAGGTATGGATGACGGCCGGTGCTTTTATGGCTCCGCCTAACCATAGCATGGGAATGTGGTAGAAGGTGGGCGACGTGACATTGAAAGTGGGTGAGCTGCCGTGGTCGGGCAGGCAGATGACCAGCAGGTTGTTCCACGCCGGAAGTTGTTTCAGACGGTCGATAAATTCACCCAAGCAATGATCGGTATAAGCAAAAGAGTTTTGCCGTTTGTCTTTTAACCGGTTGTAGGGGACTTCGAACGGTTCGTGGCTGCTGAGAGTCAAGAATCCGGTATGCCACAGTCGGTCGGCCGGTCGGGATTCGAGCATTTCATACAGCCGGTCGAATGTGTATTCGTCGTGCGCGCCCCAGGAGCTTGAAGTGCGTTCCTGTAGGCTGAAGTCCGTGTCACTGGTCAGGTGTTGGTAGCCCGTAGTCGTGAAATAACTTCTCATGTTGGTAAAATTAATGTCGCCGCCGTAGAGGAAGTCCGTCTGGTATCCTGCTTGTTGCAACGTGCGGGCTATGCCGGGCAAAAGGCGTGACTTGGCCGGGAGTTTCATAATGGAGGTGGTGGGGTAACTGATATGCCCGCTTAACGTGCTGACCAGTCCGCGGTCGGTGCGGAAACTGTTGGCATATACGTTGTCGAAAAAGATGCCCTCGCGAATGAGACGGCTTATATTCGGAGATACGTTTTTAGCTCCGCCCAGTTCTTCTATATATTCTCCTCCGAATCCTTCAAGGATGATGATGAGTATATTGGGGCGTGTGGCGCGTAGCAATTGCCGGGTGCAGTCTTCTGTCGAGGCCGGATAAAGCGGTGCATAGCAGGCGGCCCGTTTATGTTCGTCTAAGTAATTGTATTTCTCGGCGAAGTTTTCGGATTTGTTCCAAGAGTACATCAGGCTGAAAGCCGGGTTTACGGCGGCATGGTTCATGTAGGTGTTTTCACTGAAATAAGCGTTGCCGATATTCATGGTAGAACGTCCTACCCCTCCCCGTATGGCCAAAAAGATAAGGCCGCCTAATAGTACGTATGTGAAATTGTGAAACAGCATTTTCTGGTTAATAGGCAAAACTGGGAATGATTTGGGCGTAAGGCGGATGCAAGTCCATGACAAGAGAACGGAGAATACCGTAATCCAAAGCAGGCGCATGACGACATAGCCGGTGGAGACACTGGCCATAGCCTGTTTGGGAGCGTCCATGTAATTGAAGATCGTGGCGTCGAGCTTGAATTTCCAGAATGTGTAGAGTGATGTGTCTGCCACACAAATCAGCGAGAGCAGAATGGCAATAAGGATGAAATAAGGGCGTAATACGGCTTTGGTCTTCATGCGACGCATCCAAATGCTGAGCCATACGACGAGGAATGGAAAGATGAGCAAGTATCCCGTTGTAGAAGCATCCAGACCCAACCCGTGGACGATGACCTGGAATAGATCGCTTGCCGGCAAAGGCTCGTTCAAATAGACGAATACGATTTTCTGCAACACAAAGAACAGCAGGAAGGCTAAAAACAATTTAATAAGGTAAGATATACGTTGTTTCATCGTTTTTCTTTTTTAGGATACACAAGTAGAGATGATTATTTTCTGCCGAAATCGGCCGGGACTTCACCCCATCGTTCCGTCTCCCATTTCAGGATGGGGATGTCTGTTTTGTGGGTCTTGAGCCAGGTTTCAGCCCGTTCTATCATTTGATAGAGAGCTTCTGTACGGGGGGTGCGTTCCAACTTGGTCTTGCAACGCTTTTGCTTGACCCAACCGATGGCGTTCCGGCTGTCTGAGAAAATAGGCATCCGGATATTTTTCTGTTCCATCAGAGCCAAGGCATGTACAATGGCCAGAAATTCACCGATATTATTGGTGCCATACACCGGTCCGAAATGGAAGACGGTTTCGCCCGTACGGAGATAAACGCCTCGGTATTCCATCGGACCCGGGTTACCACTGCATGCTGCGTCGACAGCCAAGGCTTCGGCCGGGACTTCGGGCGGAAGGGGTAACACGGTGTCGTGCCGATAAGACGGCACGTCTGTCGGTGCGTTTCCGGAAACTGCCGGAGCGGTAGTCTTTTTTTTCTGGATATAAAGATAAGGAGAGGTGTTGTAAGCTCTTTCGGCTTCCTCTTGGGTGTCGAAAGATTTATAAATGGCCCCTTCGAAGCCATTGATTTGCAGTTTGCAGTCAGTCCAGGATGTGTAAATGCCCGGACTGACTCCATGCCAAACTACATAGAATTTCTTTTTCCCCATCGCAAGAGGAGGTTTTTTACATGCGTTCAGGCACTTCTATGCCCAACAAGCCCATGCCCGTACGTATGATTTTGCTGATTTCGGCAGACAGTACCAGACGGAACGTTTTCTTGTTTTCGTTCTCTTCATGCAAGATGCTGAAATCGTGATAGAATTGGTTGTATTCTTTCACCAAGTCGTAGCAATAGTTGGCAATGCAGCTTGGATTATAGTCGGAACCTGCTTGTTTTACTACGTTCGGGAAGTCGGCCAGCATTTGAATCAAGCTGATTTCTTTCTCGCTCAAATCCGTTTGGGCTGACAGCGTTTCGGGGATGGAGATGCCCGCTTCGGAGGCTTTGCGCAGGATGGAACGGATACGTGCGTACGTATATTGGATGAACGGTCCGGTATTTCCGTTGAAATCGATGCTTTCAGCCGGATTGAACAACATGTTCTTTCGTGCGTCTACCTTTAATATAAAGTATTTCAAGGCTCCTAAACCGACAATCCGTGCAATCTCATTGGCTTCGTCCTCGCTCAAATCCGTAAGCTTGTTGATTTTGTCTTCCGACATCTTGCGTGCGCTACCTATCATCTCTGCCACCAAGTCATCGGCATCCACGACCGTACCTTCGCGGCTTTTCATCTTACCGTTAGGTAATTCCACCATGCCGTATGAGAAATGTACAAGGTCTTTGCCCCACTCGAAACCGAGTTTGTCCAACAGGATGGAAAGCACTTGGAAGTGGTAGTTTTGTTCGTTACCTACCACGTAAATCATTTTGTCTATGGGATAGTCGCGGAATCGCAGTTTGGCTGTACCGATATCTTGTGTCATGTAAACGGATGTTCCGTCGGAACGGAGCAGAAGTTTCTCGTCCAATCCTTCCGGAGTCAGGTCGGCCCATACGGAACCGTCTTCTTTGCGGAAAAACAGTCCTTTGTCAAGCCCTTCCAAAACTTTCTCTTTACCTTCGAGGTAAGTCTCCGATTCATAATATATCTTGTCGAAACTTACGCCAAGGGCTTTATAGGTGACATCGAAACCGGCATAGACCCATTCATTCATTTTACGCCAAAGGGCACGGACTTCCGGATCATTGTTTTCCCATTTTACCAACATTTCGCGGGCTTCCTTGATGAGCGGGGCTTCATTTTTGGCTTCCTCCTCGCTCATACCCTCTTCCATAAGCTCCTTGATTTGTTCTTTATAGTGTTTGTCAAAAGCCACATAGTAGTCTCCGATGAGGTGGTCGCCTTTGATGCCGGTACTTTCCGGAGTGGCACCGTTCCCGTATTTCAACCACGCCAACATGCTTTTGCAGATATGTATGCCGCGGTCGTTCACGATATTGGTCTTCACCACGCGATTGCCATTGGCTGCCATGATGTTGGCCAAGGCGCATCCTAACAGATTGTTGCGGACATGTCCTAAATGCAAAGGCTTGTTGGTGTTGGGGGAAGAGTATTCTATCATGACTAACGGCGAATGGTCGGTCGCTTCGGTCAGGCCGAACTGTGCATCTTGATGGATATCGGTGAGCAGACCGATCCAACTGGCCGGAGCGATTACAAGGTTCAGAAAGCCTTTGACGGCATTGAAATCGGCTACGACGGAAGGGATTTCCGTTTTCAGGAAATGACCAATCTCCTGGGCTGTGTCTTCCGGTTTCTTACGAGATATTTTTAAAAAAGGGAAAACGACTAATGTCAGGTGCCCTGCAAATTCTTTTTTCGTCTTTTGGAGTTGCACCGTTTCGGGAGCTATGTCCTGTCCGTATAAAGTTTTGATGCCGAGAACTACGGCTGATACGATTTTATTTTCTATCTCCATAACCTTGTTTTTACCTTATCATTCAGGCTGCAAAGATACATAATAAAAGGGAGAAGCAAAAGTTTGCTTCTCCCTTTTTTCCGCATAATAGATTTATTCTGATTACTGGAGTGCGTCAGCTAATTCCGCACCAGCTTTGAATTTAGCTATTTTCTTGGCTGCAATGGTGATTTGCTCTTTCGTTCTGGGGTTAATACCCGTGCGGGCCGGTCTTTCATTCACGGAGAATGTTCCGAAACCTACAAGTGCGATTTTGTCACCCTTCTTTAATGCTTCAGAGATAGCACTGATTGTTGCGTCTAAAGCTTTCTTGGCATCTGCCTTGTTCAAGCCTGCGTTCTCTGCAATGGCGTTGATAAGTTCTGTTTTGTTCATTTGATGAAATAATTTAGTAGATAATAATTCGCTTATTTTGTATCCTATCATGCAAATGTATGTAAATTAGCCGTTAAAACAAACTTTTTCATTGAAAAAATATTTCTTTTTATGAAAAAGCACAAGCTTGAAGGGATTATTTAAAATGAAATGGAATAAAATTAGTATTTTTGCGGTCTCAATGAATAATGAAAATAGAGTGTGAATATGATGAATATGCCTCCCGTAACGAAGAATCTGATTATAATCAATCTTTTGTTCTTTTTGGCTAAATTGGTAGCAGTGCGCTATGGTGTGGATTTGGATAATTTGCTGGGACTACACTTCTTTTTAGCCCCCGATTTCAACTTCTACCAGTTTTTTACGTATATGTTCATGCATGGTGGCGTCACGCATATCCTTTTTAATATGTTCGCCGTGTGGATGTTCGGTCGGGTGATGGAGTCTTATTGGGGCGGTCGTCGCTTCTTGCTTTATTATGTCGTGTGCGGCTTGGGTGCCGGTTTGGTTCAGGAAGGAGTGCAATATGTACAGTATCTGTGGCAAGGCTTGGGAGCGTACGATACGGTTAATATCGGCTATACCGTGATTTCCATGGGCGACTATTTGAATCGTTGGACCACTATCGGAGCCTCTGGTGCAGTCTATGGAATTTTGTTGGCTTTCGGTATGTCGTTTCCTAATGAACGCCTGTTTATTTTTCCGCTTCCCGTACCTATTAAAGCCAAGTTTTTTGTGATAGGTTATGCAGTCATAGAGTTGCTTTCCGCTTTGGGGAACTCCGGTGATGGAGTCGCTCATTTCGCCCATCTCGGAGGAATGATATTCGGTTTGTTGCTCATCTTGTATTGGAGGAGAAACAGCGGTGGAGGATATTATGGCAATCGCCCGTCTGCTGCGGAACGGTTGAAGAAATGGTTTGCCGGAGGACGAGACCGGTTTTCTTCTTATCGGAAGCCTAAAATGAATGTCTCTATGGGGGAGCGAAAGGATGATTATGAGTATAACGCCCGTAAAAAGGCAGAGGCGGAAGAGATAGACCATATTTTAGAGAAGGTACGTAAATCCGGATACACAAGTTTGACAGAGGAAGAAAAACGTAAGTTGTTTGATGCCAGTCAGCGTTGAAGATGAATACATTGAAACGTATATTGATACAGTTGTCAATCGGTGCAAACATAATGGCGGCTTTCATGTTGTGGGCCTGCGGACTGAGTTCCGGATTGAATCCGGCGGTTCATTCTCATGTGGCTCTATTCGGGTTGGGATTTCCGCTGCTATTGTTGCTTAATATAGCTTTTATCTTTTTTTGGCTGGTTTTTTCCATTCGTTACGTTTGGTTGCCTTTTGTCGGAATGTTGCTGTCTGTTTCCTATATATATGACTATTGTCCGGTGAACTGGCCCGAGAAACGGCCGGAAGGCGCGCTTAAACTGCTTACTTATAATACCGAGTTCCTAGCCCGGGGGGAGAAGGATGCGGAAGGGCGGTACCCGATCTTGGATTATCTTGTGGCTTCTGAGGCCGACATTATCTGTCTTCAGGAAGGAGTTGCACCTAAGAATCTTAAATCTGAGTATGTGGATAGCGTCATGGCAAAGGCAGGTTATCATATTCGTCGTCTGCATGATGGAAAGGCTGAACCTCAATTAGTCTATAGTCGTTTGCCTATATTGTCCGTACATCGGATAGCCTATGAAAGTACGACCAATGGCAGTCTTGCCGTAGAATTACTATACGGTCAGGATACTGTATTGTTGGTGAACAACCATTTGGAGTCTTATAAGCTGACACCAGAGGATAAGATGAAATATAAGGAAATCATTAAAGATCCGGAGAATGGGCATGCGGAAAGTAATTCCAGAGAACTGGTTCGGAAGATGGCCGGGGCGAGTCGTTTGCGCGGACCGCAGGTTGATTCGGTTTTGAACTATGTCGAAAAATCAGGGAGAAGGGCTGTGATTGTTTGCGGTGATTTGAATGACTCTCCCATATCCTATTCTTGCCATCGCCTGTCTTCCCGGTTGAAAAGTGCATTCCGTCAATCGGGTAACGGACTGGGCTTGTCTTATAATCAGAAAGGATTCTATTTTCGCATCGATCATATCTTCGTTTCCGACTATTGGCAGACATACGAGACGCATGTGGACAAGACAGCTCCGTGGTCTGACCATTATCCGATGATTACTTACTTGAAAAAACACAAAAAAGAGGATTAGGGCATAAATAAATCTGTTAACTTGCGGCGTTAATGTGAAAAAAACGTTATATTTGCGCCTTTGTAGTCTGATTAGCTATTAAATAATAACATCATAATAATAAATTAAAATGCAAAACAAAGGATTTGTTAAAGTTTTCGCTTTACTGTTGACCCTTGTGTGCGTGTTCTATTTATCTTTTTCATTTGTAACTACTTATCAAATGAATAAGGTGGATGAGATTACGAAAACGCAAGGAGAGGAAGCCGGCGCACACTATCTGGATTCCGTGATGAACAATCCGGTGTGGTTGGGCGCTTATTCGCTGAAGGACTGTCGCGAAATGGAGATTAGTCTGGGTTTGGACCTGAAAGGTGGTATGAATGTCATTCTGGAGGTGTCTGTTCCTGAAGTGGTAAAGGCTTTGGCCGACCATAAAGAAGACCCGGCATTCAACAAGGCGGTAGCGAAGGCTGTGGAAGGGGCTAAGAATAGCCAGAGTGATTTTATTACCTTATTTGTGAAAGAGTACAAAGCATTGGCGCCGGATGGAAATTTGGCGGAATTGTTTGCTACGCAGCAGTTGAAAGGTAAAGTAACGACCAAGAGTTCCGACTCTGAAGTAGAGAAAGTGTTGCGTGCCGAAGTGCAGTCTGCCATCGACAATTCTTATAATGTGCTCCGTACACGTATCGACCGTTTTGGTGTGGTACAGCCCAATATCCAGACGTTGGAAGGACAGATGGGGCGTATTATGGTGGAGATGCCGGGTGTGAAAGAACCGGAACGTGTGCGTAAATTGTTGCAAGGTAGTGCAAATCTGGAGTTTTGGGAAACCTATAATACGGAAGAGATTATCCCATTCCTGGCTACATTGGATACACGTTTGGCGGCAGAGCATGCTGCGATTGCAGAAAATGATACGGTTAAGGCTGACACTACGGCAATGGCTGAATTGACACCGGCTGAAAAAGTGGACGCTACGGACTCTACAAAGAAAGCTCCTGTGAAGGATTTGGCTGCGGCTCTGAAGGGAAATAGCGGAACTCCGGCAGAGAAGGCTGGGGCTGCTGTGGACGAACAGGCTATGAAGAACCATCCTTTGGCTTCTGTGCTGCAATTTGCTCAAGGCCCTATGGGATGTGTAGTGGGTTATGCCAGTTGGCGTGATACGGCTACCGTCAATCGCTATATCACTTCTGCCGTGGCCAAAGAAGTCTTGCCCAGTGACCTGAAACTTTATTGGGGAGTGAAGCCTGTAGGCAGTGGTAATATGGGAGACATTTTCGAGTTATATGCGATTAAGATTACGGAACGCAATGGTCGTGCGCCTTTGGAAGGTGATGTCGTGACAGAAGCTAAGGATGATTACGAACAGAATGGCCGTCCGTGCGTAAGCATGACGATGAATTCCGATGGTGCCCGTCGTTGGGCAGCTTTGACCAAGAAAAATGTGAAGCGCGCCATCGCCATTGTGCTCGACGGATATGTATATAGTGCTCCTACGGTGCAGAATGAGATTACCGGTGGTGTTTCCTCTATTACAGGACATTTCACGCTCGAAGATACGCGTGACCTTGCCAACGTGCTGAACACGGGTAAGATGCCGGCTCCTGCACATATCGTTTCCGAACAGTTTGTAGGTCCTACGTTGGGACAAGAGTCCATCAACCAAGGTATTACTTCATTTGTGATAGCTTTCATCCTGTTGATGATCTATATGTGTGGCATGTATGGTCTTATTCCTGGTATGGTAGCCAATGGTGCTTTGATATTGAACTTCTTCTTTACGTTGGGGGTTTTGACTTCATTCCAGGCTGCATTGACCATGTCCGGTATTGCCGGTATGGTGCTTTCTTTGGGTATGGCGGTAGATGCGAACGTGTTGATATATGAACGTACCAAAGAAGAGTTGCGTGCGGGTAAGACTGTGCGTGCGGCTCTCTCGGACGGTTATTCCAATGCATTCTCGGCCATCTTCGACTCCAACTTGACTTCTATCATTACGGGTATCATCCTGTATAATTTCGGAACAGGTCCTATCCGTGGATTTGCCACGACGTTGATTATCGGTATTTTGGTATCCTTCTTTACGGCTGTATATCTGACCCGTATCGTGTACGAGCACTTCCTGAATAAGGAGAAATGGATGAACTTGACGTTTACGACGTCTCTTTCACGTAAGTTCTTGCATGATACACATTACAAGTTCATGAGCTCTTATAAGAAATCCTTCACGATATTCGGGGTCTTGTTGGTGGTAGGTATCGCATCTTTGTTTGTACGCGGTTTGAGCAAAGGTATTGATTTCACCGGTGGACGTAACTTCGTAGTTGTGTTCGAAAAGCAGGTGGAGCCGGAAACTGTCCGCACCTTATTGCAAAACAAGTTCGGGGATGCCAATATCCAGGTTATAGCCTTGGGTACAGACCATCAGACGGTACGTATATCCACAAACTATCGGATTGACGAAGAAGGTACGGAGGTGGATTCCGAGATAGAAGCAACGCTGTTCGAAACGCTCAAAGGCGGCGGTTTGTTGTCATCGGATTTGGATTTGCAAACTTTCATCAACCGCGACGAGCGTGCCGGAGGTTCTATTATCAGTTCGGAAAAGGTAGGTCCTTCCGTGGCAGAAGACATAACCTACGGGGCTATTGTTTCTGTGGTATTGGCCTTGATTGCTATCTTCCTTTACATATTGTTGCGTTTCCGCAATGTGGCTTTCTCGGTCGGTGCAGTTGTGGCCTTGACGGTAGATACCTTGTTGATTATCGGAGCGTATTCGATTTGTTGGGGATGGGTGCCATTCTCTTTGGAAATCGACCAAACCTTTATCGGTGCGATTTTGACGGCTATCGGTTATTCTATTAATGATAAGGTGGTAGTATTCGACCGTATCCGCGAGTTCCTCCATCTGTATCCGAACCGCGACCGTCAGCGTTTGTTCAATGATTCTTTGAATACGACATTGACGCGTACCATCAATACTTCGTTGACCACGTTAGTCGTATTGTTGTGTATCTTCTTCTTGGGTGGAGAAAGTATCCGCAGTTTTGCTTTTGCCATGATTCTCGGTGTGGTAATCGGAACCTGTTCTTCCATCTTCATGGCGGCTCCGGTAGCTTTCCTGACTATGGGACAGCGCATCAAGGAGAACGATTCGGAAATGAAATAAAGAATTCGTTTATAAGTTGTTTGGATGCAGGGCAGGCTAAGGCTTGCCCTGTATTGTTTTGTGCCCGGACTCTCTTCAGTATATGATACTGGAGTATATCCGTCTGTTTTTGGTGCAAAGCTTTTTGGTAATGTTCCGGAAGGGCGGTTTCTTTGTCTTCAAAATAAAAGATGTGATATGATGGGATTAAAGAGTGTTTTGTTTTCCGGTGTCCTTTTGTCTGCTATGGCAGTGGGTGTGCAAGCCACGCCTGAAACCGGAAGCGGGTTGGACAAGTCTTTGTTGCCCCAACCGGTTTATTCCCCCGACCCGGGTTTGGTGGATTTATATTGGGCAGCTTGGGACTTGGCCTGGGGGCGGGTGAAGCATCAGGACGGGATTCCCCAGTCGCCCTATATGGATGAGAATCTGTGGGATGACACGATTTGGATTTGGGATACCGAGTTCATGGTGCTTTTTTGTCGCTATGCGCCTTCGCTATTCCCTGGCATACAGAGTTTGGATAACTTCTATAAGACGATATTGGATGGAGAGCCGGTCTCTTTAAAGATTTGGCATCCGGACAACCCTCCTTTTTTCGCGTGGGTGGAGTATGAGTACTATAAGATGACAGGCGACAAAAGGCGTTTGGAATATGTGTTAGAGGACAATCGTTACCTACAACGCCATTTTTATTGGTTTGAGAAACTGAAGAGGGGCGGTAGCCGTTTTTCCAAGATGCCGGTCATGTTGGAACGGAGGGAGAAAGGGTATTTGTGGGGCGACGTGCAGAGCGGTATGGACAATACTCCGCGTGGCCGGGGATGCAACGGGGAGATGCTGTGGATGGATGCCTTGGCCCAACAGGCTTTGGCTGCACTTTATATCGAAAGGATTGCCGAGGTCTTGGACGACCCGTCTACGGCCAAGGAGTTTGCCGGGGAGTATGCAGTGAAGAAGGACTTGCTCAATAAGTATTATTGGGATGCGGAGGATGGTTTTTATTATGACATAGAGGAGGCCACGGGCGACTTTGTGAAAGTGCGGACACCGGCTGTGTATTGGGCTATGTTGGCAGAAGTTCCGGGGCGGAAACAAGCGGCGCGTTTGGTGGAATATGCACAGGACGAGGATGAGTTCGGTGGTCAATACCCTTGGCCGTCCGTGTCGCGGAGTGACGCAGACTACAATGGGACGGTAGGAGATTATTGGAGGGGCGGTGTATGGTTGCCTTTGGCTTACATGTCAACCAAGGCACTTGAGACTTACGGTTATCATGATGTGGCACATGAGAATGCGCGCCGTTTGTTGGCGCAAATGTCCGAAACCTATAAGACTTTCGAGCCCCACTCCATTTGGGAATGTTATTCTCCGTCGGCAGCTCGTCCCGGACAGCGGGTAGACGGTGAGAATTTGACGTTGGTGGCTCAAGACTTTTGCGGATGGTCTGCCCTGGGGCCTATTTCTTTGTTTATTGAGAACGTGTTGGGGTTTTATAATATAGATGCCACGGCTCGGCTCGTGGAATGGCGTAAGACAGGTTGGGGCGAGCAAGGTATCCGGAATTTGAGGTTTGGCGATGTGCATACTGACATCGTGGCGGACGGAGATACCGTACGCGTGGTGTCTGATAAGGAATATGTATTGAAAGTGAATGGGAAGAAATACAAAGTAAAAGCCGGAACACAAGATTTTACCTTGAAATAGACCGTGTACCCCCGCCGGGAATCGAACCCGGATTGGCGGTTTAGGAAACCGTAGTTCTATCCATTGAACTACAGGGGCTCTTTCTGTTTTGCAAAGTTAACAGTTTCTGCTTAAAAAGTCGAATACTTGGGACAAAACTTTCATAAGGTAGAGGGAAAGGCTCGGCCTTTCTCTCTTTGCATATTTATGCATTTTCCTGTGCTTTTGCGAACTTTATGCTTTTGAAAAGTGAGAGAAGTACGATGAAATGCTATATAAATAAGCTTTTAGATTACGATTTTATAGTATAATCTGTATTCCGGAATGCTTTTAACAGCAAAATATTTTGTTTTTAAACATATCTTTGCGATATTTGCATTCCTAAGGTAGAAAGAATATACAGTAATCATATAAATGCTACAAAAAGTATGGCTGATAGATTAGAAGTAAAAGAGCTGGACCAGGTAGTGGTCCGTTTCTCTGGTGATTCCGGCGACGGAATGCAGTTGGCCGGGAATATTTTCTCTACGGTCTCGGCGACGGTAGGAAATGACATTTGTACGTTTCCCGATTATCCGGCTGATATCCGGGCTCCGCAGGGGTCGTTGACAGGAGTTTCCGGTTTTCAGGTACACATTGGTGCCCAGCGCGTGTACACACCGGGCGATAAGTGCGATGTGTTGGTGGCGATGAATGCGGCAGCATTAAAGACCCAGTACAGATATGCCAAATCTACAGCATGTATTATTATCGACACCGATTGTTTCCAGGCCAAAGATTTGCAGAAGGCCGCTTTCACGATGGATAATCCGATAGAAGAGTTGGGCATCAAAAACGATGTGATTGCTGCCCCTATCACCCAGATGGTCAAAGCCTGTCTGGCTGACTCGGGCATGGACAACAAAGCTATTTTGAAATGCCGTAACATGTTTGCGCTCGGACTGGTGTGCTGGTTGTTCAACCGCGACCTGGAAATAGCGTTCAATATGTTGCGTGAGAAGTTTGCCAAAAAGCCCGCCGTGGCAGAAGCCAATATAAAGGTTATCCAGGCCGGATATGATTACGGGGCAAATACGCATGCCTCTGTGGCCCATACTTATAAAGTGGAATCCAAGACGAAAAAGCCCGGTAAGTATATGGACATCATGGGCAATAAGGCTACTGCATACGGATTTATCGCTGCGGCCGAGAAAGCCGGCAAGCGGCTTTTCTTGGGGTCGTATCCCATTACGCCGGCTACGGACGTGCTGCATGAATTGTCCAAACATAAAAGTTTGGGCGTGACCACGGTGCAGTGCGAGGACGAGATTGCCGGCTGTGCCTCTTCCATCGGCGCCTCCTTTGCCGGTGCATTGGCTGTGACTTCTACTTCGGGGCCCGGTGTATGTTTGAAATCGGAAGCCATGAATCTGGCCGTGATTACAGAATTGCCGTTGGTGATACTGAACGTGCAGCGCGGAGGCCCGTCCACGGGCTTGCCCACGAAGAGCGAGCAGACGGATTTGTTGCAGGCCCTTTTCGGACGCAACGGCGAATCGCCGATGCCGGTCATTGCAGCCACTTCGCCTACGAATTGTTTCGATGCGGCCTATTATGCCTCGAAGATGGCTTTGGAGCACATGACGCCGGTGGTGTTGCTCACCGATGCCTTTGTGGCCAACGGTTCCGGTGCTTTCAAACTGCCCGATTTGAACGATTATCCCGATATTTGTCCCCCTTACGTCACTCCGGAAATGGCCGGGAGCTACACGCCGTACATGCGTAATCCCGACACGCAAGTGCGTTACTGGGCCATACCCGGACAAGAAGGGTATATGCATATTCTCGGCGGGTTGGAGAAGGACGGCCGGACAGGAGCCATCAGCACCGATCCCGAGAACCACGACAAGATGTGTCGTTTGCGTGCAGAGAAAGTGGCCCGAATTCCGGTGCCTGATGTGGAGGTGCAGGGATGCGTGGACGATGCCGAACTGCTGATAGTAGGCTTTGGCGGTACTTACGGCCATTTGCATTCGGCCATGGATGAAATGGTGGCTACAGGCAAGAAAGTGGCTTTGGCTCATTTCTCTTACCTGAACCCCTTGCCTGCCAATACGGCGGAAGTGCTGAAGCGGTATAAGAAAGTCGTGGTAGCCGAGCAGAACTTAGGGCAATTTGCCGCATATCTGCGTATGAAAGTAGACGGCTTCGTGCCCTATCAGTTCAATCAGGTGAAAGGCCAGCCTTTCGTGGTGAGCGAGTTGGTGGCAGCCTTTACCGAGATTTACAACAAATAGTCAAACTTAGAAGAATAAAAGAAAATGAGCGAATATACAGCAAAAGATTATAAAAAGGGATTGCCGCGTTGGTGTCCCGGGTGTGGAGACCATTTTTTTCTGGCTTCTTTGCACAAGGCTATGGCCGAAATCGGAGTGCCTCCCTACGAGACAGCCGTGATTTCAGGTATCGGTTGCTCCAGCCGTCTGCCTTATTATATGAATACGTATGCCATGCAGACGATTCACGGACGTGCCGCCGCCATTGCCACCGGTTTCAAGGTGGCCAATCCGGATATCACCGTGTGGCAGATTTCCGGTGACGGCGACGGCCTGGCCATTGGCGGTAACCATTTCATCCATGCCGTCCGCCGCAACGTGGACATCAATATGATTCTGCTGAACAACCGGATTTATGGTCTCACGAAAGGGCAGTATTCTCCGACGTCTCCGAGAGGATTCGTCAGTAAATCCTCTCCTTACGGGACGGTGGAAGACCCGTTCAATCCGGCAGAGTTATGTTTCGGAGCGCGTGGTCATTTCTTTGCCCGTGCCGTGGCTACGGATGCCGCCGGGACGGTGGAAATCCTGAAAGCGGCATACGCCCACAAGGGAGCCGCTGTGTGCGAGATATTGCAAAACTGCGTGATATTCAACGACGGAACGCACGATACCGTTTACACCAAAGAAGGACGTGCCAAGCATGCCATTTATCTGGAACACGGCCAGCCGATGTTGTTCGGTGAAAATAAGGAATTCGGCTTGATGCAGGAAGGTTTCGGGTTGAAGGTCGTGAAGATAGGAGAGAACGGCGTGACGGAAAAAGACATCCTCGTGCATGATGCGCATTGCCAGGACAACACCTTGCACTTGAAGTTGGCTCTGATGGAAGGGCCTGATTTTCCGGTGGCATTGGGCGTGATTCGTGATGTGGAAGCTCCGACATACGACGAGGCGGTCAACCGGCAGATAGAAGAAGTGAAAGAAAAGAAAGCCTATCACAATTTCACGGAACTGCTCTATACGAACGATATTTGGGAGGTGAAGGAGTAAGTTCCCCGTGAAAGGGAAAGGAAAGAAAAGGCGGCTGTTCCTTATCGTGGGGCAGCCGCCTTTTTTGTTCCGTCTTTCTGTTTCGATGGGCGGGCGGCGGGCTGTCGGTTGTCAAAATCCGTTATATTTGCTTGCTTTTATGTAAGGTACTGGTTTTCAATCTGCAATAAGGCGGGAATTTTTGTCCGTCAAATGAAAAATCAATCTCAGGAGATTGGAAAATCGTTCGCCTGAGATTGATTTACCGTTTGGCGCAGAACGGTGCGCAGCTTTCTGCCAAGCCCCGTCCGTCATGCTTTTTTACTTCTTACAGTTTCCCGCCGTAGGCCAAATCGCCTGCATCGCCAAGTCCCGGGACGATGTACATGTGGTCGTTCAGCTCCGGGTCGATAGCTCCGCACCACAAGGTATAGTCCGTGTCTTTGAATGTTTCCGTCAGGTAGTCCACGCCCTTCCGGCTGGCTATCGCACTACATAAATGCACTTTTCCCGGTATGCCTTTGGTCTCGAATGCCTTGAGTCCCAATTCCATGCTTCCGCCCGTGGCCAGCATGGGGTCGGCAATGATGAGAGTTTTGCCGTTCAGGTCTGGCGTGGCTAGATATTCGATATGTATGCCCACTTCGTGGCATTCTTTGTCTTTGTAGAAGCGGTAGGCCGACACGAATGCGTTGTCGGCCTCCTCAAACACATTCAGGAAGCCTTGATGGAAAGGGAGGCCGGCCCGGAAGATGGTTCCCAGTACGATAGGGTCGTTGTACAACAGCGTGGGTGCCGTGCCCAACGGGGTTTGTATGTCTTTGACGGAATAATCCAGCGTTTTACTGATTTCGTAAGCCATTACTTCCCCGATTCTTTCCAGATTGCGGCGGAACCGCGCCCTGTCTTTCTGTATGCATACGTCCCGGAGTTCCGACATGTATCTGTTGACAACCGTTTGTTGCTCTGCAAAGTTAATTACTTTCATATTTGGATGGATTTAAATATACTTGAGAACAAAAGTAACAAAAACTTCTTGAAAATGTAAACTCCGTGTAGCAAATATAGCTTTGGTTCTTAGGTTTTGGGAAATTTAACGGAAGAATGTTTTTGAATTAAGAAAAATAATATGCCGAAAGTTTCAGATGCACGCATTTCTTTGTAATTTTGTCAGCGCAAAAAGGAAGTTTTTTTATAGTGAATTGATTTCTAACCAAATATTATTTTAGAAAATGGCAAATTTAGATTTGAGTAAGTACGGTATTACCGGTACTGTTGAGGTTCTCCACAATCCGTCATACGACGTATTGTTCCAGGAAGAAACCAAAGCTGGTTTGGAAGGTTTTGAAAAAGGTCAGGTAACGGAATTGGGTGCAGTGAATGTGATGACAGGTATTTATACCGGTCGTTCTCCCAAGGACAAGTTTATCGTAAAAGACGCTACTTCTGAGAACACCGTATGGTGGACTTCTGAAGAATATAAGAATGACAACAAGCCTGTAACTCCTGAGGCTTGGAAGGTATTGAAGGATTTGGCTGTGAAGGAGCTTTCAAATAAGAAATTGTTTGTTGTCGACGGTTTCTGCGGCGCTAACAAGGCTACTTGCCTGAAAGTGCGTTTCATCGTGGAAGTTGCATGGCAGGCTCACTTCGTAACGAACATGTTTATCCGTGCTACGGAAGAAGATTTGAAGGATTTCGAACCTGATTTCGTGGTTTACAACGCTTCTAAGACTAAGGTTGAAAACTACAAGGAACTGGGCTTGAACTCAGAAACAGCCGTAGTCTTCAACTTGACTTCAAAAGAGCAAGTCATCATCAACACTTGGTACGGTGGTGAAATGAAGAAGGGTATGTTCTCTATGATGAACTATTTCAATCCTTTGCGCGGTATCGCTTCTATGCACTGCTCTGCCAACACCAGCATGGACGGCACGAGTTCTGCTATCTTCTTCGGCTTGTCCGGTACCGGTAAGACGACTTTGTCTACCGACCCGAAACGTAAGTTGATCGGTGACGACGAGCACGGATGGGACGACGAAGGCGTATTCAACTACGAAGGCGGTTGCTATGCTAAAGTTATCAATCTGGATAAAGAATCCGAACCCGATATCTACAAGGCTATCAAACGTGACGCTTTGTTGGAGAATGTAACGGTAGATGCTAACGGCAAGATTGATTTTGCAGATAAGAGCGTAACGGAAAATACACGTGTATCTTATCCTATTTACCACATCGAGAATATTGTGAAGCCTATTTCCAAGGGTCCTCACGCAAAGCAGGTAATCTTCCTGTCTGCTGATGCCTTCGGTGTATTGCCTCCCGTTTCTATCTTGAACGACCAGCAGGCTCAATACTACTTCTTGTCTGGTTTTACTGCCAAGTTGGCCGGTACGGAACGTGGTATCACAGAACCGACTCCGACGTTCTCGGCTTGTTTCGGTGCTGCTTTCTTGAGCTTGCATCCTACGAAATATGCTGAAGAGCTCGTGAAGAAGATGAACAAGGTAGGTGCCAAAGCATACTTGGTGAACACGGGTTGGAACGGTACGGGCAAGCGTATTTCCATCCGCGATACTCGTGGTATCATCGATGCCATCTTGGACGGTTCTATCGACAAGGCTCCTACGAAGACTATTCCTTACTTCGATTTCGTTGTTCCTACGGAGTTGCCGGGTGTTGATCCGAAGATTCTCGATCCTCGCGACACCTACGCTGACGCTGCAGAGTGGACGAAGAAGGCTGAAGATTTGGCTGCCCGTTTCATCAAGAACTTTGCGAAGTTCACGGGTAACGAAGCCGGTAAGGCTTTGGTTGCAGCAGGTCCGAAGTTGTAATTTTACAGTAAAGCATAACATTGAAAGTCTGTCTGGATTCTTCAGGCAGACTTTTTTTGTTTCGGCGCATGAATGTTGTAAAACTAAAAAACTGTAAAAACAGGTAGATTCTTTACGGTTCGTTTTTAAACCCCTCCCACTTTTTTTATCTTTGCAATTAAAAACTTTATTCTTGATGATGAAGAAAATAACCTCATTACTGTTATTATGGGTCATGGTCTTGCCGCTTTGGGCACAGTTTCACGACCCGGTAAGTTTTTCTGTTTCCCAAAAGAAACTGTCTGGATCTGAATTCGAGATTGTTTTTACCGGAAAGGCGGAAGCGGGTTGGCATGTCTATTCTACGGACATTCCGGACGGCGGCCCTACTCCGGCTACCATTAATTTCGATGAACAGAAAGGAGTGGAGCCGGTAGGTAAGCTGACGGCACGTGGAAAGGTGCATAAGGCGTACGACAATCTTTTCGGGATGGAAGTCAGCTATATGGAAAATACGGCTGTTTTCGCGCAGAAAATGCGTATTACGGACGCTACTTATTCCGTGAAAGGGTATCTGAACTATGGGGCTTGTAACGATGAGAATTGCATGCCTCCCACCAATGTGGAGTTTACTTTCTCCGGAAGCGGAAAGCCTGCGGCCGGCAATGCTGTGGCAGAGCCTCAGAAGCAGAAAGAGAAAACTGCGGATACGCCGGTGGTGGAGAAAGAGGAAAAAGCAGATGCTCCCGTAATCGGAGGGGTCGATACGGTTGCCACGGGTTTGGTCGTGACGGATTCCGTACCTTCTGCGGTGGCCGGTAGTAATGCTGCTGTGGCGGCAAGCGACTATTGGACGCCCGTTATTGATGAGTTGGCAGCTTTCGGTGAAGATGCCTCCAATGCAGCCAGCCAAACGTGGTGGAAGATATTTCTGTTGGGATTCCTCGGTGGCTTGGTTGCTTTGCTTACTCCTTGTGTCTGGCCGATCATCCCGATGACCGTGAGTTTTTTCCTGAAACGTTCGGGAGACAAACGAAAAGGTATTCGCGATGCGGCGACGTATGGTGTGAGCATTGTGGTCATTTATGTGCTTTTGGGCTTAGTGATTACCGGTATTTTCGGGGCCAGTGCCCTGAATGCCCTGTCCACGAATGCGGTATTCAACATCTTTTTCTGCCTGATGTTGCTGGTGTTTGCCGCCAGTTTCTTCGGTGCTTTTGAAATTACGTTGCCTTCTTCGTGGAGCAATGCGGTAGACAATAAGGCCGAATCTACCACAGGTTTGTTGAGCATCTTCCTGATGGCTTTTACCCTCGCTTTGGTTTCTTTTTCTTGTACGGGGCCGATTATCGGTTTTCTGTTGGTAGAAGTGTCCACGTCGGGCAGTATTCTTGCCCCGACTGTCGGAATGTTGGGTTTTGCCATTGCCTTGGCCTTGCCTTTCACCCTCTTTGCCATGTTCCCGGCTTGGCTGAAGACGATGCCGAAATCCGGTAATTGGATGAATTGTGTGAAGGTGACGCTCGGTTTCTTGGAATTGGCTTTTGCCTTAAAGTTCTTGTCGGTGGCAGATTTGGCTTACGGTTGGCATATCCTCGACCGCGAGGCTTTCCTGAGTTTGTGGATTGTGATTTTTGCTTTGTTGGGCGCTTATCTTATCGGTTGGCTGCGTTTCCCGCACGATGAAGATGAATATGATGAGTCCGGTAATGTCGTGGTCAATCATCGTACATCGGTCACCCGTTTCTTCATGGCTTTGGTTTCCTTCTCTTTTGCCATTTACATGGTTCCCGGTTTGTGGGGAGCGCCGCTGAAGGCTATCAGTGCCTTTTCGCCTCCGATGAGCACGCAAGACTTCAACCTTTATGAGAACGAGGTGAAGGCTCAGATCATGGATTATGATGCCGGGATGGAATATGCGCGCAGGCAAGGTAAGCCCGTGATGATAGACTTTACCGGATACGGTTGCGTGAACTGCCGCAAGATGGAGCTGGCTGTGTGGGCCGACCAGAAGGTAGCGGATATCATGCAGAACGATTACGTGCTAATCACGTTGTATGTGGATGAGAAGACCAAGCTGCCGGAACCTATTAAAGTGACAGAGAACGGTCAGGAACGTACTTTGCGTACGGTAGGTGACAAATGGAGCTATTTGCAACGCAGTAAGTTCGGAGCCAATGCCCAGCCGTTCTATGTGTTGCTCGACAACGAAGGCAAGCCGTTGAACAAGTCATATTCGTACGACGAGGATGTCAATAAGTATATAGATTTCTTGCAGACCGGTTTAAAGAATTATAAGAACAAGTAGTTCTTGTATGGAGAATATCAGGGGATGTATCAGATGCCAATGGTACATCCCTATTTTTATGGCTGGTTTTTAACGTTATTTTTCATCGGAATGAGCAAGGATTTGGCCGGTTCGCGGTTTGATAAACAGAATGTCGGATTTTTAAATTGGATGAAAAATGAAGAAAGTACATGTCTTATGGGTGTTGGCCTGCCTGTTGGCGGCTCCGGTTTTGTTTCAGTCTTGTTCGGACGACGATGACGAGGTTTATGTATGGTATCCTTATCTCAGTCCGAATGCTTTGGTGACGGTCAAAGGCGGAACGGATTCCTGTTTTTTGCAGTTGGACGATGAGACTACGCTTTGGCCGGTAAATCTGTCCTCTTCCCCTTTCGGAGAAAAGGAAGTGAGGGCTTTGGTTCATTTTACGGACGTAGATGGGGAAAAGCATTTCTGTACGCGTGCGGTCTATGTAAACTGGATGGACAGCATTCTGACGAAAAAAACGGTTCCGGATTCTGCTTTGGTGAACGATTCGCTGTATGGGAATGACCCGGTGGATATCGTAGACGATTGGGTGACTGTGGCGGAAGACGGTTATCTGACGCTGCGTTTTTCTACTTTGTGGGGCAATAGGGGGATTGCCCATAAGGTGAATTTATTGACCGGAGGTAATCCGGAGAATCCTTATGAGGTGGAGTTTCGTCACGATGCTTGCGGAGATGCGGGGAGTTGGCGAAGCGATGCGCTTGTGGCCTTTGATTTAGGGAAGCTTCCCGATACCGGAGGTCGTACGGTCAAACTGACGTTGGTTTGGCAGTCGTTCCGGGGGAGGAGAACAGCGGAATTCGATTATTGTACCCGAAAAAAGACAGGAAACGTAGCCAGACAAATAGAGCAAATGCAAAGAGGAGGTATGTTACGATAGTGTTGGAGGACAGATAACCGTTCGTTCAGAATGACGCGTATCGGAAACGGAGGCGAACAGGATTTGGTTCGAGATATACAGCGGGGCGACCGTGTAGCGATGAAATTATTATATTGTCGCTATGCGGGTTGCCTCACAGCCGTATGTTCCCGTTATGTGGCTTGTATGGACGATGTGAGAGACGTCCTTCAGGATTGTTTCGTGAAGATATTCACTTCCATTCACGGTTTCGAGTGGAGGGGTGAAGGCTCTCTCCGGGGATGGATGGTACGTATTGTGGTGAACGAGTCATTGAAATTCTTGAAGCGCAACCGGCAGTTGGAATCTCTTGACGATGGGTGGGACGTACCGGATACGGTAGAGGATGAGCCGGATGCGGAGGACATTCCTTCTGAAGTTCTTCAGGAAATGATTTGCCGTTTACCGGCAGGGTATAGGGCTGTTTTCAATTTGTATGTATTCGAAAAGAAAAGCCATAAAGAGATTGCGGCGATGCTGAATATAAAAGAGAGTACATCGGCTTCGCAACTGCATCGGGCAAAGGCGGTGTTGGCAAAGGAAGTTCAAAGATATAAAGCTCAGGTCAATGGAAGATAAATGGTTGAATGAATGGCAAAAGAAACTGGACGGTTACGAGGCCACCCCTCCCGACGGGCTGTGGGACGGGATAAACAAGGCTTTGGAAGAGCGACGCCTGTCCCTCTCCTCCTCTCGTGGAAAGCGTACCGTATGGCTTCGCCTGGCCGGGATAGCGGCGGCATTGGCGATCGTTGTGCCCTTGGGAAGAAACGTATGCCGGCCGGTTTTTACGTCTCTTGTAGAAAAGCGCATTCAAACCGAAGACATTTTTCCGGAGCCGTCGGATGTCTTTTGGGCAAAAGTCCGGAGAGTGAAAAAGGAATCATATCGTGGTAAACCATTCGGGAAAGATATGGTGACCTGCTGCGACCGTCCCATCGTATCAGAGGAAGGTCAGGAGATTTTAACGGAAGAGAGGAAAGAACTTGTAGCCGAAAGGGAAAAAACGGTTTCTGAAGACACTCTTGAGTATATGGAGAAAGCTTATCCTGACGGGATAGACCGGCATACTAAGTGGGTTGCAAACGTCGGGAAGGTTAAGAATGAAAACTCGCATTTACTGACCATAAGTCTTTTTGCATCCAATACACCCGGAAAATCGGTGATGAATCACGGGAACGGAGGGGTTGCCCTGATGGGAGCTATTCCCTCTTGGGAACACCCCGAGACCATGGGATATGGAAAATATCCGGTGGCGGGTATAAAGTCCGCCCACCCGTATGTGGATGACTTTGTCCCGATGAAACATAAACAACCCGTCAGGTTCGGTGTGTCCGTTTGTTATGCCTTGAATGAAAGATTCGGTATAGAAAGCGGCCTTTCTTATACTTATCTTTCGTCAAGTCTTTCTTCTTCGGGAGAAGATTATAGTTATAAGGTACGGCAATCCTTACAATACGTAGGGATTCCCTTGAACTTTAAGGCCAGCTTGTGGAAGAAACGGTGGATGGATTTGTATCTGTCGGCCGGAGGAATGGCTGAGAAGTGCGTGGATGGAGATTCGGAAACGGATTATATGTGGCGAGGAAGGATAAAGTCGTCTACACATAAGGCTGTGAGGGAAAAACCTTGGCAATGTTCTGTAAATGCGAGTGCCGGGATGCAGTTTAACTTGTCGTCGGTGGTAGGTTTGTATGTGGAGCCGGGAGTGAGTTACTATTTTGATAATGGAAGTTCTGTTTCTAATATTTATAAGGAGAAACCATTGAATTTTAATTTGGAATTCGGACTTAGGTTTTCTCTCGGTTTGTGACATAAAGCTTCTCCTTTCCGGAGGTTGGGTCTGATAATCTTGTACGTTCGGTTTTTATTTTGGAAAACTTTTGGCCTTCTTGTGGGCGAGGGTTTAGTTTATAATCTTCTGTTTATTAGATTGTTGATTGTTTTATGGGTTCTTGAATTGGAAAACTTTAGAATAAAAACCGCAAAAACTCTTGCACGAAAAAAGGAAAAGGTGTACCTTTGTCATTGTTCAGGTGCCCTGTTTGCCAGTCGGCCGACAGAGTGAAAAGGGAACGGGGTGAGAGTCCCCGACAGACCCGCTGCTGTGAACTCTTTTATGCGTTTCATGACATACTGCATCCACTGTTTCGTCGGGCGAAACGGGAAGGACATGAAACGAGAGTAAGTCAGAAGACCTGCCTGTGACATAGCCGTACGGACTCCGGGGATAAGGGAACGACGGCGGGAACGTAATAAGAAAGATACAAACTTTTAAGTGTCGAAGATACGGGGCTTCTTTTAGGAAAAGGAGGCAGGGATTTTTTCGGCCTGAAAAATAAATGCAATATGATACAGACAGTTGTGAAAAGGGACGGGCGCATTGTGGGGTTCAATGCCCGGAAAATCGGTGATGCCGTACGTAAGGCCATGGTACATACTGAGGCCGGTGAGAATGAAGAGCTGATTCATTTGATATGCGAACACGTGGCTAACCGTGGAAAGGTACAGATGACGGTGGAAGAGATTCAGGATGCCGTGGAGGTGGAACTGATGAAGAGCTGCCGTAAGGATGTGGCGCAGAAATATATCGCTTACCGTAACCAGCGCAGCATTGCCCGTAAGGCTAAAACGCGTGACATGTTCTTGGAGATCATCAATATCAAGTCCAACGATGTGACCCGCGAGAATGCCAACATGAATGCCGACACGCCGGCCGGCATGATGATGAAGTTTGCCAGCGAGACCACCAAACCTTTCGTAGACGACTACCTGTTGAGCGAAGAGGTGAAAGAGGCGGTCAAGCACAACTATCTGCACATTCATGACAAGGATTATTATCCCACCAAAAGCTTGACGTGCGTACAACATCCGCTTGACCACATCCTGAAGCATGGTTTCTCTGCCGGACACGGGGAGTCCCGTCCTGCCAAACGTATCGAGACGGCCAGCATTTTGGCCTGTATTTCTATGGAAACGGCACAGAATGAGATGCACGGCGGCCAGGCTATTCCTGCGCTTGATTTTTATCTGGCTCCTTTCGTGCGTGCCAGTTTCATCGAAGAAGTGAAGGTCTTGGAGGAGTTGAATGCCGAAGACTACTCTCATTTATATCATAAGGAAGTGGACGACTTTGTCACTCGTCCTCTGGACGATCTGACCGGCGACGCACGTATCCTCCAGCATGCGATAAACAAGACTGTGGCCCGGGTGCATCAGGCCATGGAAGCCTTTATCCACAATATGAATACCATCCATTCCCGTGGCGGGAACCAAGTGGTGTTCAGTTCCGTGAACTACGGTACGGATACCTCGGCCGAGGGGCGTTGCATCATCCGCGAAATCCTGCGTAGTACTTACGAAGGGGTGGGCAACGGCGAAACGGCTATCTTCCCGATTCAAATCTGGAAAAAGAAGCGGGGGGTGAGCTATTTGCCTACCGACCGCAACTACGACCTTTACCAATATGCCTGCAAGGTGACGGCCCGTCGTTTTTTCCCGAATTTCATTAATCTGGATGCCACGTTCAATCGGCATGAACTGTGGCGTGCCGACGACCCGAAACGTTACCTGTATGAAACGGCTACAATGGGTTGCCGCACCCGCGTCTTTGAAAACCGTTTCGGGCCGAAGACCTCTATCGGACGGGGAAATATTTCTTTTTCAACCATCAACATCGTGCGTCTGGCTATCGAGTGCATGGAGATTGCAGATGAAGAAGAACGTATCGCCTGTTTCTTTGCCAAGCTCGACCACATGCTGGAGATCACAGCCCGTCAGTTGCATGAGCGCATGGAGTTCCAGAAGACAGCCTTTGCCAAGCAATTCCCGTTGGTGATGAGTGCGCTTTGGTTGGGATGCGAGAAGTTGAAGCCCAACGATACGATAGCTTCGGTGATTAACCAAGGGACGTTAGGCATCGGTTTCATCGGTTTGGCCGAATGCTTGGTCGCTTTGACTGGCAAGCATCATGGAGAGTCGGAAGAGGCACAGCAGCTCGGCCTGAAGATAGTGACCTATATGCGTGACCGTGCTAACGAGTTCTCGGAACTCTACCAGCATAATTACAGCGTGTTGGCCACTCCGGCTGAAGGGTTGGCCGGAAGGTTTACCCGAGGCGACCGCAAACAGTTCGGTGTCTTGCCGGGTATTACCGACCGTGAGTATTATACCAATTCCAACCATGTACCGGTGTATTACAAGTGCAGTGCCCGTCATAAGGCCGAAGTTGAGGCGCCGTATCATGACCTGACGCGGGGCGGCCATATCTTCTACGTGGAAATCGACGGGGATGCCACTCACAATCCGGAAGTCATCATGCGCGTGGTGGACATGATGGACAAGTACAATATCGGTTACGGCTCGGTGAACCACAACCGTAACCGTTGCATGGCTTGCGGATACGAAAATGCCGAACCAGAGATGAAAGTGTGTCCCAAATGCGGCAGTGAGCATATCGACCGCTTACAACGCATTACCGGTTACTTGGTCGGGACGACCGACCGTTGGAACAAAGCCAAGCTGGCTGAGCTGAATGACCGTGTGGTACATGAAAAACCGATAAACGACGATGATTTCAGTCATAAAGATTGTTGAGGACACGACGGTGGACGGACCGGGGTTTCGCACGACGGTGTATGCCGCCGGTTGTCCCAATGCCTGTCCCGGCTGCCATAATCCGCAGTCGTGGGACATCGAGGCCGGAACCCTGATGACGACGGAAGAAATCATGCAGGTCATCCGGGCCGACGAGTTTGCGGACGTGACGTTCAGCGGCGGCGACCCGATGTTCCAGCCTGAAGGGTTTGCCGAACTGGCGGAAGCCGTGAAACGGGAGACCGGGAAAAACATCTGGTGTTATACCGGTTATAAGTTCGAACGGTTGCGGCATGACAGGCGGCAGGCTGAACTGTTGCAATACATCGACGTGTTGGTGGACGGGCCATACGTGGAATCCTTACGCGACCGTGACGTGTTGTTTCGCGGTAGCCGCAACCAACGTCTGATTGACGTGCAGGCTTCTTTACGCGAGGGCGAAGTCGTTTTGTACGCGCAATGACTTGGTTTTAACACAATATATGGGCATCCATTCCCGTATATTGTGTATTTTTGCATTTACTTAATGGAGATAATGAAAAACGTACTCATTAGACTAACTTAAATCAACAGACATGAAAAGAATGCTCGTATGGACCATGGCCGGCATGTTGGCTGTGGGAGCCGGTGCCCAGACCGGTCGCGAACTTCCTTTCCAGAAGTGGGCGTTGACCCCGCCGATGGGTTGGAACTCGTGGGATTGTTACGGCCCCACCGTAGTGGAGGACGAAGTGAAGGCCAATGCCGATTACATGGCAGAGAAGTTGGCCGTTTACGGTTGGGAATACGTGGTGGTGGATATCCGTTGGTTTGTGGAGAACGACAAGGCGGGAGGGTACAACCAAACCAATCCCATCTACGTGTACGACGAATGGGGGCGTTACACCCCGGCGCTCAACCGTTTCCCGTCGGCTGCCAACGGGGTGGGTTTCCGCGCCTTGGCCGACTATGTGCACGGCAAGGGACTGAAGTTCGGCATCCATCTGATGAGAGGATTGCCCAAAATTGCGGCAGAGAAGAAATTGCCCGTGAAAGGCACCAACGGCATCACCTGCGACATGATAGCCAGCAACGATTCCGCCTGCACGTGGTTGCGCGACAACTACAAGGTGGACTACCGCAAGCCCGGTGCACAGGAGTACTACAACTCGTGCTTTGAACTGTATGCCGAATGGGGTGTGGACTTTGTGAAGATAGACGATCTCTCCCGTCCGTACCATACGGCGGAGATAGAGATGATACGCAAAGCCATAGACCATTGCGGCCGCCCCATCGTGTTGAGCATCTCGCCGGGCGAAACGCCGTTGGAGAAAGTGGAGCACGTGAAGACGCACGCGAACATGTGGCGTACGGTGGACGACTTCTGGGACAACTGGAGTCAGTTGAACTACCAGTTCCAAGTCTGTGCCAAGTGGGCGCCTTACATCGCGCCGGGCACGTGGCCGGATGCGGACATGTTGCCGTTGGGCAAGATCAGCATCCGTGGCGAGCGCGGAGAGGAGCGGTGGACCAACTTCACACGCGACGAGCAGTACACGATGATGAACCTTTGGACGATATTCAAGTCGCCGCTGATGTTCGGAGGCGACCTGCCGCAGAACGACAAGGCTACCGATTCGTTGCTGACCAACCGCGACGTGCTTTACATGCACCATTATTCGGCCAACAACCGGCAGTTGTCCAAACGGGATAACCATATTGTTTGGGCGGCGGACGACCCGGCCAACGACGACAAGTTCGTGGCTCTGTTCAATACGGGCGGTTCGGAGTTTGTCAATACCAAGGATGCCCTCTACCGCAGCGGTACGATTTCTTACCTGACCACGGGGTATGCCAAGGATGCGGATGTGGACCTGACGGGCATGAAGACGGGGCAGTTGGCCTTGGTGGTGTCCGATGACGGGGACGGCTACGACAGCGACCATGCCGACTGGATCGACCCGGTCGTGACGTTGGCAGACGGTTCCACCATCAAGCTGACCGACCGGAAGTACTTGCGCGGTACGTGCGGTTGGGGCAGCATCGGGGTCAACCGGAACCTCGAAGGCAATTCCCTGTCCATCAACGGCCAAAAGTATGACAACGGTTATGCGGTGCATGCCAATTCCATCCTGCTGTTCGATATTCCCGAAAACGCCGTACGTTTCACGGCTCTCGTGGGCTTGGATAATTCCGGCACCGACCAAGGCAGCAAGTCCTCGGTAGAGTTCATGGTGTTCGACGGCGACCCCACCATGCGCGAGGAGACCACGGACCAGTGGAGCGGCGGCAACGTGACGATAAAGATCGACCCGGGCAAACAGGCGGCTTGCAGCGGTTTCATCAGCCGGACCACTGCGCAGACCCGTGACATGGAGGCTGACATAGAGGGAGCGGAGAAGCTCTACTTGGTGGTGACGAACGGTGGTGACGGCCTGTCGTACGACCATGCCGACTGGGCGAATCCCGTCTTGGTGGACAAGGACGGCAAGGAGTTCTCCCTGACCGAAATCGCTTGGGAAGCCAATCCCGTGAACGGTTGGAACGCACCGAAAGTGAACAAGAATAACGAAGGCAACACGATTACCATGGGCGGACAGGCATACGACAAGGGATTCGGGGTGAATGCACCCTCCATGCTTACTTTCGTCCTGCCCGAAGGACATGGATATGTGAAGTTCAAGGCGACGGTAGGGTATGACGATGATGTGAAGGATGCCGCCGAGGGCGTGACGATGGAGTTCCGTGTCTTCACTGAAGACCCTGCGCCGGGCGAAGCCAGTCCCGTGGCGTTGGATTTGGTACAGTTGGGCTTTGCCGCCGACCAGCCTTGCCGTGTGAAAGAGATGTGGAAGGGCAAGGATGTGGGTACGTTCAAGAACGCCGAGTTCGCCCCCATTCTCCGTTCGCATGCCAGCGGCCTTTACCGCGTATCGGCCGTGGAACGTACCGAAGGAGCCTCCGTTGCGGTGGAAGTGCCCTCAGGGGAATTGACGGCAGGCGAGCCGTTCGAGGTGAAAATCACGGTATCCGGCGGTCCGTCCGAAGGAGCCTACGTGCAGTTGCTTTGCGGCGGTGAAATCATCGGTACGCTGCCCGTGGAGGCAGACGGTACGGCAAGATATACGGCCACCCTTTACGGGGGTACCTACATGCTTCAGGCCAAGTACAGCGGGACTACGGCTGTGGCTTCCGCCGTGTCGGACGAATGTCCGGTGACGGTGGGAGGGGCTTCCGAAGACCTGACGCAGTTGCAGCAACGACTGCAAAGCTTGGTAGATGAGGCCAAGGCGATTGTGCCGGAAGAAATTGCCGGTGCGCTTCGTGCCCCTTTGGCACAAGCCATAGAGAAAGCCTCTCCCATAGAAGGAAAAACAAAAGCCGAGTTGGAAACGGCCATTTCCGCGTTGGTAGAGGCCGTGGATGCGGCCCGTCTGTCCATTCCGGTCATGACGGCCTTGCAGGCTGTGGTGGAGGATGCCACGGATTTTTTGAAGGCCATCAGCGCATCTGAGGCCAAAGACGCGTTGGTGGCGGCTATCAGCGAGGGGCAAGCTGTGTATGCGTCCGAAGCCAGTACGGTGGATGACATCGAGGCGGCGCGTCAGGCTTTGGCGCAGGCCTTGTCCGACACGAAGAAGACAGCCAAGCCTGTGGACGGGCAATGTTTCGACATGACGGAGTTCCTTGTCAATCCGAGTTTCGAGTCCGGAAAGGCGGGATGGCTGTTGGACAAGCAGACCGGCGGTTGGGAGTCTTTCGACACGTGGAACGACCGTCCCGCCCATGAGGGCTCCTATTTCATCAGCTTGGCTTACGGGAGCATCACGTCCATCGACTTGTATCAGGTCGTGGAGGGGCTTCCTGCCGGGGTGTACTCCGTGCAGGGTGCTTTGCGCAACACCGACGGGGCGGACTTGCTGACCGACCAACATATTTACGCAGAGGCACAAGCCGGTACATACGACTCCGAAGTCCTGTCCCACGTGGGCGGAGAGAACAATAATGATTGGTCTGACTTCACCGTGGCAGGCATCAGGTTGGGAGAAGGCGAGAGCCTGCGGCTGGGGGCGCGTTCGTCCGGAAGCGGGACGACGGCCGGATGGTTCCAGGCAGACGACTTCCGTTTGTTTTATTGGGGAACGAATCCGTCAGATGTCCGTGTCGTACAAGGCATGGTCGACGGGGTGACGGTTGTTTTGGGAGAAGATGGCGTGCGGCTTACGGCGGCTTCCGCTTGTAGCCTGCCAGTTTATACCGTGGGCGGCGTGCTTTATACGGTATGGACGCTTCAGGCCGGGACGCAAACCAAAGTACTGCCCCGTGGACAGTATGTGGTAAACGGGAAGGTGCTTTTTGTGAGATGACGGATTCTGTTTGACATGTCAACGCGACGGGCTGTGTCTGGTAAGAAAGGCACAGCCCGTTTGTTTTGTAGCGTCGCCCCATGGCAGGCCATGGCGTTTTGTCAGAATGTCAATCTTTGGCTCGCGAGAATCCTTTATTTGGCCCCAAGGCCGGACGTAGGGGAAAATATGCGATTCTCGTGCGTGGGCGGGGAAGCGATTTGTAAGCCATACGCGGTCTTTGCCTTTCACTGTGCGGGGTGGAAAAGCAAGGCATCCGGAAGCTGAAAAAAGAGGAGTAAGCAGGGAACGGCCAAAACCGGATGGTTTGTCATCCGTTTTTTGTCGGTGTCTACGTGGAAGATAGAGAAAAATTATCTTGCAAACGCACGTTTATACATTGCTTTCCGGCCGGTTTTGTATTCGAAAGCTTACGATTGTCGCACGGCATGAGGAGAAAAAAAGTGTTTTCTGCTCCGAACGAAAAATTAATCTCTTGAGATTGATTTCTTGTTTTGCTTAAGAAATTTGAAAAACAGGCCAAAAGTGTGAAAATATGTATAGAAGTAGACGCAAAAAAGCCATGAAACAGGGATAAATCCCGCTTCCCTTCGAACTTAAAAATGCCATAATGCTTTCATTTTGTCTGTTGGAAGGTTGAAATGACAAACAAAACGTAGATTTTTGCCTTGACGCATCCGGCCACGTCCTTTTGTCAGGAACGTGGCCGGATGTGGTTGTTTATGGCTCGATATGGGAGAAGTTGTTCACTTCACCAGTACCTTGTTTCCTTTGATGACGTACATGCCTTTTTTCAGTTCTTTCAGAGCTTGGGATGCTTGCACGTTTTGGCGTACGAGTTGTCCATTAAGGGTGTACACGTCTACCCGGGAGTCACTTGTGGCGGTAATGCTCGGGATGCCGCTACCGGAGGTCGTGTTCACGTAGAGGGATACCGGTTGTTGTCCGCTTTTGTAGCAAGCGAAACGGGGCGATGAGGCATTGTATTGGATGGTGCGGTTCTTGTAAGCGTTGTTTTGGATGGAAGCTTGTCCGCCGCTTACGGTGATGGTCCACTGTGCGTTGTCGCTTTCAGTTGATTCTGCGCCGTGCAGCTTGTTGTCGTTCGAGGTCAGCGACAGGTAAACTTGCGATGCGGCGTCATACAAGGTGTAGGCTCCTTCCGTTCCGCCGAGAATCATTTGGTAAGGCAATCCTTCACGGTCTACCTCTGTGTGTATCTTGTTGGCTTCGAAAGTAATGCCGCAAGAACTTCTGAAGTCCTTTTGGATGGCTCCCATGGCGGTAGACTTGTCCTCGCATACAATCAAGTAACGGTTTCCGGTTTGGAGTTCTTCCGCCGATGTGACTTTACGGAAAATTTGTATGCCCTCGTCCGGTGTGGTGTCGATGAGGGTGTAGGAGGCATTCACCGTCCCACTCGTTTTATCATCTTTCATAGCGTAAGCTTCGATGGTGGTCGGTTCGGTGATTTCCACATAGACGGGTGGTTCTTCCGTACGTAGGTTACCGCCGTTCAGGGAGTAGACGATATAAGCGCCTGCCGTGGCCGTATTGATCGTGACAATGGTTCCCTTGTCCACTCTGCCGGGTGTAGGGGTAAAGGTGGGGCTTTCCACGTCTGTGGCTGGAGGAGTCACTTCGCCGCCTTCATAATTGTCCGGGTCGAAATCCACGTGGGTCTTCTCGCCCCAAACGTATTGTTCCAGTCCTGGGAAGTCGATGTAAGGGTTGCGGTTGCCTTGTATGCCATATACCGTATTGTTACGGGCTGTTTCTTTTTCGCTGACAGGGTCTTCCGCAGCCCAACGCAGCAGCATGTCGAGTGCCCATTGGGCAAAACCCGGATAGCTTTTGCCGTCCAGCATGTCGCTGTTCCAAGTGGTTATTCGGTTTTCGTAACAGGTGACCATATAGAAATAGGAGCGTGCGAAGTCTCCTTTGTATTCATCAGCCGGTTCGAACACGATGCCGCTGTAGCCGCTGACGGTGCTTTTCCCGAGTTTGCTGAATCCTCCGTTCGATTTGTATTTCTCGCCATTGGTTTCACCAAAAGGGTAGTTCCCTCTTTGGTTGTTCACATATCCGTCTGTGGGGTACAAGTGGAATAAGTCTGTATACATAGGATAGTCATCATTGAACCAGCTTTTGGGGAATGAGTGTTCCCGGTTATAGCAGTCCTCTTCCTTTTTATAAGTTCCGCATTGGTCGTCTATGAAGATGAAGTCGGAGCTGGAAGAATACATATCCCAAACTCTGCCGTCTTCACGTACATCTGTTTTTTGCATGTCCGTCCAAAGCTCTTTGTAGCTTCGCTCCGTGTGTTCGGTAATAATGGAGAAGAGGGCGGTTTTCAGTCCGGAACCGTGAGTGCCTGTCGCAAACTCGTAATAACCAGCAGGGATTTGTGCCCATAACTGGAACAGGACGCAGAGGAGCGTCCAAGAAGATAGGAGTCTTTTCATGACTTGTTGTTTTATATTAGCTTGCTAATTTACAGAAATTATCCTTTTCGAATGGATTTGGAGCATATAAATTTTATGATTTAAGGAAATGCTGTATGGAAAATCTTCCCCAGATTTCATTTCTATTATTTGAAGCGGTATTTTTAAGAATGTGAAGTCTTGGAAAATCTGTCTGTAGCTCTATCATATAAAATGTGCAAAACGGATTGAAAAAGCCGTTTTGCACATAATGAATTAACCGGAAGAGGTCCGGTCTTGTTTTTTAGTCGCGGTTGGCGCGCTTACGTTCCGTATGGTCGAGAATAATTTTACGCATGCGCATACTTTTGGGCGTTACTTCCACGTACTCGTCTTCGCGAATATATTCCAAGGCTTCCTCCAACGAGAGGATGGTGGCCGGAACGATACGGGCCTTCTCATCGGAGCCGGAGGCACGCATGTTGGTCAACTGTTTGCTCTTGGTAACGTTCACCACCAGATCGTTTTCGTGGATATGTTCTCCTACGATTTGCCCGGCGTAGACCGCGTCCTGTGGTTCGATGAAGAATTTACCTCGGTCTTGCAGGTTATTGATGGCGTAGGCGAAAGCCGTTCCGCTTTCGAGAGCAATCATTACTCCGTTGCTTCGGCGGCTGATGTCGCCTTTATAAGGTTGGTACTCTTTAAAGCGGTGGGCCATGATGGCTTCGCCCTGACTGGCCGTGAGTACATTGGTACGCAGACCGATGATACCACGCGAAGGAATGTCGAATTCGATGTCTACGCGGTCACCCCGTGTCTCCATAGAGGTCATTTCGCCTTTGCGGCGCGTCACCATATCGATCATCTTGCTGGAGAACTCTTCGGGTACGTTGATGGTCAGCTCTTCAATCGGTTCGCAACGCTGTCCGTCTATTTCCTTGTAGATGACTTGGGGTTGTCCTACTTGCAATTCATATCCTTCGCGGCGCATGGTTTCGATGAGCACCGAAAGATGGAGCACACCGCGTCCTGCCACGATCCAACGGTCGGTGTATCCGTCCGGCATGGAGACACGTAAGGCGAGGTTCTTCTCCAATTCTTTTTCCAATCGTTCGTTGATGTGGCGGCTGGTGCAGAACTTGCCTTCTTTTCCGAAGAACGGCGAGTCGTTGATGGTGAAGAGCATACTCATGGTCGGTTCGTCGATGGTAATGGTCGGCAACGGTTCTGGGTTTTCATAATCGCAGAGGGTATCGCCGATTTCAAAGTTTTCCAAACCGACGATGGCGCAGATGTCTCCCGAAGAAACTTCGGCTGTTCTTTGGCGTCCCATACCGGTAAAAGTATGCAGTTCTTTGATTTTGGTTTTCTCCCGACTACCGTCGCGGTGGCAGATGGTGATGTTCATGCCCTCTTTCAGGGTGCCGCGATGTACGCGTCCCACAGCGATACGTCCGGTATAGTTAGAATAATCCAACGAGGTGATGAGCATCTGCGGTGTTCCTTCTAATTGTTGGGGAGCCGGGATATGCTCTACAATCTGGTCGAGCAGGTAGAGGATGTCGCCAGTCGGTGTTTTCCAATCCTCGCCCATCCAGTTGTTTTTAGCCGACCCGTATATCACGGGGAAATCGAGCTGTTCTTCTGTCGCGTCCAGATCGCACATGAGGTCGAACACCATTTCGTACACCTCTTCGGGACGGCAGTTCGGTTTATCCACTTTGTTGATGACCACGATGGGCTTCAGGCCTATTTCGAGTGCTTTTTGCAACACAAAACGCGTTTGGGGCATCGGGCCTTCGAATGCGTCTACTAATAGGATACAGCCGTCGGCCATATTCAGCACACGTTCCACTTCGCCGCCGAAGTCGGAGTGTCCCGGTGTGTCGATAATATTGATTTTCGTACCTTTATAATTAATGGAAACATTCTTGGATAGAATGGTGATACCGCGTTCGCGCTCCAGTTCGTTGTTATCCAGCATCAATTCACCGGTCTGCTGATTTTCGCGGAACAGGTTGCCCGCCAGCAGCATCTTGTCCACCAACGTAGTCTTTCCATGGTCTACGTGGGCAATAATAGCAATGTTTCTAATGTTCTGCATACTTTTTACCTAAAATAACGGGGCAAAGTTACTACAAATAATTGGAAAAGTGCGGAGTAGGGGCAAAAAAAGAGGAAAAACTTTTGGTGTGAAAGGAAAATGTAGTACCTTTGCAACCGCTAAGAGTATTAATGGTTTTAAAAACTTGATTTTATGTATTTAGACTCAGCTAAAAAGCAAGAAATCTTTGGACAGTACGGGAAGTCTAACACTGATACTGGTTCTGCAGAGAGCCAGATTGCATTGTTTTCATACCGTATTTCCCACTTGACGGAGCACATGAAGCAGAACCGTAAAGATTATAGTACTGAAAGAGCTTTGACTATGATGGTAGGTAAGCGTCGCGCTTTGTTGAACTACCTGAAAGACCGGGATATCGAAAGATATCGTGCCATCGTCAAGGCTTTGGGCTTGCGTAAGTAATTTCGCGGTTCGCACTGAAGATTTAACCGCCTTCCTGATAGGGAGGCGGTTTTTTTTTATTATTTTTGCACGCGAACCAGAGTTTAAATTTTATATTATTATATCAGACATGAATAAAATAAAGAATTATTTGCCGGATGCGTTGGCCGTGGTGCTGTTCATCGCGATAGGCTTTTTGTATTTTTTCCAGCCGGTGACCGAGGGACTGGTTCTTACGGGACATGATCATAGCGGAGGTATCGGTGCGGGAGTAGAGATGCAAGAATATCAGAAACGCACGGGAGAACGCACTCGTTGGACGAATGCTCTGTTTTCAGGAATGCCTACTTATCAGATGGCGCCGAGTTATGATTCTATCGACACGTTGGTGGGATTACAGAAAATCTACCAGTTGGGTATGACCGGTGTGGTTATGTATGTCTTCGTCATGCTGCTGGGCTTCTACATCTTGCTTCGTGCATTCGATTTCAAGGTTTGGATGGCGGCGTTGGGCGCTGTGCTGTGGGCCTTTTCTTCTTACTTCTTTATTATAATAGGTGCAGGGCATCTTTGGAAAGTCATGGCTTTAGCTTACATTCCGCCCACGATAGCCGGTTTGGTGTTATGTTACCGTGGTAAATATTTGTGGGGTGGGGTAGTAACGGCTTTCTTCCTGGCTTTGCAAATCATGTCCAACCATGTGCAGATGAGTTACTACTTCTTGCCGGTAATGGGATTGATGGCTTTGGCTTATCTGATTCGGGCTGTGAAGGAAAAGAAATTGGCCGGTTGGTGTAAGGCTACCGGAATGTTGATTGTGGCCGGTCTCATCGGAGTGTCCATCAATTCGTCCAATCTTTATCATACTTACCAATATAGTAAGGAAAGCATGCGGGGAAAGAGCGAATTGACGTACAAGAACAAACAGAATCCCGGAAACCAGACGAAAGACGGACTGGAGCGCGATTACATCACGCAGTGGAGCTACGGTATCGGGGAGACATGGTCGTTGCTTGTGCCCAATGTAAAGGGAGGGGCTTCTTTACCATTGACTGCCAGTGAGAAAGCTATGGAGAAAGCTAATCCGCAGTACACGCCAGTCTATCAGGCTCTGACTCAATATTGGGGCGAACAACCGGGAACGAGTGGGCCAGTGTATGTAGGCGCCTTCGTACTGATGCTGTTTGTCTTGAGTTTGTTCGTGGTGAAAGGACCGATGAAATGGTGCCTGTTGGTACTTACCGTCTTTTCCGTTATGTTGTCGTGGGGGCGTAATTTCATGGGACTTACGGATTTCTTCCTCGACTATGTTCCGATGTATGACAAGTTCCGTGCCGTGGCGTCCATATTGGTGGTGGCAGAGTTTACGATTCCGTTGTTGGCCATGCTGGGATTGAAAACGGTTTTGGAACAACCGGAAGTATTGAAAGCCAAGTTGAAATATGTGTATATCAGTTTTGCTTTGACTGGTGGCTTTGCATTGCTGTTTGCTTTGATGCCCGATGTTTTTTTCGGAAACTATATTTCGTCGTCCGAGATGGCGATGCTACAGGATGCGGCAGGAAAAGGCTATATTCCACAGGATATGTTGGGCGGTATCCTCGGTAATTTGCATGATATGCGTAAGGCGGTGGTTGTGGCCGATTCCTGGCGCAGTTTTATCATCGTGGCGATAGGGCTGTTGTTGTTGTTGGCTTATAATGCTCGGAAAATCGGTGGAGGAGTGTTGGTTTGTGCCGTGTTTGTGCTTTGTCTGTTCGATTTGTGGCAAGTGGATAAGCGTTATCTGAACGACGGAATGTTCAGCGAACCGCTACAGACGGTGAATACGGTGGCTAAGACCCAGACCGATGAAATGATTCTGCAAGACCCGGATAAGTATTATCGTGTGATGAATTTGGCGGGAAGCCCGTTCAACGAAAACAGAACATCTTATTATCATAAGAGTATCGGAGGTTATCATGCAGCCAAACTTCGGCGTTATCAGGAGATGATAGAAGAACATATCGCTCCGGAAATGGGACGCTTTGCCCGTGCTGCCGCAGCTACGCAGGGCGATTTGACTCGGGTGGACGGCGATACGATCTTTCCGGTGTTGAATATGCTTAATGTAAAATATGCCATAATGGGGCAAGAAGGCGGAGAGACTTTCCCGGTGCCTAACCCCCATGCTTACGGTAACGGGTGGTTTGTAAAAGACGTGCGTTATGTAGCCAATGCAGACGAGGAGATTTTAGGCTTGCATCAGGTGAATCCGAAAGAAACGGCTTTGGTGGCTGAAAAATATAAAGATGTATTGGGTGGGACGGAAGGCCGACAGCCGGTAGACTCACTGTCAACGGTGAAATTGACTGCTTACGATGCTAATGCTTTGACGTATGAAGTCAATTCACCAAACGGCGGAGTCGTTGTATTCTCGGAAATTTATTATCCCGGTTGGCAGGCTACGGTAGACGGTCAGCCTGTAGAAATAGCTTGTGCCGATTACATCTTGCGTGCCATCAAAGTCGGTCCCGGGAAACATACGGTGGATTTCAAATTCGATCCGAAGAGTCTGCATGTGACAGAGACAGTAGCTAATGTGTCGTTAGTGGTATTGATGCTGGTGTTTTTGGGCTTGGCCGGATGTGCCATAGTGCGTAACCGTAGACGGGAGCATCGCGAAGTTTAACTTCGGTGGGTATAATTTCTATCGGTCGGGCCTGCGAAACCAATATTTCGCAGGCCCGACTTGTGAATAGACAAATGCTGAATGTTATATTGGGTGCCCTGCTATATTTTTATGTGTATTATTGCATTTCTGTATGTTTGTGAAATATCCAAGATTATAAATTGTATATTTATACTGAATATACATCATCTTAAGCAAAAAACTGCATATTCTTTTGTTTTTATAAAATTTAAATATAATTTTGCAACTCAGTTTAAGGATAATTTTAATCCTGAAAAGTTTGCAAGATTAAAGAAAAGAGTTAATTTATTAATATATTCATTTTAAAATTGATCGTATGAGAGAGAAACTTTACACGAAATGGAAGGGAGGCCTGAATAGGCTTTGTTTTCTTCTTATGTGTTTTTGTTGGACTACGGTTCAGTCATGGGCCGTTGGTGAAGATGTACATTTAACCATTGAAAATGGTAAGACGTATGAATTTGAAGCTTTCAACAGTTATTATCTTACTTATGTAGCCACGGCTAACGGACAATTATCATTGTATCAAACCGGTGGAGACTTTTGTCGTCAGTATACAGATAACACTTTTGAAACGGAATTGCCTTCTACCCCTCAGTATGTTAATGAGGGAAAACTTGTAGAAGTGAAGGTTGAGTCAGGTAAGACTTATTATTTCTTGACTCGAGGTTTAAGTAAAGGAGAACTGACCGTTACTTTCGGAGAAAAAGCAACTCCACTTGAATTACTTTCGCTCTCCAAAGAAGAGGGAACGACATTGAATCTTTCTATTGATACCCTCTTAGGCTTCACTTTCAATAGAATGGTAAAAGTAGGAAATTGCACATTGTCTTCCGGGTCGGTAATCGGAAACTTGACCGCTTCGACGCATGATTATGGTTTCACTGTTTCCATTAAAGATGTGTTGTATAAATGGTTGAAGGAGGGTAATGTAAAAGCCGGAGATGAAGTCGTTTTGACTGTAACGGGATTATGTAATGCCAATGACGAGAGCGACAAATACAATGGTAATGGCGTGCTGACGGTGAAATATATTGCAGGAGCGTTGCCTGCCGAGCTGGTTAGCGTTGCGAACTCACCCGAAGAGATGAATTTCCTGTCTTATTACCTGCCTACTGATGAAAGGGGGTTGGTTACTTTGACTTTCAACCGTTCGATGGGCGAAGATGCTACGGCAAAATTATTCTATGGCGATATAGAAGGTTCAAATGTCTATACGGAAAGTCTTCCGGTGAAGGTGAAAGATACTCAGTTGATTGTAGACCTCCGTGGAAAACGTCGTTTGCCATCTGATATGTTACCGAATGCCAGTGCTGATGTGTGGGAACAGTATAAAACCATTTCCTTAAAGGTTAGCAATGTGAGGGACGCGGAAGGAAATTATGCCATGTCTACCTCTCAGGGTACCACAGGTTCGTATGCTTTTAATTATACAATAGAAGCTGTTGAGTTTGATATCGCTCGTCAGTTTACACCAGATGAAGGCACATCTTTGGATGATTATCCGACAATAGAACTTTGGATTCGGGAAGACGATTCGTTTACTTATGAGGGTGTAGATTTCACTTATAGCGTGAATGGAAAACCTGAGACGGTATTTGTACCCATCAGCCAGATTACGAAAAAAGACTCTCCAGACGGAGATGGTGTACTATTGACGATTCCGGTGCCGAATAAAGCGGCGGATGAGAATTCAGATGTCGTAGTTTCTTTAAATAATTTGAAAGCGGCCGATGGTGCGGATTATTCAGAAGATTTTACGATAATATATAAAACGTCAGGAAAGAGTATGGCAGGGCTTGAGATAGAATCTGTGTCTCCTGCTGACGGAGCAGCTATCGCGGCTTTAGAAGCTGGTTCGTTCCTGGAATTGTCTACCAATATGAATGATCGTGTAGGATATGTATGGTTTAGAATAGATGACCAGAACCCGAAGGATCCTGATCAGGCTTGTGTTAAGACGATGACATCGATGAAGAAAGAGACGGTTGAGGGAAAAGTTTCTTTCCGGACAGAAATAATTCGTAGTGTGACTTTCTTTGAAGGGCATACTTATAAAGTTACTTTCAATGCTTATGCTTCGGAGAGCGATTATCTGCACGGTGCAGATGCTCTTGGTGTTATGACTGTGACTTACACTGGTACAACTCCGGAATTTAAGTTTAGTCCGGTTAAGTTTGTAGGAATAACGCCGGATCCTGATTATACTGTAATTTCAGACGTAAGCCAGAATGAATTTACGTTGACTTTTGACGGTCCTGTAGTATTGAATCATGAAAATGCTTTTGTAGTATACGGTCAGGGAATGAATTATCCATTTGAAAGTATCGAGTCGAATGAAGACGGTACGGAATGGACGGTAAAGGCATCCTTGGAAAAATTAATGGAAATGGGTATGATGCCTCGATTGTCTATGAGCTTTATGCCGGTGGATAAAGACGGAATGTTAGTTGAAGGTAATGCCGGTAAAGATGCGACAAGTTATTTGAATTTTGCCTATGATTGTACGATTGGTATACCAGATTTGCAAGTGAGTCCGGAAAGCGGTTCTAAAGTGGAAAGTTTGAAAGAGATCATAGTAGGATGTAAAGATATCATGGACGACAATGGTGAGGTGATATTTCAAGGTGGTATCAGCGAATCTTATATGGCGGCCGAAAAGATCATTTTGTATAAGAACGGACGTGAGCCGGTTGCAACGGTAACGAGTATCGAACCTATTATACCGGAGGACCAAGAGGATAATTACTTCTACGTTCCTGTGGAAATGAAATTAACATTGGATACTGAAATTACAGATAACGGTAATTATCGTTTGCACATTCCTGCCAACTACTTTATATTGGGAACAGGTATGTCTAATGTAAACAGTAAAGAAACAAGTGTGCTGTATACTATCGACCAGCCGATTAAGATAACGGTTACGCCAGAGAATAACTCTACGGTAGAAAGCCTGAAAGAAATTACTATCGAATGTGAATCAGGTATAGATGTGCCGAGTATGGGTACAATTCAATTATTGAATGCTCAGAATGAGGTGGTAGCTTCGGCAACGGGTGAGGATTGCGAATTGTTGTTACCTGAAGGTGCCGGTCCTTGGGATCCTTATACTGGTGTGACAATTAAATTGGATCAAGAGGTGACAGAGAAAGGTACATATAAGTTGGTTATTCCTGAAGGATTCTTCTATTTGGGTGAAAACTATGAAAATTCGGACGAGATGACGTTTACTTATTCGATTAATGCCAGTGGTATTCATTCGATTGGTACTGAGTCTAAGGGAGTAGTCGTTTATACTGTAGACGGTAAATTTATCTTAAAGTCGAGCGATGCCAAAGACGTGAAGAATCTGAAGAAAGGTTTGTACATTGTGAACGGTAAGAAGATGATGGTAAAATAATCTAAAGCCGACGATTTAAGAAAATCATTGTAAATATGTAAAGGGAGAGAAGAGGCGAACGTCTGTTTTCTCCTTTTCTATTCTTTCACAGTGAGATTCGGAAAATTGTTGTGTCTTTGTTAATAGAAATAAATTATTATTGCTAAAAAATATCTTATGAAGAAGTTTTTATGTTCGATGTATTTAGCTTTGTCCTTGTCCGGGACATTGCAAGCTATTCCGGTTTGGCCGGAACCTTTTCAGGTACAACAGGCTGATGGTACGATATTGACATTGAATCCGCGCGGAGACGAATGGTTTTCTTATTTTGAGACTACGGATGGTTTTCGGGTTATAAAGGATGAGGTGGGAAACTATGTGTATGCCTTATGGGGAGCGGATGGTAAGAGTGCGTTACCGACGAGAATCATAGCACACGACCCTTTAAGCCGCGAGGTGGAAGAAAGGGAATTTCTGAAGAATTATCCGAAAGATGAGCAGGAAAAGATACATACTCGTGCCTTTGAAATTCGGAATCAATCAAATGCACAACAACGTATCGGAGAGATGACAACACATACGGGGGCTCCTTCGATTCCGGTGATATTAGTACAGTTTGCCGATACCAAATTAACAGAGACAGACCCTAAAACCGGATATGAAGAGCGTTTGTGTCGTCCAGCTACCCAAGAAGAGGTGGAAGTTGGAAAAGGATCTGCTTATCAGTATTTTGTAGATCAGAGCTTAGGAAAGTTTACTCCTAATTTTGTTGTGATTGGTCCGGTTACCTTGGAATCAGGGTATGCTGTGTATGGAACAGATGTGAATGGTCAAGATGCAAATGTCGGTCAGATGATTGTAGAGGCGATACAAAAGGCTGTGGCGACAGAAGAAATATCCGATTGGTCTGTGTTCGATAATGACAAAGACGGTTTGGTGGATGCTGTTTATGTGATTTATGCAGGGGAAGGCCAGCATGCGCTTCCCATGCAGACAGATTTAATTTGGCCTCATACTTTCCAAATTGAGAATCGGGGATTGGAACTTCCGGAAGCAGATGGAGTAAAGTTTAATCAATATTCATGCAGCAGTGAGATGATGCGAGGAAAAGTGGAAGGATTTGGAACCTTTTGCCATGAGTTCAGTCATTGTTTGGGATTGCCGGACTTTTATCGAACAGATGGGCAGTCTTCTTCGGTGTTCACAATGGAATCCTGGTCGTTGATGGATTATGGGTCGTATACCGATGATAGCTTCAGGCCTATTGGCTATCGTGCGTTGGAAAAGGCTTATATGGGTTGGATTACACCGATAGAATTGACGGAGGCTACGACGGTAAAAGACTGGAAGAGTACGGATCGCGGAGGGACTGGATTGAAAATAGTGAATAATGTAGAGAGTTCCGAATATTACATAGTGGAGACAATAGATGAAAGCGGGTGGAATAAAGGAGCTTTTGGACACGGTTTGTTGATTAGTTATGTTTTTTTGAGGTCTATGGAGCCTTGGTATAATAATACGGTAAACAATACGAATCCTCCCCGAGTGTCGATTGTTGGTGCAGATAATGATTTGACGACTTTGATAACTGGTGTAAATGAAGATAAGTATTATTCCAGTTTGGCGGGGGATACTTATCCTTCCCCTAACGGAAACGATGAATTTACAGATTCTTCTACACCGGCAGCTACGATTCAAGTGGGTTTCTTGGGTTTACAAAAACCGTTGACTCATATTTCATACGATCAGGCAAATGGTACGGTATCATTTGATTTTATGGGAGGAAGTGAGGATAATATTTTGACAGGATTTGTCGCCGTGAAGAATACTGCAACCGTTTCGGAGGGATATTATCGTCTGGATGGAGTATGGTTAGGAACAGAGAAGCCTGAGATTCCTGGAATTTATTTACAGCGGGATGTACATGGCGAAATGAGAAAGATTATTGTCGAAAGATAACAAATCACAGTATCAGAATACAAATGAATCCCGTACAGTCTATACTGCACGGGATTTATTATATTATTATTCGAAGTACAGAAATAGTTTAGCGTTTCAGATTAAGATCATAGAACTGCTCCACTGTTCCCTTTTTCTCTCCAGATAAGGTATAAGCGGTAAAAGCAATGCCTTTCATTATCTTGCCGTCTGTAAAAGTACTGTCTCCTTCGAATCTGCATATAAATGCTTCTTCTTCGTTCCAATCTGGAGTACATGTATAATTCAATATTTTATCTTCATTTTCAGAACTATAAATAGTTTTATCTTCATTCATTCCGAAAAGATAGAAACGGTAAGAGGCACCGTTTAATGCATGTGTACCTAAATCCTGATGGGTCGGGATACTGAATGTCTGTCCGTCTGTGTTAGCATTAATGGTCACTCCTTCATATAATCCAGTCAGGCTGACCTGATTTCCATTTCGTGTAATATTAATGGGTTGACTTACTGTTTCGCCTCGTCGATTGAGGTAAGTTGCCGTCCATTGTCCTATGAAGTCATCAATATCGTATTGGCGCAGTTCAACCTTGTATTGTTTGTCCATTTCTTCGCAATAGATTGTTGCATAGGCACGGCGGGGTTGTCCCGTAGTATTAGGAGCCAGAATGAAGTTGATACCTTTGTCTGTGAATGTGTAACTAATCCATTGTGCTGAGGGAGTCACATGATAATTAAAGGCTGATTCTACGGTATAAGACAGAGTTACTTCTTCATCGGTGGCATATAAGACGTTGTTGTTGTCTACCCGGAAATAAGCACCGTATTGCGTTACTGGAACTTTTTGTACTCCGCCCTTAGCAGAAGTGATAGTAATGACGGCAGTACGGCCCTCCAGATTCTTGTTGATAGAAGCGTTGATGATTACACTGTCATTTCGGCATTCGGTTGTACACCAAGTTGCTGAAGATTCAGCGGTAAAGTCGCCAGAGTTTGATACTACGATGTAACCGGTGGATGGGGTCGCACGGAAGATGACTTCAGATTTGATTACTGTGAAAGCTTCTGTTTCGTTATCGTTGCTACATCCGGTACCTGTCAAACAGGCTACCGGAATGAGCAAATATGCAATGTATTTCTTCATTGTAAATGTCATTTTTGAGTAAGAATGATGTTATTGTAGGTTTCTAATACGCCTATCTTCTCGCTGTCGCGGTTTTCTCCCTTGAAAGCATAGAAGACAAAACCGTTCAAGTCTGAACCAGATGTACGTCCGTTATCTGTAAATGAAAGTATTCGTGGTTCCATTTGTGTGGTTGTACTGACGATACCGGCTTTTTCTATCAAATACATCGTACCGGCTTCATCGTTCCAAGGGCACAAATGCAGGAAAGAATTAATAGATTCTCCTGTTTCTAGGGTGAGGACGACCTCTGTCAGATACTGGGTCCGGAACTCAATCATGCCTGTAATATGGTTATATAAAGCATTTAGTTTGATCTGAAGTCCACCGCATGTAACTTTAGTTTGTAGTGTATCGCTTTGTCCTACACGACTGAAAGTAACGGTTTCGGTAGTGTCTTTTCGTCCGAAGTTATAGGTGTAAGATAAATCCCATTGATGTTCGGTATAAAACTCTATGGGTATGTAATCTGTCGGCTGGACATATTTTAGTTGGATATTGGCGTCTTCGGTACTAATAAACGACTTGTCTGCGTTGTTCCAGATGAATTCGTCGCAAGTTATGCCGTTTACCGTTGTTGGGGCATAAAGCCGTATACCTTTGTCCGTATAAGCGAAAGAGACTTTGCGCTTGTTGATTTTACCGTTTGCATCCGTCTCGCTGAACGTAATTACATTTTCTTGAGAATAAGCCGAGGGGATAACAGTGCTACCATTCCGGAAACCGACCAACGTTGCATATTCCGCACTTTCGTTGCGGATGAGGTTGCAATTGGATATATAAGTATTCCAATCTGCATTATCAGCTATGCGAATCATGTGCATCACAGCACCGTGTTTTTTGCCTTTAAGCGTAATGTCATTTTGTGTGGCTGCAGTAATGACGAACTCGAAATCACCTTCGTATCCATCTGCGTCAAGAACGCCTTTAGGTTCCGACCAGTAATGAATCAACGAATTGTAGGTACTGAATGACAGAACTGTGCTTTGATCGGCCAAAAGAGAGAATTTGGATGTGACCTGTTCACCGGCCCGGATAGAATCAGGGTCGTCCATTCCTTTTACCGATTTGTCGGACATTATAGTTACGTTCTCTCCTTCGAAATGGAGTAGGAGTACAACCCCTCCTATATCATGATTTTCTCCGCCCGGATAGTATTCCAGCTTCCAACCGTTGGAGGCGCCGGTTAATAAGGTTTGATATTCTGACAAAGCAGACTCGATACGTTGATTTGAAGATTCTTCGAAGATGTCATCTTCGCTGAAGAAACAAGATTGCAACGAAAGGGTGAGTAAGCCCACTATACTCAATATGCTAAATCTTTTCATTCTTTTGTTTTATTAAAGGGTTTCCAAATCAAGTTCCGGAATTTCATTACAGCGACGGAGAACTGTGGCGCGTAATTGATTGATGTCGATGTTCCAAGAATCACGCAGATAAGTTTTTGCGATCTCGAACTTTTGGGTAATTAAAGAAGCACCTTTTTCACCGGCACCTTTCAGGAGATGATCCCACCAAGTTTGGTCGTTAGTGATGTAGCAGGATATTGTTTCTGCAAAATCCTCATCCGGTTGGTCCATAGCGTAAGCTGTCACGAATCCCTTTTTATTAGCCGTGGTATCGGCAGTTTCTGCCCACTGCGAACCTATGTAGTCTGATTCAGTGATTTTTTCGAAATCGGGGTCATAGGGCTTGGTCTGATGCAAGACGTGAGTAAACTCATGGTGCATGACATGGAAATAGCTGGCGTTTAACTGCTCCGGATCATTAAGATAGTTGTCTATATTATTCACATTGTATAGAATGACTTTCATACCGCCTTCGGCTGTACCCAGCATGACGGTTTGTGTGTCGGCATCGTAGGCGGCAGAACCAATCATGAGAATCTGCTTAGGCACATAAGTACGTAAGAATTCGATACCGGCCACTTCATCGTAAGATTCAAGCCAAACGTATTTAACGACTTTAGCCAATTTGATGGATTCCTTCATTCCTGCTGGAACCAAGTCGTATGTCAGATTGCTCTCGATATCTTCCCATTTGTATTTTACTTCTATATTATAAGGAGCTACATAATTAGTCAGCAACCAATTATCAAATTCGTTCCTTGCCGGAGGTGTTGTATTGAAGATGCTGTTGGAGTCGAGGTCGTCATCATTACACGACACCGTTGTCAGGGTCAGTCCCGCCAATAACAGATAACCTATATACTTTTTCATTTTTATTTTGTTTTTTAGTCGTTTCTATTTGTTTCTCGGATTGGGTTGTAAACCGGCGCTGATGACATCACTTGGAAGTTGTATCGCGCGACGTGGGTCATCGGGCAGTAATGTGTCGGTAACTGTGATATCCCGATTTTCTACCGTACGTCGATAAACTGTGATGCCGTAACGTTTAATGTCTCCCCATCGTAATCCGTCGTGAAGTGTTTGAATCCGTCGTGCATGCAGAATGAAATGAATCATGTTTTCTTGTGTACCTGCTTCGACCGTGAAGTCCGGATGCAGTTCTTTTTTTACCGTTGGTTTGGTTGGAGTGTAATAAGCTACATTACCGTAGAATTTGTTGATAGCCTCTTCGGTAAGATGCACTTTAGAGGTAGTATAGGCGTCTTGCCAGATTTGCATATCAGCAATTGCTTTTGCATACTCTTTCTTCATAGCATATGCTTCGGCACGTACCAATAAGGTTTCATCGGTATTGAATACGGATGATACGACGTTATAGTATCCTACTTGTGCGTTGATATCCGTATATTCCATATAAAATAACGGGTATTTACGGAAAATGACTTTCGGAATGGAGGTGTAATCGGCTGCTTGTTGCTTGAGTGTAGTGCTACAGTCTCCCCAAATACCAGTAGACATACACGTCTCGTTTTTAGCAATCGTAGGATTGTGAGTATAGCGGTTGGTCGTAGTTAGCGGCCCGTTGTATAACCCCCAGAAGGAACGTGATGTGATGAGGAGCAAATTGGCCTTGTTGGCAGCATCTACATAAGCGTCGGGCTGCAAGTTGTCATTTAGAGAAAGTTTTCCTAAAGCCCCCCAATCTCGTGTTACCAGTGCAGCATTGTCTCCTAAAGCGATATTGGCGCATTCGATAGCCTGATCATACTTTTGATAATACAAATAAAAGCGAGCGGCAAAGGCGTAAGCAGCTTTACGATTGAAATGATATTTGGGAACCGTATAATTATTGTCATCTATAAGTTGAAGTCCTTCTTCCAAGTCTTTTTCGATGTTTTTGTACGTTTCGCCGATCGTTCCACGCTCGTAATGCGGGGCTACAGTCGTTTCTGGTTTCGTAGCATAAGGAATTCCTAAAGCTTCATCCTTATTACTTTCACTCCAGGCTTCGCAGAATATGTAACTCAAAACGAAATGCCCGTAAGCCCGGCATAAAAGGGCTTCGCCGCGTTGTGCAGAGAGGTTGACGGTATTGTTCTCGCTTTCCAGCTTTTCGATGGCTTCCAGAGCATGGTTGGCTGTAGCAATAGCTTTGTAACAACTGCTCCAAAGAACACTGGGACAGTCATTTCCACTTTCTTTGGTATCTTTCCATTGGTAGATTTCCCGACTTAATACGGGAGTAAGTCCATCAGTATATTTCGATCCATTGTCATCGGTGTTGTCCGATGAGAATTCCGCTATCATGTTCCAGTTCGTAGTGGGATAAGCAGTGACCAGTATCTTAGTGATCTTCTCCGGAGTATCTAGTTCCGTGCGGTTGTCGGGCATAGTATCGAGGAAGTCGTTACAAGAAGATACGGTCAGTGACAGTGCGGTTAACGCAACTGCTGTATATTTGAATTTCATTGTCTTTCCTTTATTAATTATGCGTTATTATAAACCTAATCTGAGTGTCATGGTAAACTGTCTGGGGACAGGTGAGGCAACACCGCCAGAATTTACGAATTCCGGATCCTGGCCGTTAAGTTTCTTGTCGGCGTACAACAGGCATAAGTTTGTGGCCTGGAGCTTTAGCGAGACATTGGAAACTTTCAGTGCACTCAACCATTTTTTTGGGAAATCATAAGCTACGGATATTTCCTTTAAGCGGATGAATCCGCCTTTGGCTACACGTTCCGTAGAGTAATTATAGGCACTGTAGGCATTTCTTAACTCGGCGTTCTCATAATACTGACGGTAGCTTAAAATAGTTGGAACGTTAGTACGGTTCTCATCTCCCGGTACCATCCAACGGTTCTTGAATTCACGAGTTGTGGCCGTGAGATCGCTGTAACGGTAGCTGAATACCGGATCCAGACGAACGACATTTCCACCGGAGTAGGTAAAGAATACATTCAAATGTACATTTTTGTAAGTAAAGGAGTTACCCAGACTTCCTGTAAAAGTCGGCTCCGTTGGTCCTTCATACTTCAACCATGAGAAGTCATCGCTACTTTGGAAACTGAGATCGGTACTGGTAATTTCACCTTTTTCATTGTAAAACATGGGAATACCGTTACTGTCCAGACCTGCAAATGGGATAGAGAATAATCCACGGTGAGGATAACCGACCATTGTGAAACCGGTTCCGCTTACGTAGTCCATCGTTGTGGCAATGGCATTGAGATCAGTTACTTCATTTTTATAGATAGAATAGATGAAGTCGGTGTTCCAACTGAAATCTTTTGTTTTGATGTTGTTTGAGGAAACGCTTAATTCGAAACCATGTGACTTCATGGAGGCGATATTTGCGAATTTGGCGATTTCACCACCTACACCCTGTGTTCTGGTTGTTCCGATCAAATCGTGGTTATCACGTGTGTATACGTCCATTGCTACGTTGATACGATTCTCAAGGAATCCTAAATCTATACCGAGGTTGAATTCAGTTTTCTTCTCATACGTCAGTTCATCATTACCTAAAGTGGAAAGTATAAGTCCGCTTTCCTGTACGGAAGTAAACGGACGGAACGGACTACTGCTGGCAATGATGGCCGTTGAGTTGGACAAACCCGGTCCGCGGTCACCCGTTAACGAGTAAGATAATTTAAGGGCTGCATGAGATACGATTTTTTTGATGGGCTGGAAGAATACTTCTTCATCCAAGTTCCATCGTCCGGATATATTCCATGTGGGCAACCAACGTGCGTTACGGCTTTTACCCATGCTGTTTGTACCTTCGTAACGGACGGTTCCGTTAACTGAATAACGTGATTTATAAGAGTAGTTGGCATTCAGGAAGAAGGCAGCACTGCGTAAGTGACTACGTCCTAATGAATAATAGTTTGTTCCTTGTTCAATGCCTTGCTTAAAGAACTGGTAGATGTAGAATGGAGTTTCTCCCATAGCATACTGCATACCCCAACCATTGAAATTAGAGCGGTCATAGTCTGTGGAGTTTGTTTCCATTCCGGCATATACATTCGTCAAATGAATGTCGTTCCACAAACGGTTCCAAGAAGCTGATGCACGGAAGTCTACACCTCTGGTCTTGTAGTCGGTACGTTTGTATATACCCCCCTCTGGCAATACACTGATAGGTAATGAATACGGATTATCTGGGTCGGTGTATAGTTTATCGTTTTCGTCGCGGATAACGGAATTACCCATGGCACGATATGCATTGGCCTGATTTGAATCATCCTTGATGAATTGTTCGTTAGCAATGGTACTGTATTTGATGGCTCCCAATGCGCTGAACTCCAATTCGGACAACGGTTTCCATTTCAATTCGCCTTGGAATTTCAGATCCACAACGTTCAATTCAATATAGTTGTTGTTTAGTTCGTGGAATATGTTGAAATCCGCATAGTTACGCGTGTAGTATTCATTCGGATCAAGAGTGCGCGAAGTATTCAGGGCGTAAGAGTAGGGGTTGATATCAAAGTCACGGCTTATTTCACCGTTTACGACATCTACGGTTTGGTCTGCCGTACCGGGAGCACGCTGCTTGCGATAGGAAGCATTGCTCAGCAGGTTCAACGAAAGTTGTTTGCTGATATTGAAAGTCGTATTTAAATTTGCCGTATAGCGGTTTACCTTACTTTGTTTATACCATCCCGGGTCGTTCATAATGCTCAAAGATGCATAGTAAGTAGCTTTTTCCGTACCGGAAGAAACACTGATAGAGTGGTTTTGCATGACATTGGTGTTGAACAGTTCGTCAAACCAGTCGGTATTACGTCTTTCCGCTGTTTGCAAATAAGCATTGCGGGCTTCCGGAGTGTTAGCCAGTGCAAACTGTCCGGTTGTGGGATTATAGGTATTAATCAAATGCCACATCTTGCCGTATACACCACTGTTGGGTGCGTTGTACAATCCGTTGGAACTGTCGCCAGAGAAATTCAACCAGCCTTTGTCAGACAATTCTTTGTACACGCCCATTTGGTCTTGCGAGTTCATGATATTATAGTTCTTATAGCTAGGCTTCATACGCATTGTGAATTCACCGGTATAATTGATACGACTCTGTCCGGCTTTACCCTTTTTGGTCGTGACTACAATCACACCCGCCATAGCACGTGCACCATAGATAGAAGTAGCGGATCCGTCTTTCAATATCTGGAAGCTTTCTATATCATCGGCATTCAGTCCTGAGATAGAAGAACTAATGAGTGTTTCCACATCTCCGGTAGCCAAAGCGTCAGCACCGACATCAACTGCATCTTCTTGAATGACACCGTCCACGACCCACAGTGGTTTGCTACTACCGTAAATGGATGTAGCACCGCGTACACGGATTTTGGGTGCAGTACCAAAAGTTCCGGATACGTTTTGTACAGATACACCGGCGGCACGGCCTTCCAACGACCGACTGATGTCGGCCATACCGTCGATTTTCATTTTCTCTGCATCCAATTTGACGGTGGCTCCCGAGAAAAGTCGTTTATCCATCTTCTGCATACCGGTAACGACCACTTGTTCCATTTCTTTGCTATCTGGCTTCAGAGTAATTTTCAGATTCGGTTTGATAGCAACGGTTTGAGATTGGAACCCGATGTAGGAAATTTCCAGGAACTTGGCATCAGCAGGGAGGTCCTTTAGCGAAAATTTACCGTCGAAGTCAGTTGACATTCCTGTGGTCGTTCCTTTTACTTTTACGCTGGCTCCGATGAGCGGTTCACCATCTTCGGCGGAGTAAACTACTCCAGACGCACTTTTTACTTGCGCCATGACCGCATTGGCCGTAAAGCACAGCCATAGGCTGAGCATGAGTAATTTTTGTCTCATGAAAAGAAATACTTATTTTAATAAATTGATTATGAAAATTCACATTAAAAACATGGTGAAAAGAGGGTGTGGCATTCACTAATACCACACTCCTCTTTTGATTTCACCAGCAAATGAATGCTGTTATTTTACGAATACTTTCTTCACAACACGAGTATTCTCGGTCGTTACCTCAACCAAGACGATACCCTTATGGCCTTGCAGCTTCAGGCTACCTTCTCCTTCGATAACAACTTGGTCGAGAACACTTCCGTCTACACTGTACACCGTAACTTGTGCCGTTGTGCCGGCATTAATGTGGATGGTGTTGTTGTCAGCATTCACGGAGATACTTTCGTCTGCTTTTGTTTGTTCGATGGAATTATAATCGTCTGTATTGATATCAGCTCTGGCTGCATTGATGATGTTTCCCGTGTTGGCATCGATCATCATACATACTACTTTACAGTTTGTGAGATCAATGATATTTTCCGGGATATTTAAGTCCAGACTAGTCGTATTCTCCTCACCGGCTGTTACGGAAGAAGGAATCAGACCGCTTACACCATAGTAAGCACTGGGTATGCTGCGAACTACATCGTTGAACGTGTAAGGTGCCACTACACTGGCAGCGTACTGGCCGCCCAATCCCCATTCTCCGAGATTCGGGTCAGAAGTACCTCCCAAGTTGTTACATTGATAACGGGTTAAGTTATCTTCCAGAATTGCCATGAACAAACTTACATTTAGATCCGTGGCATTCAGTGCATATTTATAGGTACAAGGCACTACGATTTTGCCGTCCTGATACTTCGCCGTGATGTTCAGTTCGGCATCTGCAGCCACTTTGAATTCTTTCTCGGCCTGGTCTAACCATAAATCCGAACCGTTTGTGAATATATAATTCACTTTTCCTTCTGTGTTTTTAACGCTGGCCATTGGATAAGAAGGAACGGGGGTAGCTCCGCCCTGACGATTGACTACTCCGCTGGGAGCACCACTGAAGTTCAGGAACGCGGAATACTCTTCAAGTTCTTTGGTCGAGTAGATGTCGCCATCGTAAGTGTGGATAGCCATGGGGATGATTTGGTCGCCAAACATTTTCTCCATGTTGCCCAAAGCCAGAATTCCGAGCGGACAGTTCGGGCAATCCGTACCTGTAAATTCTTCTATCACCAAACGCTTGGTCGGTGCGAAAGCCAGATTCTTGATAGAATATCCTGTTGTTTTTTCTTCATCATCTAAAGTGATATCCAATGTGAACTTGTTTGCGATGCCTACGCTTAGCGGGAGAGCTTTTTGGAAAGCAAAGTCATACTTGTCACCATTCTTTAAAGAGAGACCAGATTCGCTGATTTCATCTATGGCGTTACCATTAGCGTCTTTCATGATAATGTGTACGCTCTGATAAGTATCTTCCAAAGCATTGATACTGATACGGCCACTGATTTTAATTTCTTTTTGGTTTACCACGGAGGTTTCGTTGGTCAAACCCACCAAAAACTTCTGGTCGTTGGTTACTTCCACATTATCTATAAAGATGGCACTTTGATCTTCGTTCTCGTTCACGAAAGCAATATATACGTTTTTGCCTTTAAACTCTTCCAGTTTTACGATGTGGGAAGTCCATTCTCCTGCTAATTTGTTTTCGTCTTCACCAGGTTTTTCAAATTCGTCGTAAATAACCTTTCCTTCATTCTTGAATTTAGCGATAAGATCGTCGTTCAGAGCATTCAATACGGGGTCGTATTCCCAAACCATTATTTTCAAACGGTCTCCTTTACTCTTAAGATAACTCTGTGACTCCCATCTTAAATAGCATTGGTTAGACGGAATGAAAATTTGCGTTGTTACCATCCAGTCGTCAGACTTTCCTGCCGGAGAGTACATGGAATGTGAAGCTGCTGCCAAATCGCTGGTGTTGTCCTCATCCCATACGATGCTCCAAGGAGTTGTAGTCGCAGTGAATCCCCATTGGGCCATGCTTTCCACCGGTTCGCGTTTATCTCCTTCATAGAAGAGGAATTGGCCCAAACCGTTGTTAAAATCGTCTTTGAACAATGTTACATCGTCGTAGTTGATTTCACGTTCATAGTTACCCGTGTAGTGCAGGTTGATGGCTTCGTTCGGATTGCTACCTAAAACGTCCGTGACTGATCCTGCCTTGATTTTTACGTAATACTCATTACCCTTATACAAATATTGTCCGGCAGACGGGTACACGCCTAATTGTTTACTGTCGAGAGAGGACACAGCCATTTTCAGTTCGCACATCGGCTCTGTTTCGTTATTGCGGTAAACTGCGGCGTAAGCCGTGTCGGTCAAGGCGATTCCTGCATCAAAATTAATGATGATAGGGTTCGTAGAGAAGTTCAACAATGATAGGGTTGAGTTGTCAACCGGTGCAATGCTAGTAGGTGCGACTGGCTTATTGGCCCGTCCGGTGTAGCTAATGTTAATTTCCTTGCAGGCCTTCTCGGCATCACCATTAATAACGATGGAACCAGCCGGGACAGAAACAGTATATTTTTTACCGTCTTCGAGGTTTGCGCCACGGAAACTAATATCGACGATTTTGCTGTTATTGGCGTTACGTTTGAACGTTACTGAACTTGTTACTTTGTTCCCGTTTTCGTCTTTTAAGATTACGGCACTGCTCTTTCCTGTCACTTCAATGTCGCGGTCAAAAGTGAGGCTTAGTGATTTCAGGGCAGAGAATTGTGAACCTTCCTCCGGGCTGACGGAATAGTTGGCCAATAAATCAATTTCATTGGTCAGTTCAACGAGCGACTGAGGCATCTCCAGTATATAACTTTCACCTTTATAGACGAAGACGGCGATTTTAGTACCTTCTACATTAAGGGCAATCGGAGTTCCGCTATTTTCAAACCCCGAAACTGTATTAAAGTCTATATTGTAATGCTGTTTCAGGATTTGGGTAAGGCTGTACCAGTATTGGCCTACGCGTATGCTCCATTCACGTGCCGGACTGTCTGAAGGTGAAGCACCGAACACATGACCCTCGTTATCACAACATAGTCCGATGAGACCTTGGTCCTGGTTCTGGTCGTAAATAGAGAAGGAACCGGCTTCAACGTCATAAAGAAAAGGAGTTTTGTATTCGGCATTTCCTTCTTTTACCATATAAGCAGTACCCGTTATATACTTTCCGTTGTTGCTGATACGTGCATCATCGATAAAGGCCAGATTCTGAGCCAACGGAGTCCATTTGTAATTCTCATCTACATCGAATCCGATGAATTTATATGTTTGCTTATCCCGATCATAGACGTAATAACAACAAGCGATAGGCTGGATATAGCTGAAAGACAGGCAACCTACGATATAACGTCCGTCAGCGGAAATGCCTACAAAGCGGCTTTGGTGCTGGTCTAGTCCGGTCATGTCTTTTACCGGGATATTAGGCGTTTCTGTGATTATACCGCCTTTACTCATATCCCACAGTACGGGAGTTTCGTCATACTGACCTTTGGTGGCCCTACCTATGGCCCACTTTCCGTCGGGAGTAATGGCGTTAACTAAACCACCGTCCCATCCCGTAGGAACAGGAAGTACTGTCCATTTGTTATTGGTTTTGGTCCAAACGGCCGGATTTCCTTCATATCGTCCTACTACGAGAGTTCCCTCGTTATTGACATCGTAGGCGCCGTTGCCTAATGCGGTTCCGCTTTCGCTCAAAAGTTCGGTAGCCTTGTCCGTAGCCAAGTCTATGAGCTTCGGAAAATCTTCCACACTGTTACCGTTCGTACCGAAAGCTACAGCCCATTTCCCATTGTCGGACATATTCTGGAGTGTAGCTTGGTCTGTGAACTTGAAGGTATGGAACGTAGGTTGGCTCACGCCGTCAGCGTGGACTTGTACATTCCATAGTATTCCCAATAGAAAGAGGAACACCAAACAAGATTTTTTTTTCATAAACACTAATTTTAGATAGACTATAATTTGATTTTTTTTAATAAACTTGTACTAAGGACGCGCAAAAGTACAATAAATATTCCGTTTTTTTAGTATAAAAAGAATATTTTTCTTGCAAAAAGATGGCTATATTATAGAAAAAACGTACTTTTGCAAAAAAATATAAGGATATGATGAAATTAAGTAAACTCATGAGTGCCGTTGCACTGTGTTTGGTTAGCCTGGGGGCTTATGCACAGTTACCCTCCGTACAGTTGAAAGATTTGGAGGGAAAAACTGTAAATACTGCAGAATTAAGTAATAATGGAAAACCTTTCGTTATCAGTTTCTTTGCAACATGGTGTAAGCCGTGTAACCGTGAGTTGAAAGCTATACATGAGCAATATGCCGATTGGCAGGAGGAGACGGGAATGAAAGTGATAGCCGTTTCGATCGACCAGGCACAGAATATCAACAAAGTGAAGCCGATGGTCGATGGCGAAGGTTGGGAATATGAAGTTTTGTTGGATCCTAACAGTGAGTTTCGCCGGGCAATGGGTGTGCAGATGATTCCCCATGTGTTTATCATAGACGGCAAGGGCAAAATAGCTGAATCACGTAGCGGTTACACCGACGGAGCCGAGAGCCATTTAATTGAAAAGGTACGTGAATTGATTGGAGAGAAGTGATTTTCACCTATAATATATAAGGTATAAATGAAAGGATATGGAAAGCCGATAGCCTTGTTCTGCGCAGGGCTGTTGGCCTTTACTTCACATGCGCAGGAGCATGAAAGAAAAGTCGTTTTGCACGGGAGCATACAGAGCGATGTGCTGGTTCCCGAGGAGGATGAAAAGATTGGTACAGGCAGCTATGACGATTGGGCGTTAACCAACACTTATGTAGATTTAGGTTTGATGAGCAAAAACGTAGAGGCGGGTGCCCGTTTGGAGTTTACGGAATACCCCTTGCCCGGTTTTGAAGCCGACTTCAAAGGTTGGGGAGTACCTCATCTTTATTTAAAGGGAATAAGTGATTTCGGTTTTGATGTGACCGTCGGTGATTTTTACGACCAGTTCGGAAGCGGTTTCATATTCCGTACTTACGAGGAACGCAGTTTGGGTATCGACAATTCTCTTCGAGGAGCGAGGTTGAACGTGACGGCGTGGAAGGGAGTACAGTTTAAGGTTCTCGGTGGTTTGCAGCGTCGGTATTGGGATTGGAAACATGGCGCTTGGGTCGGCGGTGCCGATTTGGAAATGAATCTGGAGCAATACAGTAGCAAGATGCGTGATAAAGGTATTACGTGGATGGTAGGGGCGTCTGGAGTCCTCAAACAGGAAGGAGATGAGGATATCATTGTGTCCGGTACCAATTATCGCTTGGATTTGCCTACGACTGTCGGTGCTTTCGATGTACGTTCGCGCTTCCAAAAAGGAAACTATAGTGTGTTGGCCGAGTATGCTTGGAAAAGCCAGGATCCTTCTTTCGATAACGGATATATTTACCACCGTGGTAATGCCCTGATGCTTTCGGCTTCTTATTCCAAACGAGGAGCCAGTGCCTTGGTGCAAGTGAAGCGCAGCGAGGATATGTCTTACCGCAGTCAGCGTTCCATGGTCGGAACTTCGGTATTTATCAACAATATGCCGGCCTTTGCCTATCAACATACCTATGCTTTGGCAGCTCTTTATCCCTACGCCACGCAAGCGGCGAAAGGGGAATGGGCTTTTCAGGGTGAATTCGGTTACAGTTTCAAGCGTAATACGGCGTTAGGCGGTAAGTATGGAACTAAATTGAAATTGAATGTCAGTCATATTCGTTCGTTGGACAAAGACCCAGTTGGGGAATTCAATGGCTCCACTTACGGAACGGACGGTTATAAATCCAAATTCTTCAAAGTGGGTGGAGAAACTTACTATCAAGACATCAATTTGCAGATGGAAAAGAAACTGACCAAAGCTTTTAAATTGAACTTGATGTACATGAACCAGCGTTACAATAAAGATGTGGTAGAAGGACACGGCGGTACGATTAAGTCTAATATTGCTGTGGCCGAAGGTAAATACCAGTTTAACAAAAAGCTGACTTTGCGTGCCGAGGCTCAGTATCTGGCTACCAAGCAAGATGAAGGCGACTGGACCTACGGACTGCTGGAACTTTCCGTTCTGCCTTACTTCATGTTTACGGTGAGCGACATGTGGAACAATGGAGCAACGAACCTTCATTATTATATGGGTTCTGTGACATTCAATTACAAAGCACACCGTTTGATGGCCGGTTATGGGCGTACGCGGGCGGGCTACAACTGTTCGGGAGGGGTTTGCCGTTATGTGCCGGCAAGTCGTGGTTTCCAGGTATCTTACAATTATAATTTTTAAGCAAGAGACATGAAGAAAAGTATATTGTATACAGCCTTTTTAGGCTTTGCCGCCTTGTTTACAGCCTGCGATGAGGTGTCCGAAGGAGAGCGTTATATTTCTTTGCCTCAGGTAGAAACCAAGCGAAATGTCCTTTTGGAAGATTTTACGGGACAATTTTGTTCAAATTGTCCCACAGCACATGCCACGATCAACAGCCTGAAGGCGCAATACGGCAGTTCTTTGATTGCTGTAAGCGTGCACGCTACGGACGTGTTCGGTATTATGGAGGGGCAATATCCCACTATCGTAGGTTTGATGCAACCGGAAGGAAACATCTATGCAGCTAAATGGGGAGCTTCCGATTTGCCAACCGGGATTATCAATCGTAGCGGAGGGCTTTGCAATTATGATAAATGGGGAACGGCAGTGCGCGAGGCTTTGGCTAAAGATACGAAGGTGGCCATTGAGCTTTCGGCTGATACGGTTCCCGGTAAAGACAGTATTGCCATTGCCGTAGAGTTGAATCCTTCTGCCATGATGTACGGTAAGTTGCAGCTTTGGATTACGGAAAGTAACATTACGGCTTTGCAGCAAAACGGGCCGAACCTGGATGTGAATTATGTGCATAATCATGTGTTCCGCGCTTGTGTAAACGGGACGTGGGGTGAAGATGTCGCCTTGCAAGAGAATGTTCATCAGACGCTGGAACGAGGTATAAGGGTGAAGTCCAACTGGGTGAAAGAGAATCTTTCCGTGGTGGCTTTTGTTTATAATGATGCCGAAGGTGTAATGCAAGCGGCTGAATGTGAAGTAAAATAAGAAAATAATATTAATTTAATTAGGAATAAAAGTATGAAAAAACTCTTTACTTCTTTGGTGGCTGTTTTCTGCGCAATGGCAGGAATGGCTCAAACGTTGACTTTTTCACATGATGGGGTTGCCATCGAAAACGGTTCGACATTCTATTCACGGGATATTGATGAACAGTATATTAATCTTTTGGGACAAACTCGTTTTGTTCCAGATATTGATTTGTCAAGTGATGTCGCAGCTAAAGTTTATATGAGTGTGCAGTCTTTGGATAAAGTTTCTGTTGAATTTTGTGCTATTGATAACACTTGTGTTACGACAAAGGTTGACAATGAGTTTGTTGCTAAAAAGGAGGGGGAATGGGCTATTAATGAGTTGGTAGATATGCAAATTCATTGGAATGCTGGTAAGTTACAAACTAATGAGACTGCTACCACCCACGTTGTGGTTTCCGCATGGTATGAAGGACAGGAAGCCAATAAGGTTAGTTTCACTTTGGTCATGACTAACGATCCGGCATTGTCTGTTCAACAGACAATGGGTAAGTCTGAAAGTATTTCTGTACAAGGTAATGTTTTGAGTTACGCTTTTGCCGACCATACAGCCCATACGCTTTCTGTTTATACAACGAACGGTGCGAAGGTAATGAGCTTTGCTTTGGCCGGTCAGGAAGGAACTTTGGCATTGGACGAACTTTCAGCCGGTTTGTATGTTTATCAGGTTGAGGGCAAGGCTAAGATGAACGGCAAATTCATTATCAAGTAAAATGCTAAAAATCATTATCAATATGTATATGAATAAAATATTCAAAGGAAGTTGGGCTGTGGCTTGCGCTTGTGTAGCATTGTCGGTACAGGCTCAGTCATTGCAACAAGTAGCTCCTTTATCAACTCGGATGCAGGCCGAATCAGAAATTTCACCCCTTCAGGTGGCATCCCGTAATCTACCTACGTTCAAAGCGCAGGCAGGAAAAGTAGTCAATGTGAACCACATGAATGCTACGTCCTCGCAACGCTTTCAGAAGAATGCCCGTATTTCCGGTACGAACAATCAGAAACCCGGCACGAGCTATGCCGTAAATAAAGGTGTGTATAACTTGGTATCCGGTATTGCTTTAGGACAAGACGGCAACGGACAGGCAGTCTATGCCGAAGGCGGTGTGTTGGCTTACATCGACCGTCCGCTGACGTTCCACAATACGACGCCTTTGTGCGACGATTTCTCATGGGCTTTCGGAGGTTCTACTTATACGGAGGATTCTTTAAGCATGCGTCCTTACTTCCCGAACAACGGTTTTTATTTCGATACGCCGGTGCTGACTGCCACGCTTGGTTCTGCGGATTCAACCTATCAGTTGGGAGCTCATATCGACGCCACGACCCATAAAAAAGTGCCCGGAATGGTGGCTGCATCTCTGATGGCTTATGTCTACAATGTAGATGCCGATGCCACGCCGTTTGTGGATACTTATTATACGACAATGAGTTCTACGGATCCTTGGAATAACGTACTGTTTGGTGCGGACAATATGTATAAGTCTTCCTATGTCGAGTGGTTCGACGCGCCGACCGAGGGGGGAATCATGTTGTGGGGTACACACTTTTATGTCATGACACCGGCTTCGGTCGATTTGTCGAATAAGACATTCCAAATCGACTGGGTCGAAGTTGTGGGCGAAGAAGATAAAAAGCTTCGAAGCTTTCAGGCTAAGCCGGAGTTGAATCAGTCTACTTCTTCGTTAAGACTGTGGGATATCAATGTCAATACTGAGACTCCGACAACTTTGGTGAAGAATGAGTTTTATGTGATGATTACCGGCCCGCAAGACGGGACAAAGTGGGCTTTGATGCATCAGTTGAATCGTGCGGAACTCACGAATCCCGACAAAAACACTGCTTATTACGTACCGACTACCGGTGAATTTGCCGGAAAGCTCTGCCAGTATGTTTTTATCGCTACGGACACCGAAGGAAAAGAATATGAGTTTACCTACAACACGTCCTTGGACATTCACATGTTTGTGGCCACACCTTATATTATTATGAGCGAAGATGATGCCACTGCCACAATCGTTCAGCAAGATGAATTGGAACTCAATATCGACGGTGAGACCCATAATTACTTGTTGATGGACTGGTTTGGAACGGCCTCTTCCGGAACAACCATTTCCGCTTCAATTTCCGAGTCTACAGACGGTGACTGGCTTACCGTAACCCAACCGGTGCAAGCCGGGACGGATGCTAACCGCAAGAACTATTTCAGCATGAGTCTGAAAGCCACGAGCAAGGACTGGTTGCTCGAAGGGCGCAGAGCTACTCTGACCTTGAAGGACGACCGCGGTTTCTCTCGTGATATTGTGGTTTACCAAGGTGACCGTGACGCAGCCGATGACGCTTTGAGCATCAGTGAGATTAATGCGGCCGGAAAAGTCAATGCTTCTTATGCGAACGGTAAGTTTACGGTAACTTATCCTACGGACTACGTGCAAGTGAAAGTGTACACCTTGTCCGGTCAGCAAGTGGATAGTCATGTTCTTTCCGGGAACGGTAAGGAAGAAATTTCGGCAGCGGCTTTGACAGACGGAGTTTATCTGTTGCAGTTTGTCGGTAAGGATACCCAGACCGTGAAAGTGATGAAATAACCCGCTTGGCGGATTTCATATAAAAACCGGAGGCATATTTCTCGAATGGGGAAATATGCCTCCGGTTTTTTGTGGACTATAATGAACAGAAGAACGGGACGAGGAACGGAACGGTGAAGTCGATCGTCAGACCATGATAAATGGAAAGGGGGATGAAGGTCTGTCCGCACGTGCGGGATATTATCGGAAGAGTGGTGTCCCCTGTTGTGGCTCCTCCTACGCTGATGGGAGCCAACGGACCGAAAAACTGCCGGAACAGCGGAGCACAGAGCAAGGCCATGAGTTCCCTCAGGATATTATAGATAAGGGCAACGGTACCCATTTCCGCGTTGCGTGCCTCCGTGATGAGGATACTCGACAAGGAATAGTAACCGAATCCGGAACTGATGGCCAGCCAGTCGGTAAAGCTACGTCCTTGCAGAAGGCAGGCTGTTGCTACGGCTCCGGCCCATGTCCCGACTATCGTCAGAACCGGTAGCCACATCAGACGTTTGTCTATGCGGCGCAAGCTCCGGCGTATCTCGTTGCTTTGCCCGACGGTAAGCCCGACGCAGATGAGTAAGAGACACAAGGCGTAGAATCCGGCTTCAGCGGGGAGGGGAGGTAGCCTGTGAGAAACGCCTAAGGCACATCCGAGCGCGAAAAACGCCACGATGGTGAAGCTTCCGGCCAGTTGATGCCATAATGCCACGAGGCGGTGCTTGTGCGCAAGCAGGCCTTTGCCGGCATCCTTTTCCACTGTAAGAGTTTGGGTGGCCGGTATCGTTCTCCTGCTTCCGCTCCATAATGCTGCCGCTGCCAAGGCACACCCTAAGGCTGTGCACAACGTGAGGATAAGGGCTTCCCATCCCAAGCGGTCCAAGGCCTGCATCAGCGTCGGATTTCCTCCGACTTCCACGCCCATCAGGAAGAGCAATCCCCATACGGTATAGGTCATCAGCCGTTCGAGGCCGGGTATCGGGTGGCGGCGCAGGAGGTATCCCACCGTAGCGCTGCCCCATAAAATGAATATGACGGTAAACATAGACTGCAAAGTTCGCTATTTTTTCCGAAAAAGAGAGCTGTTTTCTTCCGTGAAAGGCTTTCGGACGCATAAAAAATGAAGGAACGGCTTACTTTTCCGTCGGATGGAGAACAAGGCCTTGAAATAAGCTGTAACTTTGCGGGCGTGAAATATGACGAACAAATGGAAAATCAAAGTATCACAAAAATTCAGGTACGTCCGCTCCAGATAGAAGATTACGGACAGTTGGCCCAGTCGTTCCGTCGTGTATATTCGGACGGCAGCGATGTGTTTTGGACCCATGAACAGATAGAGACGTTGTTACGCATCTTCCCCGAAGGGCAGGTGGTGACGGTAGCCGATGACAAGATTATCGGTTGTGCCCTTTCCATTATCGTGGATTATGATTTGGTGAAGGGAGACCATACATACGCTAAGGTTACGGGAAATGAGACGTTCAGCACGCATAATCCCAAGGGGAATATCCTTTATGGCATCGAGGTGTTCATCCATCCCGACTACCGCGGCCTGCGCTTGGCACGCCGTATGTATGAGTACCGCAAGGAGCTGTGCGAAAAGCTGAACCTGAAGGCCATCATGTTCGGCGGCCGTATTCCGAACTATCATAAATACGCCGACAAGATGAGGCCGAAGGAGTATATCGAACAGGTGCGCAAACGTGAGATATACGACCCCGTGCTGACCTTCCAGCTTTCCAACGACTTCCACGTGCGTAAGGTCATGACCAACTACTTGCCCAACGACGAGGAGTCCAAACATTACGCTTGCCTGCTCCAGTGGGACAATATCTATTATCAGCCCGAAACCTCAGAGACGCTTCCGGCCAAAACCACGGTCAGGGTCGGACTGGTGCAATGGCAGATGCGTGGCTATCGCACTATCGACGACTTGTTCGAACAGATAGAGTTCTTCGTAGACGCTGTTTCCGGTTACAAAAGCGATTTCATCCTTTTTCCCGAATATTTCAATGCACCGTTGATGGCGGAGTTCAACAACCTGAGCGAGTCGCAGGCCATTCGCGGACTGGCCGGTTACACCGATGAGATACGCGACCGTTTCTTACAGTTGGCCATCAGCTACAACATCAATATCATCACCGGGAGTATGCCTTTGCAGCGCGACGGCAACCTCTATAACGTAGGCTTCCTGTGCCGTCGCGACGGCAGTTATGAGATGTATGAGAAGATACATGTCACGCCCGACGAGACCAAGAGCTGGGGACTGTCCGGGGGCAGTATGCTGAAGACGTTCGATACGGATTGTGCCAAAATCGGCGTGTTGATTTGTTACGATGTGGAGTTCCCCGAACTGTCGCGCATTATGGCCGACCAAGGGATGCAAATCCTCTTCGTGCCCTATCTGACGGATACGCAGAACGCTTACTCGCGTGTACGGGTTTGCGCCCAGGCTCGTGCCATCGAGAACGAATGCTTTGTGGTGATAGCCGGTAGCGTAGGCAACCTTCCGCGCGTGCACAACATGGATATACAGTATGCGCAATCCGGGGTGTTTACTCCGTGCGATTTTGCTTTCCCCACCGACGGACGCCGGGCGGAGGCTACGCCGAACACGGAAATGATTCTTGTGTCCGATGTCGATTTGGACCTTCTGAGCGAGCTGCATACTTACGGTGGTGTAAGGAATTTGAAAGACCGCCGGCGTGACCTTTATGAGGTACGTTTCAAGAGGTAAGGAACTCGAAAAAACGATTGGCTGAGAACGGAAAATCAATCTCCTGAGATTGATAAATCGTTTGGCGCAGAATGATTTTTCATTCTGCGCCAAACGATTTGTACTTTATAAGATGTTGATAAACAGCTAAAAACGAGTCATGAATTCGATGACGAATTTGTCTTGCTCGGAAACCTTGGGGGTGGCACCCTCGTTGTAGAAATATTTCTCATAATTGATACGGATGTCCGAAATGAACGGTTTGGCGATGCTCAGGGTGATGCCGCCGGTGATACGTTTGCGTTCGGCATCGGTCAGTGTGAGGTGTCCGTTCTCGTTGGCCGTACCGTCGCTATGGTCGCCCATGTAATCGAAGCGTCCGAGGAATGAGATTTTGCTGAATACTTTTTTCAGTGGCAGGTCATAGCAAATGAACCCGTCGAAGGCGTTCACGTCCTGAAAGGCATCTTTGGTGTAGTGTTTATACAAGTATTCCGCTTCTATCATCCATCTTCCGGCCTGGTAAGTAATGCCGCCGTCGTACATGTTGACCGAAATGTGTTCCGGTCTGATTTTCTGTGCGCTCAGCGTGACGGAAAAGCCTTTGGGCAGTTGCCATTGTGCCTTGGCGGAATAGTTGATGTTGTTGGTCCAGAAATCTTTCTGGTCGGTCAGGCCCGAACCGTTGAACATTCCCGCTTGCAGGGTGAGGGGCAGCGGACCTCCTATCTTGTAGCCCAGCGTGGCTCCCACGTCGCGCACGTTGCCCACTTGCTTGGCTATGAATGAACGGTTGGCAAAGTATTGCTGGTGGGGGGAACGGTGGGCATCGATAGTGAACGGGACGCGCATCTGTCCGATGGTGAAATCGAAGCCTTTCAGCGGGCTAAGCCGGGTGTAGGCATCCAACATTTTGATTTTGCCTTCGTCGGACAAGTCGATTTCGGCTTTATAGGCCACCACAGGTGCGACTTTTCCTTCGATGCTGACCCGGGCGGTGCGCACTTGAAAGCGTCCGGCCTTTTCTTCCGGTTGGTACTCGTATTTGCCACGTAGCGTACCGTGGACGACCGGTCGGTAATCCGTTTTGGGTTTTCCTTCTTTCCCCTCGTCGGCTGCGGCAGGTAGGGCAAGCAGCATGCTTAAAGCTAAAATAGATATTTGTTTCATGATGTGCTGATTTGGCGACAAAGGTAGGTATTCGATATGAACTCAAGATGTCATACGTGTTACGATTCGGTTACAAATATAGCGTTATTTTTCGTCTTCCTTTCCTGTTGTGCCATGAAAAAGGAGTTTGTACCTTGAGAAAAGTACAAACTCCAGATTTAGAAAGCCTTCTGTGTGGAAGGATGTAATGTTTACTCCGCAGTGAGTTCCAGTACGCAACTGGCATAATCGCTGCCGAGCGGCATTTCGATACCGGTGTTCATCAGTAGGGCACCGGAGAACGTTTTGCCGTTCAGGAAACAAGGTTGTCCGCCGGTCTTGACGTTCAATTCGCGTACGCGGTAGTTTTTAGACGGGTCCAATCCCCGAAGGCAAACGCGAGGTATCACCTGGTTATTGAAATGTTCCATCTTGTAGGCGAAGAATACGGCTTTGTTTTCCGTATCGTCGGTGTACATCAGTGAAGCGATGCCTTTGTCGTCGTACGGGGATACCAGACGGTACAGATTGCCTAACTGGATGACGTCGCGTACGGACTTGTAGTCCTTGATGGCTTGTGCCGTTTGCTGGTATTCTTCTTTCGTCATCTTGCTGGGTTGCAATTCCATACCCAACCGCCCGCTCATGGCCACGTCGCAACGGAACTTGATAGGGATGATACGTCCCGTCTGGTGGTTGGGCGAGGCACTGATATGCTGTGCCATGGCGTTGGACGGATAGAAGTACGAGGTACCCCATTGCATGTAGATACGCTGGAGGGCATCCGTGTTGTCGCTCACCCAAAACTCATCGAAGTAGGGCAGGACACCGTAACTGGCACGTCCTCCTCCTCCGCCGCAGGCCTGAATCAGCACGTCGGGATACTTGGCGCGGATGCGTTCGAGCACTTTGTTCAAGCCGCGATGGTATTCAATGTATATGTGCGACTGTTTGTCTTGGGGCAAATAGGTCGAGCCATAGTTTTTCAACTCCACATTGGCATCCCATTTGATATAGGCAATCTGCGGATGCTTGCCGAGCAAGTTGTCTACGATGCCGAACATGAAATTCTGGACTTCGGGATTACATACGTCGAGCAACATTTGTGTGCCGCCCCGTCCGTATTGCAAGGGACGTCCTTTGACTTGCAAAGCCCAGTCGGGATGCTTTTCGAAGAGTTCGCTTTTGCTGTTTACGGCTTCCGGCTCTATCCAGATGCCGAATTTGATGCCGTTCCGATCAGCCGTTTGGATGAGGTTCTCAAGTCCGTTCGGCAGTTTCTTCCGGTCTACTACCCAGTCTCCCAAGGAAGAATTGTCTTGTACGCGGCGGTATTTGTCGCCGAACCATCCGTCGTCCATGACGAACAGTTCGCCGCCTAATGCGGCGATGTCTTTCATCATCTCGGCCATGGCCGGTTCGTTGACATCGAGGTACACGCCTTCCCAACTGTTGAGCAACACGGGACGTACCTGGTCGCCATGGTGCAGCATGCCGGCGTGGCGTGCCCAGCGATGGAAGTTGCGGCTGGCACCGCTCAGACCCTCTCCGGAATAGGTGAGAGCCAGTTTCGGAGTGGTGAATACCTCTTTCGGAGCCAGTTTGTATTCCGAGCTTTCGCTGTCGATGCCGGCAAAGACACGGTGTACGAAATTATTGTCCGTCACCATGCGGATGGAGTAGTTTCCGCTCCAACAGAGGGCGGCTCCGATGACACGTCCTTCGTTCTCGTGCGGCTTCCCGTCGAGCGAGAACATGACTTCGGGGTGGTCGAGATGGCCGTTACGGGCACCGTCTACGTTTTCGATCATTTTGATGCCCGGGGTGAGCGGTTCGGTGGTCACGTGCGTTTCGGAAGCCCATGAGCCATGGAGATGCGAAATCCATACGTCACCGCGCCGTATCAGAAAATGTCCGGAGTCGAAACGTTTCAGCACCACGGTTTTCTTTTCCGTGTGTGAAATCTCGCTCCACGTCTCAATCATGTCGATGTCGTTGTAAGCTTTGTAGTAGAGTTTCACTTGGAAAGGATAAACCTTGTCCTTCAGCGTGATGGCCGTGAGTCTGGCGTTGTCGAGGGTAGAGGTTTCCACCTTGTCCACAGTCAGGTCGGTAGTCCAGTTCCCGTCGGCATGTACGGCCTGCAAAGCAAAAATCTGGTGGGGCGGCTGGCCGAAAGTCGGGTATGCCGTGCGGTTCAGCCCGTCCCATGCGTCGTGAATCTGGTGTATCTGGCTCTCTTCTATGCGGTCGCCGAAGTAGGCGAAGCGCAGGTCTTGCCCTTCACCGGCATGCAGAAGCAGGGACGTGTGCGGCGTGGAGACCAACACATTTCCTTCCCATGCCAGGCTATGCGCAAAAGGTAGCGCGCTGCATGTCGCAGCGGCTACCCCTATGATATAACTTCTGATTTCCATTTTTCTGTCTCAAGATTTATTCGGCTGTGATTTCCACCACGCGGCTGTAAAGCTTGTTGCCGGTGAGGAGGTTCAGTCCGACTTTCATCAGGTAATCGCCGGAGAATATGCGGTCGTTACCTTCGAGCGATGAGCCTTGGTTCGGCATCAGGTTGATTTCTTTCACGCGATACTGTTTGCCGGCATCCAATCCTTCCAGACGTACGGGCAGAATCTTCTCACCGTAGCCGGGATATACGTCGAATGCGAAGACTACGGCCTTGTTCTTGTCTTTGCTGACAAACTGGTTGGCTGCATGGCTGCGCGTACCGTCGTACGGAGATACCAGACGGTAGAGGTCGCCTTCCATGATGGCCGGACGCAAGCGTTTGTAGTTCTTCACGGCATCTTGGCAATAGGTAAGGTCGTCGCCGCTCATGTCGCTGAGCTTGATGTCGAAACCGAGCTTGCCCATCATGGCCACGTCCGTGCGGAATTTGATGCTCGCGTTCTTGTTCCATGTGGTCACGTGGGCACTCATGGACTTGGCCGGATAGAAGAACGAGTAACCGTATTGGATGAACAGGCGTTGTATGGGGTCGGTGTTGTCGCTGGCCCAGAACTCTGTGAAGTACTGCAATGCCTCGTAGTCGATACGGCCGCTACCGCCGGAGCAAAGCATCATCGGCAGTTTGGGATATTTGGCCTTGATGCGGTCGAGCACCTTGTACAGTCCACGCACATAGTCCACATAGAGATGAGTTTGCTTGTCTTTCAGATACGGAGAGTAGATATTGGTAATCGGACTGTTGCAGTCCCACTTGAAATAAGCGATGCCCGGATATTTGGTCATCAGCCCGTCTACTACACCGAAGACGAAATCCTGTACTTCGGGGTTGCTCAGGTCGAGTACCATCTGGTTGCGGAAATAATACTCATCGCGGTTGGGCAGGTGAATCACCCAATCTTTATGCTTTTCGTAAAGTTCGCTTTTGGGGCTCACCATTTCCGGCTCTATCCAAATGCCGAACTTGATGTTGCGTTTGGCTGCTTCGTCCACCAGTTTCTGGATGCCATGAGGCAGCTTGTGCTGTGTCTCGTCCCAGTCTCCCAATCCTTGGGTGTCGCTGTGGCGTTCGTATTTGTTTCCGAACCATCCGTCGTCGAGCAGGAACATGTCCACGCCCAATTTTACGGCATCGCCCATCAGTTCTACCAACTTGTCCTCGTTGAAGTCGAAGTAGGTGGCTTCCCAGTTGTTGAGCAGGGTCATGCGGTCTTCCTGGCCGTCCTTGAGCTGGTATTTGCGTGCCCAGTCGTGGAAGTTGCGGCTGGCCTGTCCGCGTCCGCAGTCGCTGTAAGTGAAGTAGAAGTCCGGAGTACGGAACGTTTCGCCTTTGGGCAACGAGTATTCCGAGAAATACGGGTTGATACCGGCAATGACGCGAAGGTCTTTCTTGTTGTCCACTTCGAATGTGAAACGGAAGTTACCCGTCCATCCCAAAGTTCCTAAAATCACTTCGCCTTCGTTCTCCGAAGATTCTTTGTCCAAAGATAATATGAACATGGGAGGAGTGAACATGTTGGCACGTGCACCCAACTTCGTGTCGAGCACTTTCTTGCCGAAGTTCAGCGGAGTGGTGCTCATCGTGGCCTCATAAATCCAGTCTCCTGAAAACTCCGTCAGATAATAGGCCGGCCGGCTGAAGTGCAGCATGGCAGAAGCATAGCGTTCCAGTTTCAGCGGTTTCTTTTCCTGATGGCTGATTTCGGTGAAGGTTTTGATAATGTTTTCTTTGGCATAGGCCACATAATGCAACTTCACGGTGACGGGGTATTTGTCGTCCTGCAAGGTGATGACCGTTTCGTCCACTCCCGGCTGTACGTTCTTGGACGTGTGCGACACGTATTTGAGCAGCAATGACGGGTTGGCATCATTGTGGTGTACTTCGATGGCCGGTTCAAAATAGTCCTCCATGCCGTGGGTCAGATAAGCCTCGTTGCCTTTGGGCAAATGCTGCAAATCGCTTTCGTTAGCCAGGCGTTTGCCCAAATAGGATTGGTAAAGCCTGCCGTTGTCTGCGGCGCGGAGTACCAAACCGACTTGGTCCGTGTTGATTTTGATGAACTCGTCTGCTGAAACTGCTGTGGCCAGCGTGAACAGACATAAAGATAAAATAGCTTTAATTCTCATAAGCTGTAAGATTTGTTTATTGTTGAATGATGATTTACCAGTTGTCGGTACGGAAAGGCGCTACCGGCAGGTTGGTCGGTGTACGCAGGGTACACTCCGGATTGTCGGCCCATCCGTAACGGACGGCTACCGGCACTTTGACATAGTGTGAGTAGACCACCACTTCGTCGCCTTCCGTATAGGCTTCGGCGGGGTAGAACACATGGTCGGGCCCGGCAATGATGAAGCCTTTGATGTCTTTGTTTTGTTCGAAGCGTTCGCCGATAGCGGGGATGGTGAACGAAATGCGTACCTTGCCGTTTTCTACCGTATAGTTGTCGTATACCGGTGCTTGGGCGGGTATTTTCTGTCCGTAGGTATCGGCCAGTGAGATGACGGCCAAACGGCGTGCCACTTCTTGCTTGTTCTTCGGGTGGATGTCGTGTGCTTCTCCGATGTCTATATTGGCGGCCATACCGGTGTGAGCCAGATGTTGTGCTTTGGATTGCGCCTCACGGAGGGCAGCCCAGGGTGAGTCCGTCTGTACAAGCTTGCGGTCCAGATAGTTGGCCAACTGTACGAAATAGAATGGCATGTCGGGTTGTCCGAACTGCTTGCGCCAGTCGGTGATAAGTGTCTGGAATAGGCTTTCATACTCTTCTGCACGTCCCACGTTGTTGCATCCCTGGTACCAGATGACACCTTTGACGGGATACTCCAGACACGGGTGAACCATCCCGTTGAAAAGTACGGACGGGAAAGATGAGTGCTCTGGATATATCGGTGCCGGTGGCATGTCGGCCAAGGAGCATCCTACACGATATTTCCAGCTTCCGGCCAAAGACAGGGAAGCCTGGTCGGAAAGTTTGAGATTCATGTCTTCTGCTTTTCCGGCAATGCCGCCTTCGCCGCCGTTGTCGCTGACTTTGATGGCCAAAGTGTTCCTGCCGGCTTTGACCAGACGGGCCGGTACGGTGTAATGGCGCTGTACGTTATAGCCTGCGCCACTGGCGATTTGTTCTCCGTTCCAATACACAATGTCTTCATCGTCTATGATACCCGGGTTCAACTGTAGGTCCTTTCCGGCCCAGTCTGCGGGGACTTCGATTTGCTTGCGGAACCAAACCACGCCGTCGAAATTGGGCAATCCTTTGCCTTCCCAGTAGCCCGGAAGCTCCATTTGCTGCCAGTCGTTGTCGTCCACGTTTTCCCCAATCCAACAAGCTTTACCGTTTTGGTATCCTTTGTCTATTTTGCTGATTTCGGCTTTCCACGATGCTTGTTCTTTTCCGTACTCAGCCATGATTTTGTCCCGGTCGAAACCTAATGCTTCCAACTTTCCGACTTTCTTTTGATATCCCATGACTTGTTTGAGGGATTCGGAAGAAGTCCAGGCTTCGGCCGGAGTCCCTCCCCAAGTACAGTCGATGACTCCGACGGGGACATTCAGTTTCTGGTGCAGTTCACGGGCATAAAGGTAGGCCACGGCGGAAAACTCCGGAACCGTGGACGGTGAGCATTCTTTCCACCCGCCCATGGTGGATTCCACTTGGTAAGCATCGAGAGGAGCCACGGAAGTGCGTTTCTTCACCTGAAACAGCCGGATACCGGGATAGTCGGCAGCAGCGATTTCCTGTTCGTAGTTCTTTATTTTTCCCCATCCCGCTATCGGCATCTCCATGTTGGACTGTCCGGAGCAGAACCAGACTTCGCCTGCCATGACATTTTCCAATACGGTCTTTTTCCCGTCGGACAATGTGATGCGGTAAGGACCTCCGGCTGTCGGAGTGGAGACAGCAACCCGCCAGTTTCCTTGTGCGTCGGCTTTCGTTTCATAATGCTGATTGTTCCAGCTTGTTTCGATGCTAACCTTCTTGTTCGGTTTGGCTTTTCCGAACAAAGTCATGGTAGTCTGCTGCTGGATAATCATGTTGTCCGTGAAAAAGGCAGGTAGTGTGATTTTAGCCTGTAACGGGGTTTGCAAACCCGTGCAGGCCAACACGGCACAGAAGCCGATGCGACGTGTAATGTTTTGAAACGTTTTCATTTTTTTTAGTTTAAATACCCGGACGGAAGTCTTTCAGGATGTCCTTCCGTCCGGATAATGTTTATAGTTTTTTGTTGTAAGGTTCAACAATGAGTTTGTACGAATCGTTTTGCAAGAGCGACTCGTCGAAGGTGATTTGGATGTCCTTCTTCTCGCCCGGCATCAATGTGAAATAGTTGTCGTTCATGAGGGCGGGAAGCAAGCGTTCGCCGTCGGAAGCGCGTACGGCTTGTACACGTACACCGAAAGCTACTGCGTCTGCTGATTTGGGCAGTCTGACCGTGGCTTGTATCGTTGCCTTTCCGTCTTTTCGTGCCAGTTTGGAGGATACGTTCAGTTTTACACCGGGGAGTTGGTTGAGTGCCTTGAAATTCGTACGTTCGTTACCTCTCCAGTAATTGTTTTCGGAAATCACCTTTCCGTCTTTGTCTTTTAAGGTCAGGCGGAGGAAATGCACGTCGCTCAACCCTTCAGACGGTTTCGTGCCGCTCAATACATCCATGCTCCACAAAGAGTAACCGAACCACCAGCCTAATTCTATGCCCAACATACGTACGTAACGGGCTTTGATTTCTTCCGGGAAAAACACTTCGTTGATACCTTCACGTCCTTCTTCGGTCTTGTAGACTTCTGTCCAGCTCTTAGCGTCGTTGGAAACTTGTATTTTATAGGATTTGCCGTATGCGGCTTCCCAGTTCAGACGCACGCCGCCTACCGGCTTTTCACTGCCGAGGTCTACGTAAATCCATTCGTTGTCGGCACGGACTGCTGCCCAACGGGTATCGTCTTTGCCATCGGTCACAAAAGCCGGTTCGCCTTGGTTGGTCGAAGAGGCGTATGCCGGACATCCCAATGAGAGAATATCACGGTCGGTATTGAATTTGAGTTTGAAACATTGTGCTACGGCGTTGGACGTAGAATTGATGGTGGCCTTTTCGCTGTAGCGGGCTACAGGTTTGCCGTCCATGTTGTACACGGTGGCTTCGGCCGTCAGTCCGTCGTAGTCTTTTGTGGTCGTGTTGGCCACTTTCACTTCTTCGGTTACGGGATTCCAGTAGATATGCACCGGCTCACAAGCTTGTTTGCATCCGAAGTACGCTCCCGTCAGGTCATAATAGTAGTCGTAAGTCTGCCATACCATGCTGGGATAAGATGCACCGCTCATCCAAAGCATGACCCCTGTGGCATCGTTCCACATGTGGTTGAGCCAGCCTTCATAGAGGGCTTTGTTGCTTTCATAGCTTACCCATTGTGACTTCATACAGAATTCCTTTGCATCCTTCGCTCCGCCGTAGCTGTTCTCGATGACCGCCGTATGGCGCTCCGGTCCGGCGTTGAAAGCCATCTGACCGAAATAGTGGAGGTTCCACATGTCGTTGATGGGCCATAAATCTTTTTCGGGCATGAATTTCACGAGGCTTTCGTAATTGGGGACTGCTGCCGTACCGATTTCCGTGCGGAAGCCCCATCCGCGTGTGAAGCCGCTACCCGACTTGCAGTCCGGATAAGCTGTGAAGTACCAACGTTGGTCTTTGGCATCCCATGGGCCGCTTCCACTTAGGCCGCCATTGTTGGAGCAAGGTTGGAAATGTCGGTCGCCACCGTCGAACGTGCGTATGTTTTCAGCCATCCATCCCGTAAGGGGAGGTTCGGGCGTGCCTTCGTTGTCGCCACACCAAACAGCAATACAGGCATGATTGCGGAAACGTTTGATTTTCTCCATCATGTTGTTGTTGAAGACATTCAGGTCGTATGGCAGGTTAGGATTGGAGTTGATCCAAAAATCATCCCACACCATGATGCCGAGTTCGTCACAGCTTTCGTAGAACTGTTTCTCCGTGACCGAGCCGAGCCAGTTTCGTATCATGTTGAAGTTCATTTCTTGATTCAGCTTGACCCAAGTGCGGATATGTTCGGGATTGCTGCGTAGCATGTATTCGCTCATACCCCAGTCAGACCCTTTTACGAAGACAGGGACGCCGTTGATGTATAAATGAAATATGCCATCCTTTTTATCGTATGAATATTGGCGTATGCCGAAACGGAATTCTTCGGTTTCGGAAGTCTTGCCTTCGTGGATCACCTCCAGACGGCAAGTGTAGAGATGAGGCTCGCCGTACCCGTTGGGCCACCAAAGTTTAGGGTTGTTCACGACCATTTGGGGAAAGTAGCGTTTGTCGAATTTGACGGTCTTGGTCTCTCCGGCTTGCAAATCTACTTCCTGACTGAAAGTGATGTTACCCGGAGTGATGGTACCTTTTACCGTAGTTTTGCTTTGGGCATCGCCATTATTGGTAATTTCGGTTTGAAGGGTCAGCTCAGCGAGAGAACGGGATACGAGTTTCGACCTCATCCAAGGGTCGGTAATCGTGCTTTTTCCCGTATTTTCCAACCAAACCTTATCGGTGATGCCGGAATTAAGTCCCGGAACGTAGGGCATCCAGTCCCATCCGCCGCTGGAAAGGTAATTGGGGCTTCCCTGATTGGCCAAAGGAGTGCGGGGAATATCGACCAGTACGGCTAATGTGTTGGAACCGTTGCGGTCTACTAATTGGGTTACGTTGAAATGTCCGCGGTGCATGAAACCGTCCAAATCTCCTAAGTGGTTACCATTCAGGTAAATTTGACCTTTACGGTTAATTCCGTCGAAGTTTAACCAGATGATTTCTTTGTCGAAATCGGCCGGAATCTTAAATTCCGTACGATACCAGAAGCTGCGGTCGTATTTCTTTCGGTCGACTTTCTGTATGTTGTCTCCGAAATTAGGGTCTTTTTCCAGTCCGGCTGTCACGTATGACGTAAAAACCGTGCCCGGCACGATGGCTTTGACGGCTTTAGGATGTTGATAGCCGTTTTGAATAAGTGGCCCGATGTCTTTTCCTACTTCTTCTTCGGGCATTACGGTCCAGGCAGCATTCTGAGTATCGCTATGCAGATAGCTTACTTGTGCGAAGGCTTGCAATGAGCCGAACGTGCTCCACAGCAACAGGCCGAATAGTTCTTTTGTTCTCATAATAGATCAGTGAATATTTTATTTAGTGACTACTTATAAAAAAGTCGGATTATTTTCCATCGACTGCATTGTAACTATTAAGTTAACCATGCAAATGTAAAGGATGAAAAATAATCCGACTAAAAGTAGTACTTCATAAAATACTACGTTTGACGCATTCCACTTTTTTTATGAGTTTGTCTTATTGCCTTGGATTAAATCTTCTATATTTATTTCTTGTGAATTCCGGACTTTGCTGCGGGTATTCGAGATTTGCTTCTCGAAATCCTTAGGCGTCATGCCGAACTGTTTGAAGAAAAGTTTACTGAAATAGGAGTGTGAACTGAATCCTACCATATAACAGATTTCTCCTACCCGGTATTTTCCGTCCTGAATGAGTTCGGCTGCTTTTTTAAGACGAATCAGTCGGATGAAGTCTATCGGAGACAAGTTGAATAGTGTCTTGATTTTACGTAGCAGGCTCGAACGGCTTAGGCACAATTCCTCTGCCATACGTTCTACGTTGAACGTTTCGTCTTTCAAGTTGGCATTGATGACTTCGATGACTTTGTTCATGAACTCTTCGTCTTCTTTGCTCATTTGCATATTCTGTACGGGGAAGAACGGCCGTTTGGAGAAAGCCTCGCGTTCTTTCTGTCGGTTATTGAGGAGGGACAGGATCTGTGCCTTCAGATAATCGTAGGAGAACGGTTTCTCGATATAGGCTTCGGCACCTACCTTCAGTCCCTTGACTTTGCTGTCTATGTCATTCTTGGCCGTAAGGAATATAATAGGTATATGGCATAGGTTGATGTCCGATTTGATGGCGGTACAGAGTTCGTAACCGTTCATTTCCGGCATCATTACGTCGCTGATGACGAGGTCTATATGTTCTTTTCGTATGATGTCGAGGGCTTCCTTGCCATTAGATGCTGTTTCCACGATGAAGAGCGGCAAAAGCCTTTCTTTCATGAAATTGCGTATGCTTTCCTCGTCTTCTACGATGAGGATGACATTGCCTTTGGTGTATTCATCAGCCGAAGTAGTTTCGTTGAGCGGAAGGTCGGCTTGGCTGAACGGTTTGTTTCCGTTGGCCATCATATCCTCCATATTGAGAGGTATAGTCAAAACGAACGTATTGTTGGGTTGACGTGTGTCGAGCATAAGCGTCCCCTTATGCAGCAAAGCCAAAGAACGCGCCAAAGCCAGGCCGATGCCGACACCTTGTTTTTCTTTCTTTTTCTCTGCCTCTTGGAAGAACGGCTCGAATATCTGCTCCGCTTTCTCTTCGGGTATTTTAGCTCCGTCGCTACATACGCTGACCGAGAAGTTGCCGTCATATTTACTCAAATTGACCGAAATCTGCTGGTTGCCGTATTTCAAGGCGTTATTGAGCAGGTTGCTCAGGATTTTGGTTATACCCTCCTTGTCGATACAAGCGATGATATCGTTTTCGAACTTCTCTACTTTCAGTTCTTTATGTTGATGGGTGAAAGTCGGCTCGAAACGGTTGACTGTCTCTTGCAGTAATTCGGATATGTTCACGACTTCGTAATTCAAGGTCAGTTTATTGGCGCCCATCTTCTGGAAGTCGAGCAACTGCGAAGCCAAGTTAAGCAACCGTTTCGTGTTTGTGGCAATGACATTCAGGTTCTTATTCAGTTTTTCGTCCTGAATGTGCATTTCCTGTATGATTTCCAACGGCCCGTTGATAAGAGTCAACGGAGTTCTGATTTCATGTGCTATTTCCGTGAAGAACTCCACCTTATTCTGATTGAGTTCTTTCTCCTTTTCTATTTCAAACAGTTTCTGTTGTTCGGAGAATTGTTCGTTCTTGTGTTTCCGGTACCAGTAGAACCAGCCGCCGAACGCACAAATTCCTAATATGGCATAAATGATATATGCCCATGTGGAAGCATACCAGGGTGGCAAGATGACAATGGTCAGCGAACGGGTTGCATATTGGGTACTTTCCGGTGTGCCTTCGTTCGTGGTGGCACGTAGGTGCAGAATATATTTGCCCGGCGACAAATTGGCGTAGGATATACTGTTTTCTGTTCTCGTACGTATCCATTGTTTATCGATAGGTTCCAGTTTATAGAAGTATTCATTGGTCTGTGACGTAGAGTAAGAAAGCAAAGCTATATCGAAGCTGATATTGGCCTGATTGTAAGGCAATACAATCTTATCCGTCCCGATGATGCTCTGTTTGAGAGGAGAGTCGGGAGTATGCACCGTCACTTCTTCGTTGAAGATGGAGAAGCGCGTGATATAAATGGGAGGTACGGGGGCTGTCTGTTCCTTAATATTAGGATTAAAGGAAATCAAACCTTCTATGCTGCCGAAATAGAAATTGCCGTCGCTGCCTTTTACCGCCGACTTGTAATTGAACTGATTGCCGCACAGGCCGTCGTGTACGGTGAAGACACGGATTTCTTTCGTTTCGGGTTTAAAGCGGACCAATCCCCTGTTGGTTCCGAACCATAGATAGCCGTAGTCGTCTTCCAATACCTTGTAGGCTACGTCGTCCGGCATGCCTTCTTCTACAGAGAATCTTGTGAAGTTGTCTTCCTTCGGATTGTAACGGCAAAGGCCGCCACGGTCGGTGGAGAACCAGACATTCCCTTTGCTGTCCTGCATCAGCGAGCTGATGGAATTGGAACTGATGGAATGGGATTGGGTCTTGTTGGAAGCCCCGTCCTTATTCGTGTAATGTTTGAATGTATTGTCTTGGGGATTATACTTCCAGGCACCTTTCCCCATCGTGGCAAACCAGAACGTACCGTTCTTTTCCTGTAAGATATCGAACACCCATTGGTCTTTCAGTTCCGGGAGGGCTATAAATTTAAAGGTTCCTTTGGGAGCATAAAATACGCCGAAGTCCGAACCGGCCCAAAGCGTTCCTTCACGGTCCATGTAAAGCGCGTAAATACTGCATCCGCCAGAGCCTACGTGAAGTTCATTGTAGTTATAGAATGTCGATTTACCTTTGTCGTCGATGACTACCAGTCCGTCTTTGTAGAGACTGCAATATATATTGTCGCCATAAGCACTGACTACAATCGTAATGTGGGTGTTGAAGTTGGCCTGAGGGAGAGGATAACGCCAAATTTTATGGTCGCTGAGCGACATGACGTTGAGTCCGGCATCTTCTGTCCCGATCCAAAGGTTCCCGTGCCCGTCTTCGGTCAGTTCCCGAATCCTCTTGCTGGACAGGGAATTCTCCTGATAACCGGGCAGATACTTACGGAAGGCGAAGGTGTTGTTGGGCAAATAGTTGACTCCGCCGTACATCGTACCGATCCACAAACCTCCTTCGCGGTCGCGGTAAGCGGAATACACGATATTGTCGGCCAGACCGGAAGGGTTGAGCAAGTCTTGGCTGAAGTGCTTGACGGATTGTGTTTTTTCATTGATGACATATAAGCCGTCGTACGTACCGGCATAAATCTCATCTCCATATACGGTGGCAAATCGTGTGAAGGTATGTCGCAGGCTTTGCAACGTAATGTCTTCCAAAGTATTTCTCCGGATATCGTATTTTTTAAGGTCGCCGTTTTGTATGCTCATAATCAAGAAATCTCCTTGCTGGCTCAGCGTGTTGATTTCCAGGTTCAGCAACGAGCGTCCCTTTGCATCTTCTTTTATCTGGACGAAGTGCTGGTTGTGGGCGTCATACTTAAGAAGTCCGGTATACCATGACACGGCATAAATGTCCCCATTGTGGCAGATGCAGATGTTATGGGGATAAGCTCCGTTAGGGAAATCGGAATAGCGGTAAAGTTTCTTTTCGTCGTAACGGAACACGCCTTGGCTTGGGGCGCATATCCAAATATTTCCTTTCTCGTCTTTCAATATGGTGGAAATCCATGTGGTGATGGTCTCCCCTTTATCGGTTTGAGCGTCCAGGAACGTAAATACGTCGGCTGCCGGATCGTATTGAAAGACTCCTTCGTCGGTACCTATCCATAGGATGTGCCGGTCATCTTCGAATAGGGCTGAAATGTTCTGGTTGCTACGCTGAAGGGCATAGTCTTTGCAATCGAATTGAACGACTCGCTGGCCGTCGTAACGGTTCAGCCCGTTTTTAGTCCCGAACCATATAAAGCCATAACTGTCTTGTATGATGGTTTTTACGTTGCTTTGTGATAATCCGGTTTCGCTGTTGATGTGCATGAAAGAATACCCTTGCGAATCTTGTGAAAATGCGGGTGCTATACAAAATAAGCAAAGAGTGTACAATAAAAATAGGGTTCTTTTCATGATGTGAACTATTAGATTTGGTGCAAAATTAATAAAAATATGGATTAAACCTGATAAAAAGCTCTATATTTTATCGTTTTATTCTTTCCGGGTTCAGAGTAAGAAGGAAAAGGCTGTAGTTTTTTGGGGAACGGAAAGGCTTGCCGCTGAGGGCGGTTCTTGTGGAAAAGATTGATACAAATGCTTCAAACATTGTAAGCGATGCTTTATTGAGACTTCGCGGAACTGTTTTTTTTAGAATAAGGAGAACGGGATAAAACGTATTTGGAATGAAGTGCGTATTTTTGTGATTACTAAACAATCCGATGATATGCAAAAGAAACTGAAATTTATTTTAGGTGTCCTGTCATGTGTCACTGTGGTACAGTCGCCTGCTCAGGAAACAAGTTTATGGTATGATGCTCCTGCGGATGAATGGATGAAGTCACTGCCCGTCGGTAACGGCCGCGTGGGAGCCATGGTCTTTGGTGGTGTGGACGAAGAGACGGTGGCACTGAACGAGTCCAGCATGTGGGCTGGGGAATATGACCCGAATCAGGAGAAGCCTTTCGGCAGGGAGAAACTTGACGAATTGCGGAAACTGTTTTTCGAGGGCAAACTGATTGAAGGAAACGGGATTGCCGGTCGCGAACTGGTGGGAACACCGCATTCTTTCGGTACCCATTTGCCGATTGGAGATTTGAAAATCAAGTTTGATTATACCGGAAAAGAGGGAGGCGTGGAGGACTATCGCCGTGAGTTGGACCTGACGAATGCCGTGGTGACGGTTTCTTTTAAGAAAGGGGGGACGAAGTACAAACGTGAGTTTATCTCCTCCAACCCTCAGGATGCCGTGGTGATGCGCTTTACTGCGGACAAGAAACAGTCTGTTTCTTTTGATATGAGGATGAAGATGATTACGGCAGCCCAGGTGCGTACGGAAGGAAACCTGCTGGTTTTCGACGGACAGGCCTTGTTCCCCAAATTAGGTACGGGCGGCGTGTATTTCCAAGGGCGTGTCGTGGTGAAGGTAGACCGCGGCGAGGTGGAGGCTACGGGCGAGACGGTGCGCGTGAAGCATGCGGACGCCGTGACCATCGTGGCCGATGTGCGTACCGATTACAAGAATAGACCATATAAATCATTGTGCGAGAAGACCGTAGAGAAAGCCATTGCCCGTCCGTTCGAGACGCTGAAGGAGGAACATGTGGCGGATTATGCGCCGTTGTTTGCCCGCGTGTCGTTGAAATTGGCCGACGATTCCAAAAAATCCATTCCGGTGGACCGCAGGTGGAAGGCTCTTTGCGAAGGAAATAAAGATGCCGGCTTGCAGGCCCTGTTCTTCCAATACGGCCGTTACCTGACCATTGCTTCTTCGCGTGAAAACTCGCCGTTGCCCATTGCCCTGCAAGGTTTCTTCAATGATAACTTGGCTTGCAACATGTGTTGGACGAGCGATTATCATTTGGATATCAACACGGAACAAAACTATTGGTTGACCAATGTCGGCAACTTGGCCGAGTGTAATGCTCCGCTGTTTACCTATATTGCCGACCTGGCTCACCACGGTGCCAAGACCGTCCGCACGGTTTACGGCTGCAAGGGTTGGACGGCACATACCGTGGCAAACGTTTGGGGATTCACCGCGCCGTCTGAAGGCATGGGCTGGGGACTCTTCCCGTTGGCCGGTTCCTGGATGGCGACCCATTTATGGACGCAATATGAGTACACTTTGGACAAGGATTACCTGCGCCGCACGGCCTATCCATTGTTGAAAGGCAATGCGGAATTCCTGTTGGACTACATGGTGGAAGACCCCAATACGGGCTATATGGTGACAGGCCCCTGCGTGTCTCCCGAAAATTCTTTCCGCTATCAGGGGTGGGAGCTTGGAGCCTCCATGATGACGACCTGCGACAAGGTGCTGGCTCATGAAATCATGTCGGCTTGCGTGCAGGCTTCCGACATCTTGGGCGTGGACAAGGCTTTTGCCGACTCCCTGCGTCTGGCTTTGGCCAAGTTCCCTCCGTTCCGCATCAATAGTTTCGGTGGTTTGTGCGAATGGTATGAGGACTACGAAGAGGCTCATCCCAACCACCGCCATACATCACATTTGTTGTCTTTCTATCCATACGCCCAAATCACGAAAGAGAAAGACCCGGAGTTGACCGAAGCGGTGAGGACGACGATAGAGCACCGTCTGGCAGCCGAGGGTTGGGAAGACGTGGAATGGAGCCGGGCCAATATGGTGTGTTTTTATGCCCGTCTGAAAGATGCGGCGAAAGCGGAAGAAAGCCTGAACATCCTCATGACGGATTTTGCGCGCGAGAACTTGCTGACCATATCGCCCGAAGGCATTGCCGGTGCGCCGTTCGATGTGTTCATCTTCGACGGCAACGCGGCAGGTGCCGCCGGAATGGCCGAGATGCTGGTACAGGCGCAGGAGGGCTACGTGGAGCTTTTGCCTTGCTTGCCGGTGGAATGGAAGGACGGCAGCTTCTCCGGACTTTGTGTGAAAGGCGGAGCCGAAGTGTCGGCAGAGTGGAAAGACAGCCGGGTGGTGAAGGCTTCATTGAAAGCCACGGCAGACAACCTGTTCCGTTTGCAAGTGCCTGCGGGAAAGGACTACACGGTGCGCCTGAACGGGAAAAAGTTCGCGGCTAACCTGGACGGGAACCGCTGCGTCGTGGCGTATTTAAAGAAAGGTGATGTGATAGAACTTAAATAATGGAAATCATGAAGAAACAATATTTGTGGGCTTTGGCCCTCTGTGGATTGGGGCATGCCGTTTCGGCGCAAGACGTGGCCCGTTATGTGGATCCTTTTATCGGAACGGGCGCGGTGGCGCAGAGCCTGAGTGGAAACAATTATCCGGGTGCCACCGTACCTTTCGGGATGGTGCAGCTTTCGCCGGATACCCGCGAAGCGCCGGACTGGGGGCAGGCTTCGGGATATGACTATAACGACAAGACTATTTTCGGCTTTTCGCATACGCGGTTGAGCGGGACGGGTGCTTCGGATTTCATCGACATCCTCATGCTCCCCATGAACGAGAATCGCAAGGAGTCGAGGTTCACGCACGAGAAGGAGGATGCCGTGCCGGGCTATTACCGTGTGCTGTTGCAGGACGACAGCATCAATGCCGAGTTGACGGCCACGCAACGTGTAGGCGTACATCGCTATACCTATTATAATAAGGAGAAAGCCTCCAAGGTATTCCTCGACCTGGATCACTCGGCCAACAAAGGCAGTTGGGGACGGCGCGTCATCAATGCACAGATACGGCAGGTAGGACCGTCGGCCATCGAGGGGTACCGCATCATCACCGGTTGGGGTAAATTGCGTAAAATCTACTTCTATGCGGAGTTCTCCCAACCCATCGTGGCTTCGGAAATGATGAACGACAACCGGACGCACCGGAATATCGCGGTGGTGAACGGCACGAACCTTAAGGCTGTTTTCGATTTCGGCCGGCAGGACGTGGTGGAATGCAAACTGGCCATCTCACCGGTTTCGATAGAAAATGCCCGTCTGAACCTGCGTACGGAGGCCGACGGAAAGTCTTTCGATGCCATCAAGTCGCAGGCATACGAAGCTTGGAACAAGGAGCTTGGGAAAATGCAGGTAGAGAGCGGGGAGCATGAGAAGGAGATATTCTATACGGCACTCTACCATACCATGATTCAGCCGAATGTGATGTCCGACGCGAATGGGGAGTATATGGCTGCGGATTATTCCGTACGCCGTCTGCCCGTGGGACAGGTGCATTACAGCACTTTTTCTTTGTGGGACACTTTCCGTGCCGCCCATCCGCTTTATACGATGTTGGAACCGGAACGCTCCACGGATTTTGTGAACAGCATGATACGCCAATATGACTATTACGGGTATCTGCCGATTTGGCAGTTGTGGGGGCAGGACAATTATTGCATGATTGGCAACCATGCCGTGCCCGTCGTGGTAGATGCCATCTTGAAGGGGCTGCCGGGTATCGACGTGGACAAAGCGTATGAAGCCGTGAAAATGAGTCTGACAACTCCCCATCTCAATTCCCCTTTCGAGGTTTGGGACCAATACGGTTACATGCCGGAGGACTTGCAGACGCAATCGGTGTCTATCACGTTGGAACAGAGCTTCGACGACTGGTGTGCGGCGCAGTTGGCCAAGCATTTGAATAAGGCCAAGGACTATGAGTTCTTTATGAAGCGTTCGGCCTACTACCGCAACCTGCATCATCCCGAGACGAAATTCTTCCAGCCTAAAAACAGCAAGGGCGAATGGATATTGCCTTTCGATCCTTATAAATATGGGGCAAACGGAGGATATCCTTTTACGGAAGGAAACGGATGGCAATATTATTGGTATGTGCCGCAAAACATTCCGGATTTGATTGAACTGACGGGGGGTGAAGACGCTTTCTGCAAGCGTTTGGACGAGTTCTTTACATCGGACGAAACGAGCGGGGCGAAAAATGACAATGCCTCGGGGTTTGTCGGCCTGTATGCCCATGGCAATGAACCCAGCCATCATGTGGCCTATCTTTACGCCATGGCCGGTCAGCCGGCCAAGACCCAACAGTTGGTGGAGCACATCAAGCGTACCTTATACAATACCTCTTCTTCCGGTTATGCGGGCAACGACGACTGCGGCGAGATGTCGGCCTGGTATGTCTTCTCAGCCCTCGGTTTCTATCCGGTAAATCCGGCATCGGGAGAGTATGTGATAGGAAGTCCTACGGTGGACCATGCGGAAATCATGCTGCCCGGTGGAAAGAAGTTCACCATCGTGGTGAAGCGTAAGGGCGGAGCCGGTGCGGCCTACGTGAAATCCGTGAAGTTGAACGGACATAAACTGGATGGTTATGTGCTGAAACATGCCGACATCATGAAGGGTGGCACGCTGGAGTTTGAGATGGTGACCCGGCCCAAAGGGAAAGTGTTGGGTTTGCGATAGTGTAACAGGTGTGCGCTCTTCCTTGCGGTGGGGGCATTTGAAACGTATGAATGCTGCGTCCTGTCTTTTTGTAGCGGGGCGCAGTATTTTTATTGCAAAAAGTTAGTCAGAGAGCCGTTTTTTTCGTCTTGAGAAGTTCGAATTACGGTCAGATAAAGTGACTTTATTGCAAAAAAATAAGGGTCAAAACCTCCTGATTCCGGTCTTTTTTTCTCTTTTCGGACCACTTTTCTGCTGCGAATAATTTTTCGTTTGGCTTAGATTGAAAAATCATTTGCCGCATAACTTTTCGACTCTCTTTGCAGAATACGAAGATTTCCTTTGGAAAATGGAGGATATCCCCTCGGTTATCGCCCTTTTTTCATCTAATTGACGAAAAAAAACGGTAAGAAAAGTAATGCAAAATGTTTATGGAATCACTTGGATGCTTTCATTGTTTTGTTTGTGTGCGGACAAATATTCCTGAAACGTTTCAGAATGTCGTCAAGACGCCTCTGTGGTTTCCAAAATGATAAAATACCAATGCGCGAGAATACGTTATTTCCGTTTATTCCCGGCAACGGACGGAAATACGCGAATCTCGGCACGTTAGATTTGGCATTTTGACACTTATATTCAGAGGCCGGAAAGCTATAGACGTTTCTTGGGAATATGGGGTGGCTTCAACGACATGACGATTGTAGTATGTTAAGATAGCCGAAAACGATTGTGGGTTTTGTTATAAAGTGTCAAAGAAACACTTTACGTCTGTGGCAGGAAAGTGCAGTGTTATTTGTGCATGTAAAAATGATAAAATCGTGTATCGTCGTGCTTTATGAGCCGCTTTGAAGCATGAATTTCTTTTTTTGACGCATTCCTATCATTCGTATGGCTTCTTTGTGCTTACTTTTGTATTGCGATAAAACTGAATAGGTGTATATCGTAGAGTTTTGAAATGTTAAAACGGAGATATCATGGAAAGTTTAAGTGCTTTTGTTACGGATGTGAATAAAAGGAATGAGTAATAAATACGCAGTTTAATAATAATGAGATATGAGAAAACATAAGATTAATGACCTGAATGTTTGTCTTTGCGCTGCAGTGTGCTTGTCCTTGCTCGGTTCGTGTAAGGATGACTACATCTATGACGATGAAGCTCCAACTTGGCTGGGTAATAATATCTATGAGTATTTGGAACAGAATGGTCAATACACGAATTATTTGGCACTCGTGAAGGATTTGGGTTATGAAGAAACATTGCGTCGTACGGGCAGCAAGACTTTGTTCCCTGCCACAGACGAGGCGTTTGCTAATTATTTCCGAGCCAATGGGATGAATGGTAGTGGAGCGGAATTTGTGCATGGTCTTCCGGCCTCACAAAAACGCTATTTGTTCAATACTACGATGCTTAATATGGCATATTTAAGCAATATGTTGGCAAACGTTACTTCTGATGCTGATGGTTTGAGCGAAGGTACTGCTGTGCGTAGGACTTCCTCAGCGACTCTCCTTGACACTGTTCCTTATGTTTCTTATGCAGACATGCCAAAGACAAGTTTCTGGAAGCGTTTTGAGAGAAAAGGAGGTTCTTTTTTGGCAGATAACGGTAATCGAATGTCTGTATTCTTTACGCCACAGTATTTTTCCAGGATAAATTTGACGGAATCCGATTGGAACGTGATTTCCAAAGGGTGGGGGATGCCTTGGGACGCAAGTGGTTTCTATGTGAATGGTATCCATGTGCAGGCTCAAAACAAGGACGTGACTTGTAAGAATGGTTATTTGCATCTGGCCGACGGTGTGGTGACGCCTTTGCCGAATATGGCGGAAGCTATTACCTCCACGCCAGAGGTTTCGCAATTTGCTGAATTGTTGGACATGTTCTCTTTCCCTTATTATGACGGCATGGTCCAATCTAACTTGGCAGCCGCCTATGGTGGCGTTTTTAACGAGGATTCCACTGTATTTGTCAAACGTTATTTCAACCAAACGGATTTTAATTCCGATCCGGAGGGAAAGGTCGATATCAATGGCTATGGCACGTTGCTTTACGACCCAGCTTCGCATGCATACGGTGGGAATACAGACATGGCCATGATGCTTGTTCCTACGAATGAAGCCATGCAGGAATATTGGACATCGGAGGAAGGTAAATTTCTTGCTGATAAGTTTCCGCAGTGGGATAGTGTGTACACGAAAGTAATTTCTGCGTTTTTGCAGAATCACCAACAACGTTCGTTCAGCGGTGCATTACCGCACAATTGGGACATCGTGGCTGATAATGCGGGTTATGAGTTGGGCATTACCGAAAATGACATAGTAAAAACCATACCGGCAAACAACGGATTGATTTATGTGACCAACAAGGTCTTCGCACCTGTGGATTACCAAAGCGTGTATGCACCGGTGTTGATTTCCGATTCCACGACGATCATGTCTCCTGCTATTAAGAATGATGTGGATAATGATTACAACTTGAAATACCATTTCTATCTCCGTTCGCTTGACAGTCGTTACAATCTGTTGGTACCCACGGATCAAGCCTTGGCGGACTATCGTGACCCCATCACATGGGCCATTTGGGCGAATGAACAAATAGATAATCGCGAAATATGGTCGTTCCGGGTATACATGGGGCGTGTCGTAGCCGATGTGTATGCCGTGAATGAAGACGGAGCCAAGGGTGAACTCCTTCGTACGTTGGATGATGAAACGGGGGATGAGCGGAATCAAGTAAATGACCGGTTGCAAGATTTGCTAGACATGCACATTGTTGTGGCCAATGATGAGGCGGAGCCTCTTTCCGGTTATCTGGACGAAGGTGTTCAACCTTATTTCCTGACTAAAGGCGGTGCCGTGTTGCAGGCAGAAGGCGTTGGCGGTGCGCTGTCAGTCAAAGGGCTTGGAGATGTGGAAATGGGATGGCCCTCGGCTCATGTAATTGCGTTGGAAAATGGTGATCCTGCACGTTATGAGATGACCAATGGGCGTACGTTTTTTATAAACCGTATTTTGCAAGACTCTTATAAGTCGGTATATTACACGATGGCTGATGTTGAAACGCATGAAGCTTATGCGGCTTTCTATCAGTTGTTGCAAGGTGACGAACGCGTATGGACTTATTTTGAAGAAGATGACGATGTGGAGCCTATTTTTGATTTGAATGCCACGACTTCTTCGTCAGGGCTTGGTCCTATTGTGACTTCGTTTAATAATTTCCGTTATACGGTGTTAGTCCCGACCAAGGAGGCTTTGGACAGGGCTTTTGCAGAAGATCCGGAATTGTGGACTTGGGAGCAGATTGCTGCCGAAACCGATGCGGGTAAGAAGAAAGAAAAGACACTTTATCTGCTGAACTTCCTGCGTTACCATTTCGTGGATGGCATTCTTCCTTTGGGAGAGGGTATTTCTTATAACGGTTCGTATGCTACGGCGGCTCGCGATGAAAACAACCATTTTGTATATTTGAATGTATCGGGAAATGGCAGTCAACTGACATTTACTTCTGAAAATACGGGAACACAGGCTCATGTGGTAACAGAGGATGAGAGCAATTATAATGTGTTTACGCGTGATTATATCGTAAATAATAGCGACTACAAGGCGGCTACTCAAATCATAGCCTCCTCACATGCTGTCATTCATCTGGTAGATCATGTAGTAGATTATCGTTAATCAAATAATAATCAGACAGGTTATGGAAAATAAGATAAAATCAGTGGTGTTGTGGTTGGCTTTCTGCCTTTTGGCCGGGGTAGCCTATGCCCAAAGCGGTGGCGTGATTGTCACCGGTAAGGTTTATGCCGATGATGAACCGGATGGTTTCATCGGAGCCACCGTTGTGGAGCAGGACAAGAACGGACGTATATATTCATCTGCCCTGACGGATTTTAACGGAAACTTTTCATTAAAGGTGAAAGACCCGTCGCATTCTTTGAACTTCTCGTTTGTGGGTTATAAACGTAAAACTCTGCCCATAGGGGCGCAGCGGAAGTTTGATGTGAAATTAGAGACACAGAATGTGCTGAAAGAAGTACAGGTTAAGGCGTCAAAGTTAGTGACGGGGGGCGGTGCGTTGGCTATTCCCGAACGAGAATATTCCGGGGCGATGCAGAAGTTTAATACAAAGGCTATCGAAGGGGTGTCCGTACCTTCTATCGATGATGCCTTGCAGGGACGTATTGCAGGTTTGGATATTGTGGCCAATTCCGGTGACTTGGGTAGTGGCACGGTGATGCGTATTCGTGGTATTACTTCTATCAATTCCAATTCACAGCCGCTTATCTTGCTGAACGGTATTCCTTTTGAAAGCAATATCGACGATTCGTTTGACTTCGCTTCAGCCGATCAGGAAGAGTTTGCCTCCTTGTTGTGTATCAGTCCGGATGATATCGAGGAAATCACGGTTTTGAAAGACGGTGCGGCGGCTGCTATTTGGGGAAGTCGCGGTGCCAATGGTGTGATTGACATCAGGACAAAGAAGGGTGCAACAGGACCTACACGTGTAAGCTATTCCTATCGTTTTTCAGGTTATACTCAGCCTAAAGGTACGGAATTGCTCAATGGCGATGATTATACGATGCTCATGAAGCAGGCTTATTTTAATCGTGCTCAGCAAGATTGTAATATCCCGGAGTTCAGCTATGACCGTTCACAGTTTATTTCTGCATACGGAACGGCCCAGGATTTTGAGAACTTTAATAATAATACAGACTGGGTGGATGAGGTGATCAAGCATGGTTTTACCCACGACCACAATCTTTCTGTGAGCGGTGGTGGTGATAAGGCCAAATTCCGTGCTTCATTCGGTTATTATAATCAGACGGGTACCATTATCGGTCAGGAGATGACCCGTTTTTCCAATCGTATGAATCTGGACTACAACGTAAGTTCACGGATGATGTTTTCTGCGGAATTTGCTATCACTTATACGGATAATGACAAGAATTATACGGACGATCCGTACGGTGAGGATAATTTATTGAACATCGCCCGTAAGCGTATGCCGAATGCATCGGTTTTCCGACAGGATGCCAATGGAAAAAATACGGATGTATACTTCAATATCGCGCAGAATTCTCAATTGGATGACGCGCAGAAGAATTTGCGTAATCCTGTAGCTATCGGTAACCTGGCTTCCTATCAGCAGACAAGTATGCGTATCATGCCGACATTACGCTTACAATATGATTTCTTAGACCCGGCTGGAGAAGCCAAGCTTCGTTATTCGGGTTATATTAAGTTCGATTCTGAGAATGTGAAAGATACCAAGTTCTTGCCTCGTGAAACTACTTCAAAGAATTGGAACGACGGAAGTGTGAATAAGGCATACGGAAAAGAGAGTGAAGCTTCTTCTATCTATACTGCTCATGATTTGACATGGCAACCCAAGCTCCCTGATGCACATTCCTTGATGCTCTATGGCAAGTGGGAAATGGACATGGCCAATTCCAGAAATCAGGAGTTTGAACGTTACGGACTGGCTTCCACATCTGCTACGGACGTTACGAACTTGGGACACCTGAACACTTTCAAGAGTGAGCGGAGCGAAGGGCGTAATATGGCTTTTCTTTTGCAGGGCCACTATTTTCTGCTTGATCGTTACGTGTTCGATGTGACGGCACGTTGGGACGGTAGTACGCGCTTTGGACCGGGAAATCGTTGGGGCTTCTTCCCTTCTGCATCAGTGAAATGGCTTATCTCGGAAGAGAAGTTCTTTGATTTTGCAGATGATTGGATGGATGAGTTTGCTTTGCGTTTAAGTTATGGTGTAACTGGTAACCGTCCTGATTACGAGTACTTGCATTATGCCCGTTACAGTAGTTTCGGGACGAGTTACATCGACATTCCGGCTATTAAACCTTCGTCTCTGCAATTGACCGATTTGAAATGGGAACGTTCCACGTCATACAATCTGGGTGTGGATTTGAGCCTTTTCGATTGGCGTTACCGTTTGGTGGCGAACGTGTACCATCGTCGTACGGACGACTTGTTATTTAAAGACCAGTCTATCCCGTCTTCAACAGGATTTGGTTCCATATCCTATATTAATGGAGGTACGATGGATAATGATGGTTGGGAAATAGAGTTCAGTACGAACAATATGATAAAGCGTGGAGATTGGTCCGTAGATTTGAGCTTGAACTTCTCGAACTATGTGAATACCATCATCGATCTGGATGAGAATGTGTTGCATAATTACAATGCAGACTTTAATTACTCTAACGGCTCTTACCTGAACCGTTTCCAGGTGAATAACTCTTTCGGTTCCATTTACGGTTTCCGTTATAAAGGAGTGTACCAATACGATACTTACCAACCAGACAAACCGGATGCTACGGCACCAGTGGTGCGTGATGCAAATGGTAACGTGGTGTTAGATGGTTCCGGTGACCCCATTCCGATGTATTTCGCATACGGAACGACGAATGAATACCGTTTCCGGGGAGGAGATGCAATCTATGAGGATATTAACCATGATGGTACGATAGACGAGTTGGACATCGTGTATTTGGGTAACTCCAATCCGAAGTTTGATGGTGGTTTCGGGACGACCATCCGTTGGAAGCGTCTTTCATTGAACGTGTTCTTCAACTATCGCGTGGGAGGTAAGATTATTAATTACGGACGAATGTATTCCGAGAGTATGTATAATACGGAGAATCAATCAGTGTCCACGAACTGGCGTTGGCGCAAGGATGGCGATGTGACGGAAATTCCGCGTGCTCTTTTCCAGAGTGGATATAATTGGTTGGGGAGTGATCGCTTTGTAGAAGATGGTTCTTTCTTGCGTTTGAAACAGTTGACATTGAATTACTCTTTCGATCCTAAATTGTTGAAGAAGGCGCATCTGAATACTCTTAATCTCTCTTTGACGTTGAATAACATGTTTACTGTGACTAAATATACAGGGGCGGATCCTGAGATTTCACCGAATAATATCGGAGTGAGTGAGGATAAAAACCGTACGCCACGTTCGCGTTACTTTACGTTTGGCCTGACCATAGGTATTTAACTTTTAAAATAAATGTGAGATGAAAAAGTATATATATAAAATAGGTGCCTTCTTCCTAAGTTTGCCTTTTTTAGGTGTCACAGCTTCCTGTGATGACTGGTTTGGCATTATGCCGCAGTCTGAGATGGTGGCTGAGGATTTTTGGAAAGATGAGCAAGATGTGAAAAGTGCTGTAGGTGCTTGTTACAGGGCTATGCTAGAAGACGGCTTTATGCGTCGTTTGATTGTATGGGGTGAATTGCGTTCAGACAATGTGATAAATGGCTTGGGGACTGATACGGAAATAGGATATATATTGAATGCAAACCTGAACGAGGCTAATAGTTATTGCAAGTGGAATGATTTTTATACGGTCATTAACTACTGCAATACCATGATTCAAAACGCACCGATGGTGAGGGAACGCGATGCGGATTTTACGGAGGAGGACTTGAATCACTATTTGGCAGAGGCCAAGGGTATCCGTGCATTCTGTTATTTTACGTTGGCACGTACATTTAAAGACATACCTTATATGGAAACTCCTTATGTAGACGATACGCAAAGATTTCAAGTTGAGCAGACTTCATTTGAAAATGTGTTGGACACTTTGATAAGTGATTTGAAGACCGTGGAGGATGTGGCCGTGTCAGACTACGGTGATACCGAAGCATATAATCGCGGACGCATAACACAGAAAGCCATTTGGGCCTTGGTGGCCGACATGAGTTTGTGGAGGGGGAACTATCGTCAGTGTGTAGACTACTGTAATAAGATTCTGACAACGGCGACAAATCCGTTGAGCCTTCTTCCTGCTGATACCTATTTTAATACGGTGTTTGGGCCTGCAAGGGGAAACTCTGATGAAAGTATTTGGGAGTTGCAGTTCGATCCCAATACGACTAATGGGGCGGTCAGCACGTTTTACGGGAGTTCCAATAACCTTTCTCCGTTGCTGTCTTCACTTGATTTCGATGGACAGAATGGAGAGGATTGGTGGGGGGGCTTGGATATGCGCCACGCCCAGTCTTACGTAGAGGATGGGTTGTATATGATTAAGAAATATACTTCTTATTGTTATGCTACGGATTTTGAGGATGTGAAGGCCAATGATTTTCAGTATGGAAATAATGAATCCAATTGGATAATTTATCGTTTGGCTGATGTGTATTTGATGAAAGCCGAAGCTTTAGCTGAACTTGGTGACATTGCCGGGGCCGTTGACATGGTTTCTTATACCTATGATAGGGCACATCCGGATTTGGAGACTGGAAGTTTGAAGGCTCAGTATCCGGCATCCACTTCGCAATCGGTAATTCGTGATTTGGTTTTCGATGAGCGTCAGCGTGAATTCCTTTTTGAAGGTAAACGTTATTTCGACATTGTACGTCGTGCGCGTCGTGAAGGTAGTGTGACGGCCTTGGTTAATACGTATTTGTTGCGCAAATATGTGGCTATGAGTTTGAATCAAACTACGGTGCTCAGCAAAATTAACGATATTGATGCCATTTATATGCCTATCCATCAGGATGAATTGCGTTTGAATTCCTTGTTAGAACAGAATGCATTTTATAAAACTTCGGAAGATATCTCTAAAAATTGACGATTATGAACAAAATACATAGATTATTCAAGTGGGGACTGTGGTCGGTGGCGGTTTTGTGCCTCTCTGGCATGCAGATGTCTTGCAATAGCGATGATATTGATGCTGATGCCATGTACACGTTTACGGGTGAGACGGTGGCATCGTTTTGCCAGAACGATCCAGAGTTGTCGGACTTTTACCAACTGATAACCAAGTGTGGGGCAGATGCTTTATTGGAGGTTTATGGCCACTATACTTGTTTTATACCCAATAATGATGCCATTGCCGCTTATTTATCGGAGAACAATAGGTCCTTGGATGACATCACGGTCGAGGAAGCGCAAAAGATTGTGTACAACTGTGTTATCAGAGGTACTGCGGAATATACTTCACAGGAGTTTGTTGCTGGTTCTTTGTCTTCTATGACTTTGTCTGAGCGTCATTTGATTCTTTCGTTTACTACTTCAACGGATAACAGACGGGAGATTTGGGTAAATGGACAGGCTCGTGTGGAACGTTTAGATCAGGAAGTGCACAACGGAGTAATCCATGTGGTGAACAAGGTTATCCAACCTTCAGAAATGACTCTTTTGGAGGTGATGCAAAATAATGAGAACCTGACTATATGGGCTATGGCTTATGAGGCTTCCGGTTTGAATGAAGGGATGGAGAAACTTTATGATGAAAGTTATGTGAATACTTATGGGTCGGATATGTATCAATATGGCGACTATAAGTTGCATGTGCCGACGAGCCGCCGTTATGGTTGGACTGCTTTTTGCGAGCCGGATGAATTGTTGAGGCAGGCAGGAATTACGGGTAATACTCGCGAAGAGATTTTGGTAAGTTTGGAGAACTATGCTCGTACGTATTACGGTTCTGAGGATTTGGGTAATTATAGGAGCGAGAAGAATCCGTTACATCGTTTCGTCGCTTATCACTTGCTGAACCGTCAGATGGCCACGAATGACATGGTGTTCGATACGCCGGCAGCATTGATTAATCCGACGTATGCGGATAAATTGGTAGAATATTATGAAACCATGTACACTTATCGTATCATGGAAATCAAGGCCGGTAATAAGATTAACCAGCAATCCAATGGAGATTATGTGGGCATAGACGAGGCGAATAGCAACATCGAAGCATTGAACGGTTACATCCATACACTGAAGAATATATTGGTGTATGACGACGCAGTAATGCGTAATGATGTATTACACAAACGTATCCGTTTCGATGCCATGTCATTACCTCCGCAGTTGACTAACAATAATATTCGTTGGCATAATGTGGATATTTCCGATGCAAATGGATATACAGTCACTCCGGATTATTGTGGGGAGTATTTTACGTTTAACGATGCTTGCTCGTGCCTGATGTGGGGAAGTCAAGGATGGGCGGCTTTCCAAGGTGACGAAATCAATATGAAGGACAATTATGACTTCACTTTGCGCTTGTTGCCTGTTCCGCCTGGAAATTGGGAGTTCCGTATCGGCTATAATGCCGAAGGATGGCGTGGTATGGGACAAATCTATTTTGATGGGGTTATCACAGGGACGCCTGTTGATTTAAAAATCGGAGACGTGCAAGGCGATGCCCGTACGGGATGGGTGGCCGATGAATCTACTGCGGACGATGGAGTGGAAAATGATAAGATGATGCGTAATTTGGGATACATGAAGGCACCAGAATCTTGTTGGTATGCACATGATAACATTCCGCTTAGGGATTGGTATAAAGCTTTGCGTTACATTGTAAACCAGTATAGTTTCCAAGATTATGGGGCACATAAGTTGCGTATGCGTAGTGTGGATTTCGCAGGTCGTGAATTTTCCATTGACTATTTCGAGTTTATCCCGGTGGATATGATTCGTGATGAGGATCGCTTGTAATAACTATTAAGAAAGTAAGAACAAATGAAACAAATAAATAAAGGAATCATCTGTTTGTTATCGGGGATGGCGTTGTTCGTTTCCTGTAATGACGAGTGGGATGCGCACTATGACCGGAATGGTAGTGTACCTCAGGTCAGCTTGATGGACTTACTCCGTAATGATGCATCGTTGAGTACTTTCACGCAAATAGTGGAGATAACGGGGACTGATAGTTTGCTTGTATCCAATCAAACCTACACGGTATGGGCACCAGTAAATGAGGCTCTAACAAATGTGGATATGACAGACCGAGCTGCCTTGGAACGTTTGGTGAAAAACCATATTGCTCGTTACACTAACCCTACTTCTACGCAGCCTGGAAAGTATATTTATATGCTTAATGGTAAGCGTATGGCATATGATGATGCAGAGTCGTTCAATGGAACATCTTTGGAGGATGGTAATGAACGGGCGATTAATGGTGTTTTGCATAAGTTGGGGGACACTATTCCTTACCGTTATAATTTCTATGAATATTTGTCTGTCTATCCTGAGTATTCCAAAGTGTATGAGTTCATCAATCGCTTCGTGGAAAAAAGGTATGATGCGTCAGCTAGTGTAGGAACGGACTCGGTGTTTGTGGATTATAACCCGATGCTTTATTCTTATTATTATGGTATTGGGCATATAGATGATGAGGACTCGCTCTATACTATGATTTTGCCGGATAACGCGGCTTGGGATAAAGCTTATGCTCATATCAGTCCTTATTTTACGACATATAATGCAAACGAAGCTGTGGCAGACTCCATTCGCGATGTGCAGACAGGGCAAGCTATTCTGAATGGCTTAACATTCAGAGGAAAGGTCGATGATCCGGCATCAAAGGATTCTTTAGTAACGGTTACTGGAAATGTGATTTATCAGACTGGCCGTTATTTTGCACCTTATACGAAACTGGATGCTTCCAACGGGTTGATGTACTTAGCGGAGGGGGATTTGATTTTGGATGATACTTGTACTTGGAATAAAGAAATTCTAGTGGAAGCTGAGTATTTGAATGGGCGGACTACGAGTACCAGTACGAGCGCTTACGTGCGCAATACTGATGTAAATAGTGCCGTGCAAGGCGTGAGCAACAATAGTTATTTGGAGGTGACCAATGCTACAGGTACGGCGGAAGTCACTTTCGAAATTCCTCAGATTTTGGCTGGCAAATATGACGTATATGTGGATTTTGTTCCACCTGTCATTGACGGAGTTGCTTTGGCCGAGGAAAAAACGCGGCTGGAGTTCCGTTTGGTTTATCCGCGTGCAGACAGAAATGGTACTTCTAATATATCGCGTGACGATGATGATGATCCGGATTTGATTATCGGCGGGGACAGCGTTGGCGATAACAAAGTGAAGACTTTGAAAGTTTGGAGTGCATTGGAGTTGCCCGCAGCCAATTATTATGATGGAATGTGGTTTATGGATGAGAATAATTCCACAGATGACGTAAAGGTGCGTACAACGCTTCGTATTCGTACCAATGTGAAAGCTTCGGAGGTAAATGTGAAATATCGTCGTCGTTTTCGAGTAGACCGTATTCGTTTTGTGCCTGTACCTTGATTTGTTAATCCTTAAAGCATGATGAGTTATGTATTCTATATTTAATTCTTATTTGTTGAAACTTACGGGAACTGTGGCCGGTTTAGCTTTTTTCTCTTTTGCCTTAAAGGGCCAGGAGACGGCTCACGTAGACTCGATAAAAACTGGGCAGACTGAAAAGGTTCAGATGCCTTACCATGTGAAGGGGCGAGTAGTAGATGCCGTGACGGGGCTAGGCTTTGCCGGTGCTCGTATTACAACTCCTGATGTAAACGTATCAGCGATGACTGATGAAAAGGGTGACTACGAGATAGGATTGCCCGATTTGCGGGTACCGCTTTATGTAGATGCGCCGGGATATTCCCGACAAGTGGTAGCCGTTAAAGGGCGTACAGAAGTGAATGTGTCGCTCTATACCGTACCGGGGCATTCTTATTATGACGATGAAATGTCCGTGTCGGACGGACGGGTTGTGGTGGACGGTTTTACGTCAAGCGCGTTAAGCATGACGGAAGATATGAATTCTTTATTGGCCGGTCAGATGCGTACGTCTGCCCGTTCGGGTGAGCCTGGGGCAAGTGCTTCCTATTTTGTGCGTGGTTACAATTCTTTAAATCTTTCTTCCCAACCTTTGTTTGTGGTGGATGGTGTAGTTTGGCAGATGCAGGATGAGGGAATCTCTATTGTAGATGGTTATTACAATAACCCTTTGACTTTGCTTGACCCGTCAGATATAGATAAGGTAACAGTCTTGAAGAATGGTTCAGCTATTTGGGGCACACGAGGAGCAAATGGCGTTGTGTTGATTCAAACTAAGCGTGCCGGAGAGATGGCGACGAAGATCGATGCTAACATTTCTTTTGGATTTCAGACACCCTTTGAGACATTGCCAGTAATGGGAGCTGATGCCTACCGTCGTTATGCCACTGATGTTATGTCTGGTATGGATCGGCATGAAGTGGAAGATTTCCAGTTCACGAATGATGACCCTTCGCGGTCTTTTTACCGTGCTGTACATAATAATACTGATTGGATGGATGAAATCAACAAAACAGCTTTTATCCAAAATTATGGTATCTCTGTGTCGGGTGGTGACGACATAGCTCTTTACCGTTTCTCTCTGGGGTATGCTCAAAATAATGGAAACATAGATGGAACAAAGTTTGATCGTCTGAATGTGCGCTTCAATTCAGACATCAAGTTGACGGACGAATTTAAGATATTGTTCGACATCGCTTATACGCAGACCGGACATAAGGTGACTTTTGATGGATTGGATCGAATGCGCTCACCGTATTATCTTGCATTGGTAAAGTCGCCACTTTATTCTCCTTATCAATATAATGAGAGTGGTTCTTTAAGCGGTCGTTTGACGGATGTGGACGAGTTGAATTATGGTAACCCGTTGGCTTTGTTGGAGAAAGATAATATGCCGACACTCGATAAATATCGTTTCACGCTGAACCTGCGTCCGACTTACCAAATTACCGACCGTTTGGAAGCTGCTGCTCTTTTCGGTTTCTCTTATGATAAGGAGAATGAAGATTTGTTCATTCCGGATGCAGGCGTAGCGAATGAGCCGCTTTACAATGATTTGGGTGAAGTGTATGCTACGGCATTGAACGAAGTTCGCAGTTCTATGGCTCGGCAGACTTCCCTTTCGTTGGACGCTTATTTGAAATGGGATATTTTGAAAGGTTACCGGCACAATCTGTCCGCAGCCTTGGGCTATCGTTTTTATAACGACTATTTCAAATATACATATGGTCAGGGCTACAATACGGGTTCTGACTATATGACAGCTTTGTCCAATACGACGAGTGACTTGCGTTATCTTTTCGGGACGGAATACATGGATCGTAACATGTCTTGGTATTTGAATGCGGATTATGGTTTTATGAACAAGTATTTCCTGAATATCGGAATGTCGATGGAGACTTCTTCTCGTTTCGGTAACGAAGCCGGAGGAATAGACTTGTGCGGTGTGTCGTGGGGATATTTCCCATCGGTCAGTGGAGCTTGGCTCATTTCTTCCGAGAAATTCATGCGTAATGTGGATTTTATCAACAATTTGAAGTTGCGTGTGGCCTATACGATGACGGGTAACGGTAATTTGCCTGTTTATGCCAACCGTACTTATTTCACTTCTTCTTTGGTGGCTAATGATGCTGTGGGCGTGGTATTGAGCAATATCGGGAATGAAAAGTTGAGATGGGAAACCACTGGCCGGGCTAACGTAGGATTTGATTTTAGCATTTTGGCGAACCGTTTGAACATGAATATCGACTATTTCTATTCCAAAACGAAAGATTTGGTGACGCTCCGCTCTTTGAACGAAGAAGCTGGTTTACAGTATTATTATGACAATAATGGTGAAATGGAGAACCGGGGCTTTGAGATTGCAACCAATGCTCGTATCGTGGATACGAAAGATTTCAAGTTCAATGCAGGGTTGACCGTAGGCCATTATAAGAATAAAATTACGTCCTTGCCCAATGGCAGTTTCATTACGGAAGTAGCCGGAGGAACGGTATTGACTACGGAAGGACAGCCGGCAGGTGTGTTTTATGGTTATCAGACCGACGGGGTGTATGTCACAGCGCAGGAAGCTGCGGATGCCGGACTTGCTATTCTTTCTTCTTCGGGTCAGCGTATTCCGTTCTCGGCTGGTGACATGCGTTTCGTGGATCATTCCAAAGACGGTATCATCGGGGAAGATGACCGCGTGGTCATCGGTGACCCGAATCCGGATATTTATGGTAACTTTAACTTGAACTTCCGCTGGCGTGATTTGGAACTGGGAGCACTTTTTACTTATTCTTTGGGTAATGATGCCTACAATGCCTTACGTGCCAACTTGGAGTCGGGCAACAGTTTGTCCAACCAAAGCATAGCCATGGAGAACCGTTGGATGGCAGATGGCCAAGTGACAGATATTCCTCGTGCCACTTATGACGACCCGATGGGGAATGCCCGTTTCTCAGACCGTTGGATTGAGGATGCATCCTATTTGAAATTTAAACGCCTGATGTTGTCATACCGTGTTCCGGTACGTTCCACTTCATTCCTGCAAGGAGTATCGGTATGGGCTGCAGTGAACAATCTTTGCACGCTGACGAAGTATTTGGGTACGGATCCTGAATTTTCATACAATCAGTCTGTGCTTTACCAAGGTGTGGATGCCGGGTTGACACCACAATCTCGTTCGTTTCAGATTGGGGTGAAATTGAATTTGTAATGCAAAATAAGAAAGTGAATATGAAGACATTTATCAAAAACTATATGAAAGCTGTGGGTGTCGTTTGTGCTTGTATGGCAGCTTTCCCGGCCTGTACAGATATGATGGAGACAGATTCTACTACGGTGGGTTTTGAGGAGGACAACCGTTTGGATTCTCCAAATGATTCCCTCTATTCTGTGTTGGGTATCCTTTCGCAGGTGCAACGTTTGGGCGACCGTTATGTGTTGCTGGGAGAGTTACGTGGCGACTTGATGGAAGCTACTGCGGATGCCAATGTAGACATTCAGGAGATTTCCAATTTTAGTGTTTCGTCGGGTAATGAATATGCCTCGTTTTATGATTATTACAATGTCATTAATAATTGTAATTATGCCATTGCGAAGATGGACACGAATATTGTGTTTTACGAAGATAAGGTTATGATTCCCGAATATGCGCAAATCAAAGTCATCCGTGCTTGGACGTATTGGCAACTGGCCTTGGCTGCTGGGAAAGTCAGTTGGATTGAAGAACCCGTGTTGAGCTTGGAGGCCGCACTCAAGGAGTATCCGCAGAAGGGGCTTGAAGATTTGGCACAGTTGCTCATTGACGATCTGACTCCGTATGTGGGTGCCCGTGCATTGGATTATGGAACGATTGACAATTTTGATTCTCGCAAAATGTTTTTCCCGGTAGATATGGTGTTGGGGGATTTATACTTGTTCTTGGGGCGTTACGCAGATGCTGCTACAGCTTACTATCGCCTTATTGATAAGCGTAAATTGACTCTGACCGGTGCTAATGGTTACTATTGGGATAATGCCGCTCGTGGGAGTGCATCCGGGGCGTGGATTTCAACTTATATAAATATGGGTTCCAACGAATTGCTTTCTTCTTTGGTTTACAGTTCCCGTCCGGATTCTTACCATCCGCAATTGGTACGTTGGTCATACAATGAAGTCCCGTCGATTGTGCCGGCAATTTCTTTTGTGAATTGGATGTCACGTGTGTCACATTTTTATGCTGCCGAGAATGCAACTCGTATACAGGGATTCTTTACGGGGGATTTGCGTGGACAGATTGAATCCCCGAACGGTGCTATTGCATCCATCTCTTACAGTACCAATGGTGTCGGGGATTATAAGGGCGCGCTTATTGATAAATTCTATTCTTTGTCCGTATCCGGTGGGGTAGAAGATCCGGAAAATGAGGTTTTGGGAGGTTTGCGTTATGTACGTAATTTGCCGGTATACCGTGCGTCACAAGTTTATTTACGTTTGGCTGAGGCTATTAACCGTTATGGTCGTCCGGCAACGGCTTTTGCTATATTGGCTTACGGGTTGAACAAGACGACGTTGGCCAATGCTTCGAGAATTCCTGTAGGTGAACGTACCGGGGAGATGTTCTTGGATTTTACATCAGATACGTATGATAATAATGTGGGGACTGCCACTCGTGGTCGTGGTCGGGCTATTGGCTATACCGGTTCGGATTATCTCATTCCGGATTATACACCGTATGATATAGTAACGGAAACAGATGAGGAAACGGGTGAGGAAGTAGAAAGAAAAGTGGTTTCTACAGATCCTGTCCGTTTAGCTGCTGCCAAAGCTGATTCTATTGAATATGTAGAAAACTGTATCATTGATGAGATGGCCGCTGAGACGGCTTTTGAGGGCAGTCGTTTCTTCGATTTGATGCGTATTGCACGTCATCGTGGACAGTGGCCAGCTTATGCGGCCGAAAAAGTAGCCGCTCGTTTCAAAGACGGCGGAAGTAACATACAGGATCGGCTTATGGACGAGAGCGTATGGTTCCTGAAATAAAGACGGGGTATATTTGTCATTAAAAAATGAATTATAAATATAGGAGAAGAATATATATGAAAAAACTTGTAGTTAAAATGGTATTAGGCTGTGCCGTATTGGGAAGTTTTCAAGAGGTGCAAGCACAAGACCCTTTGTCGTTCAAGACGGATTTCACTTTGGGTGACATGGGGGGATGGCCAAGCCACAGGAGTCGGGCGTTTGTGGCCGACTTTAACAACGACGGATTAATGGATATGTATCTAAACGGTACATCCGAAAACAAAGGTTGGTCGTCACGTGGTGTATTGGTCAAGAATTTGGGAGACCGTCAGTTTGAAGGCGTATATGATGCTATCTTTGAGAATGACACAACGTATAATAAGGTTTATTCCAAGGATACAATTTGGATAGATAAGGACAACAACGAATATGAATTGCAAGATTCTATTTTCGATGGTAAGGTGGTCATGGATACGGTGGTCAACGAGACTTTTGTGGGTATGGCTAACGGGTTACCGCGTACTGCATTCGGCCAAGGCAGTCAGCCTATTGATTTTAATAATGACGGTTTAGTGGACTTCATTATTCTTAATACTGGTGGAAACGATACCGGTACATCTCAGGGTTATGTGTTAGTGATTAATAAGGGGAATTGGCAATTTGAGGTTTTGGAAGATTCTTTGCTTGCGACTATCGGGGGCTTGTCTTCCAATACGAGTGGTGACAAATTTAATGAAAATACCCCTTACGGTTCATTGGTGACAGGTGATTATGACAAGGATGGCTTTACGGACGTATTGCTTTGTGGTAATGGTCCTGCAGGACGTTATACGATGCTGTTGCGTAATGTGAACGGTGACCATTTCGAAGAAGCGCGAGTGTTTAATCCGTTGCCATTTGACGAGGAACCAACAAAGATGGGGCTTTTTGAAGAGACGGAAGGAGGGATAGATCCTGATACGGGGCTCGAAGTTGACGGAGAATATACGGAAGTGCCTACGAAGCGGCCGAAACAGATGTCTCACGGGTCGGTGGTATTCATTGACTTGGACGGAGACGGTTGGTTGGATATTGTGACCACCGGTTATTGTGACGGTCGCGACAACATGACGGCTACGGGTGTGGAACAAGGCGGAAACCAAATCCGTTTCTACCACAATTTACAGAATGGTGAGTTTCAAGATGTGACCAATTCGCCATCTTTAATTGAAGCGGCCAGTCAAGTCTTGGATGCTTATGGTATGACCAAAGACGGTACTGTGGCTGATGTTTTCCGTGCCTGGGGATGTGAAGAAGGTATTACCGTAGCTGTGGACTTCGATCAGGATGGACGTACAGATTTGATGCAATTAGGTACACAAGGCTGTTCCAACGGTTGGGGAGGCCAGCGTGATTTGAAGCAAGCCAACTGTTTGCGAAACATATCGGATGGGGATGGTTTCCGTTTGGAGGAAATTCCGACTGATATAACTCCAGCCGCGATGGCTTCTTGTTATCGTTTTATTTGGGTTGATCTCAATGGGGATGATTATCCCGATTATATGACAAATGGATGGACTTCTAAAGTCAATCCTGCCACGGGGGAAGCTGCCGGTTGGGGACGTTTTGTGGATTTAAGTGATAATAGTACGACTTATAATACTTATTTCTTTAATGATGAAAGTAATGAGGTGTTTGGCGGTTATTTGGCTAAAAGTGAACCGAGTGTGAATAATTTCGGAGATTTCGATAATGACAATAACATGGAACTCCTTACTTCGGATTATACCGGTAGCCCGGACAACGGGCGTAATGATCAGCAGGTCATCAGTTGGAATAACTCAGGTGTGGAGTTTACGGCTCCTAATGAAATAGGTGAAATCACGGCTACGGTTGAGAAGGGGCGTGTATTGGTAAAATGGGAAGCTTCAGAGATGAACAATGGTAATGACGCGATGTTCAATGTTTATATTCAGAATAAGGAGACAGGTGTGATGCGTATGGTTGTACCGGCTAATATCGAGACAGGTAAACAGTTGTCCTATGCTATGTTCGGTTGCTATGTGAACACTGGCAATGAGGATGGTGAGGCGTCCTATTTGTTCGACAAACTTCCTATGGGTGAATATATTGTGGGTGTACAGGCTGTGAATTACGCTTATCAGGCTACGGCATGGAACACGACAGAAGTGACAGTGTCTGAGAGTGATTATGATGGTGTGGCTTCACAGGCTGTGGCACGGGGTATGCAAGTTGTAGTCAACGGTGATGCCATTGTCGTGACGAGTGCTGACGATATGCAAGTGAATGTGTATAATATGCAAGGTGCTGAGGTAGCTTCAGGAATGACGAATAAAACTATTATCGTAAATGGTAAAGGTGTGTTCGTAGTGAAAGCCGGTGGCAAGGCAGTTAAGATTGTAAAGTAAAGGAACAAGGTTATAGTGATTTTTGTGAGTGAAGGCCCGGGCGGCCTGAATAGGGCTGTCCGGGCCTTTTGAATATAACTTTAAACGAATAAAAATACAGAAAACATGAAAAATGCTACTTTTTTTAGAATGATGGCCTTGTTGTGTTGGATAGGGGGAGTGATGGCAACACAAGGGCAAGATGTTGTGACGTTCGAACAGAACCGGGATTTTCGTGATCAAGTAGGATGGCCAGTACATCGGGGATGCCCGATTGTGGCTGATTTCGATAATGACGGTTTTATGGATGTATATTACGGTGGAACGTCTTGTGAGAATGGTTGGGCATGCCGTGGTGTGTATGCTCGCTCCAATGGGGATGGTACTTTTTCTGGTAATTTGGAAGCCATTTTTGAGAATGACACTACGTACAACAAACTGTATTCTAAAGATACGGTTTGGATTGACAAAGAAAACGGTAAGTATGAATTGAAAGACTCTATAATAGATGGTAAAGTCGTCATGGATACCGTAGTGACGGAAACTTTTGTAGGCATGAAGAACGGATTGCCTGTTTCGCTTCGTGGCTTTGGGAGCCAGCCTTTTGATTTCAATTCCGATGGGTTGGTAGATTTCATTACCTTGAATCAAGGTGGAAACATGTCTGGGTTGAATCCTCGTTATACGTTAGTAAAAAACTTAGGCGGCGGGCAGTTTGAAATTGTGGAAGATGCGGCTTTAGCTGCTTTTAATTATACTGGGGATGATAATTTTCTTTTTAATGAAGGCTCTCAGTATGCTTCTTTGGTTACGGGAGACTATGACCGTGACGGTTATACCGATGTGCTGGTTACAGGTCAGGCTTCTGAAGGACGTTTTGTCAAACTGTTCCGCAACATTAATGGGGAACGGTTTGAGAATATGGATGTGTTTCATCCTCTTCCTTTTGATATAGAACCCAATCGGAATGGACTTTATAAGGTGTCTGAAGGCGTATATGATCCGGAAACAGGAGTAACGACTCCGGGGGATTATACTCAGGAACCTACGATGAAAGCTAAGCCCTTGTCTCATGGTTCCGTGGCGTTTATTGATTTCGATAACGATGGTTGGTTGGATATCGTGGCTACGGGTTGGGCAGACGGGACGGAAGACAAGACCTCTGTCGGTGTCGAGGTCGGTGGTGATGAAATTCGTTTCTACCGTAACTTACAAAACGGGGAATTTCAAGATGTGACGGACAAATTTGTCAAAGCAGCTCAAAATATATTAGATATGGTCGGTATTGCACATGATTCTAAATATGAGGTGAGGGATGTGTTTTCGGCTTGGGGAATGGATTCCGGTTTGATGTTGGCGACCGACTTTGACCAGGATGGTAAGATGGATTTATGGATACATGGGGCTGTTGCTGGGGGTAGACCGCGTTTCTCGAATTATCTGGTGTTTGGTTTAGGAGAGGATTATGCTTCGGTGGAAGAATGGCCTACAGGTATTCTTCCGGCGCATACGGTGGCGAAATTGGGAGTTATGTATGCTGATTTCAATGGGGATGACATTCCCGATTTCTACCAACGTGGTTGTTGTGACGAAATTTGCCAAGACGAGTCTGTTCCCGAAAAATTCGGTCAAGCTTATTCATGGAGTCGTTTGTTTAGTGTGAGTGAAGGGCAGGTTGGTGCTTACGGTAATCCGCAATATGCCGATTATTGGACGGCAGAATGTTGGGGAGCACGAATACCTCAAAGTGATGGTGATACACAAACAATGGATGTGGCCTTTGGCGATGTGAACGGAGATGGCCTGCTGGATATTATGTGCACGGATTGGACAGACAAAGCCGATGATGTGGTTCCCAGTTATAATGTGACGGACGGGGTGGAAATCATTATGCCCGATGAGCCGGAAATCATAAAAGCGGAAACAGGAAAAGGTTACATTAGCTTGAAATGGGATCGCTCGGAAATGGGGAATGGAAATAAAGCCATGTACAATGTGTATGCACGGAGTAAAGACGGGAGCGTGTTCCGTATTTTGGTTCCGGCTAATCTTGAAACGGGTAAACAGTTGGCTTATCAGATGTTCGGAACGTATGCTACTACTTATGCAGAAGATTATCAATATTACACTTTCGACAAATTACCGGCAGGTGATTATACAGTGGGTGTGCAAGCCGTGAACTATGCTTATGCGGCTACTTCGTTTGTTACGACGGATGTTACGCTCGAAGAAGGTGTGGATGGTGTAAAATCTATATCTATTTCTGCGGCTTTGAAGGTGACTCTGGATGGCGATGCGCTGACGGTAGTGGCTGACGATGATATACGAGTGAATATTTACAATATGCAAGGTGCCGAGGTGGGTCGGGGCATGACGAATGAGGCTATTACCGTAAACGGTAAGGGTGTGTTCGTTGTGAAATCCGGCAGTAAGGTTGCTAAGATTGTAAAATAAAGAAGCACAGTTTAAGTGATTAACTGTGAATTAGGTTAGGTTGTTTGGCCCGGGACGCCTGTGAAGGTATTCCGGGTCTTTTCTTCTATCGGAAGTTCGGATTGTGCCCGAGGAGTCCTGTTTGTTAAGTCAGTCCTGCGTCAATACCGCTGTTTTTTGGAGTAAATGGATTTCGTAAGGACGTTCCGTGAGAGTTATTTTTGTAGTCGGAAGATATTGAATAAAATTATATAGTTTGAGTTTTTAAAGAATAAGGAATGAAAAAGAAGTTTTTATTTGCCGCTTTCTTGATATGCGGTGCGATTTCGTCCGTGGCCGAAGAGAAGCCCAAGTACAAAGATGCTTCGTTGCCTGTAGAGGAACGGGTAGAGGACTTGCTACGCCGGATGACCCTTCATGAAAAAGTATTGCAATTGCAGAACAACTCTACGAGTGACATTAATGCCATTGAAAATACTTATAAGGGAGGAAGTCCGGGGAGCGTACATGAAATGAGCAAGTCGGCCAAGGAGGCTGCGTTATTGTTCAATAAAATGCAAGAATACTTGCTTACGCAGAATCGTTTGGGGATTCCGGCCTTGGTAACGGTGGAAGGCATCAATGGGGTGACACAAAACGGGTGCACGATATTTCCGCAGGCTATTGCACAGGGTTCGACGTTTAACCCGGAATTAGTGGAAGAAATGTCCCGTGCCATCGGGCGTGAATCCCATGTCATCGGTATTCGCCAGTTGCAATGTCCCGTGTTGGACATCGCACGAGATTTGCGTTGGGGACGTGTAGAGGAGACCTTTGGCGAGGATCCTTTTCTAATCGGTGAGATGGGAACGGCTTTCGTACGTGGTTCGCAGGCCGAGGGTGTAGGAGCCATGCCGAAGCATTTCGTGGCACACGGTACGCCTACGGGCGGATTGAACTGTGCCTCCGTGCCGGGAGGTGAGCGCGAGTTGCGTAACCTTTATGCCTATCCGTTTGCCAAAGTCATCCAGAATGCCGATCCGGTGTCCATCATGGGATGTTATAGTGCATACGACGGGATACCCGTGGCGCATTCAGCCCATTTCATGACCGACTTGTTGCGTGGGGAATTAGGTTTCAAAGGCTTTGTATATTCCGATTGGGGCTCGGTAGACCGCCTGAAGTCGTTCCATTTTGCTGCAGAGACTTCGGAAGAGGCTGCCCGTAAGGCTTTGATAGCAGGTATAGATATGGATGTGTACGACTGGGCTTATCAGACATTGGAAGACCAAGTGAACAAAGGCATATTGGATGAAGCATACGTGGACCGCGCTTGTCGCCGCGTGCTGGCTGCCAAGTTCCGCCTTGGTGTTTTCGATGACCCTTACGGCGACCCGGATAAAGTGGATAAGGTGGTGCGCAGCAAGGCACATGTGGCATTGGCCAAGAAAGTGGCAGACGAAAGCATCGTGCTTTTGGAGAATAAGAATGATATTTTGCCGCTCGACCTGAAAAAATACAAATCCATTGCCGTGTTAGGACCGAATAGTAATTACGGCGTGGCAGGTGATTACGGTTGGGTGGAGTTTGACAATCGTGAATGTGTTACGCTTTTCGACGGGTTGAAACAGGCCGTCGGCAAGGATGTGCAGGTGAATCAGTTGGACGGTTGCGATTGGTGGAGTCAAAAGGATGACGGTATTGCCGCAGCAGTGGAATTGGCCCGGAAAAGCGATATTGCCATTGTGGCAGTCGGTACGCGTAGTGTTTGGCTGGGTCGGGGCGCGAAAGGAAAGAACGTGACTTCGGGCGAGGGATTCGACCTCTCCTCGCTGGATTTGCCCGGCAAGCAGTTGGACCTGCTAAAGGCGGTGAAGGCTACCGGCAAGCCTGTTGTCGTAGTGCTCATTACCGGTAAACCCTTGGTTATGACTTGGGCCAAAGAGCATGCCGATGCCGTGGTATTGCAGTTCTATGGCGGTGAACAGCAGGGAAATGCCATGGCCGATGTCTTGTTGGGTAAAGTGAACCCCTCAGGACGTCTGAATGTATCGTTCCCTCGCAGTACGGGTAACACACCGTGTTATTATAATTATTATCCTTCCGACCGCGAGCAAGTGTTCGACCAAGGTGGAAGTTATGAGGAACCAAACGGCCACTATATTTTCGAGAAGCCTTACGCATTGTGGAATTTCGGCCGTGGTTTGAGTTATACCGACTTCGAATATACCGATGTGCACCTGAGCGATACGGTATTTTCAGGCCAAGGCAAGCTGAGTGTGACGTTGAAAGTGAAAAATACCGGCCGGAGAGACGGAAAGGAAGTCGTACAATTGTATGTGCGTGATAAATTCAGCTCGGTGGTCATGCCCATTCAGCAACTGAAGGCTTTCAAGAAAGTGGAAGTGCCGGCGGGCGGTGAGGTTGAAGTACGTTTGGAGATGCCTATCGATGAATTGGCATTCTACAACGAGACTTTGCACCGTCTGGTAGAGCCGGGCGAATTTGAAATACAAGTCGGACATGCCTCAGACGACATCGTGTTCCGGAAGACAATAGTAGTGAAATAATTCCCTTTTCAGGCCGCTTTTCCCGCCAGAGGAAGCGGCCTGAAGCATTTTTTCTATTTTTTGCGCCGTAATTCTTGCGGCTTTTCTGTTTTTTTTAGTCTCTTTGTGACTGTGAATGTAATGCTTGGAAAATTAACTCTTAAACGAATAGCAATGAAAATAGATTGGATACGTATTTCAAAGAAAATGTTCATATTGTCCTTATGGACTGTGCCGATGGCTGTGCAAGCCGACGATATCGTCGTGACGGACGGGATGTGGAAAGTCACTTATATGGAAGGTGAGAAAGCTTTTCGTATTAATGCTCTGAATGAAGAGGGTGCTGCGCGGAAGTGCGTAGTGAATCATTCGGCTTCTGCCGCTCGTTATGATAATACCGAAGGGGAGGCGCGTGAGGTGACCACGGCTTCCTTTGCCGAGGTCTCTTATGATGAGGCTGCAGTGGATGATGAATTTGGAACGGGCAAGTGCTATACTTTTACTTTCAGTCTTCCTGAGAATGGTGACGGGGTGACGATGAAACAACGTTTTTATATTTATCCCGGACAGGACTATATGTTGACAGACCTTTCCTTGGAAGGGGATGCTGCTATCCGAAGCAATTATTTGGCTCCGATCTCGGTCGGAACGGCTTATACGCTTTATATGTCCAATGACGGAAACCGGATGCTGAAAGTGCCGTTTGATAATGACGGTTTCGGACGTTATGGAAAATATAAGATGAGTGGTGAAGTCACTTCATACGAGGTGTCGGTTCTGTATGAAGGAAGCAGTCGGGAAGGTTTGGTGTTGGGCTCAGTAGACCATAATTTGTGGAAAAGTGCCGTCAGTGCCAACTTGTCGAATAACGGGGCTGTGAATGAACTTCATGTATATTCTGGCGCGTCAACTTCAGAAACGCGTGATGTTATTCCTCATGGTAAGGTGAACGGGCCGGTGATTACTTCTGCCCGTATGCTGATTGGCTATTTCGATGATTGGCGTACAGGGATGGAGACATTTGCAGATGCCAACAATCTTGTGGCACCGCGTACGGAAAGCTGGACGCTTGGCACGCCTTTCGGTTGGCAGAGTTGGGGAGTATTGGCTGAGAAAAACTCATACGCTACCGATGTGGAGATTTCAGATTATTATCATGAAGTGCTGGTTCCAGGCGGCTTTTGCAATAATCAAGGGAATATCGTATTCAGCCTTGACGCAGGGGACGGCATGAGCAATACTGAACATTTGAACTTTATAAACCAATGCAAGGAGAAGAACCAAGTGGTGGGTTGTTACAGTACGCCTTTCTCCATGTGGAGCGGAGAGAATCCTAACTGGGACGATGTCTTGGGGCAAGCTGCCGACGGGACAAAGTGGACGCGTTGGGATGTTGTACTCAAAGCGGATGGTAAACCCATTTGGTATGATGGTGCTTATTGTATGGACCCCACACATCCATATACGAAGAGTGCTATGGCAAATTTCTTGCGTACGCAGGCCACATACGGTTTTAAATACGTGAAAATGGACTTCGTGAACTGTGGTATTGTACAGGCAGACTCTTATTATAATCCCGAAGTAACTACAGCGGTGGCGGCTTATAACGAGGGTATGGACTACATTCGGCGTCAGATGGATAAATATGCAATGTTTGCTGCTTTTTCTATCGCGCCGCTTTTCCCTTATCAGTATGCTAATTCAAGGCGTGTCGCTTGTGACACGTGGGGGTCTATCGGCCATTCGGAATATTGTATGAATGCCATATCCGGCGGATGGTGGACCGATCGTCTTTTCCAATACAATGACCCAGACCATTTGGTGCTTATAGGGACTGGTGACCAGTTGAACAATACGATTGGTGAAAACCGTGCGCGTTTCACTACCGGGGCTGTGACGGGCATGTTGCTTGTGGCTGATAATTTCAGTTTGAATGACCGTTCTGGTCGAGGTTGGGCAGAACGGTCGCGTGAAGTGGCGCAGACGGTCATGATGAATAAAGACATTAACGAGATGGCGGATATGGGACGTTCTTTCAAACCTGTATATGGTTATAAGGAATATAATGGAAATTACGACGGAGCGGAAAACTTCTTCATGTTCGATAACGATAAATATCTGTACGTAGCGGCGTTTAATTATCAGGAAAATGAGCTTTCGGGTAGTATACCGTTGGATTTACTGGATATTTCTTCCGATGCTTTTTCCGAAGTGCGTGAGCTTTGGACGAATGAATTAGTAAAAGTGGACGGGAGCTTACCGTATAGTGTTCCAGAGAAAGATGTACGTGTGTACCGCTTTAAGAAAACGGGAGGCAGTGGAGTGAAAGACATGGAAAATGAAGCAATGGCTCGAACGAAAGTCGTACCCCTCGGAGGAAAGCGTTTGATGGTTTATTCCGGTAAAGATATGAATCGCATAGAGGTCTATGATATGCAGGGACGTCTGAACGGTACGAGGGACTTGTCAGGTCGTACCCAAGTGGAATTGGACTTGCCACATTTCAACGGTATGGCTCTGGTGAGGATTCACTATGCTGATGGAACGAGAGAAGTCTGCAAAACTTTGGTATATTAAAAGATTGTGATATAATTATATGAAAATGAGTAAGAAAGGAGTGATTTGCACAATGTGGTGCGCATGCCTGTTCCCGGCTGTGGCGGCTATGGCGGAAGATGTGGTCATCAAGGCGGGCGATTTGCGCATCACGTACGTAGAGAATGGAAAACAATTCAATGTGGAGTATAACGGCGGGAAGGCTTACCGGCCCGTATTCATGAGGTCGGTGCCGGAGGCTACGTACGACATCCATGGTAAGGAAGGTTTCCGTATCAGTTCGGCTTCGTGCGCAGAGGCCGACTACCAAAAGCGGACGGTGAACGATGTCTTTGGAAAGGGGACGTGCCATGCGTTTGTCTTCTCATCGCCTGCCAGTGGCGACGACGTGACCCTTACGCAAGAGTTTTACGTATATGAGGGACGGGATTACGTGTTGACGGATGTCGTATTGAAGGGGGATGCTTCCCTTCGTTCCAACTACCTTGCACCCGTAGCGGTGGCTACGCCCTACGACCTGTACGCTCCGGCGCAGACGAACCGCATGTTGAAAGTGCCTTTCGACAATGACGGTTTCGTACGTTACCATAAGAACCGTTTGACGGGCGATATGACCTCTTACGAGGTTTCCGCGCTTTACGCAGGAGAGAGTCGCCGGGGCATCGTGCTGGGTTCGGTGGAGCATAACCGCTGGAAGAGTGCGGTGGAGGTGAAAGCTTCGGGCGACAGTCGCGTGGAAGCGTTGAAGGTGTTCTCCGGTGTGTCGAACCAGGAAACGCGCGACGAGCTGCCGCACGGGAAGGTGCGGGGACCGGAGGTGCGTTCGGCATTGATGTTCATCGGAGCTTTTGCCGATTGGCGTAATGGAATGGAGGAGTATGCCCGGGTCAATACTTTGGTGCAACCCATGCGTAAGACATGGAAGCGTGGTACACCCTTTGGCTGGCAGAGCTGGGGCGTGATGTCGGACCGGAATGGCTATGACGTGGACGTGGCTGTTTCCGAATACTTCAAGGAGACATTGAAACCGAACGGATTTTGCAACAGCCAAGGCATCAACATCATGAGTATCGATGCTTGGGACGGCATGAACAGCGAGCAACGTACCCGATTCTCGGAAGTGGTGAAGAAGAATGGGCAGGTGCCCGGTTCGTACGTCACGCCTTTCTGTTTGTGGTGGAACGAAGACATGTTGTATAGGAAGATTTGCGAAGGCAGTCAATATACAGGGTATGAATGTGTGATTAAGGTGAACGGTAAACCGGCCAAACTGGACGGTGCGTATTGCCTCGACCCCACGCATCCCGGAACGAAAGAATTTATCAGCCGTGAAGTGCAGAACAAGAAAAAAGAGGGGTTTGAATACTTGAAAGTGGACTTTACCAGCAACGGCATGGTGCAGGCCGACTCCTATTATAATAAGGATGTGACTACGGCCGTGGAGGCTTATAACGAAGGTTTCTCCCACTTCATCAGCGAAGTGGACAAAGGCGAACCGATGTTCATCGCCCTTTCCATCGCTCCGATATTCCCTTATCAGTACGGGAACTCACGCCGTATCGCTTGCGACACTTGGGGCAAGATCGGACAGTCGGAATACAGCCTGAACGCCGTGTCGGGCGGTTGGTGGACGAATGAGTTCTACCAGTATAACGACCCGGACCATCTCGTGTTGGTAGGAAACGATGCCGATAAGGAAACGGAAGGCGAGAACCGTGCCCGTATCACCAATGGTGCCGTGTCGGGGATGGTATTGGTGTCGGACAATTACAGCTTGGAGGACAAGTCCGGACGTGGGGATGCCAAACTTTCCCGCGAACGCGCCCAAAAGATTTTGATGAACAAGGACGTAAACGAAATGGCGGATTTCGGACGTTCGGCCCGTCCGGTGTATGGCTATCGTGAGTACAACGACAAGGGCGACGGAGCGGAGAACTGTTTCGTCTTGGATACGGAAAAGTATTTGTATGTGTCTGTTGTGAATTATAAAGACAACCAGATTGCCGGTAAGGTGGCTTTGGAGCGTTTGGGGCTTTCCCCGTCTTCTTTCTCTTCGGTCAAGGAATTGTGGAGCGGAGACGACGTGAAGGTCGGCAAGGACGGCCTTTCTTACACCGTACCCGGAAAAGACGCCAAGATATACCGTTTCTTAAAAAAGTAGGGACGTCATGAGAGAAGTACTTTTTTCGGCCGTTCTATTCGGTTTTATAGGTTTCTGTGCTCCCGCCGGGGCACAAGAACATATTGCCCGCGAATACATCGAATGGTCCGATGTCTGGTTGACGGGGGCTAACCAGACGGACAAGCCTCACGTCCTGTTGCTCGGCAATTCCATCACGAGAGGGTATCACCCCAAAGTCGAAAAGTTGTTGGAAGGCAAAGCCTACGTAGGGCGGCTTTCCGGTTCGAAGAGTGTGGGCGACCCGGCCTTGCTCGATGAAGTGGCGGCCATACTGAAGCACAATCATTTCGACGTGATTCATTTCAACAATGGTTTGCATGGCTTCGATTATACGGAGGAAGAGTATGCGGAGGCCTTTCCGGAGTATGTGGCGTTGATCAGGAAGTACGCGCCTGATGCCAAACTGATTTGGGCCACGATTACGCCGGTACGGCAAGGTGAAGGGATGAAGGACTTTGCTCCAATCACGGAGCGTATGAGGGCCCGTAATGCCATCGCGACGGAATATGTGAAGTCGCAGGGTATCGAGGTCAACGACTTGTGGGGCGTTGTGGCAGACCATCCCGAATATTATGCCGGGGGAGACGGCACGCATCCTGTAGAGGCCGGATTCGATGCCTTGGCCCGGCAAGTGGCCAAAGTCGTGGAGGAGGCTTTGCCGAAGACGAAGTAGAACGGTCTTAAAAGCGTTTTTTATAAAAGTCCGGTTCTTATGTCCTTTCAGGGGCATAAGGGCCGGATTTTCATTTTGTCAGAATGTCAATGTCCGGTGCGCGAGATTTCGGTATTCGTCCCCTCTTCCGAAGATTTCCGGAAATATGCGATTCTCATGCAGGGAGGCGGAAACGTATTGTCAGCGATATGCGGATTTGACCTGTCACGAAGTCTGTCGGAAGATAGGTCTTACTGTATGCGGACGGTTGAAGTGCAAGTATATGTCGATGTTTTCCCGTCAATCTGATATTTTGTTTTTGTCGGGGAAAACGTTCCAAATAGAGAAAAAACGTCCCGAGAGGATACGTTCGTTTCCCGTTTTCAGGCCGTTTTTCAGCCGATGTACAGAGGTTGCCGGAATGATGTGCGGAGAAAAAAAGTGTTTCTTCAGCCAAGCGATTTTTCGTTCGGCTGAGATTGAAACACGTTTGGACCTAAAAACGGTGGAAAAACAGGCTGAAATACCTAAAATATGTATTTAAAACATGCTGAAAAATGCGTGGAACGCTTCCATAGTGGGCTTCTCTTGCTGTAAATAAATCGAATTTACCTTTCTTTTTGTTTGCCCAAATCCGGAAAATCCGACGTTATGATATGAATGGACTGGGGCGTTCGGTAAACGAACAGCTTGCTTTCCTCGCGGAGGCGGGTAAGTTTGAGTGTCGCCATTCTGCTTTTATCAAAAGTGGATGGCCGGCGTTTCCTGGCGGATTATAAGGAGACGGCGTGCGTTTTTGCCGGAGCGGAAGAAAATGAAAAGAAAAGGAATTGTTAAAAGAGCTAAACGATTTCGTCTCTTTTGTTGCAAAGTGTAAATGACACACTCATGAGAACTAAAAGAGAAACATTTAATGCTCATACGGTATTATTTGCGTTATGACGGGGCCAATACGGGTGATTGTTGTTGCTATGAACTGTATTTTTTAAATTTTGATGCAACTTTCTATTTCCAAATGACCAAATATCCGCTAAATTTGTATTGCCGAAATGAAGAAAAGTAGGCGGTGTGAAATATTAAAAAGTATAAATCTCTAATACTAAACAGATGCATGCGGAAAGAAATGTAAAGCAGGTCGTGAGGTGGTGCCTATACATCGTGTTAGGCTTTCCTTTGTTGAATTCATGCAAGGATGACTATATTTATGATAATGAGGAACCGAGTTGGTTGGGTGCCAATATTTATGAATATTTGGAGTCGAGCGGACAGTTTGACTGCTATTTGGCGTTGGTGAACGATTTAGGATATAAGGAGACCTTGAGGCTTACGGGGAGTAAGACCATGTTTCCGGCTAATGACGAGGCCTTTTCCCGTTACTTCCTTTCAAAGGGACTTACAGGTGACGGGCCGACGCTGATTCACAATATGTCCGCTTCGGAAAAGCGTTATTTATTTAATTCCTCTATGCTGAATATGACTTACTTGAGTCACATGCTGGCCAATGTTTCTTCAAACGACCAGGGGATTGGGGAAGGCATCGCTTTAAGGCGTGCAACGTCTGCTTCTTATTTAGACAGTATTTCTTTTGTGAAGCCGGCCGCATTGCCGAAGACTGCTTTTTGGAACCGTTTTCGCGAGCGCAAGGGGGCTTATTTGGCTGACAACGGTTCTAAAATGGTATTATATTGGACACCGGAATTCTTTTCGACTTCCGGCCTGACAGAAGCCGATTGGGCGGTAATCATGAAAGGAGAGACGGACAAGCCCTATGATACTCAGGGATTTTATGTGAATGACGCTCATGTGGAGTCCAATCGGAAGGACGTGACCTGCAAGAACGGTTATTTGCATATTGCGGACGATGTAGTGGCTCCCGCTCCCAATATGTCGGAAGTAATCAATTCGACGGCGGAGATGAACACTTTTGCCGGCCTGATGGAAAAGTTTGCTTATCCCTATTATGACGGGAGTGTGGACGATGCCGTGAAAGCTTATTACGGGGCGGGGAGTATCGAGGATTCCGTGTTTGTAAAGCGTTATTTTAACCAAACAGATTTTTCTTCCGACCCGGATGAAAAAGTGGATATTATGGGCTACGGGACGTTGGCTTTCGACCCGTCGAATAATGTTTATGGCGGGAATACGGACATGGGAGTCATGTTCGTCCCTTCCGATGCGGCCATGGAAGATTATTGGGAGTCGTCGCGCGGACAGTTCTTACGGGATTCTTACGGAGATTGGGACGAGGTGCCTACGAATGTGATTTCGGTCTTCCTGCAAAACCATCAGCGTTTGTCTTTCTTGACTTCTTTGCCTCATAATTGGGATATCATGACGGATAATGCCGGTTTTGAGATGTCTGTAAAGGAGGAGGATGTACAAAAGGCATACATCGCATGCAACGGTATCGTGTATATGACGGACAAAGTCTATCCGCCCGTGGATTATCAGGCCGTATACGGTCCGGTGTTGACGGCCGACACGACAACCACCATGTCCGCAGCCATTAAAAACGATGATATGGATGACGTGAACAACCTGAAATACCATCTTTACCTGCGTTCTATGGATAACCAATATAACTTGCTTGTCCCGACAGACGATGCCATGGCGAATTACCGGGATCCCATCACATGGGCACTTTGGGCGAATGAAGGAGTTGACAAGCGGGAAATCTGGTCTTTTTATGTGAAGATGGGAAAAGTGGTTGCAGACGTATATGATACGAACGAAGACGGCTCGAAAGGTGCGCTTTTGCGGACGGTCGGGGCGGATGCTTTGGATACGGAAGGGGCCGAAGAGGTCGCTAACCGCTTGCAAGACATATTGGACATGCATATCGTGGTGGCCGATAATGAAGATGAACCTCTTTCCGGTTTCATCGATGAGGGTACTTTGCCGTATGTGCTGACAAAGGGCGGCTCCGTGCTTGCGGTTTCCGGAACGGGCGAACAGGTGAAAGTCCAAGGAGGAGGTGACCAGGAAATGGGATTGCCTGAAGCGGAGGTTGTTACTTTAGAGAAGGACAATAGAAAGGCACGCTATGAGATGGACAATGGCCGTACATTCTTTATAGACCGGATTTTGCAGGATCCTTTCAAGTCGGTCTATTATACGATGAGTGCCAATGAAGATTATCGTGCCTTTTTTGATTTGTTGGTCGGGAATGACGATGTCTTTTTGTCCCTGGCCGATAACGAAGACTATAAAGATATAGAACCGATTTTTGAGACTTCCGAGGGGGAGAACAGCAAGATGTCCGGCGTAGGACCGGTAGTGACTTCCTTTAATAATTTCCGTTATACCGTGCTGGTGCCTACGCGTGCAGCGTTGGAAGAGGCTTTCCGTGACGACCCCGACCTGCATACGTGGGACGAAATCAGTGCCCAGACGGATTTGGATGTGAAAGCAGATTGGACACGCTATTTGTTGAATTTCCTGCGCTTCCATTTTATAGACGGCATGTTACCGGTGAGCGGAGTTTCTTACCAGAACAAGGCCTATCCGACGGCCGCGCGGGATGATAAGGGAATCTTTGTGTATGTCAAAGCGAGCAGTGACGGCAGCAGTATCACTTTTGAGCCGGAAAACGGGAGCGGAGGCCCACAGCAGGCCAAAGTCATCACATCGAATCAAGAGGATTATAATGTATTGACCCGTGACTATATCGTGAACAATAACGACTATACGCTGGCCACTCAAATCTTGTCTTCTTCAAAAGCCGTATTGCATTTGGTGGACCATGCGATTAATTATCAAAAATAGACTTTAAATAAAAGATTATGAATAAGGTATATGCTATATTTTTGTGGTTTGCATTGCTTTTCTGTCACAATGGACTGCTTGCCCAAAATGGAGGTGTGATAGTGACCGGAAAGGTATATGCAGAAGACGAACCCGAGGGGTTTATCGGGGCGACCGTGATAGAACAAGACAAGAATGGCCGTATTTATTCTTCGGCTTTGACTGACTTCAACGGAAACTTCTCTTTGAAAATCAAGAATCCCAACAACTCCTTGAATTTTTCTTTTGTCGGGTATAAGAAATTGACTGTGCCCATAGGGAACAAACGCAAATTCGATGTGAAACTGGAATCCCAGAATGTCATGAAGGAGGTTACTGTGAAAGCCTCCAAACTTGTGGGAGGAGGCGGTTTGGCCATACCGGAACGGGAATATTCCGGAGCTATGCAGAAGTTCAATACGAAAGCTATCGAAGGGGTGTCTGTGGCTTCCATCGACGATGCCTTGCAGGGGCGTATTGCCGGACTGGACATCGTGGCGAACTCGGGAGACTTGGGCAGTGGTTCCGTGATGCGTATCCGGGGTATCACTTCTATCAATTCCAATTCGCAACCTTTAATTTTGTTGAATGGCATCCCGTTTGAAAGCAATATCGACGCTTCTTTCGATTTCGCTTCGGCCGACCAGGAACAATTTGCTTCCTTGCTGTGTATCAGTCCGGACGATATAGAAGAGATTACGGTGTTGAAAGACGGTGCGGCAGCGGCTATTTGGGGCTCTCGCGGAGCCAATGGTGTGATTGATATTACGACGAAGAAGGGTGTGACGGGGCCTACACGGGTGAGTTATTCTTATCGTTTCTCTGGGTCGGAGCAGCCTGAAGGCACTAAATTGTTGAGTGGCGACGACTATACGATGCTGATGAAGCAGGCTTACTTCAACCGGAACCAGGAAGATTGCAATATCCCGGAATATAGTTACGACAAGGCGCAGTTTGTGGATGCATACGGAACAGCCCAGGACTTCGAGAACTTCAACAATAATACGGATTGGGTGGATGAGGTTTCCAAATACGGGTTTACGCACGACCATAACCTTTCGGTCAGCGGAGGAGGTGAAAAGGCGAAGTTCAGGGCTTCTTTCGGATACTATAAGCAGACGGGTACCATCATCGGGCAGGAGCTGCACCGTTTTTCCAACCGGATGAACTTGGAGTATGCCGTGTCCTCCCGTTTGAAGTTCTTTACGGAATTTGCCATCACTTATACGGATAATGACAAGAACAATGAGGAGGGTGGAAACTTGTTGGACATCGCCCGTAAGAAGATGCCGAACGCATCCGTCTTCCGGCAAGACAAGAATGGGAACAATACGGATGTGTATTTCAATATCGCACAAAACTCGCAGTTGAATGACGACCAGAAGAACTTGAAGAACCCTGTAGCGATGGCATACTTGGCTTCGTACCAACAGACGAATATGCGTATTATGCCGACATTGCGTTTGCAGTATGATTTCCTGGATCCGGCGGAAACCGCTAAGTTGCGTTATGCCGGTTATGTCAAGTTCGACTCGGAGAACGTGAAGGATACGAAGTTCCTGCCACGTGAAACCACATCCAAGAATTGGAATGACGGAAGCGTGAACAAGTCTTATAGCAAAGAGTCTGAGGCCGTATCCATTTATACAGACCATAATATCACTTGGCAACCGGATCTCGGGGAGCGGCAGTCTTTGATGCTGTATGCCGGTTGGCAGATGGACATATCAAACTCTCAATATCAGGAGTTCGAGCGGTATGGTTTGGCCTCTACTGTGGGGACGGATGTGACTTCCGAGGGACATTTGACTACGTTTAACAGTGGGAAGAGCGAAGGGCGCAATATGGCGTTTCTGTTCCGCGGGCATTATTTCCTGTTGGACCGTTATATTCTGGACTTGACCGCCCGTTGGGATGGCAGTTCCCGCTTCGGCCCCGGCAACCGGTGGGGATTTTTCCCGGCTGTTTCCGGAAAGTGGCTTATTTCTGAAGAGAAGTTCATGGACTTTGCCGACAACTGGATGTCTGAGTTCGCCTTACGCTTGGGTTGGGGTGTGACGGGTAACCGGCCGGATTATGAGTATTTATATTTAAGCCGCTATAACAGTTACGGTTCGAATTATATTGATTTGCCCGCTATCAAGCCCTCTTCGTTGCAACTGACGAACTTGAAATGGGAGCGTTCTACCTCTTATAACTTGGGCGTGGACTTGACCTTGTTCGACTGGCGTTACAAACTGGTGGCCAATGTCTACCATCGCCGTACGGAAGACTTGTTGTTTAAGGACCAGAAGATTCCCTCTTCCACCGGATTCGGGTCGGTGTCGTATGTCAATGCGGGAACGATGGATAACGACGGCTGGGAATTGGAATTCAGTACCAATAACATGGTGAAGCGTGGAGACTGGACTTTGGACTTAAGCCTGAACTTCTCCAATTATGTGAATACCATCATTGAATTGGACGAGAATGTGCTGAATAATTATAACCCGGATTTCAACTATACCAACGGAGGATACTTGACCCGGTTGCAAATTAACAACTCTTTCGGTTCCATATATGGTTTCAGGTATAAAGGCGTATATCAATATGATAAATATCAGCCTGATAATCCGGACGCTACGGCTCCGGTCGTACGCGACGAGAATGGAAATGTGGTCTTGGACGGCAAGGGAGAAACCATTCCCATGTATTTTGCTTACGGGACTTCGAATGCTTACCGTTTCCGTGGAGGAGATGCCATTTATGAGGACATCAATCATGACGGTACCATCGACGAACTGGACATCGTGTACCTGGGTAATTCCAACCCGAAGTTTGACGGAGGATTCGGTGCGACGCTGCGTTGGAAACGTCTGACATTGAACATGTTTTTCAATTACCGTGTAGGTGGAAAAATCATCAATTACGGACGTATGGATGCAGAGAACATGTACTCCACCAATAACCAGTCGATCGCTACGAACTGGCGTTGGCGTAAGGATGGCGATATGACGGAGATTCCTCGTGCGCTTTATCAGTACGGTTATAACTATCTGGGCAGTGACCGTTTTGTGGAAGATGGTTCGTTCTTACGTTTCAAACAGTTGACGTTGAGCTATTCTTTCGACCCGAAGATGTTGAAAAAGGCTCATTTGAATACGTTGAACTTGTCTTTGACTTTGAATAATCTCTTGACCGTGACCAAATATACGGGAGCGGACCCGGAAATATCACCTAATAATATAGGAGTGAGTGAGGATAAGAACAGGACTCCGCGTTCTCGTTACTTTACCTTCGGTTTAACGGTGGGCATTTAACTTAAAAAATGGTAGAAATGAAAAAGTTTTTTTTGAACATACGTGCTTTATTCTTGCTTCCTGTTTTGGGAATGACGGTAGCTTGTGACGATTGGTTTACTTTGCTGCCTCAGTCGGAAATGGTGGCAGAGGATTTTTGGAAAGATGAGCAGGACGTACTGAGTGGAGTCGGAGCTTGTTACAGGGCGATGAACGAAGACGGCTTTATGAGGCGGCTTATCGTGTGGGGCGAGGTTCGTTCGGACAATGTAGTGCCGGGGACGGGCTCGGATACCGATTTGGGGTATATCTTAAATGCCAATATCAACGCCGCTAACGGATACGTAAAATGGGGCGAGGTATATACCGTGATTAATATCTGCAATACGTTAATCAAGAACGCTCCCGTGGTACGTGAATATGATTCTGACTTCACGGAAGAACATTTGAAACAGTATCTGGCGGAAGCCAAGACCATACGTGCGTTTTGTTATTTTACTTTGGTGCGGGCGTTTAATGATGTCCCGTATGTAGAGAAGCCTTACCTTGACGATACGCGTACTTACGAGGTGGCACAATCTTCTTGCGAAAGTATTTTGGATACTTTGATTACCGATTTGAAATCCATAGAAGACTTTGCGGTGAAAGAATATCCGGATAATGTCGATTATAATAAAGGTAGAGTTACGCAGAAGGCCGTTTGGGCTTTATTGGCCGACATGTATTTGTGGTTGAATGATTATGAGAACTGCGTGGCTTACTGCAATAAAATATTGGCATCGAGGGATAATCCTCTGACTTTGTTGCCCTCGTCCAATTTTTCTAATGCTGTGTTTTACAGTGGAAACTCGGATGAAAGCATTTGGGAGTTACAGTTCGATAATAATACGCAGAACGGAGCGGTCCGGACTTTTTACGGAGGAACGGACGTGAATGCCTTGTTGTCGGCCTATGATTTGAGTGCCGGTTCGGATTTCTTCGGCGGATTGGATTTAAGGCACGTACAAGGATATGCTGGCGATGGCTTGTATGCCATAAAAAAATATGTGGCCTATTGTAGTGCGCAGGATTATGAAAATCCGATTTTCGGTTACGGCGACGGGTCGAACAATTGGATTATTTACAGGCTGCCGGATGTTTATTTGATGAAGGCCGAAGCATTGGCCGAAATTGGTGGGGCCGCCGATCTGGAGGAGGCTGTGGACTTGGTTTCATATACTTACGACCGGGCACATCCGGACTTGGAGGAAGGTAGTTTGAAAGGAAAGTACACGAACCAGTCCGAAGTCCGTAATCTGGTCTTCGACGAACGTCAGCGTGAGTTCCTTTTTGAAGGGAAACGCTATTTCGACCTTGTACGCCGTATGCGCAGGGAAGGTTCTCCCACGAATATCGTAAATACTTATTTGATGCGCAAATATACGTCTATGAGTTTGGATGAGACGACAGTGAGAAGTAAACTTGACGATAAGGACGCTATTTATCTTCCTATTCATGAAGAGGAGCTTCGGGTGAATCCATTATTGGTACAGAATAGGTTTTATATGGCTTCTGAAGATATTTCTAAAAACTGAAAATTATGGATATGGATAAAAGATATTTGTCAGTCATTAAAGCATGCGCACTAAGTTTGCTGCTTGTTGGTGTCGGCGGATTGTCATCCTGCAACAGCGATGATATCAAGGAAGATGCGATGTACACCTTTACGGGAGAGACTGTGGCTTCATTTTGTGAGAAGACTCCAGAGTTGTCCTTCTTTTATAAACTAATGGATGAGTGCGGGGAAACGGCTTTGTTGGAGGTGTACGGCCACTTTACCTGTTTTGCACCTACGAATGATGCGGTTAATAAATATCTGGCAGAAAAGGGCTTGTCATGGGACGGACTGAGCTTGGAGCAGAAGCAAAAGATTGTCTACAATAGTGTAATACGTAATGCGACCAAGGAGATTTTGGTGGATGAATTTGAAGAAGGCGCATTGTCTGAACCCACGTTGTCAGACCGGTATTTACTTATATCTTTCGGTAAGGAAGGGGAAGAACGGCGTATTTACGTCAATGAGAAGTCTACGCTTATCAGTGGGGATCACGAAGTGCATAACGGAGTAGTTCATATTGTAGATGAAGTTATCGAACCTTCCGAGAAAACTTTGTTGGAGACACTGAAAGTGCACGGTGGATTTGAACTTTGGGCCGAAGCATACGAGGCTTCCGGTTGGGCGGATGAAATGACGGAACTTTATGACGAAGATTATGTGAATTCCTTTAATACGGACAAGTACCAGATCATAGGGTTGGTCTTGGCTGTTCCCGAAAAACTGAAGTTAGGTTATACACTGTTTTGCGAAACGGATGAGCTTTTGAAAGCGAACGGTATCACGGATCTTCCCAGCATGGAGAACTATGCCAGAACGTATTATGGTTCGGAAGATTTGGGGAACTACAAAAGTAAAAACAACCCTTTGAACCGTTTTATAGCCTATCACATGCTGAATCGCCAAATGGCTACTAACTCGTTTTTATACACGGGGGAAACGACTAATCCCGATTATGCCGATGAACGGACGGAGTATTATGAAACGATGTACACTTATCGTTTGATAAAAATCAAGGCCGGCAACAGGCTTAATGCCAAAAACAGCGATAATACTTCGTTAAGGGTGATTGAGAAGGAAAGTAACGTAGATGCGATCAACGGTTTCATACATACTTTAGACGGCATATTGGTATATGACGAAGAAGTCATGGAAAAAGACGTGCTGCATGAAAGAATTCGTTTCGATTTCTTTGCTTGCATACCTCATCTGACGAACAACAATATACGTTGGAAGTGCTATGGTAGTACGCGTCCGGAAGGTACGAACGGATATACGGTGACGCCGGAATTCTGCGGCGAATATTTTACCTATAACGATGCCGGAGTCTGTGTTTTTCAAGCGGATGATGCTTGGGCCGATTTCCAAGGAGATGAATTGGTGATGCAGGAAAGCTATGATTTTACATTGCGTATGATTCCGCTGCCTCCCGGTGACTATGAGATGCGTATCGGTTATAACTCCGGCGGTACGCGTGGAATGGGACAAATGTATGTGGACGGAAATATTGCAGGTACTCCGGTGGACTTGAGAATCAACGGTGACGATCCTCGCGTGGGTTGGGTAAAGGACAGTGAGACCAATGACGACGGGGTCGAGAATGACAAGATGATGCGCAACCGGGGATACATGAAAGCGCCGGAAGCTTTATGGTATTGGCATGGGGGATGGGATAATGTGCCCATGCGCGATGTAAGTTTTGCTTTGCGTTATATCGTGGGACAATTCCATTTTGAGGAGTATGGAGCACATACGTTCCGTGCAAGGAGTGTGGACTTTAAGGGGCGTGGTTTTCAATTAGACTATATTGAATTTATTCCTACGGACATGATTAGGGATGAAGGACGTGATTAAATAAGGAAATGAACGTATGAGATATAAAGGTATAATTTGCCTGATATTAGGCATCGGAGGTTCAATCGTTTCTTGTAACGATGACTGGGATGAACATTACAGCCGGAACGGAAGCATCCCTGAGGTAAGTTTAATGGATATGATTCTTAATGATAGTCAGTTGACCAAGTTTAGTCAAATCCTGATGAAGACAGGTGCGGACTCTTTGCTGACCTCGACACAGACTTATACGGTTTGGGCCCCTGTCGATGAAGCGCTGTCTTCTGTGGATATGGATGACGAGGCTGCGTTGCAACGAATGGTAAAGAATCATATAGCCCGTTATTCCAATTCGACTGCAACAGAAGTAGGGAAGTCCATATACATGTTGGATGGGAAAGTCATGTCGTATGAGTCGGCAGATGTATTCAACGGCATATCCATTGTGCAGAAGGATATATTGGCACAAAACGGAATTTTGCATAAGTTGAATGACACCATACCTTATCGTTATAATTTCTGGGAGTATATTTCCACTCAAGAGAATTATTCAAAGATATATGACTTTATAAACCAGTTCTCGGAGAAAATCTATGTTTCGGGAGGGAGTAATAAGAAGGACTCTGTTTTTAAGGACTATAATCGCCTGTTGCAGAATTATTATTATGGAATAGGATGGATTCACGATGAAGATTCTGTGTATACCATGATCTTACCGGACAATGAGGCTTGGGATAAAGCGTATGAGCAAGTCAGTCCCTATTTCAAAGTCTATAATGCCGATGAAGCTGTGGCGGATTCTATCACGAAAGTACAGACAGGGCAGGCCATTGTATATGGATTGACTTTCGGCGGTCGGATAACAGACCCCGGAAGTGCTGATACTTTGGTCACTGTAACCGGAAATGTCATACGTAGTACAAAAGATTATTTTGCCGGATACCGGCAGGAGTTGGCTTCCAACGGCTTGATGTTTTTGGCTGACGGGAATCTCCATCTGGATGATACGTGTGTGTGGAATCAGCCTATAATAGTGGAAGGTGAAGATCTTGACCGACGTTTGGTTACGGCTTCAGGTACTTCAGCTTATGTACGGGATGTTGATGGAACCAGTGTGGTAAAGGGGATTAGTGAAAACAGTTATTTGGAAGTTTCCGGTTCTTCATTGAATCCGGGCGTGACATTTGATATTCCCAATGTGTTGGCTACCAAGTATGATATTTATGTCGATTTCGTTCCTCCTGCAATCGACGGCAACAGCCGTGCGACTGAAAAGACTTGTTTGTCTTATAAAATGAAGGTGGAACAAGAAAATGGTAGAACTAAATATGAAAACCGTCAGGGGAAAAATGATGAAGAACTGATTGTCGGAGGAGACAGCGTGGGAGATGTCTATATGAAAACGGTGAAAGTATGGAGCGCATATCAATTCCCGACTTCTGATTTTTACGATGCAATGTGGTATTTAGATGAAGGCAATGCCGATAAAGTGAATGAGATATCACCGAAAACGACGTTGGAAATAAAAACGAATGTGACGAATGCGGAGTTGAATGTAAAGTATGTACGGCGGTTTAGGATAGATCGGATCAGATTCGTTCCTGCAAAAAATAATTAGAAACTCATTAAAGCATAAGTATGATGACTAATATATCAAAATACCATTCAGTAAAAGTGATAAGTGCCGTGATGGGATTTATCGTGTTGTCGGAGCTTGCCGTAGCACAGGATATGGGAAGAAATGATAGTGTTTCGGTGAGGACGGAGAAAGCGGATATGCCCTATAAAGTGAAAGGACGGATAATAGATGCTGTGACGAAAAAAGGATTTGCCGGTGCCCGTGTGACGACTCCTAATTTGAATGTTTCTGCCATGACGGATGAGAACGGAAATTATGAGATTGGAGTGCCGGACTTGTCGGTGGCGCTTTATGTAGAGGCACCCGGATATTCAAGACAGGTCGTACCGGTGAAAGGGCGCAATGAAGTCAATGTATCATTGTTTACGGTATCCGGACATGCGTACTATGACGACGGGATGTCGGTGTCGGACGGTGAAGCCGTGGTGGATGGGTTTACATCCGGAACTTTGAGCATGACCGATGATATGACGTCGTTGTTAAACGGTCAGTTGCGTGCTATTTCCCACTCGGGGGATCCCGGTAGCAGTTCCTCATTTTTTATCAGGGGATATAATTCCGTGAACCTTTCCGCCCAACCTCTGTTTGTGGTGGATGGCGTGATATGGCAGATGCAGGATCAAGTAGCCAGTGCCGTGGATAATTATTATAATAACCCTTTGACCTTGCTTGACCCTTCGGATATTGAGAAAGTCACGATTTTAAAGAACGGTTCTGCGGTCTGGGGAGCTAAGGGGGCCAATGGTGTGGTGCTGATAGACACGAAACGTGCACGTGAAATGGCCACCCAGATTGAAGCGAATATTTCTATGGGATTTCAGACTCCTTTTGGAAGTCTGCCTCTGATGGGTGCGGCGGCCTATCGGCGTTATGCGACAGATATTATGTTCGGTATGGACCGCAATGAAGTTGAAGGTTTCCAGTTTACCAATGACGACCCGACCCGTTCGTTTTACCGTGCGGTACACAACGATACGAAATGGACGGATGAAATCAACAAGACGTCATTTATCCAAAACTATGGCATTTCGGTTGCCGGTGGGGATGATATTGCGCTTTATCGTTTCTCCTTGGGATATGCCAAGAACGACGGAAACATAGACGGGACGAGTTTCAACCGTTTGAACGTACGTTTTAATTCAGACATCAAATTGACGGAGGATTTTAAGATCCAGACCGACATCTCTTATGCGCAAACAGGGCGCAGGACTGTTTTTGAAGGGTTGGACGGCATGCGTTCACCTTATTTCCTTTCGCTTGTAAAGTCCCCGTTGTATGCTCCGTGGCAGTACAACGACAATGGGACATTCAGTGGACGTTTGACGGATGTCGACGAATTGAATGTGGGCAATCCCTTGGCGTTGACGGGCGAAGATATTCCCGAGTTGGATAAATATCGTTTTAATTTGAACCTAAGGCCGAGTTATCAGATAACGGATCGTTTGGAAGTCGCTGCTTTATTCGGAATTTCTTATGACAAAGAGAATGAAAACCTATTTATACCAGATTACGGTGTTTCCAATGAGCCGTTGTATACCGATAGGGGAGAGATTTACGAAACGGCGTTGAATGAGGTACGTAATTTCATGGCCCGGCAGACATCCATGTCTGTAGATGGTTATTTGGCATGGCAGATTCTGAAGGACTGGCGGCATGACCTGAATGCACGTATAGGAGGCCGCTTTTACAATACCTATTATCGTTATACCATGGGACAAGGGTATAATACGGGAAGCGACTATATGACTGCGCTTTCCAATACAAACAGCGACCTTCGTACATTGACCGGATATGAGTATACGGATCGGAATGCGGCCTGGTATTTTAATGCGGATTATGCTTACCGGCACCGTTACTTTTTCAATGTCGGCATGTCTTTGGAAACGTCTTCGCGTTTTGGCCGTGAAGCCGGAGGGTTAGATTTATGTGGTGTTTCCTGGGGGTATTTCCCGTCTGTCTCCGGGGCTTGGTTGGTTTCATCGGAAAAGTTCATGCGAAATGTGGATTTTATCAACAATCTCAAAGTCCGTGTGGCTTATACGATGTCGGGCAACGATAACCTACCGCTTTTTGCCAATAGGAGCTATTTTACTTCTACGTCTTTCGTTAAGGATGCCACGGGCTTGGTTTTGGCTAATATCGGCAATGAGAAATTGAAATGGGAAACTACGGCAAGAACCAATATCGGTTTGGATTTTAGTATGTTTTCAAATCGTTTGGCTGTGAATGCCGATGTCTTTTTCTCTCGTACTAAAGATTTGGTAACGCGTAGGCCGCTGAATGATGAAGCTGGGCTGGAATATTTCTGGGATAATGACGGAGAAATGAAAAATAATGGTTTGGAAGTCGCCGTGAAGGTTCGGGCATTGGATATGCGTGACTTTAAATTAAACATCGGGGCAACAGTCGGACATTACAAAAACGAGGTGACGTCTTTGGAAAATGGAAGTTTCATTACCGAAGTATGTGACGGACAAGTGCTGACCGAGGTCGGTCGCCCGGTGGGTGTATTTTATGGTTATCTTACGGACGGGGTCTACTCCACTTCGCAAGAAGCGACCGAAGCTGGTCTGGCCATCCTTTCTTCTTCAGGGCAACGCGTGCCCTTCCAAGCCGGCGATATGCGCTTTGTAGATGTGAAAAAGGATGGAATTATCAATGAAGAGGACCGAGTAGTAATAGGAGACCCGAATCCGGACATTTACGGAAACTTCGATCTGACTTTCCAATGGAAGAATCTGGAGCTGGGAGCGTTGTTTACTTATTCGTTGGGGAATGATGCTTATAATGCTTTGCGTGCCAGTCTGGAGTCGGGAAAGAGTTTGTATAACCAGTCTTCCTCCATGGAAAACAGATGGATGGGCAACGGGCAGCAAACGGATATTCCTCGTGCCACGTATGACGACCCTATGGGAAATTCACGTTTCTCAGATCGTTGGATCGAAGATGCTTCTTATCTGAAGTTCAAACGTTTGATGCTTACTTATCATGTTCCGATGAGGCAGAATTTTATTCAAAGCCTTTCTGTTTGGGCTGCCGTGAACAATGTTTGTACGTTGACGAAGTATTTGGGTGTCGACCCGGAGTTTTCTTATAGTACATCTGTATTGGAACAGGGCATTGATGGAGGGTTGCCCCCCCAGTCCAGATCGTTTCAGTTGGGTGTGAATATCAATTTATAATGTAAAAATGTCGGTTATGAAGATGAATATAAAGAACATGAAGACGGTTTGGGGAGCATGGATTTGCTTAGGGTTATTAGTACCTACGGCTTGTTCCGACATGTTTGAGACAGATTCGACTTCGGTCGTTTTTGAGTCGGGGAATCGCTTGGATTCTCCCAATGATTCGCTGTATTCCATCATGGGGATACTGGCTCAAATTCAGAAGTTAGGAGATAGGTATGTACTGATGGGGGAATTACGTGGCGATTTAATGGAGACCACGGTCAATGCAGATGTAGACCTTCAGGAAATATCCAAATTTGAGGTTTCTGCTTCCAACCAGTATAAGATGATGAATGATTATTATCAGGTCATTAATAATTGTAATTACGCGATAGCCCACATAGATACGACTTTGGTTGATTACGAAGATAAAGTTATGATACCTGAATTCGCACAAATCAAAGTGTTAAGGGCATGGACGTATTGGCAATTGGCGTTGCTTTGTGGCGAAGTCAGTTGGATTGAAACTCCGATTTTGGATTTGGAAGCCAGTTTGAAGGATTATCCACAGAAGAACCAAGAACAGTTGGCAGAGCTTCTGATAGAAGACTTGAAACCATATATCGGAGTCAGGGATTTGAACTACGGTTCCGTGGATGGTTTGAACCTTGATAAGGTATTTATTCCGGTGGACATGCTTTTGGGCGATTTATACCTGTTCTTGAACCAATATGCGAATGCGGCCACCGCATATTACAGGCTGATAAAGGAACGGGAACTGATGGTGACATCGATGTATCGTAATTCATGGCTTGACATATCCCGTAGGGGCTTTTCGTATTTTACACATACATCGGGGCTGTCTTATGCTAGCAGCGAGGTTGTATCATCCTTTGTTTACAGTTCGGACGCAAAGGCTTACCATCCTTTGTTGCTCCGCATGTCTTACAACGACAAGGCTTTTATTGCTCCGGCGCAATCTTTTGTGGACGAAATGTCAAACGCTTTATATGTGGTAGGCGTAGAAGGAAAGCCGACGGTGTCCGGATATTGTGATGGAGACATGCGGGGGCAAGCTATTCTTGCCGGAGGGCAGGTTTATCCTTCAGCCTATGGTTCAATGACACTGAACAATGTTGCAGCTACATATATATGTAAATTTTTCGACATGGACAATACTTCAGTGTCGGGAAGCGACCCCGAAAATGAGGCTTTGGGGGGATTGTACCTGCAGCGGACTTTGCCTTTATATCGGGTTTCTCATGTTTACCTCCGTTTGGCTGAAGCCTTGAACCGTTTGGAAAAACCGACGATGGCTTTTGCGGTTTTAAAATATGGATTGAATGCCACGACGCTTGAAAATCCTAATCGGGTTAAACAGAGTGAACGCAAAGGGGAAATATACACGGATTTCACGGAAGACATCTTTGCAGACAACGTAGGTACGGCTACTCGTGGACGGGGAAACGGTATTCCATACGATAATGAATTTTATATCATCCCGGATTTCAATACGGAAACTTCAACTGGAACGTTGGAAGATTCCATCTTGTTTGTGGAAGACTGTATCGTGGATGAAATGGCGGCGGAGACATGTTTTGAAGGCAACAGGTTCTTTGATTTGCTGAGGGTGGCTCGTCATCGTAACCAATATCCGGCTTATATGGCTAAAAAGGTTTCCAAACGTTTCGGAGAAAATGCGGAAAGAATGGAGCAGGCCTTGATGGAAGAAGAGCGTTGGTACATGAAATAGTGTATGTAAGAATAATCAGTGTTTAATTAAAAAATGTAATTATGAAAAAGGAGACTTTTAAACAAATGTTGTTCAGTGCGGCTTTGTTGGCTTCAGTCTTTGAAGTGCAGGCGCAAGACAACCCGATCACGTTCACGCGTGATATGACGTTTAGGGAAAACTATGATTGGGCGAATAGTATGTGTACTCCCAAAATCGGTGATTTCGACAATGACGGAATCAATGATTTATGGTTGGACGGCCAGCGTCAATCGTATAGTTGGCAAACCCGTACCGTGTTTGCCAAAGGATTGGGAGAACGGACGTTCCAAGCCGACTTTGAACCTATAATGGAAACCGAGCTGGATTCTACTATCGTACAGAAGACCGATACGATATGGAAAACGGATGAAAGTGGTGATTTCGTATTGGACGGCGAAGGCAATAAGATTGTAGAAGAAATCATACCGGTGGTAGATGATGAAGGGAAGCCGGTGAATGATACGATTGTGACGAAAAATGAGGTCTATGTCGGCACACAGAACGGTCTGCCGCAGACGGCTTGGAGCGTCGGGTCGCAACCCATTGATTTCAATGCCGACGGTTTAGTGGACTACCTGATTCTCCATCCTGGAAAAGTAGGTGACCTTCAGGGGTATATATTGGTGAAGAATTTAGGAAACGGTAAATTTGAAGTGGTGGAAGACGAAGTGCTTAGTTCCATTAAGTTTTCCGAGAGCCCGAAAAAAGGCGATTACAACCGGTTTAATGAAGACAACGCTTATACTTCGGTCGTAACGGGTGATTATGACAAAGACGGATATGTGGACCTTTTGATAACCGGCAATGCATACGACGGACGTTTTGTGAAGTTGCTTCGTAACGTAAACGGCGAACGTTTTGAAGAAATGAACGTGTTCGAACCATTGCCTTTTGATGTAGAAGTGAACCGTCACGGGCTGTGGGAAGAAAGCGGTGCCGGCGAAGATCCGGAAACAGGCGATCCTATCGAGAGCGTGTATTTCCAGGATCAGCCTACCATGAAAGCCAAACCTTTGAGTCATGGTTCCGTGGTCTTTTTCGATATGGACAATGACGGTTGGTTGGACATCGTGGTTTCCGGATATGCGGATGGCACAGCCATGGGGGATGTCGGGGTAGAACCAGATGGAGATGAAATCCGTTTCTATCGCAACCAGAAAGACGGTACGTTTAAGGATGTGACGGATCAGTTGATTCCGGTTGCCCAGGACGTTTTGACCAATTTGGGACTCGAGACCACGGGGACATTGGCAGATGTATTTACGGCTTGGGGGTCGAACAATACGGTGATGATGGCTACGGACTACAATCAGGACGGTTTGTTGGACCTTTGGATCAGTGGGAAGAAAAGAGGCGACATTCATGAGACTTTCTGCCTTATCAATACTCCGACTGAGGGCAGTGTGTTCAGTTTCGTTGAAGAGACAGTGCCTATGGTGGGCATGACGGATGCCGGAAACCGGGGATTCTTCTATGCGGATTTCAATGGTGATGATGTGCCGGACTTATATCACCGCGGACATTCCGACGCATTAAAACCCGATGGCAACAAATGGGATTGGTGTCGAGTCTTTGAAGTGAGTGAAGGTGGAAGCGTAGGTCTTTATACATCGTATGATTTAGGTTATTGGAGTAACGACATTTTCGGAGGCTTCACATGGATTTGGGATGATTCGGATCCTGTTCCGGGTAACTTCGGCGATGTGGACAACGACGGTAAGCTGGATATCATGGCTGGAGGTTATGAAGGCGGCACGGATAACTTTATCATCAGTTATAATGAGACCGATTATGAGCCGGTTTATCCGGATGCGCCTGCTGAAGTGACGGCTGAGGCAGCAGAAAGCGGCCAAGTGACGGTGAAATGGCCTGCTTCTATTTTGATCAATGGCAATGTGGCAGTCCACAATGTGTATATCCGCAACAACGAGACGGGTGCCGTCCGGATGTTGGTCCCGGCCAATACGGAAACCGGCAAGCAGTTGGCTTATAGCATGTTCGGCGCGTATGCCGTAAACTATTCCATGGATGAAGGTTTATGCTTCTATGTATTCGAGAAACTGCCGGCCGGTAGCTATACCGTGGGGGTTCAAGCCGTGAACTATGCTTATTTGGCCAGTGGTTTCACGACGACGGAAGTGACCGTGACAGACGGGTATGAGACCAGTATCCAAGCTCCGGAGAAGCAGACAGATGTGAAGGTTGCCATCGAAGGCAATGTAATCACGGTGAATAGTTCAGAGTCTGCTGCGGTAGCCATCTACAATATGCAAGGTGCCGAGGTGGCTACGGGAATGACAAATACTCCTATTACGGTAAATGGCAGAGGGGTGTTTGTTGTAAAGACAAACCATAAAGCGGTTAAGATCGTGAAGTAATAAAAATAGTTTCTTTTGATTAATATTAGATTAGTTTAGATTGTGCGTTCCGGTCGTTTGTGAAAATAGCCGGGACGTTTTTTCTCTCTATTCCGATTTAAATAGAAGAGACCGGTTGAATGTAATTATTAAACTTTGTAGATATGAGAAATACTTTGTTAAAGCCGATTCTTAGCTTATCGGTATTGATGGGAGCTGGTGGATGCTTCACGCAAGGATATGCGGAGGATATTGTGATTGTGGACGGTTTGTGGAAAATTTCATATATCGAAAACGACCACGCTTTTCGGGTGAATGTTTTAAACGAGGACGGCTCGGCCCGAAAATGTCTTTTCACACGTTCCGCTTCAGAGGTGGCCTACGACAATGTGGCGGGAGAGTCGCGTACTGTGACGCCTGCATCTTTTGCCGACATAAAACAGACCGAGGAACAGGTAAGTGACGAGTTCGGGGCAGGGACCAGTTATACGTTTACCTTTACCCGTCCGGACAATGGGGACGACGTGCAGATGGTGCAGCGGTTTTGTGTATATGAAGAAAACGACTTTTTAATTACAGACTTGTCCATAGAGGGGGACGAGGCTATACGTTCCAATTATCTGGCTCCGGTATCGGTCAGTCAGATGTATGTCCTCTTCTCCGAAAGTGAAGACAACCGTATGCTTAAAGTGCCTTTCGACAATGACGGCTGGACACGTTATAATAAGTATAAGATGAACACTTCGATGACTTCCTACGAAGTGGCGGCCTGGTTCAATGGAGAAACCAAGGAGGGGATGGTAATCGGTGCAGTAGACCATGACCATTGGAAGAACGCCATATCGGTAGAAGCTTCGGACAATGGGCGGGTCAATGTCTTGAAAGTCTATTCCGGTGCTTCTACGTCGGAGACGCGGGACGTCTTGCCTCACGGTAAGCTGAAAGGGCCTAAAATATCATCAGCCCGTATGTTTGTCGGTTTTGCAGACGATTGGCGTACGGGCATGGAGACTTTTGCCCGTGCCAATACGATGGTCCAGCCGATGCGTGATACGTGGGATAAGGGAACGCCTTTCGGTTGGCAAAGTTGGGGCGTACTGGAAAAAAAGAATTCTTTCGACGCGGATGTGGAAATAGCGGATTATTATCATGAGGTCTTGAAACCTAATGGTTTCGTGAACAGTCAAGGCATACAAATAATCGGTATAGACTCTTGGGACAATCTGTCAACCGATGAGAGGATAAAGTTGTGCAAGGAAGGCGGAGAAAACGGTCAGACGGTGGGATTGTATTTCACTCCGTTTTCTTGGTGGTGGGGATGGAGCGACAAAATGGGAAGCACCCAGTACACGGCAGAAGACTGTTTTCTGAAAGTGAACGGTGAACCTTATAGTCTGGGAGGAGCCATGTGTCTGGACCCGACTCATCCGGGTACGAAAGCATGGATTTCTACCCGTATTCAGGAAATGAAGAAGCAGGGATTCCGGTTCCTGAAACTGGATTTTACCAGTCACGGCATGGTGCAGGCTGATTCTTATTATGCAAAAGGCGTGACGACGGCCATGGAAGCCTATAATAATGGGTTGAGCTATCTGACGAAGGTGGTCGATGAGGGAGACGAGCCGATGTTCCTTTCTTTCTCCATTGCGCCTCTTTTCCCTTATCATTACGGGAATTCCCGCCGCGTAGGGTGTGACACATGGGCTGATATCGGTCAGACGGAGTACTGTATGAATGCCATTTCCGGCGGTTGGTGGACCGACTTGCTTTATCAGTATAATGACCCGGATCACTTGGTCATGGTCGGCAGCGGGGGCTGGGGAAGTCCTAAAAACTGTACGTTGGGAGAGAACCGTGCCCGTTTCACGAGCGGGGCGGTAACCGGAATGATGATGGTGGCGGACAATTTCGCCTTGAATGATGATTCGGGAAATGGAGACGCAGCCTTGTCGCGTGCCCGTGCGCAAGAAATCATGATGAATAAGGATATCAATGAGATGGCCGATTTAGGACGCTCGTTCATGCCTGTGTATGGACATAAGGAGCATAACGGGAATGCGGATGCGGCAGAAACCTGCTTTATGCATCATACGGAGGAATACCTGTATGTGGCCGTATTTAATTATACCGACGGGGAGTCGTCCGGAAGTATTCCTTTGTCCGACCTCGATATTGCTCTTGGCGACTTCGATACGGTGAAGGAACTGTGGAGCGGTGAAACTGTGGTTGTGGACGGTGAGGAACTTTCTTACAAGGTGCCGGCAAAAGATGTGAAAGTGTTCCGTTTTCATAAGAAACCCGGATCCGGGATTGCGGATGCCATGTCGGAGGGAGGTAAGGATGCCCGGTTGGACGTGCATATTCTGCCTGGAAGTAACGGTGGATTGGAAATGAATATAGATTCTTCGGCTTCATTGAGAAAAATAGATGTTTTCGATCTTCAGGGACGGTTGCTGAAGTCTCAGAATGTACGGGGATTATATAATGCTTGCGTGGCATTATCTCCGGTGAAAGGGCTGCTGTTGTTGCGTGCCTGTCTGCAAGAAGGGCAGGTGCTGTTGGCCAAAGCTATGGTTCATTGAGGGAAGAAAGGCGTATAAATGTTTAATATGCATCACCTTATGCTAAAATACGTGTTTTTGCTATTTTTTGCGCCATTTTTTCTATGTAATCTCCTAAATCTTTCCTTTCTTTGCATTGCAGTTAGTTAATATTGAGATTAGGTTAATGATTGGTTTAATAGGTATTTGATTTAAGGGGAAGATTGTTTTCAGGATTTTATAAACAATATTTTCGTAAGACCCTATTGAATGGCATTGAAAGAATTAAAAAAGGAGATGCGGCATTATGCCGTATCTCCTTTGATTTTCTTATGGAGAGAATATTTATCCTACAAGGTATTTCCCGAAAGGAAGCTTGGACAGCAGCCATGTGATGAGGTTGCTCAATGCGAAGGTACAGAGGGTCAGTGTCAGGATGAACCAAGGTGTGCCCAGTTCCATGGCCTTCAGCATGTCGAAAAAGACGGAGTAGAGCACGATGATGTGCAGCAGGTAAACGCCATAGCTCAGGCGTGACAACCGGTTGACGAAACCGTAGCACGGAGCTTTCTGCCCAGGGATGGCTTTGCACATCATGAAAACGCCGAAGGTCATCAGTATGACGTTAGGGGAACAGTACAGCCAGGTCAGTTCCACTTCCTGCACGAGTTCATGGGAGAACGAGCGGTAGTAGAACGGGATTGCGGTAATGGCATAGCCCACCAGAAAACAGAGCAGGCCGATGCTGAGGCTTCGCGAGGCATTCCAGTGCAGATGGTGGCGGATGTAATGCGCCAATACCAGATAGCCGATGAAACCGGAGAAATACCAAAAGCTGTGGAACTCGTTCCAGTAGCATTCGCCGAACATGTCGCCTGCCCCGATTTCTTTTAAATATGCAAGGAAGGACGATACGAACCATACGGCAAGGAAAGCGAGCTCAGCCTTTTTTCCGGTTTGCTTGAGCCAAGGAGACAGGACGGGCATGAACAGATATAGGCCGATGAGCATGTAAATGTACCATAGATGTCCGCTGTCGTCATTAAAGTTCCAGATGGGATGGAGCAGGCGCATGGGAAGCTCGGATGCAGGCAGGTCTCCCATCAGGACAGGCCAGAAGGCGTAGATGCACGACCATACGGCAAAAGGGACGAGCACGCGGATGAAACGCCGTTTGAAGAAAGTGGTGTTGTCATCCTTCAGGGGCAACAGCAAGTAGGAAGAGGTCATCACGAATAATGGCACTGCTGCACGCATGATGCTGTCGATGATACTGATCCACAAACGGTCGCTCTCCGAAGCGCATTGCCATACGCCGCCCGGGCCGATGTAGAAAGAGTCGCAACTGTGCGTGGCAATGACCATCAGGCAGGCCAGGACACGCAGATAATCGAGGAATACGATGCGGGTGGTTCCCGCTGTTGTAGCTTTGTGGTTCATGATTTATGGCTTTTAATGTGACAATGAAGCCCGTACCCGTCCAGAATGAACGGATACGGACCGTGTTCATAATGTTTGTTTCTTAGAATAAGACTTTTTCTTTGTACGTCCCTGCCGAAACCAGGAAAGTGCCGTGTGCCGGAAGTACTATCGTCTCGTTTGTGGTTCCGTGCGCGACGAGGCATCCGTCCGTGCCGTAGACTTTCACTTGTTCGTGTAACGGGCTTTTCACTTCTATATTGTGTCCGTTCTTGATAATTTTAAACTGCTCGGAAAGGGATGCGGATGCTACCCTGGTGTTGACTTCCAAGGTGCATGTCCGGAAAGTGCTTCCGGCATACGACTGGTCCAGGGTTTGTACGCCTACGGTATATTTCCCGTCTCCGAAGGGCTTGATGCGGTAGGTCTTGACCCAGGAGGACAGTGAAGTTTGCAAGTCCGTGCCTACTTTGAGCTTTCCGGTTTTCCGGTTTGCGGGGATGAGGCTGTACGTTTCTCCGGTCGTTTCGTTCCGGACGAACAGGTTGTAACGCAAGGCCGAGGTTGGCGATTCGTTGTCCGAACCGTCTTCCCAGCGGATAACCAGTTCGGTACCTTGCATTTCTGCCGATACATCGCCCGGGGCATCCGGGAATGTATTGCCTTTCAACCCGTTCTTTTCCGGTTTGTTCTCGTAGACGCGCAACGGAGAGGAGTAACAGGCCGGTGCGTTGGTGTCGCGTGTTCCGATGTAGCCGCCCACGATGATATCCATATTGCCGTCTCCGTTCCAATCCCCCATATTGATGCCGCCGTCTTGGTTCACGGGAACGATGGGGTAGGAGGTGTCCATGGTGAACTTTCCTTCCTCGTTTTGGTAATAAATCCGGTTACGGAATCCGCTGTCGTCGTCCGGTTCACCATTGATAATCATGTCCATCCGTCCGTCTGCATTGAAATCCGCCACGAGAGGATTGGCACGGCTTACGCCGAGAATGCCGCTTTCCGTTTCCGGGACGTGGCGGAAAGACAGATGTCCGGAACCGTCTGTCGTATTATAATAGATGGGAGCCAGACAGACCCAGTTGTCGCCGTTTCCGGTGCTGATGATGTCCAGTGTCCCGTCTCCGTTGATGTCTGCCAAGGTGGATTGTCCTTGGAATGCTCCGGTGAGATTGTCGGGCGTGAGGTCGGCAAAACTCCCGTTTTGTTGGTTGATGTAGGTCTTCAAGGCCGTGGAAGTCTTGTCACTGTAGCCGGAGTACTCGATATCCAGCCAACCGTCGTTATTCAAATCTCCGAACATGACCGAACCGTTGGTGGCAGCTTCAAAGTCGATTTCCTGACGGATGAAGCGCCCCGTCCCTTTGTCGTTGAGATACAGATCGATGTGTCGTCCGTTTTGGTTGCTCATGATGAGCACGTCCGTGTAGCCGTCGTGATTGAAATCCCCCGTGGAAATCGGATTGTAGAAACCTTCGTCGCGGCGTTGCAGGAAACCGGCGTCCGGTACGCGTTCAAAACGGAAGTCTTCATCGGCACCCAAGTTGCGGTAGAGCGTGACGAACTTGATGTCTCCGCTGATATTCCAGTCTCCTCCCTGCCCCATAATCAGCAAGTCGAGGTTTTCGTCATTGTCGAAATCGAAGAACACGGCATTCGTGTAAGTCGTGGGTTGCAGGAAACTATATTTTTCCAACGTGAATGTGCCTTCGTTGTTGGGACGTGCCAGAATGGCCAGTTCATCCCATACGTGGGCTATGGCGGGTAATCCCATTACCCATGCCATCATTCCGATAAACCATTGCTTTTTCATGTCTTTTTATTTTGTCTGGGTGGACGTAAGCCCACCGGGGCCGTCGAACAAATAAGTAAACTCATCGAAATAAGCCGTGCCGGAGGTCTCCTGCGTATTGTAGCTGTACAGGCCGATACGGCTGCCTTTCCAGTCGCCTGAACCGGATTCGAACGTGTCGCCGAACTCAATGAATGTTTCGTTGTTCACGCTGTAATAGAATTTATGTTTGTTGTTCACTGCGTCGATTTCCAGACGGATATAGATGCCCTTGTTCATGACCGAGGATATATTGAAAGAGGTGGTTTTGGCAGTCCCGTCCGTTTCCATGTAAAGCCGGGGAGTAGCCGTTCCGTCCTTGTCTTCCATGATGATACCGCCGCCCACGAATTTGTTGCCGATACATTCTATACCGGCCCGTCCGCCGGGTGTCAGTTGCGCGAAGTCTATTTTTACGGTGACCACGCCTTTGTATCCCATGGTCTTTTGCGTAAACTGGTTGAAGGCCGTGCGCAGCTTCTCTGCCTTTTGCGATTTGATGGCCAGCCAGCCCGGTTTTTCCGTCAGCGACCAGTATTCATCGTGCGGGTTATGGTTGAATTGCCATTGCAATCCCAACTCCTTAGCTTCGAAGTCGTCGCTGGCTTGCGGAGCGTAGGCTTTCGTTTCCACACCGGTGGAAGGCTTGCGGCAGACTTTCATGGGCTCGCCGATGCCGTTCTTGTCGTAGTCCGTACCCATTTCAGGGAATCCGTCTTTCCAAGTGACGGGTTGGAGGTGTACTACGCGTCCCTGCGGTTCGGTGGACTGGAAGTGGTAGAACCACCATTCCCCCTCGGGCGTGTCGACCAAGGCACCTTGATGCGGGCCGTTCACTTTGGTAGAGCCCATTTCCAGTACGCGTTTCTGTTCGTAAGGACCGTAGATATTTTTGGAACGCATTACAGTCTGCCATCCCGTACCCACTCCGCCTTCCGGGATGCTGATATAGTAATATCCGTCTTTGAGGAACAGTTTCGTACCTTCGGCTGTCGGGCCTTCGTACACTTTCCGGCCATCGTCGAGCAATGTCTTGCCGTCCGCGCTCATTTTATGGATGATGATGGGGCCTCCGCCCAACTGGCTTCGTCCGATGTAGGCTTGCCCGTCTTCGTCCCATAATGGGCACGGGTCTTCCCAGCCCGATACATTCTTTACTTGGTAGAGCGGACTCCACGGGCCTGCCGGGTCGGTAGCCGTGGACATGAACAGCCCTTCGTTCGGCGTACATACGTACATCCAGAATTTGCCGTCGTGATAACGTAAGGCCGGTGCCCAACTTCCATTGCCGTATTTGTCCATGCCCGAATAGCCGTCCAAATCCATCCGGTCGAAGATACGGCCTATGATTTTCCAGTTCACCATGTCGTCGGATTCCAGGATGTTCATGCCCATGAAGTGGAACTCCGAACACGTCATGTAGTATTTGCGGCCCACGCGGATGACATCAGGGTCTGAATAATCTCCGTTCAGTATCGGGTTGGCAAACGTCCCGTCTCCCAAGTCGCCCCAGCGTGTGTCTGTGTACCATCCCGAGGATCCGCCTAAATCCTGTCCTCCCGAGAACAGCCCCATGCGTTCGCTGTCCGTATAAGCTCCCATGACAGGGCGTGCCCGGTGTTCCCCCGGGAAAAACTCCTGTACGGATTCTTCCCCTTGTCCTACTTTCTTAAACGCTGTCATTTGCTGTGCCGTGAGCGGCATGAAAGCCAAGTTGCAGCACAATAAAGAAAATGCGATTGTATTTTTCATGCGTTGATAATAATTTATGAATGAATGCACAAAAATACAATCAAGAGCCGGGGCGTACTATTACAAATACGTCATAAAATGTAAGGTTGGCATCTATCCTTATCTTTTCAGGGCGGCCCGGATAACGAACCAACCGTGTTGGATGAGGGTAGTCGTCCAACCGAAGTGTGAGGCCATGATGCGGAAACGTTCCCGCAGTGATTCCTGATGGTGCTGTGTGGTCAATCCTTCACTTAAGTAATCGGTAAGGATAAGCCTTGTGTTATATATCGGTTGTTTGAGACGTTCCGCCCGTTTCAACAAACGTATGCACCAGTCGTAGTCGGCAGAAAAGCGAAAGTTCAGGTCGTAAAGTTCCTGTCGGGCCAAATCCGTTCGTACATAAAACGATTGGTGGCAAACCAACATGCCGTGTCGGAACTTTTTCCAGGTCAGTTGTTTCGGTGCTTGCAGACGGCGGTGGCGGATGAAGCGTCCTTGTCCGTCCACCCAATCCGTTTCGCCGTAGAGGATGGAGGGGAGAGAAGCGTTCATGTCTATATGGCCGAAAACCTGTTGTAAGGTGTCAGGGCTGTGCAACCGGTCGCCGGCATTCAGGAAGACGATATAGTCTCCGGTGGCATGTTCCAGAGCCTTGTTCATCGCGTCGTAAAGTCCTTTGTCCGGTTCGCGGACGACCCGGATGTCATGCGGGCATGTTTTGCCTGTATTGGCATCCACGTACCGATGAATCAATTCCATGGTCTGGTCTTTGGAACATCCGTCGATAATCAGATGTTCGATATGGGGGAAAGTCTGGGATGCCACGCTTTCCAAGGTGCATGGCAGTGTCTTTTCCGCATTGTAGGTGACTGTGGCAATGGTGACGGTAGGGAAAGGAACTTTGTTCATGTCTTTTGTGTGAGCTGGGTTTATCTTTTCTCGGATGCACGTTTGTAAACGGCTATATATTTGGAGGCCACGTTGGTCTCGCCGTAGTTCGCCAAGGCCGAGTGTACGGCGTGGGCGGACAATTCCTCTCGCGAGGCGGTTTCCAGTATGAAACGTATGCCTTCGGCCAGGTCTTCGGCGTTCCGTGCTTCGGCCAGATAACCGTTTTTACGGTGGTCTATCATTTCCGGTATGCCTCCGACGTTGAATCCTACGCAAGGAACCCCGCAGGACAGGGCCTCCACGATGGTATTGGGCAGGTTGTCCTCCAGCGAAGGCGTGACGTATGCGTCTACCGCATTATATAGGCGTGCCATTTGTTTTTCGTCGCTTACGTAGTCGATGGCATAGACCGGGAATGGGAAGAGCGCACGAATTTGGTCGGCACGGTTGCCGACTACCACGATGCCGATGCGTGTGGCCAAATCGGGATGCTTTTCTTTCAATATGCGGCAGGCTTCCATCAGATAATCTATGCCTTTGCGCGGGTCGGTGGCCTTGAGCGAACCGAAAAGCAGCAGCTTCTTGTCGATGGGCAGGTTGCATTGTAGGCGCACCTTGACCTGTTCTGCCGGGTGGAAAATGTTAGCGTTGATGGTATTGGGGATAGAGGTCACTTCCTGCCCGACCAGAAGCGTACTTTGGCGTGCCAGGCCTTCCAACCATCGGCTACAAGCCACGAAAATGATATGTGCCCCACGCAACATTTGCTGTTTTCGCCGGAACACCTTGGCCGACAGGTCATGCGTGCCGCCTCCGTGCAGAAGCAGGGGGCAGTGGTGACACTCGGTTTGGTATTTCGTGCACTCCCCGCTGTAGTGGCAGATGCCGGTAAACGGCCATTGGTCGTGCATCGTCCACACGATCGGTTTGCCGCTGTCTATGATGCGGCGTATGTCTTTCAGGGAAAGGAAGCCTTGGTTTATCCAATGCAGGTGGATGACATCGGCTTCTTTGAATTCCGGTAATGAGGTGACGTCCGTACCGGTGTTGGCCAGGTCCACTTGAAACAGGTTGTGCTTCTTGAACCGGTTGGCTTTCCAGATACAGACGCGTTCCCATACGAATTTGAATTTCAGCAGGGGAAACTGGGGCAGGCTGGCCACCGTGATTTGGTCCGTCCGTTTGTCGCGCACCAGCATTTTGGCTTTGACCCCGTTGTTTTTCAGGGCTTCCATGAGACGGTTGGCTGCGATGGCTGCCCCTCCTATGTTTTCGGATGTATTGATAATGAGAACTCTCATACGTTTTTCAATCGTTTCTGCAAATTTAGGGATTATGGCTGATATATGTCATATAAATCCTATGATTCTTTTCGAGGCATGGACTTATGCACCGAAATCTCCCTTTAACGTCCGTTTTATTCGTCTTATGGCTTTGGCCATGAATGAATTGGTCTTGGCATAATAACGTGAGTAGGCTTTCCTTGCCTCGGCGCATTCTTCTATCGGTTCTATTCTTACCACAGGTAATGGCTCCATATAAAGCCCTGACCGGTATAGGTTCCCGCCGCCGCAATTCGTTCCGCTACCGTCGAACCCGATGTTTTGTACAAGTGATTTTCCCACATTGAGCGACAGGATGTCATTGAGAAAAAGAGAGGCATTCCATCTGATGGCCCAAGAATTATTCTTTCCTTCGGTTTGTCGGCGGAGCATGCGTGTATATCCGTATTTTCCGTTAAAGTCGAATGTGTAGGTCAGTTTCTTCCGTTTGAGCTCTTCCAATAAGGCTTTCCCGTCGGGATTAAAGAATTGCCAGGCGCGTTTCCAAGTGGCCCACCCCCAACTTCCGGTCCATTTGATAAGGAACGTGTCAGGCAAACTCGGGTCATTGGTAAAGTCGCAGGCTTGTATGTGTCCTACTTGGGGGACGTCAGCGTAAATATCCAGTGCGTCGTTCATGAACCGGAGGAAATGCGGAGCCACGACCAAGTCGTCTTCCAATACGATGACCCGTCCGTACCGGTTTACCATTGTGGTGACACCGTCTATGATGTTCCTTGCCAGTCCCCAATTCTGTTCACGTTCCGTGACATGTACTTGCCGGAAACCTTTGGCTTCCCTTACGATGTGCCTCACTTCTTCCACGGCTGCGCAGTCGGCTTCCGAACGTGCGGCATCGGAGTAGACGAACAAGTCGCTGGCAGCGGCCAACGTGTTGCGCGACAAGGCCTCTAAGGCTTGCCGGGTGTGTGCGGGGCGGTTGTAGACGAATAATAATATCGGTGCTGTGTCCATGTTTTATTGAATAATTTGCTACTTTTCGATAGCCCAGTCTCCCAATGTCTTCCGTTCGAGGTCGAAGTTGATGCCGACTTTGACCACGGGAAGCCCGCATAGGGCGAAACGTTCAGGATAGTTTTTGAGGTTGATTTGCTGCATGGCTGCTTTTGCCGTCCTGTTGAGTTTAGCCTCGATGAGGTAGAGTGTGGTTGGGGTGCGCAACACGACGTCTACCCTTCCTTGGGGAGTACGCACTTCCACATCCGCATAGTAACCGAGGAGGCTGAAGATGATGTAGAGTACTTGTTGGTAATGCCCCTCGGTGTCAGTCCGTTCGCAGTAGGGTATGGTAGAGAGGAACGTTTGGAGAAGTTGCAACATACCATCCATGTCGTCGCGCGCCATTGCCCTGGCCATGTGAATCACCATGGAATTGGTGGACAGGTTGTCGGGGGTGATGTAATAAGGGATGAGACTTCTCATCAGTCCGATTCGGACTTCCTTATTGGGAATGTCGAGGGTGTAAGCGTCGAAGTTTACATCGTAGTCTTTGATGGTGATGTATCCGCTTTGGTAGAGGAGTGGGACGATGCTTGTCATCCTTTCGGTGGGCGCGTCGAAATCGGATGCCATGGCTTCGGTACCCCCGATTTTAGAAGGTGGCACATCGAACTTGTTGAGCATTTCGATGAGGTAGGTGGACGTGCCGCTCCCGAACCAGTAAGAACCCAGCTTTCCGTCGGAAAAAGCGTTGAGTAAGCTGTAAGGATTATAAATGTCGGGTGAGGGCCATGTGAAATGGTAGCCGTCGTAATTCTCTTTGAGTTGCCGCATGGCCTCTTCGGGGGTGGTGCCGAGCTTTCCGGCCAGCATTTCGAGGTCGGCTGCCATTTGCGTCCGTATTTCCTCCTCGCTGATACCGCATACGGTGGCGTATTCCGGTAGCATGCTGATATTTTTAATATTGTTGAGCTCGCTGAAGATGCTCAGTTGAGATAATTTAGTGATGCCGGTAAGGAATACGAATCGCAGGTAGGGGTCGCAGGCCTTTAGCGGACTGTAGAAGTTCCGCATGACGTTGCGCAGAGTGGGCAGGTCTTCTTCCTCATGTACCACGTCGAGCAGAGGAGCGTCGTATTCGTCGATGAGTACCACCACTTGTCGGCCTGTCTGTTCGCAGGCTCGGCGGATGAGGTCTGTAAGGCGTGTGTTCGTGTCAGGGATTTCAGATTCGATGCCGAAATTCCTTTCCAATGTCTTCAGTTGCCACAACAGGTAGCGTTCCAGTCCCTCCTTGTCCAAATGCTTGCCCATGCTCATGTCGAAATGCAACACGGGATATTCCGTCCATTCCGTTTCCCACTTTTCGATAGCCAGTCCTTTGAACAGTTCTTTCTTGCCTTCGAAATAGGCCTGCAGGGTACTGGTGAGTAATGACTTGCCGAAACGGCGCGGACGGCTGAGAAATACGTATTTGGAGTCGGAATGCGTGATGCGGTACACGTGTTCCGTCTTGTCGATGTATAAATAGGGTTTGTTCCTTAGTTCGGAAAACGTTTGTATCCCGATGGGGTAAAACCTGCGTTGTTGTTCCATGACTTAATCCTCCTGTGTTAGTCTGAAAACAAAGATAAGGTTTTATTTTCGATTTCATGTCGTGCGGAGGCCGGATTTTTACCGATCGTGAGCCTTCGTTTTTGTGGTAAAGTGGCGGACTGTCGTTTGCTGTTGCCTACCATGGCAATTTGGGAGGCAGGAAACATTGTGAATGTTATTCATTAACCATACGTTTTTGCCATATTTTTTAATATCACAGATAATTCGTAAGTATAATGTTCTAAATTAAATTCCCGTTCAGCCAGATTACGGCCGTTATGCCCCATCTGTCGGGCTTCTTCGGGGTGGGTGTATAAATATGTAATGGCTTGTTTCCATCCTTCCACATCATTGTAGTCCACGTAGATTCCCACACCTTCTTTCTCTATGTCCATTTCAAATTTGGGATTACGGGTGCAGACTACGGGGAGGCCTAACGCAAAAGCCTCGACCAGAGTGGTCAGTCCGACGGTGTAAGGAAAGTCTTGGCAACAAATTACTACGAATCTTGAACGGCAAACTTCCGTGGCTAGCATGTGGGGGAGAATACCCACCGTGAAATGTACCTGTATATTGGAATATGCCTTGTATGCTTTCAGCAGGGTTTGATATTCCGGATCCGGAGTGGTGAAGATTTCGACGGGAAGCCCTGTTTCGGCAAATGCCTTAAGCAATGTGGCGAAGTCACGATGTTCTTTGCCAGTCGTGATGAATGCCTTTTCCTGTTTCCCACTGCCTGTGGCAGGAAGATGTTGGCGTAGGTAGTCATAGAAGTCGATATCGGCTCCCCAATGTATCAGGTGCAACCGGTCGGCAGTAACCTTGCCCGATTGCAGGGAATCGTTTATCAAGGTTCGGCTGAAAAAGAACATTTGGTCAATACCTTTGTAGTAGAAGCGTGAAATCATGTTCTTTATTGGGTTGGGGTTGCGGACTACGGCTTGGTGATGCCAAATGGCGATAGGTTTGCGGAATAATCCCAAAGCGCGGCAAAATATAATAAGCTCTAAACCGTAAAAAGAAGTACCATATAGCAAATCGTATGTCTCCTTGCAACGTATAATTTCGAAGAAGTTGTAGAATGATAATTTGAGGCGGGATGAAAAACGGCGGAAAGGATGGAGTATCGGCGTGATGCCATATTTGTTGAAATGGGTAAGTCCATACAGGATATGTCCGGGGTGCAAATGCTTCTCCCATTCCTTCAATGCTTCCTCTATGGGACGTGTGTGGTAATAATAGATCTTCATGTTCCGAAATCCCCTTTCAATGTGCGTTTGATTCTACGTATGGCCTTTGCCATAAACTGTATTATACAGATTCCCGTTTCCAAATAGATTCGTTGCTGCCAAGACCGTTGTTTTTTGTACAAAGAAGTGCCTCGCATCACTGTCTGCTGCTAATGTATTTGCAGTCAACGATTATAAGAGTTTACAAAAATAAATAAAATCTCTTGTTGCGACAAGTTTCAGTTTGTCGGCATTAACATTCTTTGTCTTTTGTTGGTAATGGAAGCTTAACAAAAATTATGTGTTCGTTTCCCGTTTTTATGCTTGGAAGATAGGATATTTCTTTATCTTTGTGAAAGTTAAAACATGGTGTTATGGGCAGGTTCATCAATCCTTTCACAGACGTGGGCTTCAAGCGGATTTTCGGTCAGTCCGTCCATAAAGACTTATTGATAGACTTCCTGAACAATCTGTTGGAAGGCGAGAAGCAAATAAAGGACATCAGTTTCTTAGACAAGGAGCTGTTGCCGGAATTCCAAGGAGACCGTGGTACGATTTACGACATTTATTGCACGACGGAGTCGGGCGAGGAGTTCATCGTTGAGATGCAGAACTGCGAGCAGGCTTATATCCGTGAGCGTGCGATTTATTATTTGTGCCGTGCGATGTCGCGGCAGGGCGAACGCGGTGCGAATTGGAAATTCAATTTGAAAGCCGTTTACGGTATTTTTTTCCTGAATTTCGAGATGAAGGATTCCGAGGGCAATTTCCGTACGGACGTGGTGCTGTCGGATCGTGACACGCACGTGCCGTTTTCCGATAAGCTCCGTTTCGTGTTTCTGCAGTTGCCTTGTTTTAAGAAAGAGGAATCGGAGTGTGAGAATGACTTTGAACGTTGGATATATGTATTGAAAAATATGGAGACATTGCAGAGGTTGCCTTTCAAGGCTCGTAAGTCTGTGTTCGAGAAGTTGGAGCAGATAGTGGACATCGCGTCTTTGTCGAAAGAAGAGCGTATGAAATACGACGAAAGCATCAAGGTGTACCGTGACCAGTTGGCCACGTTGGATTTCGCCGAACAGAAAGGTCGTGCAGAAGGTTTTGTGGAAGGAACGTTGGACGTAGCTCGGAGGATGAAAGCGATGTTGATTCCGGTAGAGACGATAAGCCTTGCCACAGGCTTGTCCTTGGACGAGATTGCCGGGTTGTGATAGGATGAACTCATTCCGTTTTCATGACGTGAATATGGTTGTTCGGTTGATGGATATACCGTTTCAAAATGGTTTGAGCTCATTTTTTCGCACAAAAACAATAGGGTTCACCTTAATGGCTTGTTTTATAGTTTATTCGGTTGTGCACAATACCTCTTTGAGTGAAGGAGAGGTGAAGCTTTGGTGAAGGACGTTATAGAAGAAAGTTCACCGTAATTTATTGGTATACAAATAATATGAAGGATGCGAACCCTTTTCCGAGAAAACTTCTTGAAGGGTGGGCAGGGAAGTGTTATCCGCCCTTCCTCTGTTCTTTTTCTCGTTTGCCGCAAAATGAGAAATCGTTTACAGCCAAACGGAAAATCGTTCTGCTGTAGTTGTTGTAGTGTTTTTGGGAGTCTTTGGGGCCTGTCAACTGTGGATATTGTGTCTGTGTCGTACGGTTTCAGGTGGAGTCCTGATCTGTTCCGATAGAAACGATAAGTATTGATATAGGGGCTTTGGATGAATTTTATAGGTTGTGACAGAAATGGTAGATAAACCGTTTTCATTTGTCTTTCAATAGATAAAATACATCTTGAATAGCGTCTTTTAATGCTTCAAGATATCCTCTTCCGAATTTCAGATCAGGTTCCATATAGTTCCCTTCAGCCCATTCATTCCAGGATTTGAGGAATACAATACGATCTTCTCTTGTTTTATGTGATATGTTGTTGAATGATTTTATAATGTGTTTTTTAAATTTTTCAGGGGTTGAGTTGATGAGGATATGTCCGGAGCGGCCCGATCGGGGAGAGTGATCCCAATTAGGAATGAGAGTAGGATAACAGTCGTTAGCTTGTTCCTCAGGTCCTTGAAAGTATTGAGAGGCACGGCTATATTCAATACGACGTCCTTTTTTTAATGCAATACGTTGGAACTTGGCATTTATGCGCTCCCACAAAGAAAAATCCTTTTTGAATACATCAAATAGCCTTATTAAAACGTTAGCATCAAATCCCCATTGGCGAAACATAGCCAAATCTTCAATTTTAGAGGTATGTCCTACAAAGTGAATGCGGAAACCGTGTTGGGAGGCAAGCTTTTGCCACAGTTCGATAAAGTGGGGAGGATTGGGGATTTCTTTAGGAGAGTAGACTACAAATATTGGATTTCCGTGTATGCGAATATATCTTGGGTCTTGGAAAGCGGGTAACACAGCATTGAAATGTGCAATGTAGTCTTCATCCCCGGGATAGAGTTGTTCCATTAACATTTTATGTCCCCCATCTTTGTTGAATTGTTTGTCCTCCCAACTGTGATTGGCCCATGCCAAACAAAAGGGAAAATCCGGTTTCCCGCTATTTAGCACTTCATTGAATGGTCTTTGTAATAGTTGCTTGCCATTTCCAAACCAATAATGCCAGTAACAGAAACCTTCTATGCCATATTCACGTGCCATATCGGCTTGGGCTTGACGTGTTTCCGGCAAACGAAGGTCATAGTAGCCTAAATCTGCCGGCACACGTGGCTGGTAATGTCCTTTGAATAAAGGTTTGGCTTTGCCCACGTTGGTCCATTCCGTGAATCCTTTGCCCCACCATCTGTCGTTTTCCGGGGTGGGATGGAACTGCGGCAGATAAAAGGCGATAACCCTTACTTTTTGATTATTGTTAGGTTTCATGTTGAAGTAATTTTATGATACGTAATGCGTCCTCTGTGGTCTTTAGCGGACGATATAACTCATCTAAAAGCGTTGTTATTTGCGTTGGGTGCAAATCATTTAAATAGACATCCTTGATAATTGGAATTATTTCTTCGGGCACTCGGTAACGGATGATTCGGGCCGGGTTGCCTCCAGCAATTGCATAGGGAGGAATGTCGGATGTCACAATGGCTCCGGCTGCTATGATACTTCCTTTGCCAATCGTAACACCGGATAGTATTGTTGCTCCGTAGCCAATCCAAACTTCATCCTCAACTATGATAGGACCTTTACTACGGCTGTCTGTCTGGCAGTGTTTGCCTTCAAGGGTTGAGCGTATGGGATAAGTGAATAGCGTTTCGGTCTGATGGTTACCGCTTAAAATGAAATGTACGTTTGAAGCTAATGATACATAGTTTCCTATTGTCAATTTCTCTATTGGAGGAAAATAGCTCAAGATATGCAACTCTCCGTATGTACCGTTGCCTACTTCAACACATTCCATGGGAAAGGTATTCATTGGTACGGTTTGGTTTTGCTTATTGCGTTTGCGCCATTCTTTTTTGAATTTAGTAAGTGCATAGGCGCGGGCAAAACTTCGTAATACAGGTATTTTTGAGGCGAAATTCATCTGTTGGTTATTCTTTTATAAGTTTTTCGTAAGAATCGTTTCAGGCTATATCGCTTAGTTCGCATCAATAAATTCCGCGGTAACGATTTGAGGTATAATACCATTCCTCCCGGGGTGGATTTCATAGCCTTTATCCAGTCTTGCCGTCGGGTGAGCCGGAAACAATTCCACGGTTTGTCGAAACCTGCATAATGAATTTGTACGGGATGTGCCAATCCTTTATTAAACTTGGCGAGTGCAGTGGCTTTGTCTCCTGCAAATTCGGTATTGCCTTGATAAAAATCTCTTTGGTTCATGTTTAACCGATAGAAGGAGATAGGCAAGCTATAATCGATCGGTAAATATTTGATGTAGGGCCAACAGGTTAAAATAATGCAGTCTTGTTCCGGCAAACGTAGTCGTGGATAGTTGTTGACATAAAAGTTGATAATTTCTTCTTGCTTATGGTCGTTGCGCAATTCTTTAAGGTTGATGAGTAAGAATCCTGCAGCAATTTCATGTTCAAGTATTTCCATTTCCGTCGTACTGAAGTCTTTCCGGTAGTAAGGCATACGACTGTTTTCCACTGGTCCGACACCGGCATAATAAAATTTTTCGTTCGGGAACATGAAAAATACGGGAGAGAAATCACCGGTAAAAACTACGTCTACGTCCGAACATATAATCCTGTCATATTGCGGAAGGACGTCTGTTGCAATAAGTTTATAGAAAATTTCTTTGGAGTAATGTGCTTTAGTCCCGAAATTTTTGATTTTTTCATTGTATTGTGTGACATCGATGAAGTGTAATTCGGTATGTGTAAATTCTTTTAGGCTGTTCCGTAAAGATTGCTGGGCTTTTGGGGACAAAGTTGTATGGAATACATATAATTCATACCAATATTGCCGTGAGGCATGTTTCATCATGGAGTGAATGGCAACCTTTGCTGCTAACAAGTAATTAGCGTCAAAAGTAAAGAACACAGGTATTTTTTGCATATTGTCCATTTGTGGAATTATTAGAAAAAACGGATAATACTTTGTTCCATTTTATGTTTTGTCCTTTTGTTATTAGGATTCATTCTTTTGCAAAAATATGGAAACTTTTTTGTCTTCCCAAGTTTTTGGAGTATCTTTTTTATATGATATACGTTTTTGTAAGAAACGAACCTAAGGTTTCATTTCTGTTTTTTATTCAACTGGGAGTTGTGCTCAGTTTCCGTATTGTAGAATTGTATATTATAATAAGTACAAATGAATGGAGAGAAAAAGCCACGAAGCGCAAAAATAGACCCTTTACCCTTGTGAGGATGGGGATATATTTGTTTGCGATGTTTCATACAAACGAAACAAAGCCGTAAAAGATCCAAAGGGTTGTGGCTATTGAATAGCTTAGTTATTTGGTGTAAGATGGGATGGTGTGTTGGAGATGTTTTTTCATAAATATTGTTGTAAAAACATTTGAAACTTTCCGTGTTTCTAAGTTTGAAGAAGTTATATGTTCCATATACATAAGGAGCTATAGGGGAATGTGGCTTATGCTTGGACAATTTTCTTCCGTTCCTATTTTCTTTGGGAACCAAATATCATCTTGGTCGGATATTGCTATATAGTCTACTAATATATCATGAAAGTTTTGATTGCATCCTTTATTTCGTGTATTTCGGTGTACTTTGATGAATGGAAATTTTGTAGCGTATTCTTGTAAAATGTTCATTGTACCGTCTGTGGAACAATCGTCGCAAACGATGATTTCATGGATAGGGTAGGTTTGCGCGAGGATGGAATCCATTTGTTCGCGCAGGTATTTTTCTCCATTGTATGTACACATTACGACTGATACTGTCTTTTTTCCCATAGGGCTTATTTGTCTGGGGCAAAAATATGAAATATTTTGTTTTTATGATGGTTTTGAATGCTTTTTATTTAGAAAATGTGTTTTTTTGAACATGTCTTGCAAAAAAATGAAATTTCACTTGGACTCTAATGTTAATATTGTTATATTTGATGTCGAGTATTAATCTTAAAAAAGAATGCTTATGAAAAAGTTAATTGCATTGGTAAGCGTTGTTTTCGCTATTACCAATATGTCTGCACAGTTGAAAGTACATTCCAATGGGAATGTGGGAATTCAATCTTCGGTAGTAGCACAGTCTGCACTATTGGTAGGTGGAGACCAAAGCGTTACTGGAAGCGGGGGATGGAAGGCCGCTTTTCGGTCTAATGATCAAGGCGTTTATGTGAAGCGTAATGGTACTACGGGGGTTACTATTAATGACCTTATGGCTATTTATGGTGAGAACGTAATTGATGGGATGAAGTTTTATATGGGGGTGAAAGGAAGGGCGTATACATCCAATTCTTTGAGTAGAGGTCGAGCGTGGGGTGTATTTGGTGAATCCGGAAATTCGACCAGTGGTTATAATTATGCGGTTTTTGGCAATCTGCGAGGCAGTCAGAATGGTGCGGCTGTGGTAGGAGTTTTGGATAATATAGATCTTAATGTTCCCGGACGTTATGCCGGTTATTTTCAAGGCGATGTCCGTACTACAGGAAATTTTTATGGTACGGTGTTGACACCTTCCGCTTCCCGTTCCGCCTTGATGGGGCGTTCGGCGGTGGTGCCCTTGTCAGCGGAAAGCGATGGAGAGAACAGCATGTCGGTGGGCGAGAAACTTTCTCAGTTGACCGCCGTGCAGTATAACCTGTCCGAACCACAAGCGGCGCAGGCTTTTGCTGCGTCGGGCGATACCGTGGCTGCCGCTCCCTGTTCCGTAACGGACATACAAGCATTGGAGAAAACGCATTACGGACTGGATGCCGAGGTGCTGAAAGAAGTCTATCCAGACTTGGTTTATGAAAGTCAGGAAGGCGACCTTTGTATCAACTACACGGAGATGATTCCGCTTTTAGTGCAGTCTGTCAATGAGCTTCGTGCCCAGGTGGTGTCATTGCAGGGGACGCAGACCTATAATGTGCGTGCTCGGAACGGAAGCGAAACAGGTGTCGGTGGCAACGTATTGGATGTCCCGACATTGGAGCAAAACGACCCGAATCCTTTTATGCAAACGACAGTGGTGCGCTATACGTTGCCGGAAAGTGTGAAGTCTGCATTCCTATACATTTATGATTTGAACGGTACGCAGATAGATCAAAAGATGTTACAGAGCCGTGGCAAGTCTTCCGTGACGCTTGAAGCCGGAAGCCTCGCCCCCGGAATGTATCTTTATGCTTTGGTGGCCGATGGCAAGGTGATCGACACCAAACGTATGATCATTACCCAATAAGGAAGGAGGTGCTTATGAAACGTTGGATGAATCTGTTCTTTTTGTTATGGGGGACGGCTTGTACCATTACGGCCACTACCGAAGATGGTACTTATTTCTCGTCCGTGGAAAACGCGTCTGCGGCTACTTTTGAAAACATCCCGTCGGATTGCTATATCTCGGTGGACAAGCATAATTATAGGCCCTACGTGGCTCGTGTGCAGGATAGCGGGGTGGTTTATGTACAAAACCGGACGTTTACTTCCACGCATACCGTTACGGGCGAAAATATTATGGCCGGAGAGAAGGTGACGACTGCGCAGCCGCAGGGAAAGGTCGTGGTGAAGTCTGGAGCAAACGTGACGATGAAAGCTTCTGATACGACCACATTGGAAGCCGGCTTTGAATGCGAGAAAGGAGGCGTGTTGGAAATCGCTCCACTATGACCATGTTTGGCGGTTCGGGAAACCGGATGAAATAGACGGGGTATTTTGCGTTTTTAGCGGAATATCCCGTATAACGGAAGTACTGAACATGAACCGCAGGGAACTGTTGCGCCCTTAAACCAATCCAATCTTGTTATGGAGAAAAATTTAACAGACACAAAGGATACTATCAGAGAACTGATAGGCAAAGGAGAAACCTCGGAAGTTGAGTTCAAATCAGCACGCGGAGGTCTTCCCGGTAGCTTTTGGGAAAGCTATTCGGCTTTCGCCAATACCAATGGGGGAACAATCGTATTTGGCGTCGTGGAAAAAAATAACCGTTTCTTTTTCGACGGACTAACGGAAGAAACCATCGTCCGATACAAAAAGAACTTTTGGGACTGTGCCCACAATAAAGGAAAGGTAAGCGTATGTCTGCCCCACGAATCTGACGTAAGGATTGAGCAAATTGACGGCTCGTATATCCTTATATGTGAGATTCCCCGGGCAAGCTACGAGCTTCGTCCGGTCTATATCAACAACAATCCGCTCGGCAATACTTACAGGAGAAACCATGAAGGTGATTATGTCTGTACGGATGTAGAAGTAAGGCGTATGTTTGCAGATGCAGAGCACGATCGTCATCCACAGGACGGGCGTATTCTTGTGGGGTATAATTTTGAAAGGGATATAGATATTGAAACCCTGCACCAGTACCGCCAGACCCTTGCCAGCCTGCAGCCCACCCATCCGTGGACAGGTATCAGCGACATGGATTTCCTGAAAAAGGTCGGAGCCTACGCAACTGAATATGAAACAGGAAAAGAGGGATTCACACTGGCCGGAATCCTAATGTTCGGTAAATACGACAGCATCATCAATAATTCTGGTGTCCCGACTTATTTTGTGGACTATCGTGAGTGTATCGCCACAGATGATCCCAATATAAGATGGACGCACCGCATCTACCCAGACGGAATGTGGGAGGCCAACCTGTACCAATTCTATATGAGGGTATATAACCGTCTAATCCAACCCCTGCCCCGTCCGTTCATGATGAAAGACGGAATACGCCAGGAAGAAACGCCCGCTCATGATGCTGTAAGAGAAGCTCTTATCAACTGCATAGTCCATCAGGATATAAATGCCCAAGGACATATCATAGTGGAACGTACTGATGACAGCCTTGTTTTCATGAACCAGGGCATAATGCTGGTTTCCAGACAGCAATACTTCGAAGGAGGGCGCAGCATTTGCCGCAATCCTATATTACAGAAGATGTTCATGATGCTTGGCCGTGCCGAGAAAGCAGGCAGCGGAGTGGATAAGATAGTAAGCGGGTGGAAATCGCTGGGCTGGCCGTTACCTACCGTTGCAGAGGAGACACGTCCGGATTATGTGGTGCTGACTTTACGACTGGGAAAACAGGATTCACCGAAACATCCCAAGAAAACAACCCAAGAAAACAACCCAAGAAAACATCCCAAGAAAACAACCCAAGAAAAAGGTACAAGACCTTCCCGCGGGCAGGAGCAGAAAAAAGCGAAAATCCTGAGATTCTGTACAGAACCCAAGCCTTTGCTTGACATCATGCAACATCTGGGGCTGAAAGCCCGGAAGAACGTGATGAATGTCTATATCACCCCGATGATTGAAGCGGGACTGTTGGAAATGACGGAACCAGACAGCCCGACAAGTCGTAACCAAATGTATGTTGCGGCAAAAAATATCGAGAAAGCAAAATAGTTCGACTGGGATTATATTTGGAGTATTTATAATCAAACAAGAAGCCCCTCAAACTTTATGAAGGACTTCTTGTTTTCGTATCAGAACAATAATGTTTACAGATACGGGTATATTCCTCTTTGCCCGTTCCGCTTTCAATAAGGTGGTCAATCAGTTTTCCAAGATACACGCCACTCTACCGCTCCATTTGTCTTCTCCCCCCCCCCCTCCGTCACCCACCGTTATCCTTATCTCATACAACTATTGGAAAGGCGTGGCATGCCCAAACATTGCCACGTAACCACCTCTGAGGTAGGATGATTTGGTGTAGTGGAATTTAGGGTATTGTCGTATATAGTCACTTTTTGTGAATTAGATATAAGGAAAATAAAATCATTTGTTTTATCTTTGTATTTGACTTATTTAATTAAGCTGTTCATGGACACAGGGGATAATGAGTTAATCAAGTGCATCAAAGAAGGTGATTTAAAGGCTTTTGAGAAAGTCTTTAAGGATTATTATGCTTTGATGTGCAGTGTGGCCATGGATTATGTGAACGATTCCGCCATGTGCCAGACTTTGACGGAGGATGTTTTGTTGAACCTTTGGGAAAAGAAAAACGAACTGGTGATTACGACTTCTTTGCGTGCTTATCTTTTACGTGCCGTGCGCAACAAATGTATCGACTATCTCAGGACGCAGCGTCAGAATTCGGATTTTTTAGGGTATTATGATTCCTTGGACGGAATGTTCGGAGGGGCAATGGCAGACGAAAAGGACTTGTTCGAGCAATTGATTTCGGATGAATTGGCTGAGTTGCTGGACCGGGCGATTGATGAGATGCCGGAGGAGCGGAGGCGGGTTTTTATACTGGTGCGCATGGAGAATAAGACTTACCAGGAGGCTGCCGATATGTTACACATCTCGGTGAATACCGTGAAATATCATCTGAAGAGGGCACATGCGGAGTTACAGGATAAGTTGAGTGCTTACATTTTGCTACAAATATTGTCTTTTATGTTACTTTCAAGACTGCTTCATTCTTTGAATTGAAGAATGTGCGTGTCAGAATAATATGGTTTGTAGTTTTAAATCATAATTTTCATGGCTTTTTCGGTGAAAAGTTTGGCGGTTTATGCTGTTTTTTGAAGCATAAATAAATTATTTCTGTTTTTATACTACCCATTGTATCTATTTGTTTCGTCTTAGAAGAAAAAAGCGTCAAAGTGGAAACAAATAGAGATATAGATTTATTGATAGAGAAGCAATGGTCGGAAGGCTTGTCTCCGGAGGCGGAAGACGTGTTGCGCGAATGGGTTTCGGCAAATGAAGAGCACCGTAAGTATTACGAGCGCCGTATACTTTTGTATCGGTGGATGGGCATTCAGCAACGTATACCTATATTTGAAAAAGAAAGGAAGAAAGCATACGGGCGTTTCCTGAGAAGCATAAAGGGAGAGAATATGCCGTTTTTTTTCGTTCACAAGATTTTCAGTCGGAAATTAGTGGCCTGTGCGGCAATGGTAGTCGTCTTTTTGGGAGGCGGACTGGCTGTATGGCAACAGCAAGATAAAGCGGCAGAAGAACAAGTGGTGCAGGGAGGTGCGCGAGAGATAAAAGTGCCGAAGGGAATGAAAGAACGGATCATACTGGCCGATGGAACCAAAGTTTGGCTGAATTCCGGGAGTTGTCTGACACTGAGTCCGGGATTCGGGCAGGCCGACCGCGAACTTCAGTTGGAAGGAGAAGGAATGTTTGAAGTGGCTAAGGATAAGCATAAACCTTTTATTATTCGTTCCGGTGATATTCGTGTCCGGGTGACGGGGACGGTCTTTAATTTCAAGTCCTATCCGGAGGAGCGTTTTGCCAAGGTCACTTTGGTACGCGGTAGTCTGGATGTGTCGAGTGTGACGGGCTGTGTGCCCCATACCGTAACCTTGAAGCCGTGCGAACAGGTCGTGTTGGACCGTAATCGGGATGTGATGGAGAAGAAGGTGGTGGAAACGGCACCGGACGTAGCTTGGACTTGTGTGGGACAAAGGGATGAGGGTATATCCGAGGATACGGCGGAAACGGAAATGACGGAGCATGCGGGAGGAGCGGAAGCCTTGTTTTTCGATGAGATGTCTATGGAACAGATTGTGCAGGAGTTGGAACGGGTGTTTCATGTGAATATCGTAGTGAAGAAACCTGGCATATTGCAGGAAAAATACTATGGCGATTTCCGGAACCGGAAAGACATTTTTGCCATATTGGACGTGATGTTGAGAGGCGAACAGGTTTCCTATCAGATCAAAGGCGACACGGTCTTTATCGGAGAATAATCATTTATAATAATTATAGTAAATAGAGAAATGTTTAACGCGAAACGTAAAAAACTACTTGAAAGATTTCTGATTTTAAGCCTGTTTTGCAGTTCGGGAACGGTTTGGGCACAGCAAGGTACTGTGACGCTGAATCTGAATAACGTGACCGTCAAAGAGGCTTTGGAGCAATTGAATACCCAGACGTCTTATTCTTTGTGGCTGAATGTGGGCGATGTGGATTTATCGCGAAGAATCAGTCTGAACGTAACGAACGGGAGTGTCGATGAAGTGTTGGCTAAAATTTTGGCCGGTCAGCCGTTGTCATACGAGGTGAAAGATCGGACGATAAATATATATCCTGCGAAGAAAGACGGTGAGAAGGCGAGGAAAAAAGTGGAAGGCGTAGTGCTGGACGACTTGGGCGAACCGCTTCCGGGAGTGGCCGTGCGTTGTAAAGAGTATCCGGATGCCATGTGTGCTACGGACATAGACGGTAAATTTACACTGAATGTACCAGCGGACGGCAAAACGCTACAATTTACTTTCGTCGGTATGGCTCCGCAGGAATTGGCAGTGGCAGATACACCGATGAAAGTCGTGATGAGTGATAAGGAAAAGAAATTGGATGAGGTTGTGGTGACCGGTTATCAGAAAATCGATCGCAAGCTGTTTACCGGTGCGGCCAGCCGTATTTCCGGTGAGGAAGCGAAAGTGGATGGTGTGGGCGATGTGAGCCAGATGTTGCAAGGTAAGGCGGCCGGTGTGGGCGTACAGTCTGTGTCCGGTACGTTCGGTGCCGCGCCGAAGATTCGTGTGCGTGGCGCTTCTTCCATCTATGGTAACCAAACGCCTCTCTGGGTTGTGGACGGTGTCGTGCTGGAGGATGTGGTGGAGATTTCTGCCGATGATCTTTCTTCCGGTAATGCCGCCACGCTGATCAGTTCCGCTGTGGCCGGATTGAATCCCGACGACATCGACAATTTCCAGATATTGAAAGACGCTTCGGCCACGGCATTGTACGGTGCGCGTGCCATGAACGGAGTGATTGTGGTGAACACTAAGAAAGGAAAGAACGGTCATGCCAGTATCAGTTATACGGGTGAGTTCACCGTACGTACTCGTCCCTCTTACCGCCAGTATAATATTATGAATTCCAAAGACCAGATGTCTGTTCTGATGGAGTTGGAAGATAAAGGATGGTTCAACCATTCCAAGATGGCGCGTACGGAGAACGGCGGGGTATTTTATTTGATGAACGACTTGATATACCGGGGAGAACTTATGAATACGGAGGCGGCTCGTCTGGCTTATTTGCAGAAAGCCGAGATGCGCAACACGAACTGGTTTAAGGAATTGTTCCGGCCTACTATCCAAAGCAACAATTCTGTGAGCATTTCTTCGGGAACCGACCGTAGCCGTTATTACGTGTCGATGAGCTTTCTCGACGATCCGGGATGGAGCGTGTCTGACAAGGTCCGTCGTTATACAGCCAATGTGAATGCCAGTTATGATATCAGTAAGTGGCTCACGTTAGGGGTGAGCCTGAACGGTTCGGTACGTAACCAGCGTGCGCCGGGTACTTTGGACCGTACGGCAGATCCTGTGAGCGGTGAGTATTCGCGCGATTTCGATATCAACCCTTTCAGTTACGCCCTGAACACCAGTCGTACGATGAGTCCTGACGAGACGTATATCATGAATTATGCGCCGTTCAATATTCTGAATGAGGCCAAGAACAATTATATAGATTTGGATATGGCCGACATGAAATATCAGATGGAACTGACTTATAAGCCGGTCAAGGGGCTGGACTTGAGTGCCATCGGAGCATTCCGTTATGTAAAATCTACTCAGGAGCATAAGATTACGGGGAATTCCAATTTGGCCATGGCTTACCGTGCGGCGGGAGATGCGACCATCCGTGAAAAGAACAAGTTCCTCTACCGTGATCCGGATAATCCGGATGCCGTGCCCGAAGTCGTGATGCCGAAAGGCGGTTTCTACAACACGACGAACAATATCCTGAAGAGTTACTATTTCAGGGTGTCTGGTAATTATAATCGTCTCATTGCCAATGAGCATCCTTTTAATATCATGGCCGGTTCCGAAGTGAAATCGGCCGACCGCCAGTCCGGTTTTAACAACGGATACGGGTTCCAATGGGATCGTGGCGGTACGCCTTTCGTAGACTATCGCATCATCCAGCAATTGCTGTTAGGGGGTGATAACTATTATGGTCTTTCACAGTATTATGACCGTTTTGTAGCATTCTTTGCTACCGGAAGTTTTTCTTATAAAGGACGTTACACATTCAACCTGACGGGGCGTATGGATGGTTCCAACCGCTTGGGGCGTTCGCGTGATGCCCGTTGGTTGCCTACGTGGAACGTGTCGGGTTCGTGGAATATGCTGGAAGAAGAATTTATGAAACATCAGGATGTGGTTTCTACCCTCTCTTTGCGTGCCACATACGGATTGACAGCTACAATGGGACCTGCAGACAACGCTTTGGCTGTATTCCGTAACTCTACTACTTACCGCGGCGATGACGGATATAAAGAATCGCAGATTTATATCGAGTCTTTGCAGAATAAGGATTTGACGTGGGAGAAACAATATGAGTTCAACTTTGGTTTCGATTTCGGAGTGTTGCGCAATCGCATCAGTCTGAGTACGGATATTTACAGTCGCCGGGGATTCGACCTTATCGGTTTGATACGTACCAGTGGCATGGGAGGCCAAAAATGGAAATATGCCAATTATGCCGACATGAAATCGTGGGGTGTGGAATTTACGCTCAACACGAAGAATATTCAGCGCAAGGATTTCTCGTGGACTTCGAACCTTACGTTCGCTTATAATCATAACGAGATTACCAACCTGGAGTCTACTTCCAGCATTTTCGACTTGATGGTGGCCGAAGGTGCCCCGTTGGAAGGTTATCCTGTACGGGGACTGTTCTCTTTGCAGTATAAAGGTTTGAATGGACAAGGGATTCCCCAGTTCATCAACGAGAAAGGCGAACTGACTTCTACGGGTATCAACTTTCAAAGTACAGATCCTGCTTATCTGAAATATGAAGGTTCGGTGGACCCAACCGTGACGGGAGGTTTCGATAACCAATTTAAGTATAAAGCTTGGACGTTGGGATTGTATTTCACTTTCCAGGCCGGCAATAAGTTGCGCCTGGATCCGGACTTCTCGGCTTCATACGGTGATTACAGTGCCATGCCGAAGGATCTGAAGAACCGTTGGATGAAGCCGGGCGATGAGCATTACACGAATGTGCCGGCCATTCCTTCATCCTATCAGTATGCCAACATCGAGAATCTCGATATAGCCTATAATGCCTATAACTATTCGGATATCCGTGTAGCCAACGGTGGTTTCCTGCGGTTGAAGGAACTCACTCTTTCTTATGATTTCAATGGGGAGTGGATGAAAACAATCGGCATGAACCATTTGCAGTTACGGTTGGTGGCTTCCAATTTGTGGCTCATCTATGCCGATAAGAAACTGAATGGGCAGGACCCGGAATTCTTCCAGAGCGGAGGTGTGTCCATGCCTTTGCCACGCCAGTTGACTTTATCTATACGAACCAGTTTTTAATGATTTGCAAGACAGAAGAAAATGAGAAATAAATATATATCATGCTATGTAGCTGCGTTCTGTGCCGGTTTGTTTTCTACGGCTTGTAACGACTTTTTGGATGAGGTGCCCGACAACCGTACGGTCATCGACACGCCCGAGGCTGTATCGGAGTTGTTGGTTTCTGCCTATCCCGATGCCAATTGTGTCTTTTTCACCGAATCCATGTCGGACAATGTGACTGACCGGGGCAATACATTGGATCCTTATGTACAGCCGGATTGGAATCGGGCTAACCGTCAGGCGTTCTATTGGGAGGACATCGACATGACTTATCAGGACAGCCCGAATTATTTCTGGATGGCCAGTTACCAGGCTATTGCGGCGGCCAATCATGCACTTGAAGCCATTGCGGAATTGGAGGCCAAAGGCGTGGATTGTTCCGCACAGAAAGGAGAGGCGTTGTTATGCCGGGCCTACAATCATTTTATGCTGGTGAATGTGTTTGCGCAACATTATAATCCTGCGTTTGCCGCTATCGATATGGGAGTGGCTTACGTGACGGAACCGGAAAAAGAAGTGTTCGGGCATTACGAGCGTGTGTCGGTGAAAGAAACATACGACAAAATCCGCAAGGACTTGGAAGAAGGCTTGCCTCTGATTTCCAATAAGGCATACGGTGACACACCGAAATATCATTTTACCCGTGAGGCTGCCCAGGCTTTTGCCTGCCGTTTCTATCTATATGTCGGAGAGTGGCAGAAAGCTATCGATGCAGCAGACGAAGCTTTGGGGGATAACCCGACGTTGCGGAATTGGAATGAATATATTCAGATGTCTACGGCCAATCGGGAGAAAAACTACACTTCGGTACAGGAGAGTGCGAATTTGCTGTTGGCATCCACTGTATCTCAGTTTGCCGTGGATCAGTCGTTCTATCGTTACGGATATTCTACTACAGTCAATAACTCGCTATTTCAGCAAAATGATAATGTGGTGAACGGGGTTTGGGCTTATCGTGCCGAAGCATATAATGTGTCCAGCGAGGCTTTGACCATGATGAAGTGGAAGCCCTATTTGAAGAGCGACGGAGTGAATTCCAACAGTGGTATTTATTATGTAATGGATCCGCTTTTCACCACTGACGAGGTGGTGTGCGACCGCATCGAGGCTTTGGCTATGGCCGGACGTTACGATGAGGCTTGCGAAGACATCGAGTTGTTTTTGACGAATAAGGTGAAGAACTACGATTCGATAGCTCAGCCTGTCACTTCGTTAATGGTGGAAACTTATTATAAGAAGTTTGCCCCATTGCATCCTTTCTATGAAAACCAGATGAGTGAGAAGCAAATGGCTTTTGTCAACTGTGCGGTAGATTTCCGTCGCAGGGAGTTGCTGATGGAAGGCGGACGCTGGTTCGACATCAAGCGTTTTGATATTGAAATTACCCACGAAGCTTATCAGACGGGAGCCACGGATGTGTTGGCACGTCGCGACCTTCGTCGTGCAGTGCAGATACCTGAAGAGGTTATTTCGTATGGGGTGGTTCCTAATCCCCGGTAAGGAACTTTGGTAGTAACTATAATTTAAAAAAGCTAACAGATGAAAAAGATTATCATATTTGCAGCATTGTGCCTGTCCTTCCTGACGGCTTGCGATAAAGAAGACCTCGGTGGGTCGAATATACATGTACCGGAGTTCGATTATAATGCGCTGAGCGAGACGGACAAGTATATTTATGACCATTATACGGTGCCATACAATGTGGAGGTCGTGTATCGTTGGAATCAAGGCGATGTGTCGTCCGACGACATGCGGAAGAATTTGGTACCGCCCCGTGAATCTCAGGTGGAACCGTTTTTGGAGATGATCGAAAAAGTGTGGGTGGATACTTACACGGCGGAAGTCGGACAACAGACTTTACGTTCTTACATACCCAAGCAAATCCTTTTGGTGGGGAGTGCCAGTTATAATGATGACGGAAGTACGACGGAAGGTACGGCCGAAGGCGGACGGCAGATTGTGTTGTATTCGGTGAACGATTTCAACTTTACGTTGGAACAGATTCAGTCGTATGCCCATGTGATGCACCATGAGTTTGCCCATATTTTGCACCAGAATGTAGAATATGATGCAGAGTTTGAGAAAATCACTCCCTCTTATTCTTCTTCATGGATGCAGATGAACGACGAAACGGCGCGGACCAAAGGTTTCATTACGGCTTATGCTTCTTCAAGTGCAGACGAGGATTTTGCGGAGATGGTGTCTATCATGTTGACGAATTCTCCGGAGGACTGGGACAATATGATAGAGAGTGCGGGGAATGCGACGGCAGTAGAAGCTTTGCGTAAGAAGGAAGCCATCGTGGTGGCTTATATGAAAAATAACTGGGGCGTCGATATGAAAGATTTCCAGAAAGAAGTGGTAGCCGCGATCGAGGCTGCGGTACGTAATTAAATAAGAAACTTGAACGATGAAGAAAATGAGGAGACATGGATGGTCCATGATGATGGTCGTATGGGCTGCTTGTGTGTGCGGTAGTTGCAAGAATGAGGTGGATGACGTGTTCGACCGGGATGCGACATCGCGTATCGAAGCGGCAATCACCGAGTGTGAAGACATGTTGCAGAGTTCGGAGTATGGTTGGCGTTTCGATTATACGCCTACCAACAGTGCGATGGTGAATTTTGTAATGCGTTTTAAGGACGGACGTGTAACGATGGAAAATGCCGAAGGGGAGACTTCCGAATCGACCTATAAAATAGCCAATGCCGAAGGTCCGGTGCTTTCATTCGATACTTATTCCATACTGCATGACTTGGCTGACCCGTCGGAGTACCCGTTGGGGACGGGCAAGGGCGGAGAGTTTGAATTCATAGTGTGCCGAGTGACAGAAGACACGATTTACGTGAGGGGACGCAAGTCAGGAAATGATTTCAAACTTTCGCGTGCGGCCGAAGGGGAGATTCAGCATGTCCGTTTGGAAACGGCCTTGGATATCGACGGAGGGAAGGATATTACTTTCTTCCACACCTTGCAGGTAGGGGGACAGGATGCCGCTACTTTGTTTTTAGGGAACGACAAACGTAGCCTGGATGTGATGACGGCAGACGAGCAAACCCTTAACGTGCCGGTGGATTTTACGGCAGACGGTTTTCGTTTTGCTTCGCCGGTTGTAGCTGCCGGAGTGGCGGTTTCAGAGATGAAATGGGATAATACGCGAAAGACTTTTATGACGACGGATGGTAATGTGATATTGACAGAAGCGGCTTCCAGCCCCTTCAATCTGGGGCAGACGGTAGAACAACTGTTGGCAGTTCCTTATTGTCTTATGAAAGGTGCGAGTGCGGCGGCCACTTTACAGTTGCTGCAATTTTCAAAAGATTTTCCGGAGTGGCAGCGTACGGAGTTTTTCTTCAATGCCGAGGCTACGGTAGATACGTTGAAATATCAGGTGGACACGCAGGAAACGGTGACGGAAATAGGTCGTACACATGGACAGACCGTACTCAATGCCATGAGTTTTGTGGTGAATAACCAATACGGTTTGCCTGAATGGGGGAACTTTACCGTGAAACGGAATGAGATAAAAGATGCTGATGAGGTGAAGTTTGTGGAAGGCATCCGTAATGGTGCTCCAGCCAATACATTGAACAAAAACATATATTGTAAGAAAATCAAGGGTATTTTGTTCGATTCCAAAGGCGTGACGGTGGTATCCCGGAAGGGGATGTTCTATGTCGTGTCGACTTCGGATGCAAAAATGTGGTTGGTACTCGAACCTCAGGGCTTGCCTTCACCGGCTATGGTGATTCCTACCTTAATCAAGCAATAATCAATTTAATTTATCAGTAAAAATATGAAGAAACAAACATTTGTATTATGGGCTTTGACTGGAATGCTGGCTGTTCCGGCTTCGGCTCAGGTGGATTATAAGACCCGTGCCATCGTGGCGGAACCGGAAAATGTTCCGGTTGCGAAACGTTCGTCGGTGTGGAGTGCCGAAAGTGCCGAATATGGTTATCCGGTCGGTTTGCGTAATTTGGGTATGATTAGTCAGGATGACAATGCCTGTTGTAATTTCCTTTCTTTTAATAAGGTCATTAACCGTGATGCTTATATGTGGGCTCCGATAGGGGAAACCGTATCTTATATCGACAATTCTTCCGTGCAGGCTGTAGACTATCATTGGTTTATTCCCGGTGCGGATGCTACGGAGTTGGAAACTCAGGATGCTGATGCGGTTTACAATACGTCCGGTATCTATCCGTTCCCGACTATGACAGTGAAGGACGGAGCGGGGCAAACTTATACTTATACGGCACCTGGTAAACTTAAGGTCGGAGGGAAAGGAGAGATTTGTACCTCTAATATGTTGCAATTGGGTACGGATGCCAAAGATCCGGCTACAACGGCTGTAATCGGTCAACGTCCGTTCGGACAAGAAGGAACGGGATATTTAGGAGGAACCAATAGCCTGAATCTGGTGGGGTATGGCAACTTGTTCATGATTGCTCATCCGGATGCTTCCATTACCAGCGTACGGGCTTATCTGCCGGAGATACCCAAACACGAGGAGGGAGCGAAATTGCTGATGCAGATTTGGTATCCATTGACGGGAGAAAGTAGTGTTCAGTTGATGGGGTTGCCTTTAGAGGCCGTTACGCTATCTATGGATGATATCCAAGAGACAACGGATACGAAACTGAAAAAGGCTGCTGTAGCTGAATTCAAACTGTCCGAGCCGCTGAAGATTTCCGATAAACCTTTCTTCTTGGTGACGATAGAAGGCTTTGGAACGGATCCTTCCAAAGAAAATTTCCGCTTGTACATCGACGTGAAACCGGTAGAAATGGATGAAGCTATGGCCGGTAATTTGTTGGCGCACAATTCATATTGCCGTTTGAAAGGAGAGGACGATTATCTTCGTCCGATTAATTATTACGGTGGTCAGTTAGGTGAGTCTTTCATGATTTGTCCGGTGATAGACACACATACGGAAGAAGGAGTGGGTATTCACGGTGTGGAAGCCTTGAAACCGGCACAAGCCCAATATGAGGACGGTGTCTTGTCGCTCAGTTCGGAAGGTGCGGAGCAAGCTGTTGTGTACAATGTAGGTGGCGAGAAAGTGGTGAACGCCGCGTTGGACAATGGACAAGCTGACGTGCATGTTCATTTGGCTAAAGGTATCTATCTGGTACGTTTTATGAAGGGTGGAAAAGTTTCTGGCGCAGCCAAATTGTTGTGTAACGAGTAATGTTTATGTTTAATATTAAATTGGAGAGAAAATGAAAAAGTTTACTAAAATGTGTGCCGTTGCCGCTTGTGCGTTGTTTGCCGGAACTGCGACGGTGAGTGCAGAGGATTATGTTTGGAAATCTGTAACGGCAGGTGATGCGACGACATACGGCATCCGTTCCGACGGGTCGTTATGGTCCTGGGGATGGAACGAAAAGGGGCAGAGCGGAAATGGCGTGTCGGAACGTACGGCCACTCCGACTTTGGCTGATGGAAACCGTGTGTGGAAAAAGACTGTTGGCGGGAAAGCATACGGCTTCTTTTTGGCAGAAGACGGCTCTTTGTGGGCTGCCGGAACTGCAACAAACGGAGTGCAAGGAACAAATGATGGTGTAGACCATAAGGTATTGACGCGGATCGGTACGGATAATGACTGGGCCGATATGGCTTGTTCCCGTTTTTGGGGTTACAGTGCCTTTGCTATCAAAACAAACGGAACGTTGTGGTCTTGGGGCGAGAACTCTGCCGGACAGTTGGGGATTGGTAATACGCAGGCACAGACCCTGCCGGTACAAGTAGGTACGGATACAGATTGGAAACAGGTTGCAGCCGGTGTTTCGTCTGTGTTGGCATTGAAGACCGATGGCTCATTGTGGGGCTGGGGACTCAATATGAATGGTGAATTGTTTGGATACGAAGGTCGGCAATCGTCACCGGTTCGTTTGGGAAGTGAAACGGATTGGGAAAAAGTACTTGTGATCGAGTTCCGGGCTTATGCCGTGAAGAAAGACGGTACATTGTGGGCTTGGGGTGATAATTCTCGCAACCTGTTGGGATTCAATACTCCGACAGAAGAGGAATCTACATCTGAGGGCAATCCGGTAGAGGTTGTAACAGAGCCTCAGATTACAAAACCTACGCAAGTGACTGCCGTCGAGGGTGAGGTTCTTGCTGTATCGGGGTGCGAAAATACGTTGAGTGTGGCTACCGGTACAGATGGTATTATTGAGAAAGTCTGGATGTTCGGTTCCAATGCAGACGGTGCATTGGGTGATGGAAAAGGTTTGGGAAATGGAAATAAAGACATTCCTTTTGCGACGGTTCCGGTTAATCCTTCTTTGAAATCCAGTCTGAAGTTTACGAGTATGTCCAGTGGACAAAATTATACGATGATGTTGACCGACGACGGTGATATTTGGGGTTGGGGATGCAACCGTGGAGGACAATTGGGCGATGAAACACCGAACGACCAGTTGCAAGTGGCCTATAAACTGAAACCTATCGTCATTAACTGTCCGCAGGATGAGGTTTCCAGCGTGGGAAGCCTGAAAGACGGTAAAGTGGATGCGGCTGTTTCTTTTGACGGTCAAGTGCTGGCTTTGCAGAGCGACGGGCTGTTGACTTCGGGAAAAATATACGATATGAAGGGTACGGCGGTGATGATTTTGGCTGCTTCCGAAACGTCATGGAATGTCGCCACGTTGTCCCAAGGCGTATATGTGGCTGAATTTATGATAGATGGTGCTCCCGTGACTTATAAGTTCGCGGTGAAATAAAAGCACTGTGAAATCTTTTGTTGATTAAAAATGGAAATACGATGAAAAGATTGACAAAGGGATTCTTATCCTTTATTATGATGACATCTTATGCGCTCGGTATGAGCGCACAAGATGCCACTTTCGTTCCGGCGGACGAGATACCTTCATCGCTAAGGGATGCTGCGTCGTTGAAGTTGACCGGTACGTGGGGGACTTCTGCTTTTGCCGAATTGAAGATGGCATTGGGGACGAATGCTATCGGAGGTTCCAATATGGTGCTGACCCGAGTGGATATGGGAGAAGCCGTGATTGAAGACGGAACTTCTTGGTATGTGAGTGCCGGATTTACTTCGAATGGGGTGTTCAGCAGTTGCAAGGCTCTGAAAGAAGTGGTGATGCCCGTTGCGGAAGAGGCGGCTCATTTGGTTTCTATGGAAAAGGCTTTTGCTAACTGTAATGCTTTAGAGACGGTGGATCTGACGGGTTGCGTGAACGTATCTACATTCAGCAATGCTTTTTATGCTTGTGAGAGCCTGAAAGGGGCTGACCTTTCTACTAATGTAGCAGCGGTGAAAAGTAATGCTTGGGCTTCGGCATTTGAAGCTTGTACGGCTTTGGCACAGGTGAAGTTGCCCGCCGGATTTGTAACTACTTCTAAGGTCTTTTCCGGTTGTGTGGCTTTGCAGGAGATAGATTGGAGTGCATGTACGGCAACCGAAGTGCCGGTCTTCTATGCAGATATGTTGGACGGAGTGGAACTGTCCGGCGTGACTTTGAAATTGAACCATCCGCAGTATGTGCTTTTTAAAGCGGATGAGGGATGGAGTCAGTTGAACCTATTGGATTTGAATCCTGAACCGTCTACGGAATTTACTGTGGATGCGTCCGACATTCCGTCTTCGTTAAAAAAGGCCACGGCCGTGACTCTGACAGGAACATGGGACAGCAACGCTTTTAATCTGCTGTGTATGGCGATGATGGATAATCCTGCTTTCGGTACCAGTGAGAATACGGTGTTGCAAAAAGTGGACATGAGTGCGGCCCGGATTGCAGAAGGTACATCATTGCGTTGGCAAGGCTTGTCTGCGTATGGTATCTTCCGTAACTTCAAGGCTTTGAAGGAAGTGAAGATGCCGGTGGCGGAAGAAGCTGCACACTTTACGGATTTCGGAATGGCATTTCAAAACTGTGACCAGTTGGTTACGATAGACCTGAGCGGTTGTGCCGGACTGGTTTCTCTGGAGAAAGCCTTCCAGGGGTGCACTTCTTTGGAGAAAGTGGATTTGTCCTCTTCTTCCCATCTGGAATCGGTGGATGATGCTTTTGAGTCATGTGAGGCGTTGACCACGGTAATATTGCCGGAGGTTTTCCCCATGGGAAAGAATACTTTTGCTTATTGTTCCGCTTTGAAAGACGTTGATTGGACGGCTTTTGCTGGGACAGAGGTTCCCGAGATGAGCAAAACTTTCTTTATGGGGATTGATGACCTGAAGGCCGTGACGCTCTCGTTGAAATATGAAGCTTATAAGTTGTTCTCGGCCGATGAGGATTGGAGCGAACTGAATCTCTACAACACGGAACCGGAGAAGGTGACGGACTTCGTGGTGGACGCTTCGGATATCCCGTCGAGCCTGAAGAAGGCCGTGACGGTTACGTTGACTGGAGAATGGGATAGCGATGCGTTCAATCTGCTCTCTATGGCATTGGGGAATAACGGAGGACTTTTTGTCACGACGAATGCCACATTGGTTACCTTGGATATGAGCCGGATTAAGGTTGCGGAGAATACTCCACTTTGGAGACAGGGACTTAAGGAATATGGTATCTTTAATAACTGTACGGCATTGGAGAAAGTGATAATGCCAACAGCAGAAGAAGCGGGACATTTCACGAAACTGAATAAGGCTTTCGAGGGCTGTACTGCATTGAGGGATATCGACCTGAGCCTCTTGACTGGGGCAACAGACATCGAGGCGGCTTTCAAGGGAACAGCCATAGAGAAAGCAGACCTGAGCTGCTGTACGTCGTTAGGCAGTACGGTGAGTGCGTTTGAAGGCTGTGCAGCCTTACAGGAGGTGATTCTTCCGTCTTGTTTTGTGCCGGCAAATTATACGTTTGCCGACTGTACCGAACTGAAGCTCATTGATTATACGGCTTATACCGATACGCAAGATGCACCGGCTGTTAAAAACAATACGTTTAGCGGTATTGATGATTTGAAGTCGGTCACATTGAAAGTGAACGACCGAAATCATGAACTGTTCGAGGCTCATAAAATATGGTCGGAATTCGATATAGAATATGATACTAGCGGCGTTTTGGGGATGAAGGTTAATGACAAGACAAAGCCGGTTACGGTTTATACCGTAGATGGACGCTACATGGGTACGTATGTTCCCGAAACGGATTGGCAGGTAAGTTTGCCACGTGGTGTGTACATTGTAAACGGTAAGAAGATGATGAAAAAATAAGAAAATATTTCGTATGTAAAAAGAGCCGGATTTATCTGGCTCTTTTTTTATTCAATAAGTAGCTGATACATTCCTTGAATGTGACAGAACCGAACAACCACATCAGTCCTCCATAAAGCAAGGCGGCTATGAAGATTTTCAGCCCCAGTAGCAAGTAAATATTTTCTATAGGTGAGGTGACGAAAGCCGTAACAACCATTGCCAATGCGGCCAGTGCTGCATAAGGAAACAAGTCGAGGACGGCTTCCCATAGGCGTAATCCGATTTCGCGGTGGACGAAATAAAACCATATCGTAAGCCATGCAATATTGATGGCTGTATAGACACATACCATGGTGTGGATGCCATAGGGGTAAGAAAAGAATATGGCACTAATCTGTGTCAAGCCCATTCCGACGGTGTTCCATAGCACTAAGTCCGAGCGCTCTTTGGTGATGACCAGGTTGGCACATAGATATTGTATAGGTACGGTGAACGCACCGGCGCACAGGATTTGCATGAGGGGTACGCAATCTAACCATTTCTCTGTGACGGTGATGAGGATAAGTTCACGCGAAATCAAGGCTAATCCGAAGAGGGCGGGAAAAACCATGAATGCATTGAAACGTAGCATTTTACGGAAAACCCGCTTATGGCGCTCTCGTTCCGTTTCCACATTACGCAGTACGGGTTGGGCAACGTCTTTTATGGTGCCAAGCACCATTGTGCTCACCATACTGGTCCATTTGTTAGCTTGGTTGTAAAGTCCTACGTCGTGTACAGCATAGAAACGTCCTAACATGACAGATAAGATATTACCGTTGATATTGTTGCAAATGTCGTTGGCCAGCAACTTACTGCTGAAACCGAACATTTCTTTTAACGGATGGAAAGATACCGGTAAAGTGGGACGCCATTTTGAGAAATACCAGAAAAGGATGGTGTTGCAAGTTGTGAAAGCTATACCTTGGGTGGCCAAGCCCCAGTATGCGTAACCCTTCAAGGCCATAGTGAGGCCGATGGTGCTGGACGTAGTGAGGCTGATCACTGTGATAATCGCTTTCTGCTTGACTTGCAATGTACGGAATAGGTATGCGTAATGCGCAGTACCTAAACTGGCAATCACGAAGCCAAGGAACGAGAAACGTGCCAATGGGGTAAGTTCGGACAAGTCTTGATTAGCCGCAGCATCTGAGTGCTGGTAAAATTCCGTAATTAAGGGTGCCAGGAAGAATAGTAACAAGTACATGACACAACTGGTTCCTACGTTGAACCAGAATACGGCGTTGTAGTCTTCATGTACGATTTCTCTTCGATTGGCCAAAGCTGTGCGGAAACCGCTGTCCTGCAATACGGAAGCAATTTGTGAGAAAACGGTTAGCAAACCCACCATACCATAATCCGACGGTGAGAGAATGCGGGCAAGAAAGATACCGAACAAAGTACCTAATACCAATTGTGCCCCATTACTGATGGTGCCCCACATCAGGCCTTTTGCTGTCTTTTCTTTGAGCGTATTTTCTGGCATATCAATGAGTTGGGTGGTATTTGAGTTTCTCTTTCAGAGTAAGGATGAAATCACATGCTTTTTTCCCCCAGCCGATGTGCGGAATACCGCAATATGTTCCTGCTTTTGCCCAAAAACGTTGTTCGTCGAGGATTCCTTTGTCCCGTTCGAGTATTCGGTATAGTCGATATAATCCGAATTTCTTCTCGGACGGTAAGTGCCATACGGACAGTTTTTCATCGCCAGGCGACACATTATTATATATCGGAGTGGTCCAAAGACGTTTTACATAGCGGTTGGCTGTGGCATAACGCAGATGTAGGCGTTCGGCCAAAACACTGAAGATATGAGCCTCTTCGTGGAGGCGTGCCGTATCGGCCGGCAAGTTGAAGTTAAATTGCCATACAACCGGAAATTCCCGATTGACGCCGTGCACAGCGTCAGTTCTTAAGCCGATGAATTCTCCTCCGTAATATGCCATAGGAGAAGAAGGGCGTTCGCCATAGCATGACGTGTAGAATTCCTCCATTTGTGCTAATGTGGTACCGTTGATGGAGAATCCCTGAGGACAGCCCAAGTCATATAGGGCACTACCATCTGTGCGTATGCTTTGGAAGAGGCTGTGCAGTGGCGTGCGGCATAAGCAGTCCGCATCACAGACCAACAACGTGTCGCCAGGTTGCATGCGTCTCTCCATTTCCTTGAAGATGTCGTATACATAGAATTGGTTCATCCAGGCTTTGTACCATCCTTTTGGGGGACGGTTCCGGTAGGGGAGAGTGACGACTTCCGTTCTTGTCCTTTGGAACAGTTCCGTAAGAAATGGCGGAAGCTGGCCAGCTTCAAGGTTAGTGAAGAACAAAAGTTCGGCTTCCGGGTTATAATGCCGGAAAGTGGTGAAAAATGGTACTTGTATCTGCATATACACAGAATGGAGCAGAGCAGAGTCACCTCTTCCGCCTGCTTGCGGATAGTAACTGGCTTCCTCGTGTGACTCGCGGTAAAACCACGTAGCGATGTAATTTTTAAACGGCTTCATGCACAGTCTTTATGAAAAACATACAGCTAAGATAAGGCTTTATTTGCGTATAAGCCCTAAAAAGGTGGATAATATTTAATAGTAATGTCTTTTTTCTCGCTATTTCTATGCTATTCAACATGTTTTTCTTAAATAGATGAAAATGTTCTTTCTCTTGGCTTTGCTATACCGGAAAATATGTCTACTTTTAGTGCACAAAATAAAAAATAGCGAATAGATAAACGGAGAAATACAATGGAAAAGATTCAAGAATTGACCGATAAGCTTTATCGCGAAGGGGTGGAAAAAGGGAATGCCGAAGGTATGCGCCTGGTGGAAAAAGCAAAGGCCGAAGCCGATAAATTAGTGGCGGATGCTCGAAAAGAGGCGGATGAAATCGTGGATAAGGCGCGTAAGCAGGCTCAGGAGCTGGATGCCAATACGAAATCAGAATTGAAACTGTATGCGGGGCAGGCTTTGAATGCATTGAAATCGGAGATTGTGAATGTCGTTTCCGACAAACTGGTAAAGGATACGGTGAAGGAGCTTATGGGCAATAAGGATTTCATGGGTAACTTTATGGTGGCTGTGGCCAAGAATTGGGCTTCGGGCGAAGATTTGGTGATTTCCGCTTCGGATGCCGACGGGCTTACCGCTTACTTCCGTGCCCATGCGAAAGACTTGTTGGATAAAGGAGTGAAGATAGAGAAAGTGAACGGAAAAGCGGCCGCGTTTTCGGTATCTCCGTCCGACGGTTCTTATAAGGTGAATTTCGGTGAAGAGGAATTTGCAGCTTATTTCAAGGAATTCCTCCGTCCGGAATTGGTAGAAATGCTTTTCTAAATCCATCTGCATGAAAAATTATTATGGTTTGGTGGCAAGTATGCCCGATGTGTCTCCCGATGATGCCAAACTGAATTTTACGGTGGCAGACTTCAAAGAGGACTATTGGCCGCAACTTTCCGAGACAGATAAAAAGTTGGTGGCTTTGTTTTTCTTGCGTTATGACCATCGCAATTTGTTGGCATGGTTGGCCGAAGGAGACGGGGCGGCGTTCGACGAACGGGCGATGTTTCCGCGTGAAGCGTGGCCCGAAGCCATGGAGAAGGTGAAGACCGGGGATGAGCAAGGCCGTGTGTTGCCTGCTTATTTTTACGAGTTCATGGCAGAGTATGCTTCCTTGAAAGAAGTACAGGAACGCTTGCCGGAAGATGTCCTTTTGGCGGCATATTATCGGTATGCGGGCACGTTCAAGAATCGTTTTACAGCGGATTGGTTTGCATTCAACCGGAATGTGAACAATATCCTGATAGCTCTTACGGCCCGGAAGTATGGATTCAATCCGGCCTTTTATTTGGTAGGCGACGATGTAGTGACGAAAGCTTTGGCCGTTTCGGGAGCACGGGATTTCGGTTTGGGTACGGAACTGGATTATATGGACGACGTGATACGCATCCATGAGATGTCCGACCCGGTAGAGAAAGAACGTAAACTGGATTTGTTGAAATGGGAATGGTTGGAAGATAGGACTTTCTTCTGTTATTTTTCAGTAGAACGCCTGTTTGCCTTTCTCATTAAGCTAGACATCATAGAGCGGTGGACGCATATCGACAAGGAGCGGGGCGGGAAAGTCTTCCGCAGTCTGGTGGAGCAGTTGAAGAACGAGGTGGAGATTCCCCAAGAATTTAAGAAATAAAAAAAGAAAATAATGATATGGCAACAAGAGGTACAGTGATTGGAGTCATCTCCAATATCGTGACCATTCAAGTGGACGGCCCGGTGGCGCAGAATGAGATCTGCTACATCACGACAGGCGGAGACCGTCTGATGGCCGAAGTGATTAAGGTGGTCGGCCGGAACGCATACGTGCAGGTGTTTGAAAGTACCCGGGGTATGAAAGTCGGGGCTGAGGCTGAATTTACCGGGCACATGCTCGAGGTGACGCTGGGGCCGGGTATGCTTTCCAAGAACTACGACGGTTTGCAGAACGACCTGGACAAGATGGAGGGAGTATTCCTGCGTCGCGGACAGTACACTTATCCGTTGGATAAAGACAAAAAATGGCATTTTAAGCCTATTGCGAAACCCGGAGACAAGGTTGGGGCTTCCGCTTGGTTGGGCGAGGTGGAGGAAAACTACCAGCCCCTGAAAATCATGGCACCGATAGCCATGGAGGGGATGGCTACGGTGAAAAGCATCGTTCCGGAAGGCGACTACTTGTGCGAAGACACGATAGCCGTGTTGACGGGAGAGGACGGTGAGGACATTGCCGTAACCATGGTGCAGAAATGGCCGGTGAAAGTGGCCATGACCAATTATAAGGAAAAGCCGCGTCCTTTCAAACTGTTGGAGACGGGCGTACGTACCATTGATACGATGAATCCTATTGTAGAGGGGGGCACGGGATTTATTCCGGGGCCGTTCGGTACGGGCAAGACGGTGCTTCAGCACGCCATCTCCAAGCAGGCCGAGGCCGATATCGTGATCATTGCCGCCTGTGGGGAGCGTGCCAACGAGGTGGTGGAGATCTTTACGGAGTTCCCCGAACTGGTGGACCCGCATACGGGACGCAAGTTGATGGAACGTACCATCATTATCGCCAACACGTCCAACATGCCTGTGGCTGCCCGTGAGGCATCGGTATATACGGCCATGACGATTGCCGAGTTCTATCGTTCTATGGGATTGCGCGTCCTCTTGATGGCCGATTCCACTTCACGTTGGGCACAGGCTTTGCGCGAGATGTCCAACCGTATGGAGGAACTGCCGGGACCGGATGCCTTCCCGATGGATTTGTCCGCTATCATTTCCAACTTCTACGGTCGTGCAGGCTATGTGTACTTGAACAACGGCGAAGTGGGCTCCATTACGTTCATCGGTACGGTGTCGCCGGCCGGCGGTAACTTGAAGGAACCGGTGACGGAAAATACAAAGAAGGTGGCGCGTTGCTTCTATGCGTTGGAGCAGGACCGTGCGGACAAGAAACGTTATCCGGCCGTGAACCCGATAGATTCTTATTCCAAGTATATCGAATATCCCGAGTTTGAAGAATATATATCGAAGCGCATTAATGGCGAATGGACAGCGAAAGTGAACGAACTCAAGACACGCCTTTTGAGAGGAAAGGAGATTGCCGAGCAGATTAATATCTTGGGTGACGATGGCGTACCTGTGGAGTATCATGTGATATTCTGGAAGTCGGAAGTCATCGACTATGTGATTCTGCAGCAGGATGCTTTCGACGAGGTGGATGCCGTGACACCGATGGAACGGCAAGAAGACATCCTGAATCTGGTGGTGGACATTTGTCGTGCCGAGTACAAGTTCGATGGTTTCCTTGAGGTCATGGATTATTTCAAGAAACTCATCAACCTGTGTAAGCAGATGAACTACGCGGAATTCAAGAGTGAGAAGTTCGAAGACTATAAACGCCAGATTCGTGAGATGGTGGCAGAAAGGCAATAATTAATCAGGAAAGTTATGGCAACAAAAGCATTTCAAAAGATATATACGAAGATCAGTCAAATCACGAAGGCCACTTGTACCTTGAAGGCTACGGGCGTGGGAGCCGACGAATTGGCTATGGTAGACGGCAAGCTGGCCCAGGTGGTGAAGATTGCCGGTGACGAAGTGACGCTGCAAGTTTTCGAGGGTACGGGCGGCATCCCTACGGATGCGGAAGTCGTGTTCATGGGCAAGGCACCCACTCTGAAAGTGAGTGAACAACTGGCCGGTCGCTTTTTCAATGCCTATGGCAATCCCATCGACGGAGGACCGGAAGTGGAAGGGGTGGAAGTGGAAATCGGCGGTCCGTCGGTGAATCCGGTGCGCCGCAAGCAGCCGTCCGAACTGATTGCGACGGGTATTGCCGGTATCGACCTGAACAACACGTTGGTGTCCGGCCAGAAGATACCGTTCTTTGCCGACCCTGACCAACCTTTCAATCAGGTAATGGCCATGGTAGCCTTGCGTGCGCAGACCGATAAGATTATTTTGGGCGGCATGGGTATGACGAACGACGACTATCTTTATTTCAAAAACGTGTTCTCGAATGCCGGTGCGCTCGACCGTATCGTCAGTTTCATGAATACGACCGAAGACCCTGCGGTGGAGCGTCTGTTGGTGCCCGACATGGCCTTGACGGCTGCCGAGTATTTCGCTGTGGAAAAGAATGAAAAGGTATTGGTGTTGCTCACCGACATGACTTCATACGCCGACTCGTTGGCCATCGTGTCCAACCGTATGGATCAGATTCCGTCGAAGGACTCCATGCCCGGTTCTTTGTATTCCGATTTGGCCAAGATTTACGAGAAAGCCGTACAATTTCCTTCGGGCGGTTCCATAACCATTATCGCCGTGACGACGTTGAGCGGGGGCGACATCACGCATGCCGTGCCGGACAACACGGGATATATTACCGAAGGGCAGCTTTTCTTGCGTCGCGATAGCGATATCGGTAAGGTCATCGTGGACCCGTTCCGTTCGTTGTCCCGCCTGAAACAGTTGGTGGCCGGTAAAAAAACCCGTAAAGACCATCCTCAGGTGATGAATGCGGCCGTACGTTTGTATGCGGATGCCGCCAACGCCAAGACCAAGATGGAAAACGGGTTCGACCTGACGGACTACGATAACCGTACGCTCTCTTTTGCCAAGGATTATGCAGACAAGCTGTTGGCCATCGACGTGAACCTGAATACGACGGAGATGCTCGATGTGACCTGGGAGCTGTTTGCCAAGTACTTCAAACCCGAGGAGGTGAACATCAAGAAGGAACTGGTGGATGAGTTCTGGACGAAATAAATCGGAGGAATATGGCCATAAAATTTCAATATAACAAAACATCGTTGCAGCAGCTTGAAAAACAACTCAAGATGCGTGTACGTACGTTGCCTATCATCAAGAACAAGGAGAGTGCGTTGCGCATGGAGGTGAAGAAGTGCAAGGCGGAAGCGGCGGAACTGGCACGCAACCTGGAGGCGCAGATTCAGGCTTACGAGGCGATGTTTGCATTATGGAGCGAATTTGACCCGACGATAGTTGGGGTCAAAGACGTGGATTTGGGCGTGAAAAAGATAGCCGGGGTACGGGTGCCGGTGCTGAACAGTGTGGAATTGGAGGTGCGTCCGTTCAGTATGTTCAGCAGTCCTAAGTGGTATTATGACGGGATTTCTTTGTTGCGCGGTCTGGCGCGGACGGCCATAGAAAGGGAATTCGTGCAGGCCAAGCTCGACCTGTTGGAATATTCGCGCAAGAAGACGACCCAGAAGGTAAACCTTTTCGAGAAGGTGCAGATACCCGGTTATGAGGATGCGTTACGAAAAATCAAACGTTTCATGGAGGATGAGGAAAACTTGTCCAAGTCTTCCCAGAAAATATTAAAGACCCTTCAGGAGAAGAGAAAGGAGGCCGAGGCATGATTACGAAGATGAAGAAACTTACTTTCCTTATTTACTATAAGGAGTATGAAGCTTTCTTGAAGCGGATGCAGGAGCTGGGGGTATTGCACGTGCAGACTGCACAGGAGGGTTCCGTAGAGCCTACATCCGAATTGGAGGCCAAACTCAAACAGACAGAGCATGTGAAAGCATGGATAAACCGTCTGGAGGCCATGGAAGCGACGGATGTACCGTTGGCCTCTGACCGGAGTGCGACAGATATCCTTTTGCATTTGGATGAGATGGACGAAGCCCGCCGGGTGAAGGAAACGGAACTCCAACGTTTGCGTAAGGATGAGGCTGCGCTGTTGCCTTGGGGCGATTTCGATCCGGTGCGTGTCGAGGGGTTGTCGGACATCGGTTATGCCATGGGCTTTTTTGTATGCCCCGAACGTTCGTTCAATGAAGAGTGGGCGGAACTGTATTATGCTACTGAAGTAACCCGTGAAAAAGGCAAGGTCTATTTCGTGACCCTTACGCCGGTGGGTGAGGAGGTGGTACTTGATGCCGAACGGTTGCGTCTGCCTCATGTCTCATTGGCGGATTTGCGGAAGCAAATACGTGAAAAGGAAGAAGGAATAGCCGCTATAGAACATGAAATGGGTAAGCTGGCGCAAGGTTATGTGAGCCGACTTCGTGGTTATGAAGATGAATTGCGCACCTCCATTGCTTTCGATCGCGTGGTTTTGGGTACGGAACAAGTGGCCGACAACCGCTTGATGGTGTTGCAGGGATGGATTCCGGAAGACAAGGAAGCCGAAGTGAAATCTTTCCTTTCCACTCAGGAGGTCTATTATGAGATACGTGCGGCGCGCAGGGAAGATAACGCTCCGATTAAATTGAAGAACAATGCATTCGTACGTATGTACGAGGTGCTGACGAAGATGTACGGCATGCCCGACTATGCGGAATTCGACCCTACGCCATTGGTCGCCCCGTTTTTCACGTTATTCTTTGCTTTCTGCATGGGCGATGCCGGTTACGGATTGGTGCTGATTGCTTTGGGATTTTTCTTGAAACACAAGCTTTCTCCATCTTTGAAGGGTATCATGAACTTAGTGATTACACTGGGAGCGGCCACCACCGTGTTCGGTGCCGTTTTGGGTACGTTCTTCGGGGTGAGCCTCTTTGACGTAGATGTGCCTGAGTGGATGAAACAATTCATGATCGTGGGTAAGATAGGCGATACGAGCTATGACAAACAAATGCTATTAGCCTTGATTATCGGCGTGGTGCACATCTGCATCGCCATGACGGTGAAAGCCATCGGTGCTACGGTACGCTACGGTTTCAAGGAGTCGCTCTCTGATTGGGGATGGCTGCTGCTTGTCGTCGGTTTCATCTGTACGGGCGGCCTTTCTTTTATGAAAGTGATTTCGGAGAATGTGGCGGGTACGTCTTTTCTTGTGATCGGCAGCGTGGCGGCCATCGGTATCTATTTGCTGAATAATCTCCACCGCAATGTTTTTGCCAATATCGGTGCCGGATTGTGGGACACGTATAATATGGCTACGGGGCTGATGGGCGACGTACTTTCCTATATCCGTCTGTATGCTCTCGGGTTGGCCGGCGGTATGTTGGGCGGTGTGTTCAACCAGTTGGCCTTTATGGTACGCGACGGAGCGGGAGACACCTTGTACGGAGTTCCCGGTTGGTTGGGTTGCGGACTGATTCTGGTGTTCGGTCATACGTTGAACATCGCCATGTCTTGTCTGAGTGCTTTCGTGCACCCGCTTCGTTTGACTTTTGTGGAATATTTTAAGAACTCCGGCTACGACGGAAAAGGAGAGGCATACGAGCCTTTCAGTATAGTAAAAAACAAATAATCAATTAATCACAAATAAAATTTAGAACATTATGAATGAAATTTTAGGTTACATCGGTTTGGGCTTGATGTTTGCCTTGGCCGGTATCGGCAGTTGTTACGGTACGACTATTGCGGGAAATGCTGCCGAAGGGGCGTTGAAGAAGAATCCTTCCAAATCTTCCAGTTACATGATTTTGTCTGCCCTTCCGGCCACACAGGGATTGTATGGCTTTGTGGCTTTCCTGATGTCCATGGGGCGTGATTTCACGACGGAGGGACCGTTGATGTTAGGTATCGGTTTGGGAGTCGGTTTGGTATGTATGATTTCCGGCATCCGTCAGGGGCAGATTTGTGCGAACGGTATTGTGGGTATTGCTCAAGGACATGACGTGCAGACCAATACGATGATTTATGCCGCCCTTCCGGAATTTTATGCCATCTTGGCTTTGGTAGCAGCATTGATGGTGTAAATTAATAAGCATTCGATAAAGATTGTCAGGCCGCGTTCGTTAAGAATGCGGCCTGATGTTTTTTAGAACATTTCGAAAGCGGCGATACGGTTCCGGAGCCATGCTCGGGACGTAACGCTTGTCTGCTCTTGGATTCAAAACGTGTAAAACCAGATAGAATAGAAGGTGGAGGAAGTCAATTCAGCCACCTGCGGCAAACGAAAAATCAATCTCAAGAGATTGATTTTTCGTTTGCCGCAGATTGATTTTCGTTTTGGCGCACAAATTTTCCCTATTCTCAACTCGTTGTATACGAGTTGTTTATAAATCCCTTTTTCTGTCCTCCATTTACCGGATGGAATCGGTTTGGAAAATGGCCGGCATGTCCGGCTCGGTATGTTCATAGTCGTAGGGCGAGGGGGCTATGCCTCCGTCCCCGGGCCCTGAGGTGCCGCTGTTGGTACGTATGCGCCCGTCGGCGATGGCGATGTCCCAGTCCGTGCGTGCGGCGTAGGCCTGTTGGGCGAGGGTGTCGGTCACGGCACAGGTGCCTACCACGGTATGTGTCACCATCGAAAAGTAAGTCCACCGGCCCTTTACGTTAGGGATGACGGCCATGCGGTCTGCCGCAGGGCCGCCGGTGGCGAGGGGGTGCTCGGCGGAACAGGCTGCCGCGAGAAGGGAGAGGCACGCTAGGCGTGCGAGTTGTTTTTTCATTCGTTCTGTCTTTTTAAGTTATTCCGGTTATTCTGTTGTTCGGTAGCGCAGGGTGATGGTCTGGCCGTCGGTGTCGGGGTTGGCGAAGCGTATCTTGGCCTGCCGACCTTCGGCCGTGCGCAGGAGGAAGGTACGGTCGGTTACGTTGCCTGCCTCGTCGGTGTAACGAAAGGCCGAGGCGGAGACGGGAGCGTCTTCTGCGGTCCGGATGCTGAAAGGGTTGCTGCCGTCGCGCAGCTCCACTGGTAGGGGGCCACGGTAGGGGTATTCCAGGGGCTGCGCCCCACGGTAGTCCACGATGGAGAGGGCCGTGACGCGCCCCGTGCCTTTCACCTTGCCCCTGAAACCACGCAGGATATTGAGGTAGAATGTTTCGCCGCCGCACCCTTCTTCCGTCATGTATTCGGTCAGGTCCAGGGCTATTTCGATATTTCCGGGCATGTATTGTCCCTGCATGGGGTAGTCTCCCCCTTGGTTGTAGAAAGCCCGGCAGGTGTGGTAGCCGATGATGCCCCGTTCGTCTACGTCGCTTTCCGTGGCCAGACCGAAAGAGAGGTCGTTGCGTGAAGAGAAGTCGAGCGCGAGGCGGAAGACTACGAGGGGGCGGTGGATGCGCACGCGGATGGCTTCCACCGTGCTGCCCAGTTGCTGTTCGGGCACGCGGGTATCACGGAAAAAGTCGTAGGGGAGATAGAAGCGTCCGCGGTCGTGGCTATGGGTGCCCCAGGAGTTGACCACGATGAAGGCTCCCGTGTGCGGTGTCCCCTGTGCGTCGGTGTAGACGACCGTGTCGTCGTATCCGGCTATGGTGAGGGCGTGTGCCCCGTCTGTGGCAAGGCCTTTGAGCAAGGAGCGGTAGCCGGTGAGCGAGGGACCCTGGTAGTCGTCGTCGATCTCCCATCCACGGCTCATGGCCGAGAAGGTGAGCACACCGCCCACCGCGCTGCCGTCACCGGCATCGTAGAGCCAGCGTTTCATCAGGGGGATGCTGTCGGCAAACGTCAGCACCTCCTGCGTGCGGTATTGCAGGGCCTTGTAGTATTTGTCATATCCCGTGGCCCATTTGAATTGGTAGGTGCCGGAGATGCCGTAGTCCTGTTCGGTCATGATGCCGTAACGCTCAGACAGGTAGAGGCCCTGGTCTACAAAGTCGCCCTGGTCCTGTCCGTCATTGAGCAGGTTCCACGAAAACTGATAGCTGAAGCGATGGTCGGCAGAAGCATGTGCATCGCGGTCGAGCAGGCGGTTGATTTCGTAAGTGAACATGTAACCGATGCCGGAAGCCTGGGCACAGGAACCGCCCATCTGGTCCAATATGGGTGGAAAGAATTTCCGTGTGGAATTGTCCACCGCAGGCGGTAACTGTACTTCTGCCCGGCTTTGCAGGCGGAAAGGTGTGCGCGGCAGGTGCATGTCGCTTCCGTCGGGGACTTGCGCCCATGCGCCTTGGGCGCATAGGTGCAAGGTTATGTATAAAAGAGGTATGAGTTTACTTTTCATGGATGCGGAGGTAGGTTTTCAGGGCTTCCTGTCGGACGGCATCGGGGAGCGATGCGTCTTCGCTCATTTTCAAGGCTGTCGCCGCGATGTCGGCGGCATGGCAGGAAACGGTGTGCCATCCTAAGGCTTCGAGCAGCAAGATTTGAGTGTTCCCGTCTCCGCAGTCCTGCAGATAAACCAATAACTCCGGAACTTTGTGGTGCGGCAAGGTGTTGCGCAGGGCACGGATGGTGAAGGTCCGGTCTTTTTCTGAGGCTTCGCCCTTCACCACCTTGTCGATGTCGGTGGTCAGACGGTCGGCACTGTGGGCTATGGTATTTCTGATTTTACCGCGGAGGTTGTTCTTGTCGAGGTATTGTACGGATGGTGCGTCGAACTGCCGGTCGAATTCGGCGAGCAGGTCTTCTTTGGGGAAGCAGGCGAGAGCCGTCATGACATTAAAATTGCAACGGTCGCTGGTATTATTGGCGATAGACAGCCGGATGAGGGCCGGAATAAGACGCCGGTCGCCGTTTTTGGCGATGAAGCGTATCGCTTGGCGCTGTACCAGTTCGTAGGCATCCTGCGAGGCTTCCGTCATGGCTGTGATGAAATGATCGTTGGGGGTGGCGGAGAGGGCCATCAGCGCTTCTAAGCGGACTACGCCGTAAGGAGATTCACGATAGATGCGGAGTAGGTCGGCCGACGAGAGCGCACCGGCTCTTCTCAACTGTTCGATGGCCAATGACTGCACGTCCGGCAAAGGGCTTTTCAACAGCTTTTTCCAAGAAGAAGCCTTATTTTGCAACAGCAGGCCGTCCACATCCACACTTCCGGGTACGGGGGCAAAACGGAACGTGGGATCGCCGATGACATGGGACTCCAGGAGATTGGAAAAGCGTACTACGTCTCCTACGCAACCGCCTTGGGCTGTCAGTCCGATGAAACGATCGTACCATTTGTCTTGCAAGGCATTGACCGTATTGGCTATGACAGCCACCGTAGAGCCCGGCTGGAAGATGTATTCGTTCGCTATGCAGTCATCCTGGTGGAAGGAGCCGCAGAAGCAGGCATCAATCACTACGACGGGTACATTGGGACGATAGCCGAATATTTTGAAATCCTCCAGATGCAGGTCTTCGTTAGCTACAAGAGTAGAGTCGGCGATGCGCAGGCTGTCGGCCAGCGGGTTGTCGCCGAGCCAGGTGGACGGCAGGTCGAAACGCTTTTCCAATACCACGCGCAGGGAGTCGTAATTACGTCCTCTTTCGCGGGCTTCCTCCATGTGCATCCTCACGTTGCGGATGATAAACTCCTTAGCCTCGCGCACCGTACGGATGGGAGCCGTACCGTTCAGGTATTCCGTGTCGAAATAGCCGTGGTGGTGCAGGATGGCCAGGTCCAGGTCGGTACGCATCATTTCGTTCATCAGATGTTCTTTTACCGGATTGTGGTCGGTGTGGTCCATATAGCTGATGCGGTTGGTGCGTCCGGCCAATGAGGGAAAATGTTCGAAATAAGCCGCTTTCTCGTCCATGCGGGCGGTTTTGGATTCGGAGATATACCCGTGGCCGCTGAAGAAAAACAGTTGTCCGAGCGCCCGTTGTCTTTCTTTCTCCCTTACAGCCTTGGTCAGATATTCCCTGAGCTTCTGGTAGCGGGAGCTTTCGGGCGTGTCGGTAGGCCGGATACGTCCGCTGTACAAGTCCGGATAGACTTTCTGGCTGCTTTGGGGAGTGAGGGAATAATAAAAATAGGGCTTGTCTTCATCCTTTCCCTGAAACTCGAATTGTAGGCCGAAGTCATCGTAGAACCGGTCTGAAGGGACAGACGACTCGCGGCGGTCATTCTTTTGGTTCATCTTAAAGGCACTGGTCAGGTGCTGTGCGTCGCGAACCATGACGATGGGGATGTCGCCCACGAAAACAGTCCCTACGATAGGATCGGATTTCTGTTCGTGCAAATGTTTCAGGGTGGCACGGATGGAGTCGGGTACCTGCCACCGGTCGATGACCGTGTATACTTTAAGGCCATGCAGGTGCTCTATGGCGCGGGCATAAGCGTCCACTTCAGGCCGTGCTTCCTGATAACTCACCGAGTCGATGACGATGGCAAATCCGTTACGTGCCGCAATTTGAACCGTAAAAGCCAGGCAAGTAAGGACGGATAATAATAGTTTTTTCATTATGTTTCTTGTTCTATGAGGGTTATTTCAATCGTTTATAGGTTTTCAGAGCTTCTTGGCGCACTTGTTCCGAGTGGGAAGTGTCTTTCATGAGTTTTTCCACTACGGGGACTACCTGTGCCGAAGTATAGGCCTGGCGGTGCCATCCCAAAGCCTCGAGCAACGGTAACAGCAGTTCGTCGTCTTTTAGCGTGGCGGCATAACCGGCTACTTGGGGCAAGAGGTAAGGCGGGCAATAGATTCGCATGAAATTGATTTGTGTCAAAGCACGTTTGTGCGACATTTCTCCTTTACACAGCTTTTCAATCTCTTCGTCCCATCTTCCGGCATAGTTTTCGGCGTTTTTCAATACGCCTTTGGCATAGGTTTCGGGTTGGACCACGTAGGGAGCCACTTGCCGGAGTCTGTCCTCTACGGCGGGGAGCAGATTCTGTCGGGAAAAGAACTGTGCGCCTTGCAGGGCATTGAATGCCACTCGCGCCGATGTATTTACGTCGCAGAGTTTCCCGGCCAACGTATTTGCCAGACGAGGATCACCGTTTTTGATAAGCGCATTGACTGCAAAACGCTGCAGCAATTCGAAATTGTCGTCTGCTGCGTTTTCAATGGCAGAGACAAAGTCGTCGGAATGCCGTTGTTGGAGGAGCAAGAACGCTTCCAGGCGGACACTTTCGTAGGGTGACGTTTTCAGATACTCCAACAGGTGTTGGTCGGAGAGTTCCTTGCTTTCTTGCAACTGGTGCAAGGCCAATGCCTGTATATCCGGATGGGGACTGTGGCGGAGCAACCTTTTCCAATCTTTCTGCTTGCCGGAACTGATGAGGTCATTAAGAGAGTGATCTTGTTCCGGAAGGAATGCAAAAGTGGGATCGCCTACCACGTGCATTTCCAAATCGGGATTGAGTTGGTTCAGGAATCCTATCATAACACCCTGTTCCAACAGACCGGCAAAGCGGTCCGGCCACTTGTCCTGAAGTACGTTGACAGAACCTCCCAGTCCGCAGATTGTCTTTCCCGGTTGGAATATGTATTCGTTGGCAATGCAGTTCTCACGATGCCAGGAACCGTTGTAACAGGCGTCCCAAAAGGCTACTCTGCAATTCGGCCGGAAAGCGTAGCGGGCGAAATCAGACAGTACAATGTTGGTCATGGCGCTTTCCAAAGAGTCGTCCTTTGCCAAAGCGCTGTCGTCCAGCTCCGCCATCCAAGCGTCGGGCAACTGGTCTCGGCTTTGTAAGTTTCGTCTGATACTGTCCGTATCATATCCGAAATGCCGGGCGCGGTTCAGGGAGGAGCGGTAGCAATGCAGCAAGTATTCACGTGCTTCTTCCGCAGTTGAGGGTTTAGGCCAAGCACTGAGGTACTGTGTGTCGTAATCGCCATGATGGTGCATGAAAGCCACGCTCAGGTCCGGCGCCATGAGCGCGTTCATCAATTTTTGTTTGATGAGTTTCTCGTCGGAATAGTCCATGTAGCGGTAGGCATTGGGACGGTGTGCGAGCGAAGGGAAGTGGGCATGCATGGAAGCCATTTCGTCGATATGGGCCGTTTTGGATTCTGACAGACTGCCGTTGCCTGTATAGACAAAGACAGACATCATACGTTCGGGATGCAATTTTGCTTCCGTTGCTTTCTGCAAGTAAGCTTTGAGCTTGGTGTAACGTGAACCGGGTATATCGCCGTCGGTGGGACGGATGCGTCCGGAAAACAAATCGGGGTGTACTTGCTGACTTCCCCGTGCTGATAATGAATAGTAATAATATGGGGCTGTACTGTCGCGTTTCAGAAAGTCGAATTGCAACGAGAAGTCGTCATAATAACGGTCTGACGGGACAGAGGATTCTTGCCAAGGCATTTTCTGGCTCATCTTGAACGCACTGCAAAGATGCTGTGCGTCGCGAATCATGGGAATGGGGATGTCACCGATAAATACGATACCTATGATGGCTTCGTGAGGCCGGGCGTGCAGACCTTTGAGAGTAGCACGGATAGAATCCGGTACCCCCCACCGGTCGACTACAGTATAGACTTTGAAATGTTGTTTGGATTCCAATGCCCGGATGTATTCAGCCACTTCGTGTTGAGCCTGTTGGTAGCTGATGGAGTCGATGACGACGGCAAAGCCTTTTCGTTCGGCGTGCAGTGTAGGGCAAAAGAATAGCACGCACCACAGGCTGATAATAGAGTAGATGTTTCTTTTTCTCATAAAACTAATCCTTAAAATTGCAAATATACTCCTGCGGTAGAAAGCGAACGGTTCGTACCGTCGAAAGTATCATCATATTCATTCTTGTCCGTATAGAACTTGAAATCCGTGGATATATAAATGCCTAAAGTTATTTTCTTAGGAAGGGGGATAGCTACTTGTGCCAAAGCCCCTATCAAGGCGTGTCCGGAAGTGGCATACTCGAATTGGGGACGGGTGTATACGGCAGAAATGTCTTCATCGGCCGTTCTGGTGTTTCCATTGCCGTAAGTGCGGCTCAACGGTATACGGTAACCGCCATGGATAGACAAGTCCAAACCTGCGGATTTGATATTCAGGAACTTGCCTGCAGACAGTTGTGTGGTTAGTAAGGTAAATGTTTGTTTGGCTTTTCCGGTGGACAACTGGTGATTGTAGGCAGATGATGTGAATGCGGCCAAAGCGTCTACGAAGAAATCCTGCTTGTCATCTTTCAATCGTTCGAAGCGATATTCCAGTCCGGCGGTCATTCGCCGGTCGTCCTGAATTTTATATTTGCTGAGCGTCTCGTAATATACCAGATTTCCGTGTTCGGTGTCTGTCATCATTTTTTGGTCCCGCCATATACCTTTTCCGGAATGGTAGGATGCCGTCAATACCAGATGGTGACGTGCCTGACGGTGAGGGGAGAGAAGGAAACGGTTCTGAAGCATCCATTCATCCGAAGTATAGTCTCCTCCGTAAAATTTATAGGAAGAACCTCCGTCTGTAGCTTCTTCCGAAACATGCGTATAACGGACTTCCGTGAAATTCCCGTATTTTTTGTGTTCCGGTTCCCATACAAGTTGCAAGGCACCGGTATAATTCAGTCCCTTATATGCGCGTTGGTAGCCCGACACGTCGTTCGACGAGATTCGGTAATAGTCCCCCATACCTTTCATCAGGAAATAGCGGTGGCTATTGAGCGGATTGACCAACGTATAGGCGATGTCCGAATTATAAAAGGAAATGCCGGCCGTAGCACCCAGTGCCCATTGGGAGTTCAACCGATGCTCCGCTCCTACGTAAATAGGCAGGACGGTGGTATTGGTTTTGGGGCGAGGGTCTGTCTGGTCGGACAGGCTTCCTAATGTCAATCCGATAGAGATTCCCCCTTTCCAGGATTCATTCCATGCATAAGAGGCCGTCATGCCCATTTCAAAAGATTCCGTGGTAGCGTCGCTTGCCACTGAATCGCAAAGCACAAATGGGTTATCGGGGTTGAGAAAAAGGGTGGAGTTCCACTTCTTGTCTTTCTCTTGTAAATTGCGGTAACTGATGAAGCCCGACACGTCTACCTTGCCCAGATTTTTAATTCCCCCCATATAAAACTTGAGGTGATTCGATAGTCTGCCTTCATCCACCGGTCGGTAACTTCCACGTCCAATCGTATAGTCCAGTTTGGCCACACCCTTGTTTTTGTAGGAATTGAAAGAGATGCGCGAGGGGTTCAGACTGGTATACCGGATATTGTCCGACACATTAGCCGAACTTTCATTCCATTCGCTTCGAAACTCTTCTAAAGATTGCGCATACATTTGGACAAGAGAACCCAAACTCAACGACAGTAACAGGACGTAACGTTTCATTTTCTTTTCGGATTAAAACAGGGATGGGATTCGCTCCCGTCCCTGTCAGTTTTCATAATTATTCATCAACACTTGTAGGAGTCTCACCCGGAGTCAACGGCTGGTCGCGCAGGAAATCGGCGGCAGAATTGTTGGTGTCCTGATAGTAAGGCCGTCCGTTTTCGATTTTAGTCACTTTCCGGCGGATACATTTTGCCGAATACATCGGGTTACCTTTCACACCGGTGGCATCATCTTGCGGCAAGAACGTGGGGTAGTGGTTCTCGGTTTCCGGATCGTATATGTCTACTGCGTCGAGCACATATTTGCTGGGGATGACCAGATAGGTCATAGTAGTGGAAGAGGTTCCCGGTTCGTACATCACGCTCGACTCCAATGCCGCATAAGCTTCTGGCGTCATGCCTTCCGGTAACTTGGCCAGTACGTAAGACCGTCCCGATACGCCCAGGCCGAAGGCAAACATATACTGGTTGTTGTGGAAGATTGTTTTCAAGTTGGGAGCATCGTAATCCACGTCATTGGCATTATAGTCCAGATAAATTTCCCAATCGGCGTTGCTCAAGTCCGGGCAGCTTGCGTAGTCTGCCGCTTGCGACGCATCCTCGCCGTACGCCAGTTTGTGGTTCGTGGCATCGTTGGCAATCAGGACGCTCTCACCCGGCTGGAGGGGATAGTCGTGCCCGTTTCCGGGGAATGCCACTACGGAACCTTGTCCGCAGGCGTAGAGGTCTTCGTAGCCGTTGGCCTGCCATGCATTCGCTGTTTGTTGGTTGCCGGTAGGTGCGGTCAGGATGAGATTGTCCAGATATTGTACTTCATCTGAGTTGTTGACGATTTCGAAATAACTCTCGTGCATGTAATATTGTTTACTGCCAGAGTTATGAATCGTTTTGAAAATCAAGGAAGACTGCATGACTTTCTGTAGATTGACCGTCACCGGGGTATTGGCATAAAGGTCCACCGACGTGCTGCCGCTGAGGTAGGCCTTGGCTTCATCCGCCACCTTGCCGGTGACCGTCACTTTGTACTGTCCCTGCGGAAGTTCTATCTCTTTCGGGTTAGCGTCCAAGGACAACGTGTCGTTTTTGGCAGTCGAACCCAAAATGAGCTTAAGCTCTTCCACGTTAGACGCTTCCACGTCCGACGGAAGGGAATAGCTGACCGTCAGTTTGTAACTCTTCATACCCTCGTCGTTATCTTCGCTACAAGACACGAAGGCAAGGCCGCATACGGCCATCATGGCTATGACGCCATTTTTAAGAAACTTCTTTCTCATGTTTTCTGTTTGTTAAATGTTTATATATAGGTGTGTTCTCAAAGTTTCAGCTTCAGTTCCGCTCCGAAGTACATGTCCGGGTATAGTTGCGTTTTGGCCAGGCTGTGCGGATTGGTGTGCCACTTCTTGGTATTGGTGAAGTTGTTGGCGATGACGGACAGTTCGGCCACACGGCCTATTTCTTTGGTAAAACGGAAGCTCAGCAACGCCCAAGGCTTGATGACATCCTTTTCGTACAAGTAAGGTTGTGTGCGGTACATGATGCGCGACTTGTCCGCGTCGTCGGCATCGGCCTGGCTCCACGCCGTGTAGTGGCCCTGTTTGTCGTAGTATCCCACGGGGTCGACTACCAAGTAATCCTTGTCTTCGTAAGACTTGAGATAGTAGCGGCTGTTTCCGTTCTCGTCTTCGTAGATGGTTTGGGTGCTTTCGTACCATACGACCTGTACCGATGTGGTGAATACCATTTTGATGGCCGGGATGTGGGTGATGAGCCGGAACGTGGAATTGAACCGGTCTCGCAGGTTCCCTCCGCCCGAAGGGAGCACGCCTACGTAGTCGAACGAAGAATTGATATAGTTCAGGGGCATGTTCTCATTTTTGCGCTTGATATGGAACCATGCCCCGCTGATGTTCAGCGAGGTGTGCAAGGGCTTGATTTCACCGAAGTCCAGTCCGTACTCGATGCCGTGCTTGTGCGTGGTCGTGCTGTTGGCCGCCCGGCTCCAGGTGTACATTTCGGTGGTCTTCGTCCGCAGGGCTGTATGCTCCGTCCCATCCACGCGGTAAGTCACGTCGCCGCTTGCGGCATCGAATACGGGGTCGGTTGCCGTGGCCGGCACGGTGTACTTGTCATAGTTTTGCCAGATGAGTTGCGACGTAAAGCCCAGTTCGTGCCGGTGGGATTCGTGGAAGAAGGTGGCAAAACCCTTTATCCTATTGATGCGGAAAGACAGGCCCGCTTCCCATTTCGTGGAGCGTGCCGGGCGCAGGTCGGGATTAGCCGTATTCTTTACTACGTCCGTCGTGATCAATCCCAAACGGTCCTTTGTTTCCGTCCCGTATTTAGACAGGCTGGCATTGTCGAAATAGGCATAGTCGGGATAGAGGTACATCAGTGTGGGCATCTTGTTGGAGATGCCGAAACCTCCGGTCAGGGCCAGCAGGTCGAAAACAGGATTGTTCCGGCTGTCCAACAGGTTTAGCGTGGCGTTGACACGAGGCTCGGCTACGAGGAAGTGGCTGATACCTCCGCTTTGTTTCCGGTCTACAAACATGTTGCTGACGCGTACTCCGGCTTCCAGCATAAGCCCCATGGAGCCCAACCCCTTACGCAGACGGCTGCTGGCAAAACCCGACAAGGTGCTTTGGGCAGGTATGTCCTTGTAGCTCCGTGGACGGAGAGTCTGTGCCCCTTGAGCCTGCGGCGGGTTATTTTCGTCGTAAGTGAATCCTTCACCCCGGTTGGCATCGTAAGTGTATTCTGCGCCGAGTTTCAGGTTGGCATAGTCGTTTTCCGAGATTTGCAAGTATTTGTTTGCCACAGCTTGGGCATACAGGTTGACGGGGATGCCCTCGATGCGGTAAGCCGATGTGTAGCCCACATTACGTATCTGAGCTACGTGTACACCCGGTTCGCGGGCTGTCGTGACCAGTCCGTCGGGATTGTTCACCCAATTGTCGTGACTGTCTACTGTGCGTGACATTTGAGCTGAGAGATTATAGTCCAGCGAAGAGAGAAAGCCTCCGGCAGGCTTGTAACGTCCGTTCACGGAAAGCCGTCCGCCCACGTTGGTGTTTTTGTAATGTATTTGTTGTTCCTCGAACTGGGGATCGTCTTTACGGTTGTTCACGTTAGAGTAAAAGGCTCCTTTTACGTTAAAGGAAAGCGGCCCGAATTGGGCGGAGTATCCGGCTGAGGCCGTGATGCGGTCGTATCCCATGTAGTGCTTGCGCGTATCGGCCCACGACTGCGACCAGTCTACGCTGAAGTTTGCAGCTCCGCCCCTTTTGAGGTTGAATCCCTTGCCGGCGAAGACTTGTTTGGAGTTTGGGTCCGTTTGGAACTTGGCTTCCCAAGGCGTGTGTCCCGCCTTGGTTTTGACTATCACTACGCCCGACGTCAGATTACCGTATTCCACAGAGGGGATACCGCGTATCACCTCCATTGATTCTATATTTCCGGCACTGACGGTGCGTAGGTCCACGCCTCTTCCGGCTGTCGTCTGTTCGCTCATCCCGTCGCTTTGCATGCCGGAATTGGCGCCGAATTTGCTGGGCGATACCACTTGCAGGTTCGATTCGTTGCTTAAAGGGGTACCGTCTACTACCACCAAGGTGCCTAAGGCATTGTTGTCGTCATCTTCTATTTCGCGTATGTGTGCCTGCCCCAGATTGTTCAAGTTCGGATTTTCAATCAGGTTGCCCGGTACGAGCTGCAACAAATCGTTCAGGCTTTTGGGTTGTACGTGGCGTATGGCGTCCTCTCCGATAAGCGATTTAGAGCCCATTTGTTCTTGCCGTGCCGTCACTGTTACATTCTTAAGGTTGAGGCTCAGCTCTTTGAGTGTGACATCCAGTCTTGTTTTTGAGGATTGGATATGCACCGTGCCCATCACCGTTTCATAACCTACAAAAGAAACACGGTACTGGTAGGTACCTTCTTTCAGTCGGGTCAGCTTATAGTGTCCGTTCCGGTCGGTATGGGAACCTATGACGTTGTTCAGGCTTACCGTAGCTAACTCTATGGGTTTTCCCTTTATGTCGCGCACGGTTCCTTCCAATATATTTGAAGCATTTTGAGCAAAAGACGGGAGAGAGAAGAAAAAGAGTAGGATGATGCCGAGAATGGGATTTTTTCCTTGTAACATGACGTTTAATTTTTGAGGTTACAAAATTATCCCATTCGAGAATGTTCGTCAATACTTAAATATCGGTATATTTTGTTGTGTATCGGGTGTATTGTTCGGATATAAGTCATTCCGTTACGCAGGAATAACTTATAATAAGTATATTTACTAAATATCTTTAAACGGGAATCCGTTAAGGCCGAAGGAAATCTTCAGCCAAAGACACGGCATGTCGGAAAGCTGTATCCTGCCCCGGTACGGTGATGAACAGATGGACAGTGCCTGGCAATACTTCACGGTGCGCTGTCACGCCGAGGCGTTTCACGTGGTCGGTGAATTCTTTCCCTTGGTCGCATAAGATGTCGCGTTCGGCAGCCACGAGAAGCAGTCGGGGCAGACGTGAGAGCAGGCTGTCCGGGCAAAGGGAGGGAGAGATGAAAGGATGTTTGGCCCGGCCGCACGTGTAGGCTTGGTTGAAGGCCTCCATCAACGAACCGTCTAATGCCGCTCCCTTTTGATAGGTTTTCCAAGAAGGCGATGCATCGTTCCAAGCAGATACCACCGGGTAGAAAAGCAGGAGAGAGCGGAAGGGCGGCATCCCGTTTTGCAGGTGATGCAGACAGACGGACAAGGCTAAGTTGCCTCCCGAACTGTCTCCTCCGACGGAAATGAGTTCCGGTGAGCTGCCCCATTCCAAAGCTTTTTTGCGAGCCAATTTTACGGCACGTATACAGTCCTCCAGTCCGTCCGGAAACGGGTGTTCGGGAGCCAGACGATAGTCTACTGCCAACACGATGACATTGCCTGTGGCGGCTAATGTCTGGCAAAACCGGGCGCAACTGTTAATGCTTCCGAATGTCCATCCTCCTCCATGCAGGTAAATGAGGAGAGGCAGAGGACTTTGATTCTTTTTTACGGGAGTGTATAGACGCAGAGCCGGAGTGATATAGATGGCATTCACGTCGGTTGGTAAAGGTGTAGGAATATTACGTGATGCCCGGATGCGAGTGAGGGGTACGGTGTCGCCTTGTATGGCTTGCAGTATGGCTTGGGTCTGTTGTTCCTGTAACCCGTCGGGCATGGCCGACAAGAACCGGTCGGCTTCGCGACGGAACGCATCACGGTCTTTTTCTATGGAGTTTTGGCCGTAAACAGTAGGTAAAGTACCTAGCAGGCTAAAGCATATCAGAAGTATAGTTCTCATTTTTTGTTTTGAACGACTTGTTACTATTTATCGTATAAAATAAAAATCGCAACCATTCCTTTGCCGAATGATTGCGATTTTTCTCGTACTCGAAGCGGGACTTGAACCCGCACAGCCGTAATGGCCAAGGGATTTTAAGTCCCTCGTGTCTACCGATTCCACCATTCGAGCAACCTTGGAGCGGAAAACGAGACTCGAACTCGCGACCCCGACCTTGGCAAGGTCGTGCTCTACCAACTGAGCTATTTCCGCAGGGGACTTGTGTATTACGGCTGCAAAGATAGCGTATTTCGGGGTTTACACCAAATTTTTCTTTTATTTTTTATCGGTTGTTGATGGCCATCGTGTTACCGGAATACGTGATGCGATAACGGAACAGGCTTACCCCTTCCTCACCGATACTGATTTGTCCCTGATTGTTCAGGTTGTAAGTCCGGCCACAGGATACGCATGCGGCATAACCGCCTTCTTTCAGTTGCAGGGCGCGGGATATATTGTAGGCGGAATAACAGTTGGGGCAGGCCAAATCGTAGCAGACGGGCAGGGAAGTCGTGCTGCCCAGTTCGGGGATGTTGGGCAGGCCGGCAATAAAACCGGCGATACCCATTTGAATGGAAGAGTTACCGGCAATGGCAGTGGCATTGACCGGAGTGGTGTGTCCGCTTTCGTCTGTGAACAGGAAACGGTCGCGGTCGCGGCGGATGGTCGTATAGACTCCCAAACTGTTTAGGGCCGCGTTGAGTTGCGGTACAGTATTGACGTTTTTGTACACGAAATAGGCCGGATAGTTGGAGTAGGTGTTTTGTATGTCCTCCTTGCAGGCCGTGAGGCATAGCAATGCCGTGAATATAAAAAAACTCCGTATTCTTTTCATATCAAAGAAACGGAGTTTTTTGCCTTTTATTGTGCTGCTTCTTATCTTCCGAGCAGACAGTTTTCCGCTTCACGGGTACGGGCGAAGTTAAAACCGCTCCACACTTGTTCCATCAGCTCATGTATCTTGTCGTTGCATAAGTTGCCGATACTTCCTTCGTGGGTATGGTGCACGCGTTTGTTGGGGGTAAAGTTTCCGGCTTCGATGTCCAGTCCCACTTTCTTGTAAGCATCGCGGAACGGCATGCCGCCCGTCGCCAGCCGGTTCACTTCTTCCACGCTGAACATGTTGTCGTATTTCGGGTCGTCAAGGATATGCTCGTTCACTTGTATCTTATTAATAATGTAGGCCGCCATGCGCAGGCAGTCCTTCAGTTCTTCGAAAGCGGGCAGGAAGATTTCCTTGATGATTTGCAGGTCGCGGAAGTAGCCGCACGGCAGATTGTTCATAATGAGTATAATCTGTTGGGGCAGTGCCTGGATTTTATTGCATTTGGCACGCGTCAGTTCGAACACGTCCGGGTTTTTCTTGTGCGGCATGATGCTCGACCCCGTGGTGCAGTTGTCCGGCAGCTTGACGAAACCGAAGTTTTGTGAATTGAACAGGCAGGCATCGAAAGCCAGTTTGCTCAGCGTCCCGGCGATGCCTGCAAGGGCGAAGGCCACGTTGCGTTCCATCTTTCCGCGTCCCATCTGGGCGTAAACCACGTTGTAGTTCATCGAATCGAATCCGAGGAGTTCGGTGGTCAGCGTACGGTTGAGGGGGAACGATGAACCGTAACCGGCGGCAGAACCGAGCGGGTTGCGGTTGGTCATCTTGTAGGCGGCCTGAAGGAAAAGCAGGTCGTCCACCAGACTTTCCGCGTAGGCCCCGAACCATAATCCGAAACTGGAAGGCATGGCCACCTGAAGGTGGGTGTAGCCCGGCATGAGTACCCCTTTGTAGCGCTCGCTTTGGGCTTGCAGTTCTTCGAACAGCACTCTGACTTCTTCTGCGATGTCCTGAAGTTGTGCGCGAGTGAACAGTTTCAGGTCCACCAAGACCTGGTCGTTGCGCGACCGGCCGCTATGAATCTTTTTCCCCATGTCGCCCAGTTTACGGGTGAGGAGCAGTTCCACTTGTGAGTGCACGTCTTCCACGCCCTCTTCGATGATGAAGCGTCCGGCTTCGATGTCGGCATGGATGCGGCGCAGTTCTTCCAACAGCACCGGCAGCTCGTCCTTGCCGAGCAGTCCGATGGATTCCAACATGGTGATGTGTGCCATGGAACCCAGTACGTCGTACCGGGCCAGATACAAATCAAGTTCACGGTCGCGGCCGACCGTGAACTTTTCTATTTCTTGATTGACTTCCGTATTTTTTTCCCAAAGTTTGCTTGCCATATTGTCTTTGTGTGATTAAGCTCCGTATGGAATCATGGCCAACATGTCCGCCAATTTCTCTACACCCTCTTTCAGCGGTTTGGCCACCATACCTTTGATGAACGGGTTGAGGTCGGCTCCTACCGTCAGTTTCATCTTGCATGCCGTTTCGGAAGTGGGCAACAGTTGAATCCACAGGTTGAGATGGATAGGGGAATTGACCGTTTCAAATTTGATACATTTCGGTTCCTCACGCTCGATGATGCGCAACGAAACCTCTCCCAACGGGGAAATGTTGCAACTCACGGAGTCCGTGTCGAATGTCATTTCCTGGATACGTTCGTTCAGTTGGTTCAACTTGTCTTCCGGCACCTGGCCCGACATCATGGCACGTACCGACGGGTCGTTGAACCGTTCCTTGATGACGGCCAGATTGTTCAAGTCGGCCAATTTGGCATAGACGCACGACTGCGCGTAGGGAATAGGCTTGACGTTGCTTTCAAATTGTTGTTTTGACATTTTTCCGTTTTCCTGTTGATGAGACGATTAACCGTTCCAATGGGCCGGGTCTTTTCTCCATTCGTTGAGTACTTCCACGTCGCTGGGGTCGATATAGCCGATGCGTACGGCCTCTGCGACTACGGCTTCATAATTAGTCAGGGTGATCAGTTTTACGTTAGCCGCTTTGAAAGCCTGGGCGGCCACGTCGAACCCGTAAGTGTAGGCTGCCACCATGCCGCTCACTTCGCAACCGTTGTTGCGGATGGCTTCTACGGCTTTCAGGCTGCTTCCGCCGGTAGAAATCAGGTCTTCTACGACAACGACCTTCATGCCCGGACGAAGTTCGCCTTCAATCAGGTTTTCCAGACCATGGTCTTTGGGTTTGGAGCGTACGTAAACGAACGGAAGGTTCAGCAAATCGGCTACCAATGCGCCTTGCGGGATGGCTCCTGTGGCCACGCCGGCGATGGCATCGGCTTCGGGGAAACGCTCGGCAATGAGGCGTCCTATCTCGATTTTTACGAAATTGCGCAATTCCGGGTAAGACAATGTTTTGCGATTGTCGCAATAAAATGGGGATTTCCATCCGGAAGCCCATGTGAAAGGATTGGTCGGCTGAAGTTTGATGGCTTTGACCTTAAGCAACTTAGCTGCGAAAATCTTCTCTAATGTTTCCATAACTGTCCTAAGTTTATGATTCGTGCTGCAAAGATAGTGAAAGGTGAGCGCAGAGACAAATGAAAAGCGAAGTTTTTCAAGTTTGGCTATGCCGAGCCGCATCCTATTTTCGCGATAGCAAAGATAGTGAAAAGGGATGACTATTCGGGGGAAAGAGAACTTTTTTACAATGTATAGATTCACGTCTGGCTCAGACCGTTCTATGGCTTTTGGGCGCTCATGCGGAGACACTTGCCTCTCCGTGAAGGACTGGTGAAGGCTGTGAGGAAGAAAGTTCACCGTAATGGATTGAACCACAGTTTGTATGAAGGATGTGAACCCTTTTTTCGTTCAATCTTATTGTATGGTGTTGTATGGGTGGCGGAGGTGGCACACGGCATAAAATCGCTTGCAGCAGCACGCAAAATCGTTCTCAGCAGAATGAAAAATCATTCTCAGCCGAACGATTTTTCGTTTGGCGCAGAAAATTCGGGGCTTTTCTGGTATACAAAAATCCCTTGCCGTCCCGGGCGCGAGGCTGCGGGAGGCAAGGGAGATGAGTGGGCAAGGTTTCATTTCTTGATGAACTTGCGTGTCACGGTTTGTCCGTTGGTTACAACCTTTAACAGGTAAACACCCGAGGGGAAACTGTGGCATGGGATACGGATGTCCGTTTCCCATGTTTGTTCCGCATGTTTGCACCGTCCATCCAATCCGATGACGTAAATCTGTTTCTCACTGTGGGCCGGCATGTGGCAGGCATGAAGGTTTTCGGTCACGATGGCCGGATAGATGTGGATGGTGTTTTCGCGGGAAGAGCGGATGTCGCTTCCGGGGAATCCCACGGCGTGGAACGCACGGGTATCCCGTATCCCGGGATAGGCCACTGATTTTACCTCAATCGTGCCCTTGCCGTTTTGGGTGGCATGGAGGTACGTGTGCCCGGAAGCATCCTCTTCGATATAAGCGAATTCGCTGCCTTCGATAATGTTCCAGACGACTTGCGGGTTTGTGGCCTCTTCCGGGTAAACCTTTGCCGCCAGTTCTATGCGTTGCACTCCGGTGGCATTGTCGATATAGAGTTCGTCTTCGGGGTAGATGCGGATGCTTTCGACCGGAACGGGGAAGGATGCTTTTTCCACCGTCAAGTCCTGATGCAGTTGTGAGCCGTCGATGGTCGTGGCGCGTACGATAATCTGCCCGGCCTGAGTCCCGTGGGCGACCAACAGTCCTTGTGGGGTGACATAGGCCAGTTCTTCGCCCTGTATAATCGTCCAGTTCACGTTCTTGCACGAGGCGTTCGCCGGGTAGATGTGGGCATACAGGTGCAGGCAGGCTTGTTGTTCGTTCAATATGGCATCTTTTTCCAAATGTGTGACGGCCAGTTCTTCGGCCAACCGCAAGTTTTGGGCTTGCGCTGCGCTAGCTGTGTTCGATTGGGCAGAAGCCATGGCGAGACTGCGCTTCATCGGTTGCCATTCATCTTCGTAATAAGCACTATACGCTATGGCATAGTAAACCACGCCTTCTGGAGCTGTGAGGTCGGTGTACGACTGGGTGCTGCCGGAAACGGTAGCTATTTCGGTTAACGTTTCGGGCGAGGTGCCTCTCAGGATGCGGTAATGGTCTATGTCGCGTCCGGAGTAAGCATTCCACATCAGGTTCCAACTGCCGTTCATGCCTTTGTTGATGGTCAGGTGGACGCTTTGGTGGGGCGTACCGCTTTCCGTCGGTATGCCGAAACTGGTGTTCAGGCAGATACGGTAGCGCGAAGTGGTGACGGCCGGGTTGGAGGCCATGTCGGTGAACCCCTCGTCTGACGGTTGTGCTTCGCCAATCAAGTCGAATTGGTTGTAGTGGCTGCCCTCTTTATAGATGCAGACCGTGGAAATGTAATCCGGAAGGTTCCTGAACTTCCAGTTGATCCGGTTTTTCCCGGTCGTGGGGTCTACCGTGACCAAGGCGATCTGCGGGGCTTCCATTCCTTCGAGCACATCGATGGTACGTTCTTGGTAGATGTTTCCGCAACCATCGTCTTCCACGGTCATGCGCACTGTATAATGTCCGGTATGCGTGAATGTGGCCCGTACCTCTTTCGTATTTTCCTTCCGTTCAAAACTGATGCCATAGTGCCCGGGAGTATAAAAGTCATCGTCGTCTTGTGACTTGACGGTGAAACTTACGCTCCGGTTGGCCATGAAGATGTCGTCCGATATTTCAAAGTTGGTTTTCGTGTGGGCCAACGTGATTCCGGGCAGGGTGAATGTGGCATCCAACGGTGGATTGACATAGGTGGACACTTCGCTGCTGATGCCGTCCACGGTTACGGTAAGGGTCTTTTGTCCGGCTGTGCTCCACACCACTTCGTACGTGTGGTCATCGCTGTGGTCCAGCACGGTGGCATCGGCTCCGAAGTCCACTTGTATCTGTCGGCCTTCCGTGCCGACATACCGTATAGTGGCCGATTTGTCGCGACAGATGCGTGGCGGCAAGGACAATAACGGTTTAGGGAGGATTTCCACCGCCAAGGGGGTGGTGAAATCCGAGGTGGCGAACCATCTGTCTATGCTTTGGATCTGAATCTCATATTTGCCTACCGGTAGTGCGGATACGGGGATACGGATTTGCGTTCCCGTCAGTTCCTGCAAGGGTGAGGGCAGAGGGGCGGCCTCGTTGCTTAGCCCGTTCAACGGGGAAATGATGAATGCCCCTTCTCCGGAAGCCCCTTGTTTTTTCACGCTCAGGTTATAACGCATCTGGCAGGCCGGGGTTTCGGTGTCTTCAGCAGCGTTCCAGGATATGGTGAGATACCCGTCTTCGTCCTGCGTGGCGCGCAAGCCTTGCGGAGCGTGCGGTGGCGTATTGGAAATGCGGCTGTTGACCGTGCTCATGTCGTCGCCGACGTTGTTCAGGAACAAGGGCTTTCCGTTGGCATCTTTTCCAAATAGCATATAGGAACTGTTGTCGTCATCGGTGGTTTGCAACTCAAACTTTCCTCCTCCGTAGTTGTACAGCCAACTGTTCAAGTTCGTGCCGACTAAATCAAGGTATCCGTTGTTGTCCAGATCGTAGAAGATGAGGTCTTTGGCTACTCCCACGGGGCCTTCCACTACTATGGGATTTTCATACTCAACCTGTCCGTTCCGGCTGAGGTAAATGTGATAGAACCGGTTATTATCACTATATTCCTCATCTATGATGATGTCTTTGACACCATCGTTGTTCAAGTCGGCAAATGTCGGAATGGTTTGGGTTTCGCGGTAATCGAAGATGATGTCGGTTGCTATCCTTTGGAACTTGAAGTTGCCTTGGTTAATGAACAGCACCAATTTGTGGCTGCTAAGGCGGCTGTTTTCGTCCCACTGCTTGCTCCAACCGGCCATGTCCATCAGGTTGTCGCCGTTGATGTCGGTATATACGAAATCCTCATCAAATTCATGGGCAGACCAATTGTCGCTCGGGAAAAAGCCTATGTTGTCGATAGGATGAGCCACGAACGTGCGCCAGTCGCCTGTATTCTCATAGATGGTATCGTTTTGGTCGGTATATCCGGATGAGTTCCTCCAATAGTAGTCGGGCAAGCCGTCGTTGTTGAAATCATAGATGGGATATTCCCAATAATAGGAAGTCACGTAAAAACCTATTTTGGGCACGAATGCATCGCCGACGGCATGGGTTACGGAGAAACGCCTGTTGCCCTGGTTGAGCATCAGGTTGTCTTTGAACTCCCTGTCTTCCCTGTTCATGCCACCGATGAAGTCCACCAAACCGTCCCGGTTGTAATCCCATGCAAAGTTCAGGGTGATGTTCAGGTTCGTGTTGTAGATGCCCGGTGCTTTTTCGAAATCCTGTTCTTTCGTGGGTTGGTACACACCGTCCTCGGCGAGCAGTTCGGGTTGCCCGTCGAGGTCGATGTCGGCAATTTGTTGTATATAGCCGTTGTTCATGGACAACGTCCTTTTGTCGAACCGGACGGCACTGACATGCAGGTCTTCCGTGCGGGGAGTGCTGGTATTGCCTTCCGCGTCGGTCACGCTCAGCGTGATGTGCTTTTGTCCCGGTTGGTCGAACACGACTTTTAGGATGCTTCCTGAAGCTTCGGAAGAGATGATGGTGCCACCGTCCAAATCCCAGTTATAACGAAGTGAGGGGTCGGCCGGGCCGTCATAACCCATGATGGCCGTGTCGGCAGTCGTGATGTCCTTGTCTGCGATGTAGAACGGGGCATGCGCCACTTCATGCCGGTAGACGGCGGCATCCGACCACGCGCTGCCTTTTCCCATGGCGTCGATGGTTTGCACAGCGATGTAATAATCTCCTTTTCGCCAGCCGGACACGTTGAGCGTCTTGTCCAAGTTGTACTCCATATTGCCCGGCATCAGGTTCAGGCGGTGTCCCTGTTCGTCGGCGCAGGCATAAAAGATGTCCCCTTTGCCCGGGGCGGTACCGATGCGCAGGGCGTAGGTCAGATCGGCGGTTGGAGTCAGGTCATCCTTTCCCGGTTGCCAGTTGATTTGCAGCATTCCGGATGCTGCATCGGACACGAGGGTCGGCATGTCCGGTTTCTCCGGGGATTGGTTGGCGGCTGTGGCTTCCTGCTTAAAAGAATAAAGGAAGCTGTTTGAGGCAGTAGGAAGCTTGTCCGTGGTGCGTTCAAAATACATGCTATGGACCAGGATGTCGCAGAAACCGTCGTTGTCGAAATCGCCGGCGTAAACTTCGGCATCGCCCTTCAATTCTTCCGGAGATTCATACTGCACGATTTGGGTGGGTATCAATGCGCCCGGCATTTCTTTGAAAAGCATGTCCTTGCTTCCTTTCAGCCAATAAAGGTCGCATTCCCATCCATTCCAGACTTTGCGGTCCGCATTCTTTTCCAAGGCCAATATGTCGTAACATCCGTCGTTGTCTACGTCGGCGCATCCGATGAAAAACAGTTGGCGGTGGAAGGTATTGTCTTCGTTGATGGTGAAATTTCCTTTTCCGTCGTTAATGGCCATTACCAGGTAGCAATATTCTCCCGTGGCTGACGAATGGCTGAAAGGCAACAGTACGTCCACATAGCCGTCGGCATTGAAGTCATAGAAATGAATGCGTTTGTCCATGGCCAGGTTGCTCATCAACGTTTGCCTTTTGATGCTCCCGTCTTTTTGGAACACCATGCTTTCCACCGTCTGGGTTTCTTCATCATAACAGATGTAGTCCATGATAAAGTCTCCGTTCAAGTCACGTGGGTATAGCCTGCCGTTTTGTGGTGCCAGAAGAAAACGGTTGTTGCCCCGGTTGAGCAATAAGGTGCCGGTGGATTCGTCAATCAGGTCTGCGTGTCCGTCCTTGTTGAAGTCCATGCTATAGAATTCCCGGTTACTGGAGAAGGTAGCGACGTGGGCTGACGGGGAGCCTCCGATAGCTACGCCCACATCGCCGCCCAAGTTGCCCAGGCCTATGCCTGAGGAGGAGGGTTGTGATTCCCAACGGTTATATACCAATGTGTCTTCTTCTGATGAAATAGGTATGATTTCGATGGGGCTGAAACTGCCGTCGGCAGCTTGGCGGTATATTTTACGGTTGTCGTGCATCAGGTCGATGCGCCCGTCGTTGTTGTAGTCGCAGGGATAGGGTGCCTCGCTGACATTATCGGGAATTTGCCATGAAGCGTCCTGTTCGGAGAGGGCGATGATTCCGCCCTCCAAATAGCGGATGTCCGGGAATGCATCGTTGTTCAGGTTGCACAGCCGGGCATGTTTCCCGTTTTCGGGTATGGAGTGTTGTTCCATAGGCATTAGTCCCGGATATTGGTAAGAATGGAAACGGAAATCCGTTCCTAAAAATTCCATCTTGCCGTCACCGTTGATGTCATAGATGTTGCTCATGGCTTCGATGGGGTGGGTCGTGTTTGTCGGTAGGATAATATGGCTGATTTGTACATTGGCGGTGGTGCCTTCCACATGTTGGGCTGTCAGATACACATTATTCCAACCTTCCTGGATTCGTCCTCCGTGTTGGGTGTCGCTGCCTGTGCCATCTTGGTTAATCGGATAGAACAGTGAAATCTTGTCCTTTTGGGTATCGATGCCACTGGCATGAAAGTATACGGTGGCATCTCCGTGATCATCCGGGGCATAGAACGAACCGACTTTAATGGTGGCTATTTCGCCTTTTTGGGCTGTGCCGGTCAGGGTATACACTCCGTTTTGTTCTACCCAACGATAGCTGTCGTCTTGTGCTTGGGCTGCCGTAACTCCCCAAAGGCCACAGAGTACAAGGAATAAGACACGGGATAGCACATGGAGAGTGCCATTGGATGTGAGAGGGGGTGCGCCGGAGAAGGCATCATGATAATGTTTTTCCATATTTATACTTTTTGTGCCTTATGCAACCCCGGAGCGGCATTTAATCAAGGAATCGTCGGCCATATACAAAAAAGCGTGGGTCGCTGTACCTGTCGCTCGTCCCACTCTTCAAGGCGTCTCGCATTGCCTCCCCGTCAAGGACGAGCAACGCAGAAGCCCACGCAGAATATGTGTACAATCCATCCCTTTGTATCCGTGCTTACGAACGGATACAACGAGGACTATATGAATACATATCCCAATGGGCATCTATCGTTGCTTTGTCATTTGACAGGGATTCAAGTTTGCGAGACTTTGAAGAGTCAAAAGAACAAAGCGTCTGATAAACGCCTTTTCCTATATGTCATCCCACCCCTCCGCTTCTGCTTGTCAGATTGCTTCAAGGTGAGGATGTGGCAAATTTACAATTTATCTCTGAATAAGGAAAATGGTTTGATGTTTTTCTTTAAGGGAATGAGCGGCTTTCTTGCTTTTTACGAATGTCCTGCCCATGCGAGGCTGAGCACGTAATCTTCGCCTTATATGCCCAATGAACCATTGTTCATAGCCATTGCAATGTCTATTTTCAGTTCTTCGTCATAATCGTTTCCTGCAATAAAGCATTGTACGATTCGTAATAGTAAGTCTTGATCAATATGCGATGCCGCCACATGGTAAACAATGGCCTCAAGTTGCTTCATAAAAACACAGGCATGCCAATTCATTCCATTTTTATGTAGAAAGTAAGCTCCCAACGTGAGTGCAATCCGTTTATTTCCGTCGTTAAAAAAATGCCCCGAGCAGAAACGAAACACCAAGTATGTGAGTTTGTCTGTAAAATCGGGATAATACGTATCGTCTTGCACGAAATCAAGTGCAGCGCGTATGCCGCCTTCGTCTCGTATTCCCTCGAAACCTCCACCGCTATTGTCTATCATCCGATTGTAGACGTTGATGGCTTCCTCATATTCTATATATTGAATATCCTTACTGTTCATCATCAACTTGTTTCAATCTTTTGAGGACATCTTTGTTCTCTTTAAGAATCTGGTCGAAATCTACGGATTGTTCTCCGATAAACCTTTCATATTCTTCGGGAGTAACAGCCCTTAGGTACTCTGCTATGTTACCATGATAGGCATCTCTGAAACTCAAATCACGAGAAGACATCTTGGTGCGCGCGTCATGCAGAAAGGGTTTCATCAGTGGGTTTTCTTCCAATTCTTGTACTATTTGTTCTACATCGGCAACTGATAGCATTTTACCTGTTGCCTTGTACTTTTCGTAAATGGCATTTCCCACACCATTTTCAAATGACGATATAAGTAGCAGTACTTCTGCGTAAAGGGTTTGCCGGACATTGTCCTTATCTCCCAATCTAAGTATTTTTTTATATTCCTTTGCATTCTCGCGGAAGGCAGCCTTATAAATGATATCTGTAACTTGGGCATACTTGAACGTTGTATGTCCGATTACATACCGGCTGATGGCGGATGTCAATGTTTTGCGGTAATTGTCTTCCTGTATGGCGGCAGGGAGGTAATTGACGTCCCTGCGGTTAATAAATTTGGTACCGCCACCGGTTCTTTCATTGATAGTGGCAATCACGATATCAAGTATAAGGCTACGAAGTTCTTTGGCCTTTTCACTTTCCGTCAATAGCATTCCTATATTGAGAAATGCACGGAATTTGAACAGTCCAAGTTGGGTGGTTTTGCTCCCGACATTTATGACGTGAGCAAATTGTAATTTCAATTCTTTCAGTAACTTACCCTTACTTAAAATATATCCGTTATGATTTAACTCTTCTTCGTTTTGTGCGATATAACGCTCAATGGTTCGCTCCTCCACTTCATAGAAGTCTGCTACCATTTTTTTTGTAAGCCAATATTGCCCGTTAAAGTATATAGCCTCTAATCCAAGATGTTCTTGGATTATTGCCACGGCAAAGCGGTTGTTTAATACGTTCTGCCGTTCTATTTGTGATAAGGTCAAATCCTTCATTCCTTAATTAGCTAACTTGTTTTACAAACCAAGTTTCTGACATGCCCTTTTATTCAAAAAACTTTGTAATCCGGTCCAACTTCATACCGTTCCGGATTTTGCTACAAAAATACACTAAATTTTGAGTTGATAGGCTCGCAATACAACTAAAAACGATTTTCTGTTGTCATTTCAATGGAATTAACATTCAATTTCTGAATAAGGAAAACGGTTTGGTGTTTTTTTTTAAGGGAATGAGCGGCTTCCTTGCTTCTTACGAATGTCCTGCCCATGCGAGGCTGAGCACGCTGAAGCGGACGCGGCAGGCACGGGCAATGGCCTCGGCACAGGACAGCATGGTGGCTCCGGTGGTGATGACGTCGTCCACTAACAAGATATGGCGGCCTTCCAAACTCTCGGGATGCCGGACGGCAAAGATGTCCCGGACGTTCTCGCGCCGTTGCCGGTGGTCCAAGGTGGTTTGGCTCGGATTGGATTTGGTGCGCACCACGCTTGTCGTATCGGTGGGGATGCCGATGGCTTCGGATATGCCCCACGCTATCCAATCGCTTTGGTTGTAGCCCCGTTGCCGTTTCTTTTTCCGGGACAAGGGAATGGGCACGATAAGGTCTATCCCGTCGAAAAAGCTTGTGGCTTTCAGTTCCTCGGCCATCATACGTCCCATGGTTTTCCCTACTTCGGGATGGTTATGGTATTTCAGTTCGAACAAAATGCGGCTGTGAGGAGAGTGTGGGGTGTAATGGAAAAAAGAAATTCCTTTCTCGATGGGAACCAGTCCCCAAAATATGCGGGCGATGTCGTTTTCTTCAAACGAAACGGTCCGGACACGTGGAAGGTCGGCCTGGCATCGTACGCAGAGCACCTCTTCACCCGGCGACATGCGCCTGCGGCAACAAAGGCAATACCGGGGGAAGAAAAAGTCCAGAAGGGCTTGGAGGTACAGCGAGAGACTATGTAAAATCCTCTTCTTCCACATGCAGGCAACGCGTAATGGCATTCATTTCAAATCCGCGGCTGAGGCCGAAGCGAATGAGTTTCCCGTTGCGCTCATAGTCGGAAGCAGCCTTCACGCTCCGGGATTTGCTTTGCAGAAGCTTATGGAGGACACACAGGTATTCCTCTTCTTCGATTTCGGTCAGTGCCTCCCGACAACACGTGTCGGGAATGTTTTTAAGTCGGAGGGCTTGCATGATTTTAATGCGCCCCCATTGGTTATATCTGAATTTGTCCCGTACGAAACACCGGCTGAACCGGGCTTCGTCGATGAATTTTTCCACTTGGAGGCGTGTGAGCACTTCTTTCTGTTGCGCTGCACTGAGTCCCCATTTGTCCAGCTTCTTTTGGATGTCGGAAAGGCAGTATTCCGCGCCGGAACAGCAGGCCGCAGCCTTGTTGAAGGCTTCTTGTGTGGTCAGTTCTTTCATTTTCTGCATCGTATCATTCGTTCATTGTCGTAGAAATCTTTCTTCAAAGTGACGTCTCGTAAGCCGAGGCTTTGGAACAGCCGGGTGGTTTCCCATCCGTATGCCCTGTTGATTTCCACGTAAAGCCGTCCGCCCTCTTTCAACGTCTTTACGGCATATTCCCCTATTGCCCGATAGAAGAGCAATGGGTCATGGTCCGGGACAAAGAGCGCTTGCGAAGGTTCGTAGCGCAGCACATTCTCTTCCATGTCCTCCCGTTCGTGCTCGCAGACGTAGGGGGGATTGCTGACGATGATGTCCCAAAGCGGGGAATCCTGGTCTTTGGACGGAGAGTCCAGAATGTCCTGACACCGGAAATCCACGGCGGCTCCTAAACGCTCTGCATTCTTCCGGGCGATGGCAAGGGCTTGCGTGCTGATGTCGATGGCGGACACTTGTGCCTGCGGCAGTTCTTGGGACAGTGTGATGGCTATGCAGCCGCTGCCCGTCCCGATGTCTAATATGTCGGGTGATGAAAATCCGGATGCCTTTTCGTCCTGTATGATCCACTCCGTCAATTCTTCCGTTTCGGGACGCGGCACAAGGACACCCGGGGCAACGGAGAAAGTACGGCCGCAGAAATCCGTTTGTCCTAAAACGTATTGTACGGGTTCTTTTTGCGACAGGCGTTTCACAATATTTTCAAGCTCCCGGCGTTCTTCTAAAGAGAAAGTCCGGTCCCGTCCCATGCAGATGTCGATTGGCGTGAGGCCGAAACGGGTCTCCAAGACAAGGCGGGCTATGGCGCGTGCCTCACTGGCCGGGTAGGACATGCAGAGGCGGTCGAAGATATAATTGAAAGAAGCGTTCATCTCTGTGATGGGTTTGTCGGACAAAAATAGGCATTTTTATCGGATTGGTATATGACAACAGACGAAAAATACATGTCCCGTTGCATACAACTGGCACGCAACGGGTTTTATGGCGCAGCACCGAATCCTATGGTGGGGGCTGTCATTGTACACGACGGGAAGATTATCGGCGAGGGATACCATGTGCGTTGCGGCGGACCGCATGCCGAGGTGAACGCGATCCGTTTTGTGCGTAATCCCGAGCTTTTGAAAGAGAGTACGATATACGTAAGTCTGGAGCCTTGCTCGCATTATGGAAAGACGCCTCCTTGTGCCGATTTGATTGTGGAAAAGGGAATTCCCCGTGTCGTAGTCGGGTGTATGGATCCGTTTGCCAAAGTGGCGGGTCGGGGCATACGGAAATTACAGGAGTCGGGCATCGAGGTCACGGTCGGTGTGCTGGAGGCCGAGTGTCTGGCACTGAATCGTAGGTTCATTACTTTCCATACGCACCATCGTCCTTATATTACGTTGAAGTGGGCTGAATCGGCCGATGGCTTTATGGATAGCCTGCGCACGGACTACGAGAAAGAAAAACCTTACGCATTTTCCACGCCGTACACCCGGATGTTGGTACATCGTTGTCGGGCAGAGCATCAGGCTATTTTGGTCGGGCGGCAGACAGCTTTGGCCGACAATCCTTCGCTGAATTTACGAATGTGGCCGGGTAAATCTCCTTTACGCTTGGTGATAGACCGTAGAGGCGACCTTCCCGGGCATCTTGCTCTTTTTAACGATGGGGCGGAAACGCGTGTATATCTGGATGTTTTGTCCGTTCTTCCTCCGTATGGAAAACAGACGGGAGTGACTTGCGTACGCTTGGATTTCAGTCGGGATATTTTGCCGCAAATCTTGGATGATTTATACCGTTTGTCTGTCCTGTCTCTTTTGGTGGAAGGAGGGCATAGGCTGCTGGAAAGTTTCATTTCGGCCGGACTTTGGGATGAAATCAGGGTGGAACAGTCCCCGGTATTTCTAAAAGAGGGCGTCCCGTCTCCGTCATGGCCTCACGGACGGATACGGACTACAGAGGTGGAAGACCATTTGCTGGTTCATATACTCTCGTCGCGAGGCAGTTCGGCCGTATAATCGTGTGGATGAACGCAAAAATACTTCGATTTATCGAAATTTTGCATAATTCAACGCTCTATGTTTCGTAAAAGTAAAAAATGTGCGTACTTTTGTACCTTGATAAATAATATTGTATTGATAGATTTATGAAAAAATCCATATTGTCATTGTCTTTAGCCGTGCTTTCCGTGTTATTGATATGCTCGTGTAAGGACGACGACGAGGTTGTGTTGAGTACCGATTGTTATATCAGCAGTTTCACGTTGGGAAATGTAAAGAGACAGATTACTACGGTAAACTCTGCCGGGCGGGATACCACTTATACTATTTCTTATAGTGCTTTGTATTTTCCTATGACGGTCAATCAGTTAGACGGGACGATAGCCAACAAGGACTCTCTTCCTGTCAACAGCGATGTGAAAGCCGTATTGGCCACTGTGGAATCTTCCGGAACCGTGGTGTACAAGAAGGTATCCGAGGGAGAGGACGCATGGAAGGCTTATTCTACTTCGGACTCGATTGATTTTACATCGCCTTTGACTTTCCGGGTATATTCGCCCGACTATTCGGCAAGCCGTGATTATACTTTGCAGGTAAATGTACACCAACAAGACGGAGAAGTGTTTTCCTGGGAAAAGGTAGCAGAACCGTCCGTATGGTCGGCTGCGGAAGCAGTGAAAACGGTGGTGTGGAAAGGACGCGTGTGGCTCTACAGTAAGGAAAACGGAAGCGTACGCGTGTTTACGACAGCTTTGTCGGACGGGAAAGATTGGACCGAGCAGTCTGTTGCGGGATGTGCAACGGCCGATGTGGTTACTTTGACGGAGTTTGGAGACGCATTGTATATGAGCGGGGTGGACGGTACGTTGATGCGTTCGGAAGACGGACTGAACTGGACTGCTTGTACGGCAGACCGCAGTGTACGTTTGTTGGTGGCCGACAGGACGCATCTTTATGCGCTTTCGGACGGGCGTATTTATCGTTCGGCCGATGGTGCGTTATGGCTTGAAGAAGCTTTGGACGAAACTCCGGCTTTCTTGCCGGTACAGGATTTTGCCACCGTCTCTTATACGCAAGAGAATGGCTTGGAGCGGACGTTATGGATTGGCAACCGCAGTATGGATGATTATCCTTCAGACGAGGCGGCTATGGTGTGGAGCCATAGTCTGGCCGCAGGGCAGGAAACGGCTGTTTGGGCTTATTTCAATGCCGCGCCGGACAATCATTACGCTTGTCCCCGTTTGCAATCCCTGAATCTCATACGTTACGGTGAGGTGTTGTTGGCTTTGGGCGGTAAGTCACTGGACGGGACGGCCCATAAGGCTTTCGACAATATGTATGTGAGCCGGGATAACGGGGTGACTTGGAAAACCGACGGGGTTTACGTCCTGCCTGGCGATTTGGAAGGAAAAGATGTGTTGATGTCTGTCGCGGTGGATGCCGAATACCGTGTGTGGCTTGTCGCAGGCGGCGAGGTTTGGCGCGGACGGTTGAATCAGTTGGGATTTGAAGACCGTTGATTCAAACAGGCAGACTCAAATATAGATACAACGGGGATGAAGAAAGTTCTGGTAATACTGTTTCTCTTGTGGTTGGGTTTCCCTTGGGAGGGCAAGGCACAGGATGACATTTACCGGATGGAATTGGGCGGTGGCGTAGGCGGATGCTTTTATTTGGGCGATGCCAACAGCAAGCCGTTTGCTCATTTGGGAGCCATGGGAAGTGTTGTGGCGCGCTACATCTTCAATCCTCGTATGGCGATAAAAGGGAATTTGGCTTTGGGGCATATATCGGGTGAGACGGGGAAAGACTTCTTTCCCGAGAATGCCGGAAGCGGTGATGCAGACGGAGGCAGGCCTGGCGTGGCGCATTTTAAGCGCAATGTGATAGATTTCGGTGCCCAGTTCGAATTTAACTTCTGGGGATACGGTATCGGGCGCGGTTACGAAGGATACAGTCGTATCACTCCTTATATGTTAATCGGAGCCGGACTGACATTGGCGCCCAAGCCGGTACAGACCGATGCGGGATTCAACATCCCGGTGGGAGTCGGAGTCAAGTTTAAGGTAAGGCCCCGGTTGAATATCGGGTTCGAGTGGAGCATGCGTTTTACGACAACAGACCGTTTGGATGTATCCAATATGGATGGGGTGATACTTCACGATCCGTACGGTGTGAAGAGCGGTGGTTTTAAGAACAAGGACTGCTATTCGTTTACGATGTTGTCGGTCACTTATGATTTGTTCCCTAAGTGTGTAAATTGTAATAATATAAAATATGTCTTTTAACAACGAAATAGACGCTGCGCGTATTCCTCGCCATGTGGCCATTATTATGGATGGTAACGGGCGTTGGGCGAAAGCCAAAGGGTTGCCGCGCACGGCCGGACACCAGGAGGGGGTGGAAACCGTGAAAAAGATTACGGAGGAAGCCGTCAGATTAGGTGTCAAATACTTGACTTTATATACGTTCTCCACAGAAAACTGGAATCGTCCGATACCCGAGATTGCGGCACTCATGGGGTTGATTCTCGACCATCTTGAAGATGAGATTTTCATGAAAAACAACGTCCGTTTCCGTGTGATTGGCGATATGTCCCGCATTCCGGAAGCCGTGCGGGTGCGTTTGGAAGAATGTATGCAGCATACGGCCGCGAACGAGAAGATGACGATGGTCATCGCATTGAGCTATTCTTCTCGATGGGAATTGGCGCAGGCTATGCGGGAAATAGCCGAAGAGGTGCAGACAGGTGCCTTGTTGCCGTCCCAGATTACGGAAGAGACTATAGAAGCCCATCTGGTTACCCGTTTTATGCCGGATCCGGATTTGCTGATCCGTACAGGCGGCGAATACCGTATCAGCAATTACCTGTTATGGCAATGTGCCTATACGGAATTTTATTTCTGTGATACCTATTGGCCGGATTTTGATGAGAACGAGTTCCGCAAGGCTATTGCGGACTACCAATCGCGGGAACGCCGATTTGGCAAGACCAGTGAACAAGTCGCTATAAAATAAGCAACACCGACGTATGAAAACAGTAAAGAGCATCTGTCTTACATTATTAATATTGGGTACGGGTTTTCCATCCGTGCAGGCTCAAACGGAAGAAAAACAAGTAAAGCCAACCGTAGAATATTCCCGTATTCCCCGTTCCTATACTATCGGAGGAATTTCCGTGGAGGGAGCAAAGAACTATGACGATTATATGCTTATCGGGTTATCCGGACTTACGGTCGGCCAGAAAGTAAACATTCCCGGGGAGGAAATCACCGATGCCGTCAAGCGTTTCTGGCGTAACGGTTTGTTCTCGAATGTTTCGATAGAAGCGGATAGCGTGGTGGGCGACAAGGTCTACCTTTGCATCAAGCTGACACAGCGTCCGCGTGTATCGCAGATCAATTACAGCGGTGTGAAAAAGGGAGAGCGTGAAGATTTGGAAAACCGCATCGGTTTGTTGAAAGACAACCAGCTCACTCCGAACATGATAGACCGTGCGAAGTTCTTGATTAAAAAGTATTTCGATGAAAAGGGATACAAGAATGCCGAAATCGAGATTTTGCAGAGAGACGATGTAACCGCACCGGACAAGACCATTGTGGATATTCGTATCGACAAGAAAGAAAAGGTGAAGATACACTCCATTACGATTGAGGGAAACCATGCTTTGAGTACGAAGAAGATAAAAGGAACGATGTTCGTTCCGGGCGTTTTCAAGAAGACCAATGAAAAAGGACGTCCCGGCAGTTGGTTCCGTACGAAGAAATTTATAGAGGAAAAGTACAAGGAAGACAAGGAAAACCTGATAAAGAAGTATAACGAGCTGGGATATCGTGATGCCGTGATTCTGGAAGACAGTGTGACGCCTCATAATGAGAAGACGGTGGATGTGTACGTGAAGGTGGAAGAAGGTCAAAGGTATTATCTCCGCAATATAGAATGGGTGGGCAATACGATTTATTCCACGACAGCCCTGAATAACCTGCTCCGCATGAAGAAAGGCGATGTGTATAACCAGACGAAACTGGAGGAGCGTACGTCGACCGATGAAGATGCCGTGGGTAATCTTTATTATAATAACGGATATGTGTTCTATCGGCTGGATCCGGTGGAAGTGAATATCGACGGCGACTCGATTGACTTGGAACTCCGTATTACCGAGGGACCGCAGGCTACGATACGTCATATTGCCATCAGCGGTAACGACCGTGTGTACGAGAGCGTGGTGCGTCGGGAATTGCGTACCAAACCCGGCGACTTGTTCAGCAAAGAGGCTTTGGAACGTTCTTATCGTGAAATCGCTTCGATGGGGCACTTCGATCCGGAACAGATTGACCCGAAGGTCGTTCCTTCTCAGTCGGACGGTACGGTGGACATCGATTGGGGATTGGTGTCGAAGTCGAACGACCAAATCGAGTTCTCATTAGGTTACGGACAGACGGGTGTGATTGGAAAAATCGGTTTGAAGTTCTCGAATTTCTGTCTGGCCAACTTGTTTACGAAGGGCGGTCTTCGTCGGGGAGTCCTGCCGCAGGGTAACGGAGAGACGTTTAGTATCAGCGGACAGACAAACGGACAGTACTACCAGTCGTACAGTGTCAACTACATGAACCCGTGGTTCGGAGGCAAGCGTCCCAACGCCTTGTCGTTCTCGGCTTTCTTCTCTAAGCAGACTGACGTGAGCGATAACTATTACAACTCCTCTTACTACAACAGCTACTATAATTATCTGTATGGTTATGGTACGAGCGGTTCCAATTATTACGAGAATTTCCTCGATCCGGATTCTTACGTGAAACTGTTCGGTGTGTCATTGGGATGGGGTAAGCGTTTGCGTTGGCCGGACGACTATTTCCAACTGTCGGCAGACCTCTCGTATCAGCGTTACATCCTGAGGGATTGGAACTATTTCCTTATTTCGAATGGTTCTTGCAACAATATAGCTTTGAATCTGGCTTTATCCCGTAATTCCACGGACAATCCGATTTATCCCCGTCGCGGTTCGGAGTTTACACTGTCCGTAGGATTGACGCCCCCATATTCTTTGTTTGACAACAAGGACTACAAGAACTTGGCGAACAATTACCAAAGTGCAAGTTATCAGCGTGAGATGCAGGAGAAGTACAAATGGATTGAATATCACAAGTGGAAGTTCAAACTCCGTACTTATACGGCCTTGAGCAGTATGGTGAAGTGTCCGGTGTTGATGACACGCATAGAGTTCGGACTGTTGGGAGCTTACAATAAGTATAAGAAGTCACCATTTGAGACCTATTATGTCGGGGGAGACGGAATGTCCGGTTACTCTACGACGTACGCCACCGAAACTATCGGTTTGCGCGGTTACGACAACGGTTCTTTGACGCCAAGCGGATATACGGGGTATGCCTACGACCGTTTCACGTTGGAGTTGCGCTATCCGCTCATGCTGCAAGGTTCAACGAACATCTATGCGCTGACTTTCATCGAAGGCGGTAATGCGTGGTCGAGCGTGAAAGACTTCAATCCATTCGACATGAAACGTTCAGCCGGGGTCGGTGTACGTATATTCTTGCCGATGGTAGGTTTGCTGGGAATCGACTGGGCATACGGTTTCGATGATGTCTTCGGTTCTAAACAATATGGCGGAAGTCAGTTCCATTTCATTTTGGGACAAGAGTTCTAATTTAAAAACAGAAGAAAGATGAAAAAGTTATTCACTTTATTGTGTTTGCTCATGATAATGGGCGCACAATCAATGGCGCAGAAGTTTGCGCTGGTCGACATGGAGTATATTTTGAAGAATATTCCGGCATACGAGCGTGCCAGCGAGCAGTTGAACCAGGTTTCCAAAAAATGGCAGGCCGAGGTGGACGCATTGACGGAAGAGGCGCAAACCTTATATAAGAACTATCAGAGTGAGGCCGTTTTCCTGAGCACGGAGCAGAAGACCAAGAAAGAAGAAGAGATCGTGGCTAAGGAAAAAGAGGCAGCCGAATTGAAGAAGAAATATTTCGGTCCGGAAGGTGAGCTGTTCAAGAAACGTGAGAGCCTGATGGCTCCCATTCAGGATGAGATATACAATGCAGTGAAAGACATCTCGGACAGTAAAGGATATTCTTTGATTTTGGACCGTGCGTCCGATACCGGTATCATTTTTGCATCTCCGAAGATAGATATAAGCAATGAAGTCCTGACGAAATTAGGATATTCCAACTAACATTCGTACATTTGCATGCAATATGAAAAATAATAATATAAAAAATGGAGATATAAGATGAAAAAAGTGATTTTAATGGCATTGTTGCTCGTACCGATGAGCATCTTTGCACAGAAGTTTGGCCATTTCGATTCAAGTGCCATTATCCAACTCATGCCGGAGTACACCACGGCTCAGACCGAAATCCAGCAGCTTCAGGCTCAGTATGAGAACGACCTGAAACGCATGCAGGACGAGCTGAAAAAGAAGTCGGAAGAGTACGACAAAGAGAAAGCGAACCTGTTGGATAACGTAAGACAGCGTCGCGAAACGGAATTGCAAGATTTGTATAACCGTATCCAACAGAGCTATCAGGACAATCAAAAGTCCTTGCAGGAAACTTCACAGCAGAAGATGCAGGCTATTTCCGACAAGATGCTCGGCGTTATCAAGCAGATAGGAACAGAGGGCGGTTATGTCTATATCATGGACGTTTCAGCCGGTATTCCTTATATCAGCACGACGTTGAGTACGGATGTGACGGCAGACATCAAGCAAAAGTTGGGCTTGAAATAAGCGGAATATTCCCTGTTTTCATACAAAGGCTTCTCCGGCAGTACGAAATGCCAGCCGGAGGAGCCTTTTTATTTTCTATCGTGTTTTTCTGTTTTCCGATAAAAAAAGACTGTTTTTTATCGGTATGAACATAAAAATGAATAACTTTGTTACGGTTAATAATATACGGTTCATGATGCGAAAAATGAATAAGTTAGTCTTGTGTCTGTCTTTTTTGTTGTTGCCTTTCGCCGTCAAGGCGCAGACTACGCAGGGCAAATTCGGTTATCTGAGTTACAATGCCATATTTCAGGCTATGCCCGAATATGAGGTTTCCCGGCAAAAGCTGGCAGACTTGAAGTCTAAATATGATAAGGAAGCCCAGCGGAGTGAGGAAGAATTCCAGCGGAAGTTTGCAGAGTTCCTGCAAGGACAGAAAGAATTTCCGGAGAATATCTTGTTGAAACGTCAGCATGAACTGCAAAACCTGTTGACCAAGAGTATCCGTTTCAAGGAAGAGTCGCAGAGGTTGCTCGTGCAGGCGGAAAAGGATCTGCAGGCCGACATGCTTTACTTGTTGAACGAAGCCATACGTGCCGTAGGGGTAGAAAGAGGGTATGCCTATATTATCAATACGGACGGCAATACCTGTCCTTTTATCAATCCTGCGGTGGCCGACGATGTGACGAACTATGTGAAAGAAAAGCTTCAGTTGCCCATTAGTGTCGAGCCATGAAAGTTGCTTTAACTGAAAAGCCGGGGCCTATCGGAGTGTTCGACTCCGGTTACGGCGGACTGACCATCTTGCATGAGATTCGCCAGTTGATGCCGCAGTATGATTATCTTTATTTGGGAGATAATGCCCGCACGCCGTACGGGACACGTTCGTTCGAGGTCGTGTATGAGTTTACGCGTGAAGCCGTGCAGAAACTCTTCGACTTGGGTTGCCATCTGGTGATATTGGCTTGCAATACGGCTTCGGCCAAAGCTTTGAAAACCATTCAGCAGAACGACCTTCCGCAAATGGAGGGGGAGACGCGTCGTGTGTTGGGCGTCATCCGTCCTACTGCGGAATGTATCGGGCAGATAACCCATAGCCGTCACGTAGGAATTTTAGCCACATCGGGTACCATCAGTTCCGGTTCCTATCCGTTGGAAATCCGGAAACTTTATCCCGACATTGTCGTGAGTGGGGAAGCCTGTCCCATGTGGGTGCCATTAGTGGAAAATTACGAATACGATTCACCCGGAGCCGATTATTTTGTGGAAAAGCGCATCGGCAACCTGCTCCGGAAAGACCTTGCGATAGATACCATTATTTTGGGTTGTACGCATTATCCCTTGTTGCTGAACAAGATTCTGAAATACACTCCTCGTAATGTGCGTATCGTCCCCCAGGGAGAGTACGTGGCCTACAGCCTGAAAGATTACCTGCAACGTCATACGGAAATAGAAACGTTGTGTACGCAAAGCGGCACGTGCCGCTTCCTGACCACGGAAAGTCCTGACAAATTTATGGAGTCGGCTTCCATTTTCCTTCGTCAGCATGTGGAAGCCGAACGCGTGGTGTTGGAATAATGTTTTTTCGGTATTACAGTTCCATCACCTTGTACCGGTTTCCGTAATGCGTGTGCACTTTCTGCACCCCTGTAGCCACGAGGGCCTGAGCTAGCTTGGGCAGCGTCACGCCAGCCATCGCTCCGGGTTCCAACCGCCGCAACCGTGCGAATATCTCGGGCAGCGAAAGCGGGCGTACCTTCTCGCTCGGATGCGCGGCGCGGTAGTGGCGGCACAGCACCTCTTCTGCCGGACAGATGCGGTAGAAAGCCGCGTTGTGCAGCCTCAGGGCGTTCTCTTCCCCGTGGCTGAACCAGTACCGTTCCCCGTTTTCCAGTTCCGCTTTCAGTTGGGCGTAGATTTGCGCATGGTCGATGCCCGTGCTGTCGATGGGATGCTCCACGAGCACGCAGATGAACCTGCGGCTTCCCGAAGGGTCGGAAAGCAGTTCGCGCGAGTTGGACGTGCCGATGAAGGAGGCGATGCGCGGCAGGGCTTGGCTGTGCCGCCGGTACGCCTTGCGCAGGTTGAGGGCGGAGAGCTGCATGAGGTTCTTCAGGAGCGGGTGTTTCTTCTCGGGTATGCGGTCGAACTCGTCCAGGTTCAGCAGCCCCATCTCGGTGAGCTGCCTTTCCACCTTGTCGGGACGCGCGAGGTCCACGCTGTCGGTGTAGTAGGCCTGCAACTCCGGTGGCAGCAGGGCGCGGCAGAAGGTGGACTTTCCGAGTCCTTGTTCGTCGCTGACGAGCAGGGGTGCGGTGCTATGTGCATGCAGTCCGTCGGATAGTCCGGCCCATTGCGCGGCCAGTCCGAGCATCCACCGGTGGAAGGCTTGTATCCACAGGGGACTGTCCGAGACGCGGGCAGCCAAGTCGTGCAGTCGGTCGCGTCCGTCCCATGCCGGGAGCCGTTGGAAATACAGCCGGAAGGGATGGTATTCCCTTACGTCTGCGGAGTGCACCATGCGTGCCACGTCGCGGTCCCAACAACCGATGCCGTGGCGGTGTGCTTCGAGGCAGATGGCATTCAGGTCTCGTTCCGTGGCGGGCCGGAAGGTTCCGTTTCCTTTATCTGATTTGCTACGGAATTCCGTGGCTTCTGTGAGCATGTTGAAGCGGAACTCATAGCGTTCGGCGAGGAAGCCGCTGAGGGCGGACTCGAGACCGGCGGCTTTCGGGGAAGGTGGTTCGCTTTGAACAGCCTTCGCTTCCGCCGTCCTGAGGACGTTTGGCGCGTGCTGCGGGAAGGGTGTAGGGATCGGTGTGGCGGTTCCGGCTTCGGCCGAACCGGTCTTGGCCATGGCCGCAGTGGTTTCTGCCTGCGGCGTAACACTACGGGGCACGTCCTTCGCCCTTCCTGCCATACGTTTTTCGTTCCACCGTCTTACGGCGGTGCATGCAATCTTTTTGAAGTCCATAGGCTTTGTGTTTTCTGTTATGTTTTCCACCTGCAAATATATGACATGAAAAAGCCTTTGTCAAGCCCTTCACCGTAACCCTGTTGATTACCAGGCGATTTATATTTGTAAATCGGGAATCTGCATGTCGTTTCTCATTTTCCGGTGAAATTCCGGTGAAGGATGTAAAGGCAGAAAGTTCACCTTAAAGTGTTGGTGCAGAAGAAGTCTGAAGGAAGCGAACCTTTTTGGGAGAAAAACAGTTTGTGTGAGGTGGGACAGGGTAAGGACATCCCCCGGACACCCATGCTTTTTCCGGATAGGGTCTTTCAGTATGGCAAAGCCCGTAGGACGGATGTCAGTACGTCCGAAAATCGTTCTCAGGAGATTGAAAAATCGTTTGCCGCAGAACGGAAAATCATATGGCGCAGAATGTACGGGCGGTTTTTGTATACTATTGGGCAATAGTTTCAGTCGGTGGATTATTTGGATGGAAGGGGTGTAGGCTCCTTGTACAGATGAAGGTGTTTTACACGTATTTTTTTATATGAAGATACTATTTTTTCGATGTTTCAAGTAAATAGTTGATAATTAATATGTAATAAGGGCGCTTTTCTTCTTGTTCCGTTCGTATTCTAAAAAACTTTCATTTGTTTTTACTCTTTTCGGAAATATTTAGTATCTTTGCCTCGGACTATGATAGCCAAAACAGTTATTGTCGAGAGATGTATTCTTTCAATATAAGGTTTTTTGGCAGTTCACGCCGGGCCTAGCACGACGAAATCATATAAATGAAGTAGTCGTGCAAAGCGGGTTTTGGGTGGGATAATAGTCCAAGACATGATGAAGGCGTTTACTCGACGCTGTGTTTGGGACGGTCTGAAATCTTGCAAACTCTCAGTATCTAAGTCTCGAATATGGTCAACGGTAGATGTCCCGGGTGTGATTATATCATCCCCGTGGAGACCTTGTAAGCACGGGTTATGCCCTTTCAGGTGCAAAGAAGTGGTTTATATAGGTCTTCTTAACGGTGCTTGATTATTCATATCGGCGTGGGCTCTGACGTTGTCTGTTCGACTTAGATAGGCAATGCAAGAGCCTCGGGCCGTGGAATGGACAACAGGACGATTCCACGCTCTTTGTTATGTGCCATGACTGAGTTCTGTCTAGAATAAAGTTAGCACCGATATGAAAATCGATGTAGTTGCATCCAAAGATGTCAACAGCCAAGGAGGAGGCTCAAACCTTCCCTGCATCGGACTTGCCTCTGATGCTTTCCCCGAAGTTCAAAAGCCAGTTTTGGCAGAGGACTCAAATACAGGGGTGTCCACCCAAAGTAGCCCATTGGAAATCACTGAACTTCAACGTAAACAAGGAATAAGCAACTCGCATTGGTATGCCCTTCGTACCACTTACGGAAGAGAGAAGAAAGCATACGATTTCATTGTAGGTCAAGGTGCTACGGCATTTTATCCCACGCTTACCACGGTCAAGCTTGTGGGCGGTAGGCGTAAGACCGTTGAAGAATCTCGTCTTCCTAACATCTTCTTCGCATACGGGACAGAAGAAGAAATCAAGTCCTATGTTTACGACAACGTGAACCTCCCTTACCTTCGTTTTTATTATCGTCACTTCCATTTCGGCAATGAAATCAGGAAGGAGCCGCTGATTGTTCCCGACAATCAGATAGAAAGCCTCCGCATTATCTGTAATTCGGATGTGGACGATATTGTCGTGTCTACCGATGACGTGCCCAAGTTCCGTGCCGGGCAAGTAGTCCGTGTCATCCATGGAAAATTCAAAGGGGTAATCGGGACAGTTGCCCGTTACCAAGGACAGCAGCGAGTGGGAGTTGTCATCAATGGCTTGCTCACTGTGGCTACTGCCTATATCCCGAAAGCATTCATTGTGCCAGTGGATTGAAAACCACAATTAATGAGCTATAATAACCGAAGTAATAAATCAATAAAGAAAAACTGATATGAGCAGTAACAAAACTATTATTCCTGGAATGGAGGATGCTTACAAGGAACAGCCTTCATCTTTTGGTAGCCAGAATGCCAATGCCCAAGATGAGACTTATGTTCCTAATCCCTTTGGTGCCATGCCCAATAGTGTGAATATGCCGAATCAGAAACCTGTAGTTGGTTTCTTGTACTCCATTTCCAAATCCAATTCTGGGGAATTCTGGCCGCTTCGTATGGGGTCAAACTCCATTGGCCGCTCTGCGGATTGTGACGTTTGTTTAGGAGAGGCCACCGTTTCAGAACAACATGCAGTGCTGGTTGTAAGGCAGATGAAGAATCCCGAGAAAATTATTGCTTCAATTTGCGATGCCCGCTCAACTTGCGGCACAATGATAAATGGAGAAAGCCTTGGCTTTGAGCAAAGGGAATGCTTCGATGGTGATATTATCACTATCGGGGAGCACTACGACCTATATTTTGTATTGATAGACGCAAAGCAAATAGGTTTGAATGTGTGCCGGGGCTTTATTCCAACCCAAACTGCGGCAACAGTTTTTTCTCGTCAGCCCCATCAGGGAAATCCTTATGCGGCACCTTCAACCAATCGTTTTACGCAAGGATATGAGCAGGAAGATGTAAATGTCCAAGGGGGGACTGTCGGCCATGATGAAGCAGAAAACAAGCCGGTAACCAAGCCTGGTGGAACCATTTTCATGTAAATAGATGATGTTAGTTAAAAAATTACAAGGACAAGTAGAAAAAAGCAAAGGCATTTATTATGAATATGATGCCGAATCCACCCCTTTAGGCGAGGGAGGGATGGGAGTGGTGTATAAGGGGGTCTGCGTAGATGAAAAAACGGGTGTGAGGACGGAAGTTGCAATAAAGGCACTGCATGATGATTTGCCGGAAGAAGTTTACGCAAGGGCTGAGCGGGAAGCTTCGATACAGTTGCGACATGACAATCTTGTGGAAATGCGTGGATTGATTAGCGTCTATGAATCAAATAAGTGGGGAGAGCCTGTCTATCACCATTATGTAATCAGTGAATTATTACATGGTATTGAATTGTCGGATTTACTGATAGGCAGATTTGATGGAATAGGAGATGGCGAAGACGGATATGCAAGAGGGTTGTATGCTAATTATGTAAGGGATAAAGAGGCAACTTCTGTTTTTATTATAAAGAGTATTCTGTCTGGTGTATTGGCATTACATGACAAAGGGTATATCCATAGGGATATAGACCCTAGTAACATAATGGTTACAAGTGATGGGTGCATAAAATTGATTGATTTCGGCATTGCGAAAAATTTAAAGGCTTTAGGTTCTAATGATAAATTAATGACTACGGCCGGCAAATTCATAGGTAAAGCCGAATATGCATCCCCTGAACTGGTGCTGGGGGATGTCCGTAACCAGAACTATACTACGGATATTTATGCTTTAGGCATCTTGTTTTACAGGTTGCTTGTCGGGCGTTTGCCTTTTGAAGGGAGCCAGTACGAAATCCTTCAAAAACAGTTAAAGCACAAAATTCCTGTGGGCTACATTATTAACAAAAGTCTTGCTAAGGTTGTCAAAAAGGCCACGGAAAAGCTGCAAAGCCGTCGTTATGGTTCAATAGCTGAGTTCCGGGTGGCAATTGAGGTGGCAGAGAAAACAAAACCTACTCTTTGGGACAAAGGAGGAAAATATGTCGTTATGTGCCTTGGTCTTTTAGCTTTCGGGTGGGGAGTTTGGGGGTATTTGGAAGGTGGTGGAAATGCCATCTCTGTGGATTTTTTGAAATCTGATTATGTAGATGCTGATACTTTAACTGATTTTGAGTATGCTTTGGGGTTGTTGGACTCTGCGGATGGGGAGTCCGTTCGTTCGGGATTTAAGAAGATGAAGGCTTTGGCGGATAATGGTGACGACAAGGCAAAGGTTGAGATCGGTATTACTCTCTTCGGAAATGAGAATAATGAGATTGTTTCTCGACGAAGGTCATTGTTAGGCAAAAGTAAGAAGAGTGTTCCGGCAGAGTTAAAAGAAACGATAAAATACCTGACTTTAATAAGTGATGATACTGTAATAACACCAGATGTCTATTATATATTAGGAGCGGCATATTACCAAAGTAACGATGATTTTAATGCCTTGAGCTGTTGGGAGAAGGCATTGGCGTTATTGAATTTAAATATCGATGCTGTCCACGGATATGACAATGGCACGTTGAAGAGTAATCTGGAACATAATATTGATGCTTTGAGAGAATTTGTCTTTACTGATGGTGAACACTATGAATAACAACACTTCGCAACAGGTTTGCCAACGGGCGGGTGACCCTCGAATATACCTGCAAGCCTTGGGGCAGTGGTACTACTATGACCCTAATAGCACACCATTGGGTAATGGTGCGATGGGGACTGTTTACTTGGGCTTTTCTTGCACTTCAAACCAACGTATTGCGGTGAAAAGGGTAAAAGACATATACGCCAATAATAAAATGATACGCGAGAGGGCTCGCCAAGAGGCATCATTGGCTTTCTCCCATCCCAATTTGGTGCAAATGATAGGCCTTTGCGAATGCGCACCGAACTATGGGCCGATATTTGTGCTAAGTGGATATGTGGCCGGTATAACGCTTGACACGCATGTAAAGGAGCAATTGGGCAATTTACCCCTTCCCGAGCGGACAGAAAAAATAGTAACAGAGATTTGCCATGTCCTTGATGCCTTGCAATACTTGCATTCACGTGGGGTTGTCCATCGTGATATAAAACCGTCAAATATAATGATTGAAAATGGTTCTGTCGTAAAAGTGATGGACTTAGGAATTGCAAGGTTAAATGGTGGTAATAAATATTCTTCATTCGGTTTCATTGGAACTCCCCAATATGCGGCACCGGAACAAATATTGAGAGACTCTGATAAGGCAGAGATTAATGCACAGACGGATATTTATGCCGTGGGTATCACCTTGTATGAACTGTTGACAGGTAATAATCCTTTTAAGACAGACATAGAAGCTGAAATCTTATCAAGGCAAATGTCGATGAAACTGCCATATGACAAGCAAATCCCAAGAAGCTTATATAAAGTCATATTGAAAGCGACTGAAAAATCACCTGAAAAGAGGTATAGGTCAGCGTCTGAATTAAAGTTTGCAATGATCGAGGCAATTCAAAGAGGCAAAGAAAGTCCGGCATTGGATTGGATTATTAATCATAAGTGGCTAATTGCCATCTCGGTATTCTTGCTTGCCTTGTTGTCGATAACATTTACAATATAGAATATGGTCACACCTATAGAAATAAAAGGGACGACGTTAGGTTTCATTGATTCTCGAATTGGTGGACGTAAGGAAAATCAAGATTCTGCCGGGCTAAAGGAAACAAAACTCGGTTATTTGGTTGTCGTGTGTGATGGTATGGGAGGAGTGCAAGGAGGCAGGGTTGCATCGCAACTTGCCGTCCAGACCATACTTGAAACGGTTGCTTCGGCTGATAACCAGGCAAATCCTTCCATGACCTTAATAAAAGCCGTCAGAAATGCGAATATGGCTATTATTAAAGAAGGGCAACGCAATCCCCAATTGCAAGGGATGGGTACAACAGTGACAGCTCTTTTGCTTACTCCTTATTCCGCTTTGACGGCATATGTGGGGGATAGCAGGATTTACCAACTCAGAAAAGGCAAGAAGATATTTAGGACCTTTGACCATTCGATGGTTTTTGAAATGGTGAAAAAGAATGTCATATCTGAAGAACAGGCCAGATTGTCGGCCCAATCGAATGTAATATTAAAAGCGTTAGGAGTCAATCCGGACATCGAAGTAGAAATAGCAGAAAGGCCGTATCAAAAAGGCGACAGGTTTATTTTGTGTACGGATGGCTTTTGGGGGGCTATGCCGGAAGATGAGTTCGTCAGGCATCTAACGGAAAATAATCCAATAAATAAAATCCTTGATTCTACTGCAAATATTGTGGAAAGTATTGGGAGGAATAGCGGAAATGAATATGACAATCTGACAGCAGCAATTCTGGAAATGAATAACGATTCAATACTAAAAGAAAAGATGAATAAGACTGCAAAAATCATAATGGCAATTTTAGCTATACTGCTATTTATTAGCGTAGCAGTGAATGCCATAATGTTAATAGGTGGCAATAAATAACATTGGTTATGAAAAAGATATATACGATAGGACGTGATGAAGGTTGCGATATTGTAATACCAGACAACACCGATGTCATTAGCCGCTTGCATGCAACCATAAGGATAGAGGCAGGGGACAAGATATTCCTTACTGACCAAAGCCGGAATGGTACATACATCAATGGCATGAAAATGACATCTAACGTGGAAATCCCTGTATCCCGAAAAGACGTGGTGTCATTTGCCCATATTTACAATTTAGATTGGTCGATGGTTCCCAAAAGGAAAAACAATGTACTGAGAATTACATTTATATTGTTTCCTGTCATTGCGGTGTTAGGTGTGGTCGCTTATTTCATAATGAGAACTGATGACGGGGAAGTTGCTGAGCCTCTTAAGCCGATGCCTGTAGAATCAATAGAAAGAACAGATTCTGTTGTGGCAAAAGATACGTCAGTCATTAAGCCGGAGACTCCAATAAAAGCTAAACCAAAGGAGAGCGGAAAAGAAAAAAAGGATAGCGTTAAGATTGAGAGACCAAAGGAGGAAATATACAACCCTATTTATTAACCTCTTAGATAGTTGCACATATGAAGCTGATTGTGATTGGAAGTAATAGTAATTGCCAAATAAGGCTTAATAGCCAATTTGTCAGTGGATACCATGCCGAATTGCTGTTACTTGACAATGGGGAGATATTATTGACAGATAAAGGAAGCAGGAATGGCACGTACCTGAATGGCCAAAGGTTACAGCCCAATAAAGATATACCCATAAAACGTGGAGTTCCTATTCAAATTGCAGACCAATTATTGGACTGGCAAAGTGTTCCTGCCGTACCTATGCCTGATTTCTCTAAAATAAAAGAAATGTGGGGCATTGGAACCAATTTTCGGAACAAGTATCAATTGCAAGGAGATAGGGTGAGCCGTTTTCATGCAACATTGGTTAAGAAAAGTGACAAAAAGTGGTATATACAAGATCATAGCAAGAATGGGACAACAGTAAACGGGAAGGCGATTCCATCCAACCAAGAGGTCAAACTTAAAAAAAGAGATAAAATCTTGTGTGCGGGTGTCGCGGTTCAAAATCCTTATGGGGAAGGGAAGCCTGTAAACTATAAGAAGATTCTCACTGTGGTTTCTATTTTTCTTCTATTGGGTGGAGTTGGTTATGGCTTGTATTCATTGAAGGGATGCCAAAACATTGAAAGCGACATAAGTAGCCTAAAATCAATGACAGACCAAGAGATATATGCTAAATACAAGAGTTCTACAGTATTATTGATTGGGTATTATTACTATAAGGTTTCTGCTGGCAATTTGGATTTGAACAAGTTGGATTTGCCTACAGAGGTCGTGGTTTCCGACGGAAAGCTTAAGGCAGTAAGTGGCCAGAGAAGTAATATGAAGTTGTTTACCGGTACAGGTTTCTACGTATCGTTTGATGGTAAGATTGTGACAAACCTTCATATAGTTAGGCCATGGCTATTTGACAAAGAACTATCCCTGATTTCAGACCAATATAAAATGTTTATGGCAAGCGCAGCCTCTGAGAATCCTGCCTTGAATGCCTTTACTGCCCAGATTGAAGTCGAAGGGGTGCTAGCTTATATAGGCATGATTCCTAATGGTGCTTATTTTAGTGACGAAAACCTCAAACAATGCAGGGAACTAATGGCTCACAATAATACAGATAAAGATATTGCAATACTCCAACTTGAGACGAAGCAGTTGCCAGCCAATAGCAATATCGTAGATCTCAGCCAGGCTGTTACCGAAGATAACCAGATTTGTGTAGGGTCGCATATATATACAATAGGCTTCCCCTTTGGGCTTAGCCTGCAAGATTTGAAATCCCCCAAAGGCATCCAATTATTAGGTCATGGGGGAAGCATTACGCAAGAATGTACGGAGTATTCCTTTGGGTTTGATGCATCTTCATACGGAGGGGCAAGCGGTTCGCCGATATTCAATGATAAAGGGCAGCTTATAGGAGTCCTTAATTCGGGAGTGTCCAAGAGCCAAGGGTTTAATTATGCCATAAAAGCGTCTCATGTCATAGATTTGTTAAATAATAATATATATCAGGAAGGAATAAGCAGATGAAAAAGATTCTATTTTTTCTATTGCTCTCTTTGTCTTTTTCCCGTTTGATGGCACAAAGCATGGAATGGTTATGCCGTCCTGGGACGTTTGCAGACATACAGTATATGGGATATGATTTATTTAAGGTAAAGGATAATAATGGCAAATGGGGTATAGTTTCTGCAGAAGGGAAAAAGGTATTGGATGTCAAATGTGATAGCATAACACCATACTCGGAAGGGCGGGCTTTGATTTTGGATAAGTCGGGACATCGGATTTTGGCTGTTTTAGACCAAGAAGGGGAAGTGGTGAGAGCCTTTGAGGATGAACATATATATGTGACTTCTTTCCCTTATTACAAAGAAGGCCTCCTAAGTTACAAGGAGGAAAACGGCTTGTGCGGTTATATGAATAACAAGGGGCTAGTTGCGATAAATGCGCGCTTTTATCTGGCTGCCCCTTTCCAAGACGGTATAGCCACAGTGCAGTATGCTGACGGAGACGGTTATTATGGGCTGATTAACAAGTCAGGCGGTTCTGCGATTATCTCTGATACCAGATTTAAGTTTTTAAGTTCTTTGGTCGACAGGAAATTGTTGGCTGTAACGTCTTCCAGCAGGGGGGGCGACCTGTTAAGGATAATGGAACTGGAAGGTAATCGGCTTAAGGCGGCAAAGACATTAGAGAGCAAGATGTTCGTGGACTTGTCTGATGACTTCACCTATTTGGTAAGCCAAAATGGGCACCATTACTTCATAGACAGCCAGTGGCGCGTTTCGGGTGCAAACTATACTTTTAAGATGCCCTATACCATGGATGATAAATTTACCTTCATTACGGAAAGTTCAGAGCTGCTCAGCAAACAGGAGACAAAGAATGGAATGCAAATCACATATATGGGAAAGCCCATTATTGAGAATTCTTTTAATAATGTTGAAACATACGAAAAAAAATATGCGATAGTAAGTGCGAAAGACAAATCAATTGGTGTTTTGAAACTGAATCCTTCAGCCGGAATAGAGCTAATAGAACCGACACAAGTATTTGTATTCACCCACAACCCGTTGCCTTCAGATTTATCTGCTAATCTGGATGAGATGGAATTGGAACAGTACATTGAAATACAGGTTGACATAAAAGATGTGAATCCTTCCCAGTTGAAATGCTATTTAAATGAAGATGGTTATTTACGTTATGCCCCATTGAAACAAGGTAATGGTGTGTGGAATTTACATCTTCCATTCTTCAAACCCGATACTGAGTTTGGCAACATCCTTACGAATGAAGTGGACATCGCTATTACGTACGATGGGTTAGACTGGATGCATCGGCTTGTGAAATTGTCTACCAAGCATGAACCCGGGTATGATATTCAAGTTTCAGGAAACAGCCAGACGAATAGCCGGGGAATTGGGGAGATTGTCATTACTGTCCAATCAATAAAGGGGAAACCCAATAGGAGTGTTGAAATTGAAGTTAGTGGTAAAACTGTAAACATGACAGGGAGCAAACAGGACATCAGAATTCCGGTTGAAAATATACCAGAGGGGGAAAGTAGGAATTTTTCTTATACTGTAACTGTTAGGGAAGAGGGTTGTCCGGTAGTTAAAAAGATTCTGAGCAAAACAGTAACAAACCCGAAGCAAAAGAAAGAGAGTAAAAAGGATAAAAAGGGAAAAAATACTATAAAAATAATCTAAAAATCAAAATTATGAAGAAAATTCTAATTTTTGCCATTGGCTTATTCCTCTCGATGGGTACAGTTGTCGCCCAAGTGAAAGTGAATAGAGGATATGGTAATCCGAGTTCTGAAGCAGCAAGGAAATCATCAACTAAAAGCCATGGTGCTGCGTTGGCTGTCAAGTATGGTGTAAAAGCCGGAGTAAACTTCTCTAATATGAGCAACGACATGACTTTCGACCCATCATTCTCCATAGGAACAGGGTTTCATGTGGGCGCACTTATGAACCTCCACTGGGGACAAAGGACTGCCAGTAGTTTGCCGGGAACAGGATTGTGGGGATTGCAGCCTGAAATCCTCTTCGCAAACCATGCAATCAAGAGTGGTGGTGGCGATATAAAACTGAATTATATTAAGGTGCCTGTAATGCTCAAGGTGTATCCTTTGTCTGCATTAAGTGTTGAAGTCGGCCCGGAGTTTTCATATTTGATTTCGTCTTCTCCTGAGTCGATGAAGGTTGATGGCGCAACCGTCAAGGTCGGAGATTGTAAAGGATTTAATTTCGGTGCAGGGGTTGGTGCTTCTTATGAGTTTGGCTTTGGACTTATGGTGGGAGCAAGATATTCCATGAACTTCACCGAGTTGGGAAAAAATCTGAAATGGAAGAATAACAGCAATGTCCAAATCACTGTGGGGTGGTTGTTCTAAAATAAACACATAGCGAAAAAGTAAATTTGGGCAGAGCGTAGCGAATTAGCTGATAGAGCGTTCGTTACGCTTTGTTTTTCTATGGGGCAGAGCCAACGAAATACCACCTCGAAGCCAAACGGTGCAGAAGTTCAGTTACCAC